>JADEYI010000302.1_pt1 | contig 78649 bp, 108 predicted proteins | sample 8542331 | NCBI WGS metagenome assembly JADEYI01 (sample SAMN16510988, study PRJNA670497) | mine drainage metagenome | isolation source: biofilm near Copperflume 1 | place: Germany: Marsberg coppermine Kilianstollen | collected 2018-02
TCGTTGGGGCGTTGCACCGGCGACTACTTATAGGAGTTACGCATTTGGCCATTGGCGCCAAGCCCCAAACCCCAAGCCATAAACCCTAAAACCTAAACAAGTTCCGAAAACACCCTGAACCCTGGACCCTGAACTCTAAACCCAGAACCCTAATATGAATTGTAAACCCTACCCCTAATTCCAAAGGAGTCTCTCATGAGGTGTTTTGGCCCCCCCTAGGTCCTTGGAATTTTTGGTGATGGTCACCCATAGACACTTTTTGATTCCGGTGAAATGCCGTGCTTCAGGCTCCATGGGCCCATGAGTGCTTGGGACAAGTGCTGACCCATTGTGTGGCATGTGCAGCTTGGGATTCAAGGCCAAGCCCAAGAAGAACCCTAAGCCCTAAAACCCTAAACCCTAAATATATTGAGTTTGTGTGAAGGCCATGCAAGCTCCAGCACCCCCTCTTGTGGGTCCCTTGTGCTTCTTGAATGAGATATGCCAAGTCATGCCAAGTTACATGCCAACATGGATACTGCCACATGACCATAAGTGTAATCAAAGCCAACTCCCTTGGTGCCATGCTCTCACATCCCTTCAAGGGTCATGAATATAACTTAGCTGCAAGGGGCAAGCATGAAATAGCATGCCTGTGTTGGCTTAGTGCCCATGTAAGCAATGCTAAACCCAGGAATCCTAAATAAAACTTTGGGGGATGCAGAGTGCTAGTTTGGATGCAGTCTGTGATGCAAAGTGTCTTCTCAAGCTTGTAATAAGTTATCTCAGAGTGTGAGTGTCGAGTATCAGTGTTCACATGACCGGGGAGACCGGGAATGCATATGCCATATGACATTGAGGCCAGCCTCTCTTGGGCTGAGGTCCTTCTATAGGTTCAATGAATAAGCATTGAAAATACACAGAAAGCCAGCGGCTTAAGTAGCAATCCAAATTCCTTCTAGAAACTTCTGGAAGTCCATCTAGAACATTCCAGAGGCATTCTAGAAACATCTAGAACATGCACAGTAAAAGCAGGTTTAAACATGGCATAACAAGGCTAAACTCTGTACTGGTGATTTAATGTCACTGAAGAGCCATGGAGATGCCACAATACTATGATATTTCTTAGATTACAAATATTATGGCTACCATTCATAGTGTGCAGGATTAAACTTATACAACATCCAAAAACAAACAAACTCCTGCCATTGTCCACTGGATCCATGATTGTTTTGTTTTAAGCTGAGCTGTAAAAACCTCTTGTCTAAAACGAGCCTCAGTTGCATAAACGGGGCATTCATATACATCTTTGTTATCAAGCCTGTTTGTTGGGACGGCACGAATGAGCATCACCTACAAACGTCCAAACGTCACATGGTCAAATATATTTTACAATATTTTATAAGGCCTCTCACAAGCAAAACGCATACAACTTAATTGTCACTATGGTGCTTGCCAACTGTTTGGTAATGACCATGATAGCTTATTCGAAATAAGAAGCCAATTTTTTATTTCACTTGATAAGTAAATAATTTTGTGTATTTAAACTGTGCTTTTTGAGATCTTTGTTGCATACCGGCAAGTGAGTTGCAAGCTCCTTCGGATGGGATTCCACAAGTACGGCCATTTTTTCATCCCAACGTGCACCTTCAAGGAAAAGCCCGTGCACGTATGCGCCGTCGCGAGAAGGAGCATCAATGTCTTGGAAGCTCTTTCTGGTTATCTCTGTTACAAGTGTCGTTTTATCGAGCGGCCAATCATTTTTCCTCGCTGTTGTTTGCATCACAGCGGTAAGGAACGACTGTGGGTTGAATAGACCTGTAAAATAAGAGTTTCCAAAAATCTCGATTTTCTAGCGTATGAAACATGTGTGTGAGGTTCATCACGAAATCCGTGCACGATAGTCTATAATCAAATTTTATCGAAGCATAAACAAATGTGCATGGTATTTTGTGAAGCAAATCATACAAATAGGGTTTGTTACCTGGCAACCACACGGATTTAGGCACACTGAAGTCAGACGTCCATTCGACTAATTGAGTTGCTCGTGCCAGAAGATTGGTAACCCAAGAGCTCAAAGGGCGAAGCGATGGATATGCGGCTAAAGCCCACGCGTTTGGAACGGTGCCAGTGGAAAGGGCAAACATCAAGCTCTCCATTGTCTCACTCATTGTCAAAATGCCTTTCAACCCTAGATCCAATTCCGCAAGACTTGATTTTATTGTCTTTAGAAGAATCACCATCCGCTCGGTTTCCTACAAGCAATTACGGATGCGCATGCTTATGCAAATCTACACCAACTTGAAGTGGCCAATAGGCACATTGTATGTATTGTAGTGCTTGCCAATATTGTAGAAGATGAACTATGTGGTGCATCGGTGAATTCATCAAAAAGGTCGATGAACAATTATGACCCCGGGTATGGTGTTTACCTGAAGAGCTACCATTGTATAAGGTGTCAGCTCCTCGACCCTCTTTCGAATTTCATCGAGATTGGGAACGTCAGGCAATCGATCCAAGACATCATCCAATATAACTTTTGCTTGTTCCTCCACACGCAACCCACCCTCTTGAACTGCCTCTCTTGGTTGGAGGCACATGAGCGAGGTGCAAAAGTACGATGCTTCCCGCCGTTGAAAACCCAATTCAGCGTTGGGGTGTAAACCATAAGCTGTTGCAGATTCCGGTGGCAAATTTTCTTCGATAAATTCAAGAACCTAAGGATGAACCATATAAGTTGCTATAAGCAATCAAATCCAAGATTAAGACTTAAAAGAACCAATCCTCGTAGATGTATTAATGTGCCAAAAGACTAAAAAATTTGTGATTGATTGTCATGTACTACAATATTTGCGCTCATATGTGGTTTGTACACTTTTAAGAAGTGGGAATCGGGCATGCCTGAATGGTAGACAATGATGACGGAGGGCTGGGGAAGGATGGGAAATGATCACTCGTCTCAATGAGCCCTTCATTGAAATATCTTGATAAATATGCCGTAGCAAGCCTTCGATCCCAATCCTCCACAATATGTCCTCCATACATAATCTCGCCAAATATGTAACGCAAATCCTCCCATGGAATTTTTGCATTGTTATCAAGGTAATTTGAAGCGCATTGCCCACAACATATCAAATCTCCAGTGTTGAATGGATAGTTCATGTTCCAGCCAATGCCTACATATGTATGCATAAGCAAGGGCTCAGTCACATTATGTTGGTTTTTGAAGGATTGTTGCTTGTTCCTAATGCTCAAAACCATCACATTGTGACCATAATCAATTAGCACCATCGTGGCATGTCGACAGACAATTTTATTGTGTGCGTGCATTACAATCGCACCAGAAGTTGCTCCAGGGAGATTACCAACACCAAATTTCTTCCGTTGTAATAAGGAAGCATGGAAAAAACATAGAGCAAATGCAATGGCTCTAAATTCAGATTGTTTAGCGCAAGCTTCTAAGATGTCGTCTGTAAAGTTACCATATGCCCTTTTGAAATTAGCCTACATCCATGGAAACTTCGTTCAAATTGTTTTCTGTTGATGGGGGCAAGTTTCATTACATTATATGAAACTTGAGGCGAAAAATGTCATTTTGAAGGGTTGTGAATAAAAGAGGAAGAGATGGTTAACAGTTGTAACATATTTTCAAAATATAGTTGTACATACTCCAAAATCATCTTAAGCAAGGGGGATGCCAATACCTTCAAACCCTCTGGAGGCTCATTCGTCAATTTAATGGAATTTTGAAGGAGGGAGACCGGCAAAGGCTTTTCAAGCAATGGTGGCGGCTCAGCTGATAGAAACAACCTGCAGTAGAAGCAAATATATATAATATGTTCATGTTGAAGGGGGCGTTTAGACAATTTCTTTCAGGCCTCGAAATATATTGAAACAATTTGGCTACATTTCTAAGGTCAATATAATAGGCCCTCGTAACACCTATTTTGCGTCCTACGTGTCAGTTGGCATACCTAAAATTTGAATGAGATCCTTCCCCAAGTTTATCCACAAGTTTGTCTAGAGTTCCCGTGGTCCAATCAATCGTGAGATGAATATTTTGCAGCAAGACCCAGCCCCCATTTTTACGCGCTTTTGCTAGTTCATCCGTTGCGAGTAGCTCTTGTCCCTGACAACGGCAAAAATCTCTGAGAACAAATTTTGGCAACTTTTAAATTGTCTTACAACCCGTTGAAAATGCCTCACACATCATGTGCGGATGATCTTGTTTCAATTTGCGATAGTATTTTGGTGAAGCAATAGCCTAGAACAACCTGTCCAAGTGACACAGCAGCATATGTGCCACTCTCATACGTGAATCCAAGTTTTCGGCCTAGGCTCTCGACTATGGCTGCAACATCCACTCCCGGGGATAAAAAGACAATTATTGGTGTTGCTGGGTCGGAGTCCTACGAGCAAACGGACTTATTCAGTTCCAAAGTTTTGCGTTCTTAATCAATATCGGTCGGGAAATGTGTGATAATATCATGGCGTTAAATTATATATATGTAAAACTGTAAAATACAGTGGAATATAGTTAGCCGTTTCTTGATAATTTGGTTAAGGTGGTACGTCCTCGCGGTTTACTGGCCACATGATATAACCCTATATACAACCAATTGTATCTTATAAATCATGGGGTTGTGACTTTACTATGTGAAACATGAGCAGTTATTGGCTTCAAACTTTGAAAATCTACCTGGAAGGATGCCTCAAGGTTGAAGGACGTTGAATTGGCGTATTCAACACCGAGCGTATTCTTCACAAATTTGCGCATTGCCGCCGTGCGGCGATCGGGTCGCAAGGCACGGAAAAGAAGTAGGCGGTCAAATTCACTTAATCGTTTCCAATCACCTACGCAACACCTAAATTGTTGAAATATCACATTTTTGATAACTCACCATGTCAGCCACATTTGGAGAAGTCAGCCACAAATTGATTTATCGCATGAATTCATGAGGTTCCTTTTTGTGTTTGCAAGTGGCTTTGTCCTAGTGGTGGAATTAACTTAAACATGTTACTTTGCGTGAATTTTGTAATATTCCAGTGAGGTCTCTATACGAAACCTGAGTGGACGTTGGCTTTCAGAAACTTTTGTTTCTATTGTTAAACATATTTATCCAGGGACCAAAGACGAAATTGTGTAAATTTGATTCAAGAAAAAATCTGAGAAGCGTGTCGGATGAAACCTGGAAGCGTTTCATCTTCGGGGCGCTCGGCATCCATCCACTCTTGCCATCGCTTCACAGACGCAGCCATGTCATCCGGCAAGTGTTTATATCCATCAATATCCTACACGAGGAAAGAATGTAGTTGTAACATATTATATGTTACAAACAGGTGAGGGGTGAAGCATGTGATTGCGATACAATTAAATATGAACACTATATAACAGTGAAACAAAAAAAACAATAATAATATGATAACAAGAATAACGGCATGTCAAGGTAGCAGAGAAAACAAGCTCATGCTTCAACAAATACGATGCGTTGCGTGTGTGTGAAGCCTTTCGATGATCGTTTGACAACTGATATAGAAAAGCTTTGATTAGCTTTTCAAAAGCGTGAAGTTCAATGAAATAGCATGGTTTTCACCGTCAACGATTGAATCGCTTGCCAAGTAGAATCCGGTATCCACTCCTTCAATGTATTGTTGGATGAAGGGTTGGAAGGGCCACGCAAAAAGTAATTGAACTTACTTTTTTGCGCTTCGCTTTCTGTTTTGAGCACTATCATGCACAGTTGCATTGCAAGAATCAACTTATGCCGTTCAAAAATACCCTACACAAGTGCGCACATAAAATGAATCTAATGCACTTTTCAACATAAAGAAATAGTTGTATATCATGATGTTTCTTGTCTTGCAATTCACAAAGCGTTCGTTGCTATCCTTATATATCTCATTAGTGTGCACTTATCACGAAGTATTCTAACACCCGTGCTCAAGAACATTCAATTATTGTCTCTATGGTGCAGTTTGTGTTCGAGATTGTAGTTTGCAAAATGTCACCTGAGAAATGTAAGTATATAGAGTGAAAGTAATGGTCTCGGCTAGGAGTAGCACGCGTTCATTCAAGTCGAGTTCAGTATCTAGTCGCTTTGACAATGGCACTCTGCTTTCATCCTTGCCTCCCGGTGTAAAATCCATTCCTGTCGGAAGAATACGTTTAGCATAAAAAGACAAACTTCATATATTTAAAATTTAAGAGTGCAAAGTTGTTCTCTTGTAAACCATTTAAAGCTATTCTTGAGGATTGCACCGTAGTATGTTTAACATGTTGCTCCATGGATTGTGAAGTTCAAAGACAACGCCTTACGTCAATGGCATCACTGAAAGCATTTATCGCGCACCTTTTTGCATGATTATCACAAAAGTCGCCATTGAGTAATGATAGACACGATCCAATGCCGAGAGGGCATCCACCAAAAAGTACATAGCAGCGCCCCGTTTTGCCACATGCCGATATACTTCGCGTGCCCGGGTAAGCTTGTTACTTGTTTCATGTGCCAAGGTCACCTTATCGGCAATGTCCAACGCCGTGCGTTTGGTCTCCTCTAGATTTTCAATAAGAGTGATATCTTCCAAAAAATCCCCCTACAAGAACAGAGCATTCTCAGATACTATCTGTCTATCTATCTGATGTAGTACATCCACACCTAACATGAATAAGATGAAAGATGTATTGTCTTTAATCATAACAAATCTAATCAGAACTTCTTCAAGAATAGGATTAGTTCATGCAAAGGCACCGTCCACATCTTTATAATGCACAGAAGTATTGAGAAGGCACCTTGCTATTCGTCAATCGTGCGAGAAGATTGTTCTCAAGGGAAGTAAGTGTTATAGTATAATCAGCTAATTGGCGCACAAGCACCGCCGCAGCCTCTTGGAGATCAGGTCGCTCGTGTTTGACCACCGCGGCAAGCAATTGCTCCTCTAATCCCTCTTCCGTCACGCAAAAATTTACTAGCGTAGTTTGCGCAGCAATTTCTGGGCGATAATGTGGGTTTGCCAATTTAGTTGCTAAGTACAACCTGTTCACATGATTTTTTGAGTTGAATACATGGAAATCTGAAAAACCTTGGTTGTCAATTTATATCAATGTCATTGGTGATATGATTAATTTCAGATTTTTTTTTATCTTGAAGTATGAAAACCTTGTAGAAAGCCTTTACAAAATTTGCAAAATGTTGTGATGATATCACCTGAATTTGGGATTGTATTCAATTTCAACATCACCCATTTTTAAGATAAGATTGCGGCCACGCTTAGTAGTTTGTTTGCCCAAAACAGGATCCATCACAGCATCGATGTCCTCAGGCAAATTCTCGATCAATAACGGAAGTCCCTCTTGAATGCATTGTATCACCTATTTTGCAGACAAATGCATGTTAGTCCACCTACAATGAATTTTTTTGGGATGTTTGTAACTTTGGCTGAACAAGTAATATGTGATGGCATGTATCATTGGGGGAAAATTCCAGTAAAGTGAAAACATTTCACCAAATTTTGCAAAATATGTATTTTCATAAGGCTTCAAACAATTGGGGTGCCATTACCTTTTCAATGTATTTTGGCTGGGATAATTGAATGACATGTAAGTTGTTCTCCGATTCTTTCTCAATTATCCACTTGATGCCTTGCATTTGTGGATCAATCATAAGCGGCCACCTTGCCGCAGCCGACAAAATTGCGCCATTCTCAACGCTCAAATTGTCGCTTTGTAAACCCTCTTGAGCCCATTGGGCCTATCCCAATGCACATCGATATGAGTCGTCATTTTTCTCATTGTAATAATAAAAAACAAGTCTATGCACCACAAGTCAAAACATAGAAGTGTTTACACTGCTATGATTCCCACATAGTCTTAGATGTTGCTATTATCACCTTTTCGGTATCATTTGCAAGAATGTCGAGGGGCATGATTCCTTGAGTTAGAGGAATAGCGCGTTCTTGCAAGTCCGGTAGCCATTGTTGCAACACTATGTCTTGTCGAAAGTTTGCGTTGAACGGCCCCGCATAACTCACAAATGCGGCGGCTAGCATAACATCGCCAACCAGTTTGCCTACGAAACGCGACCCCATACATTCAATGAAAGTTTCATTCACTTACTTCAACATGTAAAAATGAAGTCAAGAAACACATCAATACATGCAAGAGAAACGCAAATTTTAATGGAAAAGTAGTATGCACACATTGGGAAGCCTTCTCAGGGAGAAGGTAATCTTTTAGAGTTGTTTACATAGCCTTGATGAATTGCGTTCGACCGAGTTGTTTGGGATATTTTCAACCAGTCTTTGTTACTTTTGAAATCTATTGCGAAGGCTTATTCACCTTCGGCCAATGCGAGTTGTTTGATGGTGCTTGTCCAACGTTGAAATTCACTTGATAAGCCTTTTATGAGGCGCTCTGCAAGTTGGGCCTTTGTTGCCGTTTTCTCTGCTTGTGCAATGGCGGCGTTCTTGTCTGTTGTGGCCTGCAAAAGTCCAATGCACACGTTTTCCCATGATATTGGTGAGCGTTGTTGGCCTTGATGAATGAAATTCAATTTCAGATGTAATCCATCAGCTTATAGAACATGTGAAATTCTACATGACTAAAAGAAGATATTATAAATTTGATACCACTGGCACTTGGCCGATGTGCTAGGACATGCCTTCATAAGGGAGTCTTCAAGTGAGGCAACCCGATCTTGTAAGTCTTTTACTCGGGCACGGATGATTGAAAGCTTTTTGCTGGCTTCACCAAGCCTCTTATTGGCTTCAGCAAGTGCCGCACGCTTAGGAGCGACAACCTAATATGTCACCAAAATGAGTGTCATAAGTGTTGGATTCAAGTTGCATAAGGCAGCTAACAACATGTAATTATACACGTTACGGATTTTTTTACTCGAGAAGTGTGCAAGTATACTTGGGAGCGAATCAACACTTCAAAGTATGCGTTACATGATTCGCACCTGATAAATACGAAAGTATTTGCAAATGTTAATGACCCAACCGCAAAGGCCTGCAGCAGCGCCGGACTTTGTGCGAATGTTCTCTGCATTGAAGGCTGGATTGGATATGAAGTCCTTTTCAACTTTTTCAACGCATGGTAACGGAATGGCATCTTTGTTGAAAGTCAATAGCATTTTCAAGAAAGCATCGACATTGCCCATGAATTTTTTGCCGGCAGCCCAACCAATATCCTGCTCAATATATAAGTAGCCATCTTCAGCATAAGATCGAGAATTATCGATATCATACATGATTTGCTGTTAATATAGAGGAATTACTCAACCCATGCTCGTATATGTTAGAACCAGGGTCACCGCATGCGGGAATGCGAATAATGCGGGATATAATAGAATGCGTGTATTTTACTGCATTTTATTTTTGGGGCATAGAATGCAATAAAATGCGAGGTCCACAAATACGCCTTTCTTCCCCTTTGTGAGACCAGTGAGGATGGGTCCCACCCAGCAAGGCTATGATTCCCTGCAAACGGCTTGAGAATACCCCAAAAGGGGCTATTCCTGGAATTGCCTGGTTAAACCGGCATTTTGCCTGGCTGTACCCCAAGTTTTGCCTGACAAAACCAAGGCAAAACTGTTTCTAACGCATTTTACCGCATTTTACCCGCATTTTATTTTTTTTCAATAATGCATGCATTTTACCGCATTTTATTTGTGGTATAACCGCATGCGGTGACTCTGGTTAGAACGAAGGTTTTACAAAGTAATAAATAATCACCTTCGGTATCTTTCCTCCTGGAGATGTTAGCACCATGCATGCTGATACCACATTGACCACTTCTGCTGCTGGGCTGCCAAAGGATTTAAGCTCTCCCAAGCTAGCTTTGTCCAAGCTATTCAGTGATGCTTCGGCTTCTTTAATCACAGGTTCAGCTGCTTCCAAATCTTTACTACATTCATCTTGAAAAGTCGTGACTTCTTCCTATATGACAAATATTTACACACATTTAATGATGATACAAGAAGTTCCTTGTTTCCGCTCTCAAACAATGTTCATTCACAAGTGATGAGCACTCAAAGCACTGGTTGGTAAAAACAATTTCATGGGCTAGCACACCTGCAACTTTGCCGCAGCCTCTTCATCCCCCCTGCTAGTCTCAACTGCTTCATCAACAATGGCTTTCTCCAATCCAATATTCTCTATCAATGCTTGAGTGGTTGCTTTCTTTTCTTCCACAATGACAAGTTCTTCTTTTAAATTCATTTGTAAATCCTCGACCTACGCACAAGTACTCTTAGGATGCTATGTGGATAGAATTGGAAGTATGCAAAACTCATGCGATCCCGTGAATACATACAAACAAAAGACATTATAGTGTTGCATACGTAGGGGTTCGGTTTTGAAGGTCCAAACTTATATTGGTAGCACCTGAGCTGAAGCTTGGACGATCTTATCAACACCATTGTCCAAGCGTTCCTTGTCGGCTTTTAGTTCAACACGCTTCCGTGCAAGCATTGATTTGTAAAGTGATATGAATTCTAAGTAGCTCTTTGGAGTTGTGTAAATATATCGCCGTATGGTTTCCATGTACCTGCAGTGTATTATCATTTGTAAGTTTCATAACAAGGCCTTGGATTGGCTTCAAGTTCACAATTCATCTATTTAATGATTATATGTTCACAAATATACGAAGTGGCAAGGTCCAATTCAAAGCATGATGCAGGCACATATAAGGCGGAGATTTGGTTGAACCCGCCATGGTGTGAAAAAGGTGCAGTTGATATCTCATGAATGTGATGTGAAACCAGGTTTAGCAATATGTGTGCATCTCCTCATGCACATGATCACCTTTTGGATTCTTTCGCCACAGCCAAATGGGCGAAAGCCATGTGTTGTGAAAGATTGTCCATGACATTATCGTCCATTTCCGGAATGTCGTTCAAGAACCTTTTGGCGACGCTTACAAGAGCCTGCAAATATGCTTTTGTGTCTCATGTATTTGTGCATTAACATTGCATGCAAATGAACAAGCAAGACAAGACATTTCTTATGTTCGCATGTGCCCACATGGAAATGGTGCTCCAAGTAATTACCTCTGTCGGCCACGTATGGAACCAATCAAATGCAACACAATTGACGAGGGCTGGAAATTGCCGAGCGCGTATGCGGAATTTATCAGCCACCGGGCTGAAACATAGAATAAGGTGTAAATTGCGGCGCACCTACGCCAAATATGTCCTTAGGCGAGACCACTCGCTATATTTCTTGTGTGCACTTAAGATACCTTGGTAATTACCAATAGAACTAGAATAAGTATTCAAATACCGTGTGATGTTTACCTTTTCAATAAAGTAATCCCAACAATTTCCAGGTGTGTCCAAAAGCCCAGCTCCCTTCACTTCATTCCGCACGGCATTGCTGAAATTGTCCTTGTCATCCTATACCATATACTTATTTATATTACAAATTAAAATCATTTTGAACATAATTATAATAATAAGAAGAATTGAAAGAACATGGCTATTGTTTTGAGAACATTTCAAGTAGTGCTTTGCAATCTTGAGCAACATTCATTATTTTGGTTGAAGCAGAAGTGTACTTAAAACCCCCGTTGAGGCTTGCTTGTAATGTTCATTGGAAAACTGTGCTTTGGTTATCCCTCTTGCAAAGGTATTCGCACCGGACTGCAAAGGTCTGAGATATTGCCCGTTGCGAGGAAGTCATTTATGTAAACAAGAAACTTGTCGTTCGTTATTTGGTTGTCGGTCAATATAAAAGCAACTTGCGTTCCCTTGACTCCAGTTTTGTGGTACAATGAGAGTAAATTTTCCTTGAAGTCGGCCACTCCATATGTTGAGGAAACCGAAATTTGGAACACCTTGCACCATGCAATAACTTATCAGTCATATAGAAGAATGTGCTACTGGAATAACTCAACGTGCTCAATACGATGCAAAGTCACATTTTGCGGGTTGCGCTTTTGCATGCAGTCCGTTGTTATTCGCGTGCATGGGACATCATTGGCACATATATGCATTCAAGATTTTTTGTTATGGATCGGATGGGATGCTACACGCATGTTAGCATTTTATACCACGACAATGAAATGCAAATGCTCGCCGCACCTCGTAGCCACATAAGTAGGCAGCCAGCCGTGCTAGGGATTGCTTGCCTGAGCCGCCAACACCAACAAGCATAGCATTGCCACAAGGCATTGCAATGATGCGTGTGATGCGGCATACATGCTCCATCGCCTGTTCCCATCCCCGAATCAGACAAAGGCCGTACAACACATTCTAAAATATCGTTGTGACATTTTGGACATTTGCCACGCTCACCTGTTGGAAGAGAACAAGATCCATGCTAGGGTTTGACTCGTTGTATTCCGCCAATTTGGCATCCAGTGTTGCACGCAAAATGTCAAAGCTTGCCACCTCTGCGTACACTGGCCGATCTTCCGTATCTATGGTTGTACATGTGTCCATCATGCGGGGATGTTTCTCGACAACAACCTACGTACATGCCATTTGTTGCACATGTAGAAACAAGAATGAGTATTTACAAGGTGGTAGGACATTCATGTTGCCATGATAGGAATAACAAATTGATGCTGAAGTAATACTATATCATGGTAGACATGTAGCAATGTCTTTTTGCATGCCTTATGATAATTTCATTGAACGATTAATTGAACGTTCTTGTTTCTTGTGAATAAATGTAAATTGCGTAACCGAAAGTATAACCATGCACCCGCCATAGAATGGAGAATGACAAGGTGAAGACGCTCACCTGAGGGATGTCATCGAAGAATTTCCGAGTAACATTTATGCGTAACTCATCGAATTTGGCAATATCGTTGTCATTAATGAGGCGATCGCTTAATACGCGTTCACATTCATGTATCCACAAGCGCACCACACTACCCTTGTTCTTGAACTGCTCTCCAACCATTTGACACAACCCCTACAAGTGAAGGCGCCATGCCAAGTCAGGTGCCATTGCACTGAGCTTTGTTTTAACAAGGAATATGGCAGCATGCCGTCCTTTCACAATCAAACCCATTGTTACGCAAGTCTGAATATGCTTCAAATATATAAGCATGCTTTTGAAGCAGTTGTCTCCTTAGAAAAAAAAGTAATTTTTCGAGTGAGCAAAAGCTTGTAACCTGGGTGATGGCAGACAACTCCCGTAAATTGAATTGGTAGTGGAATTTGGTGGCTGATGGCAAGAAAGTATTCAAAACATTTGCATGCAACTCGATCATTGCATCCACAAGCTTTGGTCCTAGTGCTACTACTTCGGCCGTAAAACTTCCTTGTTGAAGATGCCCCTCGATTATTGTTGAATATATGGACCTAAACGCAACAAACGTCCAAGATTTGTTTTGGTTGGACACATTATAGAATATGCAAGTCACAAGGTGAAGTTTATTGTCACGTTATGTCCCACTATCACACGGTGAGCTAAGAGATGGAACCGTGCTAATTAGCCATTTGTCAAAATCTCCTAAAATCTCAAACAATGTAACTTATAAGCTTACTATTGAATTTGCGTGGCTTTAAGGTTCTCATCTTGGACATTATGGCGGTTGCAAGAACGATAAGTTAGGCCCCCATTTCTTGCTTTGTGCATTGCAGCTACAAGAAACACAGGTATTGTGAGATTTTCGATGGTCATGCGCGCCTGACAATGTCCGTAGAGGGCATTTGAACGGCAAAGGTTGCAAAATGCCGTTGCATGCGCGGTGTCACTTGAAAAGAGCCCGCCGTGGGATTCATGCATGCCACATATTGTGTGTTGGTCACTTCCTTCATCATCACCTTCACCTACAACAACAAGGTTTGCATCGATTCAAATTCAATCAAAAGAGGATCTCGTTATCAAATGTTAGCATTCTTCACTGATTCAACGCCTCCCCTAAACATTTAGGGTACCCGTAACTTCAATGGAATTGGATTTTTGAGGGTATGTTGAAGAATTTGGAATATGTTACCTTGTCAAACCAGCCCTTATAGTCGATAGATTGGCGCAAAAGTTCAATGGCGGATTGTGTGTCATATTTGTCCACAAAAGGCATATTCATATCATCCACAAAGTACACCAGCCGTCTTGACTCTGGTGGCCCATATCTCACACCTGCAATACTCATCTGTTGATGTTGTGTGCACAGTTGTATGCTAAGGTTGCATTGGATTTGTTGAATAGTAAACATAAAGTTTTGCTACTAGCAGTATGTATAGTATAATCAGTATGCAAGGTTGTACCATTAGCATGAGGCGGCCTATCAAGCAATTGGATACATTCATAGTACGCTATTGACTCAATATGTCGGACATATTGTGCTATTGACTTTATTAACATGGTCAACAAATATCACAGGCCGCACCCGACTTTTTTTCAAGTGGCTGCTCTAAGATTGGTTGCAAAGATGGTGCATCAGAATAGGAATTGAGATTTATGGTCGTATAGCCCATTGCGCCAGTGTCCATAGCCCTCAACTTTTCACGCATTATTGCAGTTTTCCCCGAGCCTATGACAAGCAAACATGATGATATGATTATTGAGCATTCTACAATCATGTGATGTCAAAACACTCCAATGAAGTATAAAACCTCTTTGTTGGATGCTAAATTATGCATGCACAACAAATATTGGCACATGCTCAAACGCACGCTTCACGTGCACAAAAGGGGCTATTGGACTTCACATGCTGCACCGAAGAATTAATGGAAGCAAAAGGATGCAACCTCACCCGTGGAGCCCACAAACATCACATGATGCTTGTTGGCAATAAGGGAGTCGAGGAAATACGTCATCCGTGTCGTCTCAACGTTGGGAACAAATATATTCGAGAAATTGCCCGGTGCGTAAGTGAATTTGGGCACCATTCTTTCCCAGGGTGTCATTCCCCCCGTCTTTTCATCCACATAGTAGTCATATACCAGGCCCTATTATATTAAGACACATTTTTACCAAAGGCTATCCGTGGTCAATTTGGAAATATGATGAGCGACAAGCAAATCTTGCTCAATCACACGAAAACAATCAATGCAAAGTGTCCGAATTTCATGGAGCCTTCACATACTTTTAAATAATGCTAGACCCTCTCATTCAATAAAACCAAGGTGGTCATATTGCGGTCGGTCACCTGATCTGGGAAAGCGATTGTTTTCCATTCCGCCGTCCACCATTTGGAAAAGTGCATGCGGTAGTCACACGTCTTGTCCACCATCATTGTACCCCCAAAAGCCCAGATGCAAGCAAAAACAAAATATGACTCTACCAACATTTTGTCTGGTTGCAAACCTCTCACGGATTCCTATGCCCAAATACAATCGTTAGCATGCACAATTGTTGAAGAGTGCCACCCGATGAGAATTCAAAGGAAGACTACATATACCCTGACGAACTCCAAAATATATGGTTTGGGAGCATTCCATTGTTGAAGAGGGTGCTGATATGTAATGCATTGTCACCTTTGGAAGGATGCCCTCTAGAATCTTACAGACGGTCATGGCTTGGTTTATGGCGGGCAACGGAACAACGGTCTTAAAATTGCGTCGGCAATATTCCATTGTCGCCTCCACATATTTGTCAAATAACGCCGATAAGATAGGTCGATATTCGGTTGCATCCAGCGATTGGAGCCAACTCTCGACCGGCTGCAAATAAAAGAATTGCACATTCATGCTGCTATTCAACATCCATTCGATTAATAGGACTTTTTGTGGTTTACCGATTTGCATAAGAACGAATGCCAATCCCATGAAATATCACCATTAGCAAAGTCAAACATTGTATAGGAAAGTATAATCACAGGCGCAAGATAGTGGTTTAGGAAGTGCGCACTGGTCGCCAGCCAATGTCCTCGGCATTGACATAAATTACACCGCCACGAGATACGGTGGCAGGCGAGCAATGATTCATATGATTGATCTCCAAGAGCAGCCGCATAGACGGTGATAATGGAATGCGTTCATTGCTTGCGAGAGTTAGCATTTTATTGTCGTCCATCACGGTGTTCATGCTCTACGTTGAAAGACACATTGAAATCACGGGAGTCTTACAATGTTTTATGTATTACGATACAAACATTCATGGAGGACAACTATCAGTTGCGTGCTTTGTTGAGGTGAAGGTGCTTTTGCTTTGGAAGAAATAAGTGTTAAGCGCAATACCTCAATCCACTCGGCGTCAATGTCACCGTCCAACAAAATCCACTGGTGCTTGTTCGTTTTATTATTGGCCATGTCACGATACGTGACGCTTATCAATCCTTCCTTCCATTCACGAGTCGTGGGGTGCAAGTATCCATATAATTCATTGCGAGTTACAGCCTGCGTGCAATCAAGAGAAAATGTCTCAATGAATTTTTAAATCAAAATACACTTGTAGTTACGTTGTTGTTATTTGCTTTTAGAAATGGTAATTTACGCCATCTTGAAGTTGGGATATGAGGTTGGCCCTAGAATCCCTATATCACGAAACGCCGCAACTTTTGCAAAGCAAAGGTGCTCTCAAATTGTCTAAAAAATATCTTTCCAACATGATGTTTTATGCTCGAAATGGCGTACGAGGCCTCAAGCCATATGAGTTTCAAATAACACATACGGTATATACCGGTGCATACGGTATATATATGGCAACTTCAAATAAAAACGCACCTTTGGATTTATGGGTTTATACACGGTCTTTTCCCCAGCCAATTGTTGTGCACGCATGAGGGTCTTCCAAATGGCCGTCTTGCCACAACCAGCGGGTCCCAACAAGAACACACTCCACCGCACAGCGAAAATTTCACGCAATTGGTTCACCTTCAAGCAAAATATTGCATCCGGCTGGTACCCAAGCTCTTGCGCGGCTTCTTTCACCTGCGCAATAATGATCAATTCAAGCAGTGCATGACATGAAACATGCACGCATGCATGCATGTCTCGCAAGTCCCTTATTTACATTCAATGAATATAAATGTTGTAATTTCGTATTTGCCATTTGACAGTAGGTCGAACACAGGTCACGGATTTGCTATTGTGGACCTTTGCGTTAAAGAAGTGGTCATCAGCACGGGGCACGAGCTCTAAAGTCTTGGGGAACAAGTCGTTGAGAAGGCCCATAAAGATGCTCGTGTCATCCGCAGTGAGCTTGCCACAGTTAAAATCACGCAACGCACGCGGTAACACCTGCAAACATCTGCCACGTTAGAAGACATCCTAAACGAATATTCAATTATGGTCCCATAATATATAGGGAAATTGACATGCACATCACGGCAAAGCCTCTTTAAAATATACAGTAATAATAACGTGATGAATCATTGTTCTATTCACCTTATCTTCTGACAGATCTGGTGTCTGGCGCTTCATGCCGCCCGCCACGTAGAGCGTGGTCTTTATTGCTCGTAATTTCCAATCATAATGTTTGCTTTTGGACAATAAATCCTCACACAGCTTGTAGAGGATGACAAATTTGCGGCTAAGGATCTTGCTTTGCTGAAATCCTTCCGCCATCAGCATAATCTCACAAATGAGATTCAAATCGGGAACACACATGCTCACTGGACGGAATAACGCCTGTCACCCAAAGAAAACCTTTGCACAAGAGGACTTTTCTTCAATTCATTCACGCAAAAGTACGTCCCCGCACAAGCTCACAATCGCATGTTTTTACATTAAAACACATGTTCCGTGTATTTGTACACGTGACTCTTGCAACAAAAGTGCATTTTGGGCGACTACGTGTTGTGCAAAATATGTGCTGCCACTCTGCATATAAGTATAACTTGATGATTCACCTTTAGAGACTCTGGTAGCTCAGCACGGCCAGGATAGCCCGGATTCATCGTGATGAAAGCCATTACTGTGGGTTTCAACCGAATTTCTGTGCCTTCAAACATGAAGCGTTCTTTCCTTGCCCGCAATGCATCCAACACAGTCTGCAAAATACATGTGTATTCCATTGACAAACAAAAGTTGATAATAATGGCCTCAACTATTGACACATTAATTAGAAATGAAGGCATGTAGTATAATCGAAGGAGATTCATGCACTCATTGCATGACGAAATTAGCATATGCTTGATGCAAACGAATCAAGCTCGGGACTCCCGGAAATTAAATCGGGCATGAGTACTTCATACAATCAAAGCATCAAACAAGAAGACCATCCTAGTATGCATTAAAGTCATGCATGTACGAGGGCCCCAACTTTGCATTTTGTACCCTAGCATGCATAAGCTCATGTTGCGAAGTACAATTCATATCACACCTTATATTGTGTGGAGCAAACTGAGAGAACCGCAACAGGGATACGATTGAATTCATAAAAACAACCCCAAGCACCAGTTTGTGCAAGCCCTTTGTATATTTGGCCCATCGCTTTGTAATCCATTTGGTCACTGCAATTGAACACGTAGCATTGCACACCCAAGGCTCGCGCAAGATCCTTTGTGGTCTCTGTCTTCCCTGTGCCTGTACAATGCATATGGCCATATGGATCACAGATGCATCTCCGTGCAACGCAGATTGCACTCAAGGAGATTGCACTCACAGACAGACTCACAAACAAGGAAAATGTTTGGAACACTGCCAGTGTTCAGTGAACAGACTAGAATCTAATATTTGTATGATTATCTATTGCACAAGTGTGATCTTGAAAAAAATGGATCCTCACCTGCGGGACCTGCAGGAGCGCCACCAAGGATCAAATGCTGAGCTTGCGTTAGAGTTATGTAGCACCGGTCAGTCAAAGGTGTGATACACAAACAACCACAGTTGCCGATGTATTCGTAATTGTAGGAAATGTCGGCATCACATATGTTGACCTGCATGGTGTAAAATAATTGGATAGGTATATGCGTGTACATGAAATATTGCTGCTAAATACAAGATAAAATTGTTTTCGAATCACTAGCTTTTTCTTCGCAATATTTACATCCAGATTAGGCGAGCGGTACATCAGGTGATTTGAGGAGCAAACCTGGCATTCTTTTGTCTTGTCGTGTTGTGTGTACCGCAATTGACTTTGCCATTGAAATGCGGCACCATTTTCCACACGTTCGTCAATGAGCCGTTGCACAACATCACGTGCATGCACATCAATGGTGCACAAAGTGATCAATTTCTTCCTGTCATTCCTTGACAGCTCCCCATTCACTATTTCAATTAGATCCGCAAGTTGTGCCACTTGCCGCTCATACACTTCCTATATATGCCAAGACACCAAATCATGTTTTATTTGTGCACCAATTTCGCAAAAAACTCATCTAAGTAATTTATACAAATTTTTCAGGCCTAGCATTATGCAACCCGAGACTTTGCATGAAATACGCGGCGGAGAAGAAAATGCTGTCAACACATTTCCGCCAATAAAGCGATAATACGCTTATTTTCTTCTTGTAAAAATCAACGTGGCAAACAGAAGTTGGAGAAATAAAGCACATTGATCTCAGCTTTTCAAAGAAGAGATGTTGTGATTTGTTTAGCCGCACCCTCAGCGCAACTTCATTGCCATCTTCCATATCGGCAAAGGCTTCATTTACTTCTTGGGTAAAGAAAGTGCGAGACACGACCACCGTATTTTGTACACTGTTTTCAAAAATCCATTTTGTGCGTGGTTTTTCCTCGTACGTGGGGACGGCCAATTTGAATTCTGCACTAAGTGCCGCCTGCACAGCAACAAAACTCATATTGATTGGGTTTAAGGGATGTGTCATGTGCGGATTGATTATTGGCGTGATTGTGTACACTTGGAATGTAAAGTGGTACACCTCGTATTCACAACAACAAAACTCTAAAGGATCAAAATCTAATTATCGGACAACTTAGCTAGGAAAAACGTCGCCTAGGGCATATGCAAGGGAGTGACACAAAAACAGAACAAACTGCGATGTTAGGACACTATTGAGCAATTAACATGTAACCGTCACCAACCTTAAAATGTAACCTTCTTGATATTGTATTCGGAACTAGTACAAAAGAACATTTGCTACCAACTAGCTAATTATATCACATAATAGCAAAATCATGAAATTGTTGTGTACTTTTTTACTTAGTAAAAAAAGAACACTACGCCCTTCGAAAGGTTGGGGGTGAGGTTGACCCTAAAATCCCTTAACCCTAGAATCTCGGACATTTTGCTAGAAAGAATGGTCGCCTAGCGTATCTGCAAGGGCGTGAAAAAAACAATACTCAAAAGTGTAACAAAAATAACTCCAAAACTCATATCTTTGCGTATACGCCATCAAACTGAGTGATTTCAGTTGCTCTGGAATCCTCTAAGCGAGTTCTTTGCGTTGCCACATCGAGCGCCGAAAACGGCGACGTATGCACAGAGTTGCCCGGTTGGGCTGCAGGCTCCGGGAACTTGAAATCCTCATAACTTGGCGAGTACGCGGCAGTTTTCCACGAACCCGGGTGCGATAGAATCGGCTAGATAAGACCTTTCCATCGCGACATCAACCACAGAGATTGGTGGTGTTTGGAAGGACTCCTCGGATCGGATCTACACGTGTCGGGCTGCCGCAGATGGGCCAGGAGGTGGCAAATGATAGTCACAGTTCAACAAAAAGTACACACCCCTAGTGGCCATTAATGGGCACCTTCTCTAGTTTTCAAAGCAAGGCCCACCGGGTGTTACTCCAAGTGCCAAGAAGCAATTACAATCAATTGAGCCGGTTTTGTCAAATGTACACATTCTAGTGGCCAAATTTGAACACTTTTACTTGGAAAAAAGGACTTCAAATTATGGCTTTGGCACATCTGTACAACACGGCCACACAATATTGGCATGATGGAAAGTGCTTCACAAATGCTCGAATGCCACCACTCACAACCCACCTGCATTGCGTCAACTACATTTTGCAACCAAACTTCCACGGGGCCTTCACAACTACAGTCATTTGCGAAGGGAACATGTTCCCCCTCCCCTGCAATGATGACACGGAAGAATTACTTGCATTTGAAGACCGCATATGCGTCAATGCCATAATCCATAATGCAATTTATTAATAGCAATCTACGGGGCAACATATATTCACCATTTAAATTTTCAAATTGGAAGTACCACTGCTATAACTATGGTGATAAATACAACTTTGCTTCGTTAAAAACGTTATATCTTATAAAAATTAAAGTGTGTCCTTCAATATATCAATATGTATTGTGAATTGCGCACTGAATGTATGTGACAAGCTATCACCTGAATACATCCCAATGGCCGTCTTGGTGGGGAGTCCAGTCAAGTTTTTTTTGAACTCCAAGTTGTGCACGTTATCAAAACTTTTTGGCAAGTGCCTGTGAGTTGTGAAAGTGGCTTGAAATGGTGAGCAAAACGATTCCGCCGATCAAACCCGTTTTGATCAGAACTAATGAATCAGTACAAAATAATGAAGGTTCATCACCTCAAGATGGCTTGAGGATCTGAGCCTTTAGATAGGATGTCAAGAAGATCCGCAGGGGCAACAAAGTAGAAGCGGGGGAATGCAATGCGTTTGGTCTCCAAGTAGTCCTTCCATGGCGCATGAATCTCTTTAAATCTCTTAGAGTTACTTTTTGCTTTGCCCACGACATACTCAATCTGGTAAATAAATAAACATAGATTTTGTATGCATCCTACCATACCTGCAGAGCCTTCTCACACATTTCTAGTTGTTCTAACAGTGCATCTAGCGTTACTTGTCGATTTTCTTTGCTGCATGCTTTCACCACATTTGTCATGTTGGGTGCATCTCTCATTAGCTCCTGTGCCATGTCATTAGCGAATGTCAACCTCTGCGGTTCAACCGTCTTCAAAGGATACATTCGTGCCCATTTTCTTATCCTAGGGAGGACTTCATAATGCATGATGCAGATTCCAATGTATACTTTACCCTTTTCTTAATTCACCATGGACAATTTTGTCACAGTCAAGCATGCAGCATGCATGTGCCATCAAATGTGCACGATGATTTGTGATCTCTAGCCCGGACACCAAATGAGGACAAATAACTCAACAACCCATACATTCATAAAAAAGGTGCACACCTGGAAGTTGGCATTGATGATATCAAAGCGCTTGGAATCATCGGGTAGTTGAACACGGATATCTGCGGATCCCACAAAGATGGATTCAAGCGCTTGCCACTTCTTTTGAACGTCCATCCAGGTCATTAGCACCGCATCCACCGCTCCAAGGCGTCGTTGCCACACTGACACCTTCTCCAAGAAGAACTCATTGGCCTGCACATTGAATTTTATTTTGCCTAATGTCATCAAGATGGTGATGGAGGGTAAGCTTCCAATCCAGTTCAAGTACCATACTCGGTGTGAGCATATGTAGACCTAAAAAGATGTGGAAATCGCTTATGGTAGGATTTGGATACCGCTTACATCACTATAGAGCCAATACCATGCTGTATCATATGGCTCTTTTTTCAAAATTTTGTATTGAGTGTCATGAGTAACCATGCAATGGTGCCTACAATAATGCAACGACGTCAAATATATTAGGTTGGCTGAAACACATACTTGGACATATTTGCTGCTACACATATTTTGTAAAACAAGATTATCGGTCTCCAACGTCTTGGTGATGGTCTCATCCACAACAAGCTCTAGAATTGCCGATTCCTGCAAAAATTGAATGCACCGCTGAGTATGCACCATTTCAAAGCATGCTTTTGTGAATGATTCTAATCCAATTGCATATTTCGAAATAAACATGATAGGGAGAAGTTGACCTGATAGGGAGTGAAGGCAAGGGCAAGGCTAGCCCATGTATCCTCGATTTTCTTGAGGGCATTTTCAATAGTGAGCTCCTTCTCGGCACGATCCACAATTTCACTACAAGCATCCACATATTGGTGCAAACCCAGCCGCATCAAGTCCCCTAGGCTGAAAGATCCGTCCATCACAAAGTGCACGCCCGTTGCCTGCCATATGAATTATTCTGCAATAATGAGTACAACTCGCGAAAGAAAACAAGCAATCTTTTCTATTGATGGATTGAGTCCACAAACATGATGATCAAAATCTATTAACATGTCTTATTGAATGAAACTTTCTTCTTGCTTACGTGATCCATGATACTTCTGAGCAAGGATCCTAGGGCTGACCACGATTACAAATTTTTCAACCACTGTCCGTGGCTCAATGCAACAATTCTCAAGGGACATTGGCCGAAATTGCAATCTAGGGTACGTTCAATATCAATATATTGTTACAAGCCTCTGTAGTGCAGCAACATCTTTAAAAACGGGGAGGACGCTAACCTTCATGATTTGCTTCCAATGGCGCGGCCTCATGGCAGGGTGGTGCAGCTCACTCACAAGCGGCAAAGAAGTCTGCATTGCCTTCAAGGCATCTTCAAGATTCCTACAGCAATGCATACGTGCATCAGTCTTAAACATGGCGGCTTTTACATCTCGTGTTTCATGAATTTGTCAGCAAAAGCATGAGACCTTTTGAAATTGTTCGCAAATTTCAATCGTGCTTGGTTGATTTGAAAGCACTGTAGGAGTGTAGTTTCATTGCGTGACTTATTGTGATAATGTTATTTAGCGCACACCTAAAAACATCGTAGAGGCGCACAGCTTTGTTGAGAGTTTTCACATCCTTTGCAAGGGCTTTGCAGCGCTCTAATAGTTGGTCCACATCAATGTTGTCCCAAAGTGTTACATACCACTTGCAAAAGGTGCTTAGCACCCGTTCCACCATCCCCCATAGAGACTTCAAGTTACTCAGCTCCTCCTGTCATTTATGCAATGAGGACAGTTTGGATATGTTTTTGAATCCAGTACAAAAGGCATACGAGAGAAAGATGAAGCCAAATGCATTCATGTCATATGAACGGTTAGACTCTGAGGTGATCAACCTTGGAAATTTTTTGGAGGCGCCTTGCCTGCTTGATCAATATGGTCGCAAAGTATTAGCGACAAGAAAATAGGGATAAATTTTGATACCTGGCATCGAATGAGCGGGAGGTAGTCGGAGACATGCAACTCGAATAGCTCTTGGTTCTCACGCATGACTGATGCCTCCGCCAGCATGGCACCCACGCTTGGCCAGTCTTCAACGCCCTTTTCCTCAAAAGCATCTATGGTAGAGTATGCTACCGCCACCTGGAATAGGTGGGAAGGTAGTTTTGCTATTGAACATCTCTTTTGCAAATGTCTCAGTCACAAATTTTGGGCAAAGGCACCTCACTGAACACCTTCTTGAACTCCATTGCATGGCATTGCAAAGCATGCCATGTCAAGTATGTCATGCAAAGATTGGAAGGATCTTCGTATCAATTTTGGCATTCTTGGGCTCTGCATATCAGTTTATTGTTCTTCTGTCGTTTTAGGAAAGAGGGACCATACATGATCCAAAGAAAGGTCTTTTTCGTTTAATGAAAAAGGAGCGGTTTTGTGGAAGAAGGCGCGGAATGTGTCCACACGTTGTTGGAAGCCATCGCTAATGCGACGGATCTTAATAGCTTCTGCTTGTTGCAAATATCCCAATTCTTCCTTCCTGCAAAAAAATTTAGAGCCTCATTGTCATGTTGTAATTGTGATTGAATTTTGGCATTAAACAGCTGGCTTGTGCTATTTGCAAGTGGACTAAAAGGCCAGGGTTACACAGGCTCATACTTCACGCATGCGCACCAAATGAGAATCATGGGATTGTCGGCTCAAGTTGGGAGGATGACATGGGGCGCGCACCGTTGCAACATTTTCTTGAGGAGGGCCTTCCATGCGGCGGGCGCCTCTTCCAATTGCCGTGCAACTTCTACGCTCATGCTAATATTGTAACGTACAAGCAATGCCACCTGCACACACATAAATCGACTGTTTACAAAAAGCTTGATTCCGCCCCTCCACTCCGTTCACATTGATTACAAAAACTTTAAAAGTTGACACATTCCTTTCTGTGTTATTAGAGATTATTACAGCATGTACAGCCAACTGAGTTGGAGATAATGGGCAATGTTTGCAAGACTTACAATGTCTCGCAATGGCCCAAAGCTGGCCTCGATTCGCTCGGTGCGCTTCTTCACGTTGCGGATGGCTGCCATAATCATGTACAAAGGCGAATGACGCGGCATCTGGAATGCAAATTGGCGTCAATGACAACTGATTACAATGGCATCAAAGCATCCTTAAAGCTCTTTGGACACCTTAAATTTTATTTTGGTGCCACACAAGAGCATACCGCAAAGTTCGGCCATAGGGAAAAGAAATTTGACGATCCTTCGCAGTTTGACAATTATGCCTACCTCTTGTTGCTCCTTGAACTCGGCGCTTTCGGGCGGCTCTACATGCACATCGAGTGTCGCGCTGGCATCTCCCATGAAGGCGTACAGTTCTTGTGTGCTCTTCAACACCTGCTCAATTTCCAACTTCATTGTCTATTTTCTTTTGAAGCCACGGATCACATTGTTTGAATTGATATGATTCCAAGCCCAAAACATCCCATATGAATGTATCAAATCAGTTCCCAGGCTGCCCAAAATCTGTACCAGCGGTATGCAAACCCAGCTACACACTGTAGCGCACCCTCTCTTGTAGGCACTCCGTGTACATGTAGATCCATTTGGACAGCCAAGCATTAAGCGTTTGCTTCAATGGCCGTGCGTCCGCTCGCACATAGCCGACAGTGAGCAAGCTGGCTTGCGCATTTATCTCTTCCTCAATTGCTCGGAAGTGCGCAATCTTGGTCTCAAACTGTCCTAGTGACGGCGCCGCATGGGTAGCGTCAAAAGATGGTGCTGCGTCCACTTGCAAAAATTCCTGCAAGCACAAATGCAGCCTTGCTTCAAATGGGCGTCACAAAGGCAGATGAGATCTACGCAGTACTGTCTACTGTGCATGCCAGGTGATGGCGGAATGTAGAAAGCAAGTGCAGCCAACTCCATCAATGATGTGTCTTGCTGTGGAATTGGAAATGTCCTAAACAGGCACCCAGTAAGTTTTGGATTGAAAAGTAAAGAAGGGCACCTGCAATGACGCTTGCATAGGCGTACTCCAAAGATGTGAAAAGCGCTCAAATTGTGTCCGGAAGAGCTCAGCATTTGATTCAGCCGCCGCCAAATCCTTCAGGATTTGCTGACTAATATCTGTCATTGCGCCGTCCTCCTCAACTCCCTTGGAGTAATTGCCTGCGGCAAGAGAGAGAACTTTTCATGTTTGCTTAACAGTCATCTAATGTGGAGAGCCCTGCATCAAGATTGAAAGTGGCAACATGCTGGCTATCCATGCTGTCATGTATATGATTGGTGCTGGCACCCATTGTCAGCATTGCATGATAGCACCCGCAGGATAAAACCATGCATGTCAATGGTTGTTGGAAAGCTTAAGCAGGTGCACTTGCCCTCGTCTCCGTCGAAACAGCTGACCAATCCGCCCACACCGCAGAAGGCATGCAGCCAGTCGTTAAGCATGGAATGGACGCCTGATTTGGCACTAATATCCAATTCTGGGACCCATCGGATTTCAGCCTCAAAGAGCTCTAGCTTCACCTCCAGCAGTGGCACATACCCCTCCCTCTGAGATGACTGCGGCTCCACCTGCAGTATTGAAGTTGCAACTGATTTGCAGAGCAGTCTGAGCATGCTGTCATGGATTTGGTTCCTGGTGTTTCCTGGAGGTGGCTGCAAGACACGATAGAGGACGTTGCGAGCAGCAGCTGCAAAGTTGCTGCTGCTCGCAATGTATTGATCAGTCTGCAGAATGTATGCAGTTGAAATAGAAGTTCTATTTTAGGACAGCCATGATGTGTGCAAGCCGCATGCAGGCCAGCAGAAAGTATGCCTGCGGCTGAGTTTGCTTCTTGGGTGGCACACCGCATCTTCCACACTGCTACAAAATCTGCGCAGCAGGCTGCAGCAGCTTCTCTCATACAAGACGGCAGTTCTTGGATCTACTTGGATGATATTGATGCTATTTGCCTGATAAAAACATGAGTATCAGTATCTGCTTGCTCACCAGGGAGCGCAGGTAGCGCAGAGAGACGAGCGCGCATCTGCGCAGCCCGGCGACGATGATGTCAGCGATGTGGGCGGTGTACAAGGTCCAGGCTGGCGACGCGCGACCCAGCGTGCTGAGCGCGCTCAGCGTATCGGCCATCAACCGCGCCATTTCGCGGCCACCCTCGATGATCCCGGCGCTCTTAGCTCCAAATCCGACGCTGAACTGTGCGCGCAACTCCTTGAAGGACAGCACCTGCAGTGACAACATTTCCAAATGTCTCAGGACAATTCTGAAGAAAAGTTACTTCCCTACTGGAAAAGACAGTTAATGTGGCAAAAGGATCAAACCCTGAATGACAGCCTGCATAAACGTTCCAGCTTCGGCATTTTGAAATGCACATGCACAATAAGGTGCTTGGGTCTGGCGAGTCCATCAGGGGGCAGTCTTGCCAGTGCCAGCTGTTACCTGCATCTTGTCTGCAGATCCACCCTGCCGCTGGCAGGAATAGCGAGTTGTTGATAACAAGAATGCACAGGACCAAAACTCACTGCATCGCTCCCTAGGATCCAATCCTTGAATTCAGCAGAATCCTCCATCATGAAACGGGGTGCACAGGGAAAGGTTATGGACTCCCCTCAGTCTTGCGTCATGCCCTGATCATGCTTGATACCTTTTTCATGGCTGAGATTTCTAATAAGTGCTTTCATGCTGGCTGCCAGGTCTCTACTTTTGGGAGCTGGTAGTCCTAGTCAGGTTGCTAGTTTGCGGTGTTCCTGTTGCTGATCCCCCTGCTTCCGTCACTGCTGCTGCTGCTTGTGCACACAGTACCATACAGAGATGCAGGTCTACAGCTGCACAGGTCTCCTAGTCTACCTTTTCTCCCTTTCCTCTATCATGACTAACGGATTGTGTGAGTGGTTGTGTGATTGTGTACTGATGAGTATGGATCGCACCTGCCCCTCCCGGCGCTCGAAGAGGCTGTGCGCGGACCACTCAGCCGCTAGCTCGTGCGCGCGTCTCTCACTCTTCTTGATCCTCTTCAGCAGCTCGTCCAGCTCACGCACCGATGACATTGTCTCGCTTATGCGCTCATCCACGCTGTGCGAGTTCCATGTCAGCACCTGTGCATGCATGCACGCCGCCACATCAGCTGACCTGTTCTGCAAGTGAGCTGCTTCAGGACTTGCCCTCTGGGGATATTAATAGGGTATTGCACAATCCTCTACATTCTGTAGAGCCAAAATTTTACACTGCATGGCAGTCTCCTGGGCTGAGAGTTACTGCCTCAATATACCAAGTATTACTGTTCATAGACGCTTTCCAGTCCTTCAAAATAAATTAATCCAAGCAAAACCCTGGATTACAGCTCTCCTATCTTCTCGGTTTATGCACTTGCTGTAGCAGTCATATGCATGCCCAATGCCAAGTACACAAGCTGACAAGTGCATCAATGACTCACCGCAAGGCCGTTCTGAAGAGCGGCGTCGACGCTGTCGAGCTTGGCCTGCACCAGGGGCTTCTCTACGGGGGCCACTGTGCGCTGAATGTCATTGTAGGTGTGGCAGATCATCTCCAGCGCGCTGATCTGCGCTCGGAAACTGTCGGACCGCTCGTGAACCTGCGCGCACATGCGCTAAGCTTCAATCTTTTCATGTTGCAGATATGTGCCAGCAGCACACACAGACAAGCGAAACTGTTCTGAGTGACAACAAAACTGTCAGCCTCTGTAGGGACCTGCGGTGAAGAGCTGTACAGGACTTCACGCACACGTCACTTGTTACTATGTGAGAACCGTCCAGCTACTCTTGCTTGTTGTGATTGCTATATCACACTTTTGCACTACATCTCATCCACAAGGATTCAAAAGCCAAATAGTGATACGATAATCAGGACTTGAATTCAAAGTGTTTCGTCTTTACATTTCGTTCCTACACAATTTTCCAGTTTGAAGTATTTTTTAGAGTAAAATGTATATTTTGTATATTCCCAAAATAAACGACTCTATGTATATAAAAAAACAGCAGGCGCGGCGCGCACCTTTAGGGCAGTGGCGGGGATGTCGGCGGGCAGTTGCGGCAGGAGCAGGAAGTAGCGCACCTCGCGCAGCAGCCGCACCAGCGCTGGGTCAAAGTTCACCGCCAGCTGCGGCAGCCCATCCGCCGCCTCAATCCTGTGTCTCAGCGCAACACGCCACTTTCAGCTGCCTGCTATCCACTGAAATATGGATATGTATGGCATGTGTAAATGTGTGTAGAATGCAGCTGGCGGAGACATGTTTGTAGAAATGTAGACATGGCTACCCTGTCAAACGCAGTCAATGGCAGCTGGCGCCAATGAGAAGTCTTGCAAGGCAGCGGCTGAAATATGTTTGGAACTATTTCAGCATGAAGGGCTCTTGAGCTGAGCATACAGACATGGCAGGTGAGCTGGCAGGAAAGCTTGAGCAAAACTTCTAGGGAACTCTCAGAGAGCAGAAGTAATAGAGGGTTATCCACTGCTGGCAGGGTGGCAGTGCGTGCCTGAGAAGCGGCTGCTTCAGTTTCTGGTCAGAGGTGTCCGACAGCAGCTGGCACCAGTCCGCCACCGTGGCAGCCTCGTACGCCGCCAGCTCAGCCATGAGCTTGGTGTAATTCTCACTCGCCCTGCGGCCCTCTTCGGTGTTCAGCGCTGCTTTGCCGAGCGCCTTAGCCTTCTCCATGGGCTCTGTGCACACATACAGATGTATTTGAGGGCTGTCCAGACCTTCCTTGAGTGCAAAAATTCTATCCCATCCACAAAATTATTCAACTTGAAAATGCGAATTAGCCAAAATACACTGTGCGCACCAATCCGCTCACTGTCAGCTCATGACAATGCTTATAAATGTTTCTATGTGACTTGACTGCATATACCGCTTTTCATAGACTGCTGTATGCCGTGCGTCCTCACGATAGAAAACAAGCAGTTACAGGTATATTCTTCCATAGATGAGGCCCCACCTGTAATGCGGTCGCGCAGGCCACGTGCCCACGCCACAGCCCCAGAGTGCGGCGCAGCGTTCTTCCCTAGCACCGGCGCATCCTTCCTGCTCCTGAACTCGTGTGACACCTGCATTGTTGCCCCGACGATCCTCAGCACTATCCTGCTTCCTTGCCATGCAAAATCTCCTTCCCTTACACATGCATGCCCAGCTTCCGTCCCACCTAGTCTCTTCTGTTCAAAATATTATGATCATTGCACGCAAGTTCCTGTCACAGACAAGGTGCGTCTGCAGACCAGCTGCAGCTAGTGGATTTGGTATCATGGTATTTAGGTGAACATTTGCATCTGGGCTGCACACAGTGGTGACCCATTCTCCCATCCAGGCTGAAAACAAGCCCAGCACACTCATCACAAAGCAACAGAATGCTTGGTCTTGACCAAGCAAACCTGGTGCTTGCAATCCAGACATCAATTCTCTGTTGAATACCATATACAGCGCTTGCCCATGCCAGCTTCTCTGGAATCACAACACCAATGATCTTTGCATGGGCGATCCTATACTTTCTACCTTATCACCTGCAACCCTCTATGATATTACATATAATCATCTACCGCAAAGCCTTAGGATAGAGCAGTCACCCTTGCCAGGTCGATGGTGAGGGTGGTCAGCAGAGCGGAGGCCCTGCGGCGCACGTCTGAGGCGATGAACGTGCGTTCCAGCAACCCTTCAAACCCCTCCAGCGCCTTGAACGCGCTGCCGAACGAGCCGCTCTGATCATACGCCTGCCCACATGCATGCATCTCTTCACATCGAGCATGCAGGACCCTTGGTTTTTTTTATGTCACGCAAAGGGTTGATGTAGTGTGCAAGACAAGAGGCTTTGAAAGTGTTCTGTTGTGATCCTGCGCTGTGTAGTGGCATCATACAGATTGCCTGCTCTGGCCTCACAGACTGGATCATTAGCCACTAAATTCCAACAGCCCTGATGGCTTGAGACTCGTAAATTGCGGAAGAAAGGCAATCCTCTGGCCTCAGGCAACCAAACGACCTCAAGCATGGGCTATCTTTTACAGCATGCAGAGCACTCTTTCTCAGTACTCTTTCTCAGTACTCAAGAGACTGTGGGGCCCCTTTGCCTTTGGGTTACGGACACCGTGTTGGGCTGAAATACTGCCACCCACGCACAAGCTAAAATAAATGAATGCCCACCTGGGAGATGATGGTGGCGAGTCGGCGTTCTAGCTCCTGCAGGCTGGCCCGGTACGCGGCGCTGTCGGCCACGAAGCCCGTCTCGGCCGCGTCGAGAGGGTCGTACGGCAGCGCCTGCACGCGCGCAAATGCGGCCGCCGCCTCCCCGTGGATGACTCGCAGGTTCTGCGTCAACGCCTTGCCCTGTGGAACCAGCACATGTGCTCAATGGCAATTATACACAATACCGTTGTATATAATAACACTGTACTCAATAGTTCAGTGCATGTCTGTCATATCCATGAGGACCAGGTGCATTGCAGCAGCGTTTCCATGGCAGCCTTCTCGAACCTGGTCTATGTTGGAATTTCATCAACCAAGGTAAAGATACACCAGGAGACTCTAAGTCCTCTCCTCTCCTCTGATGCATGCTCATTACCAGGTGATTATCACCAGGTGTAGGGAGGGACATGACTTTTCTCTGCTGTGCTCATGCCACCACCGGGCGCTTCTCAGGCCAAAACTTTTCAGCCATCAACATTGAAACTGCTCCCGCATGTGGCATGTGTTCAAGATTTGTTCATACGTCACGGCAGAAGCTGTGTGCACTCTGAAGAAAGAGGTTCACTCACGTCAGAGCCGCCGACTTCAATGCGTTCGAGGCGGCTGAACTGAACAGCGGTGGTGCAGATGTCGGCCAGGTCGCTCAAACGCTGCCGGAACACATGCAGGTGCCCAAACACCGCCGCCGTGCCAAAGCGCCACGGGTTCTCCGGCGTCGCCGTCAAGCTGCGGATCTGCATTCCCGTACACGGCGCAGGTGAGCATTTAAATTGATTTGAATATCTTAGCACAATGGTCCGACAAGATGTCTGAGGCACCTGGGCGTCGTCAGATTTACTGTATGGTGCTCAAGTGGAGGTATTGAGCTTATTCTGCAGATGGCCTGGGTGTCACTGCTCGAACTGTTGATGCCCATAGGAGGGGCCAGGCATGTCTTTGCATGCCTGCTATTTGTACCAGATGATATCATGTAAGGGAGCGGGCCATCTTGTTCAACACATCAGGCATTGTCAAAGCATTCCATGGCAAGGGGTGACGTTGCATGCATCAACTGCAGTGGTGACACGCCAGACCTTGTAGTCCTTGTAGCAGGCAGTAAAGGCGGCCAGAACGCGCAGAGACACCTGCAGCCTCTCGGCAGCGTCCGACGGATCCATCTGCAGCAGCTCCGGCCCTGCAGGCCAACAAATTCTTGCTCAGTCAAATAGATGAAAGATGCCTTTTCAGCCGTGTTGCTAGATGCATTGGAGGCGTATTACTCACCCCTCCTATATGGTATGCACGATACAGGTCCAGTGTCTTGGCGCACATGAAAAGCAAAATAGGTGAACCAGGGCAATGTGGTCTGAATCTGCGTCTCTTTCAAAAAAAAATAGACCATGGCTATTTGAGGCTGGAGATGTGAAGAAAAAGTATTGCTTCCGCCCGGGCTTGAATCGGGGACCTTGTGCGAGTTAGGCACACGTGATAACCAGCTACACTACAGAAGCAACCGGTATCCATGTCTTCCTCAATATTTCTTTTGTCTAGCTCCTGCTGAGATGCATAATTCAAGCAACACAACAGGCAAGTAATCTGCATGCAGCAGCTTGTTGCATGCAACACTGAGTGCTGTCACCGCGAGCATCTGGCCTGGCCCAGAATTGCCGATCTGAGAGCGCAAAAGTTGCATGCAAGAGAAGCGACGCACCAGGCGTGTTCCTGCGCGCCTGGGAGATGAGGCTGTCGATGATGAGGCGCAGCAAGGGCACCATGCGGCCGGCAGTGTTGTAGTGGCCGCTGTGCTGCCACACCAGCAGCAGCATGTGGAACAGCCCCTGCGCACACCCGCCCATGTCATACACAATAATAACATGATAACGCATGGAACAACACCGCTCAGCTGATGGCTGCAGTCAGCATGCAGGCTGTTCTACCTGCTTCAACGTGCAATGCTCCGCAGTTGTATATGTCCCAGCATGTGCTGGAGCCAATATAGGCAATGCATTGGTACCAACATGTTCACTTTCGCCTTCACCGCACCAGGACAGAGAGGTATTGTCTCAAAATCATGATTCTGTGAACAGTACCTTGAACTTGTCTGGGAGGGCACTGAAATCATCGCTCTCAGTGAAGCGCTGCAGCGGCTTGCGGAGTGGCGCCAGGTACTTGGCATTGTCGACCGCCTCCACACGAGCAGTCTCCACCTCCTGCACCAGCCTGCAGCCCAGGAACACAAAGATTGACAGAGCAAGCACGTTGCTGTGTAAACGTCCAGCTTTGCTCTGTGGCAACCAGTATTTGCAGCAGCTTATCATTCTGAGGTTTGCACTTGCAGACTCTGTTTGGGGTTGTTTCATGCGGGTTGCATAGGGAGTTCTTTTGTCTCAGCCCGACTCTCAATGAGGTCTAGAGTGATACTCTCTGGCCAACCAATCATGATGGCATCAAGGTCGAAGGACTCTCCGCTCAAGTAATGCAGGCACACCTTTGCAGCGCGGGCGCATATGTGGATCCGGCGACTTCCAATTTGTGTGCAAGGCCCTGCACTCGCTCGCTAACCAGCTGGGCTGCCAGGCTGCCCAGATCGGCTGCCCGAGCTGCCCAGAAGTCCAGCTCAGCCATTGGTCCCGCATCTGACATCTCCTGTATCATGCAATTCTAGATAGAATTAGTACTGCTGTGGGTTGCAGATATTCACACACTGCCAAGCTTTACCTTTGACAATCATTTCAGTAATAGTAGGGACTTTCTGGAAGAAGGAGGAGCAGGCTGAAACAGATCTCCCATCTGGGTGTTGATGATCTGTCTAGCAGACACCGAATTGTGGTGTACCATACTTTGCCAATTAGGCTGCAACTCTGCTCTCCAGACAACACAGATCAAGCACAGTGCTTTGGCCACAGACCACACGTTCCTTTCAGTCCTGCAAAAGTATGTCATGCTGCATGACCCTAATACCTGCAAAAGTTACTTTGACGGTCAAGCTGCATAACTTTTGCAGGTACAAGGGCACCTCTGACAGAGCAGTACCTGGATGCTAGACTCAGAGGTGGCACCCAGGACGTCCTTTATGAGGTACATCCAGCCATTGACAGCCGCCTCTACGGAGTGAACCTCCTCGTTAGTCATAGGGACCGGGGTGGATGCGCCGCTGGCAGGGGGCGTTGCCTTCACCCAGGAAGCGGGCATCGGCAGCAGCTTCTGACCCTTCATGTGCCCCAGGGCAATGTACGCTGCAGCAGAACAGTCCGGTTAGGAACTCCCTGCCATAGAATAAGTTTCGACTTGTGCAGCCATTTGTCACACATGCCATGTACAGGGGACAGCCTGATCGGGGATGTTGAAATCCATCAGATAGGGCTTTGCCGTTGTGCTGAAAGGCTCTTATTACCTTTCTGATCATACGAAATTCCGACAATCCCTAGGTGTCAGTCTTATTGGGGTCCTTATAAAATACCCGACAACACATGCCTGGTTGGGCAACAGAAATTGCTGTGCATTACATGGCAGGAATGACGTGTTTGCTTTCTGGTCGGCAAGGCTGCCATCAGGGAAAGGAGTGACTTATGAATTGCACTGCACAGCAGAATGCTCTGTCGCTGTTGTATGAAGTACGAGAGCTTGCCTCTCATGACATGACTAACATGTGATGGCAAGATTGCATGCTCAAGTTAGGGGGATGTTTACCGCTCGAGGCAAATTCCTGGAGGCTGTTGGTGACTTCCAGGGCGGCAGCACTGGGCCATGCGCCGCGGGTGACCTGCTGACGCAGCATTGGCAGAGCAACCTCCGAGCTGAAGGCGCTCAGCACCTCCAGAGGCGACTCACCCAGGTCTCCGCACAACACCTGCGCATCTGTTTTGTCTGAGGGGGTGTCTGAGGAGAGGAGAATTGAACATATTTACAGCTAGAGCTGAGTCAAGGTCGGATTCTAGTCTATCAAGGGCTGATTTGATTAACCGGCGCTGCCCGCAGTGGTTATCAAAATATTGAAAACATGCATCTTATGTCTGTGCAGTGCTTTCATTAGCGGCAGCCTGGGCCTTTGCAGGACTGATATTAACATGGTTTCAGACAAAAAATGCCCACTGGAAGTATGGGAGTGTAATATCGCACCATCCGGCTGATGTTGTCCTTGTCCAGAACGACGTTAGAGATCTTAATGAAGTAAACCATCTTCTTCTTGGGCTTGGATGGTGGCTTGGATGCCTGTTGGGAGCAGAACACGTAGAAGTGGTTGTATTCTTCTTCGAAAAATAGACCACAGCTTCACAAGAAAGTCCAAGATTTTCTTACACCCTTGGGGGGCGTCTCACCGCTGTGATGTCCTTCCCATCGTGAAACACCAAAAGCCTGGTGGTGTCGGCATTCTCGACAAAGCCCGTCAAGACGCTCCTGCAGCTCATTGCAGCAAAACTAAGATTTTACACTGGATTTACCGCAATAAGAGGCCTTAGAGCCTAGTCTGCCCACACGCACACACACACACAACCCAAGCAGCTGAACGTTACACCCTGTATTGCATCAGGGGACGTTCGATTCAGCCGTGAGCACGGCACAACACACGAATGATGAACAATACTAGATCTTTCGACTCAGATTGATGCTTTGATCAGGATCGTTATGAGATTGAAGCCTTAAAAGCTAGGGTTCCCGTCCGTGCGTGAGGAAGACCAGCTGGAAGCTCCTCGCTGACCCACCTGACATCAGAGCTGAGGAGGCGTTGAAAGGCTTCATGCTTGACGTTAAGTGAGGAGCATGTATAGTCCCTCAGGAATGCATACGGGCCGCTGAGGCCGCCGTCCGGCGATGCCTCCGCGGGCCCCGGCATGGCAGCCCGAGCTAGGAGCCGCTGGTTTGATCACGCATATCGACGACCAGCACCATCGACGCTTACTTTTATATCATTCTGTGTATATGTAAGTGGACTTTCATTCAGAAGAGAAATTTCCACAGCTGCAGACCGTTAGTCTTCTCAGTGCGTATCTTCAATGTCGGAAAAAAGGCGGGGCTTGCAGACAACTTCCCGAGACTTCAGTTTCTCTTTTGCAGAAGTCTAACTCTCCTTCCCAAGTAAAGCAATGCTCAGGAGTTGCAAGATTGTAGAGCAGCTTGCTAACATCCCGGCATGCTTGACTTACAGACACCTGGCAATGTAATGTGTTATAGGAGATCGCTGCGGCTGTGCGCCATCTTGAGGTCCCGAGGAGCACGCAAAGACGCGCAAGGGAGCGTGAAATCCTTTGAAATTCTACCAAGAAAACTTCAAGAGCTTTCAGGAGGACGCAGGAGCGTCAGAACGTGTACACAGGTACCTTTTTTGTTTTCCTTGTGCATAATGCCGTATGCTTCGCCTCTATTTGTGTCTCGATACTGAGGAGTTTGATGGTATCCAGGCGCTGCGGACACCAGAGTTGCGGTGGGCCCCGTCCTCCAGCCACAGCTGCTTCCAAAGGAGCTTTGCCAGCAGCAGCCTTTGTGCCAGTGCACAGCCAGCCCATATATCCGCATCTGACAGCACAGAAGAGGAGTCTAACCTCGACAACAGGGATGAGATCTCTCCAGGTACAATGCCATTCATGATCGCTCACATGCTGGAACCATTTTGCATGACCACGCAAGCGAGCAAGTCCAGATTTAATCCGAGGTGCCTGTGTGAATATCTCACAAAGCTCCTTGACACCGCTTGACCTGAGATCATCAGCAGTGCTAGCTTCCTTCCCTGCATGGCCGCTGGTGAGCCGTCCTGCCATGCGTGCTCCATGTGAGGCAGGTTCCCAATTAATCCTGAGCTTTCCTCAAAATTTCATGGCTTGCTAGCAGGGAACAGCTCAGGCGCCTCTGCGCACGATCTCCCAGCACAGAACAGCACAGCAGCTGACAGGGCGAGCAGCAGCAGTACTGCAAGCACTTCCCGGCCTAAAGTGGCGGTCACCTGTGACTTTACGCTCTTGGCTGCCTGCACTTGGGAGCTGCGCCAGCGCTGGCTGCCAGCCAAGGTGGACCAGGTGATCTTTTGAATCCTTCTTCAAGCTCAAGAGAATGCGTCAGCATGAAAGTATCGTTCTTGATGGCCTTGCAACAGGTTCCAAAGAATCACACATGTTGTCAGGGAGAGAGGCACAGAGACATACATGAATGCCATGGACACCATGCACATGTGTAACTGCAACGGCAGCGCATGCCTTGCCAAGGCCATGCTCACAAGGCAATAGTGCAGATGTGACCATGATGCATGGGCTCTCAAGTATTCAGGCAGCCACCAATGTCTTTAAGCTGGTGTGTTTGCTCAGGTGGTTCAGGCGGATGAGCACACGGTGTGTCTGCGGCTGAGAACTTCAGCGGCGGTCAGCCTGCCAGCTTCACCTGCGTCAGAGTGGGATGATCGCACTGATGAGCCTCTTGATCAGCCTGGAGACCCCTTCATAGACCCTTTCACGGATACGCAGCATGACAGGCTGCCCTGGCCCTGGATGAGATCACCTCCCGGCAGCAACAGAGGTGCATTGACCTGTGCATTGAACGCATGTTTGCTCCTCGTTGTTATACCTTCAGAAACACCCCGTTGATTTGCTCCTCTGTGCCCTGGATCAGTCAGTGGGAGTCTCAAAGACCAGACCTTCCCTGCATGGCTCTTCAGCTTCTGTTGCGACATCAGGCAGATGTGGTCTCTTTCAAAATGCATGAAGAACTTGAGGAAAGTGCCAGTGCCTTGGAGCTATTTTCTCGTCTCCGGCTGACTCACTGGCGGACCATGAGGCGTTTTGTGGTGCCTGCTAGGTGCGCTGTCTGGGGTGATGGACGGGGGCATGGCCCAGGGCTGGCTGTGGCTGTGCTGGGATCCCCAGGGAGCCGCGCGCATCACAATGGGGCCGGCTCCCGAGCGCGGGGCGGCTGCAGAGGCGTTCTCATTCGGCGCACAGATGGCCGGTGAGCAGTCCGCCATGCATACTTTGTCAGACTTGATCCCCATAGGGTGCACCTCTCCTTTCCTGTTAGATTCCTACCTTGATAAAAGTCATGCACTGAATAGCTGCCATGGAGGCCACTTTGTCAAATATGGTATTCACAGAGATCAGCGGCATCCGTGGAGACTTTCACTACAGTGCTTGCATGATTGCGTACATTTTGCTGCTGCTATTGTCTGATCTGGACCACAGTGCTTACTGATCACCAGTCGCTGCCTCACATGTGCTATGTGGCTGTCATGCAGCTGAGCTGAAGGGGTTGATTCTGCTGGATGCGGAGATCCCTCGCGCATGGGAGCGCGTCGTGAAGCTGACCTTTGGGCCGCGCATCTTTGAGGACGCGACTCGCCACGTTTATGCGGAGGTGCAGGGCAGGTGCGCGCACATGCAGCCACCTGCGTGCAGCTGAATGCATGTCGGAAGGCCTTATAGGGGCTTTGCAGAGCCAAAAGTACTGCTTTTGGTTTCCGGTCTGCCATTTGCAAGTAGAGACCTTTTGAGCTTACAGACTTCTGTGCTTTCAATCGCTAATATGAAAATACTGGCAAGGTTATCTGTGTGCTGAAATATCTTATTCCTTTAATCCAGGTACAGCAACGTGGTGTTGACAGATACAAAGGCGGACCGTGCCGAGAAGTTCTTAGGCCTGCCGATCCTGGCGGCTGGGCACCAGGTTGGCGCGCTGCAGTCATCAGAACGGCAGCTGCAGGTGAGACATGTGTTCTCATGGCGTGATATCTTAGTTTTGCAGCCCTTACATGCAGCTTGTCTGTACGCGCACCTTGCCTCTACCTTGTAGGAAGAGCTTGGAAAAAATTGACAATTTCTATATCTGCACATTAGTATATTCATACCAGATTGCCCTCAGAGTGTGGGTGCGGATTGTCGAGCAGAGCGTGTGGTGCTGCCTCTCTTGCAGCTCTGTGGTTTAATTGTCCAGGGCGCAGCTTAAGAAAGAAAGACGGAACTCATGAACCCCGTGTGAGGCCCAGAGTCTCAGAACGCGAAAAGAGAATGTGGTTAACAATGTAATCACTGGTTGCCTGTTCAGGTGCTGGGTCATTACACGCTGCCTCCTACCACCCAGGGGTTGCAGCCGAGCGTGTCAGAGGCGCTGAACTCCTGGCGCGCCAACATCACCGGAGCTGCCACCCTGCTCGAGGATTCGCCGACGCCCAGAAAGAGCGCACATGGCGCCACGATTGCGCAGGCCCTCGTGCGCGCCTACCAGGTAGGATCTTTTGCTTTTCTGCACGCACATGGAACTTGTGCCGCCTTGTGCTACCCTCAGCAATTTTCAAGTCCATATTGTTTTCCACCGTGTCAGAGAGCAGGACGAATGTGTTGTGGTTAACATTGCAATATACTGCTCTCACAAGCAAACTCAAATGCCTCGAACCTTCCTGCCAATTCTGAACACTCGCTCATGCTCGTGCTCATGTATGCCCGTGATTTGGGTTTGATGCAAGATATTGCATGTGAACAGCCTAGTTTGCATGCGGCAGGGCATAGGCCCCGGCCTAGCGGCAGAGCTGTGTGAAGCAGCGGATGTGGACTGGGAGCTTCTGCCGCGAGAATTGGAGGACGCTGAATGGGAGGCGCTGTTTGACCAGTGGTCCGCGTGGCTCAAGACACTTGCGCTCGGCCGGTTCCAGCCTGCCAGGGACCCGACATCAGGCCGCATCTCTGTGCTGGGCGCTGGATCGCAGTCGCTTGACAGCGTGCACGCGCTTGTGAATGGCGCCCTGCGCAGCAGCCAGGTGCTTGGTCGATACGACCCTCTTGTATGACACTCGGCAACTGTGTCGTTGTCGCACTTTGTGGCAGTCTCTCCCTTGAATGCGCGGATGGGCACTGCTCCCTATGGACCTGCTAGAATCACCATTCAAGCGCAGGTTTTTCAGAAAGCAGGGCTTGTCTAAGTGTCCCTTGGTCTTTGGATGTGACCTGTTCTGATGCCTGACCTTCTGTTCCACAACCACAACCTGCTGCTTCTCATTTTCCTCTTGGCAGCACCTGCCGGCCTCATCGGTGTTTCCTCGCCGTTGGATCAGAGCTCTTTTGAGCAGCGGTGGGGCAGCTCTCAATGCCCCACGGCAGCGATGCACTGAGCCCGGCAGTGATTGAATACCTTTCTGTGATGCAACCTCTTGCAGGACCAGAGCTCGTTTGAGCAGCGATCGGGGCGGCTGTCACGCGCGGTCCTATCCGGCATAAAGCGGCTGAGCGCCAAGCTGGCCAACCTGCAGCGGCAGCAGGCGGCGGAGGCCGACGCGGAGGCAACGCGCCGAACGGCCGACCTGCTCACCGCCAACCTGCACCTCTGCCGCCAGGGGGACACCAGCGTGGAGGTGGGGGACCCCTCAGGGTTTGCAGGGGTCGTGGAATTAAAATCAGGATTATATAATGACTGCACAGCCAGGTGTATGCTTGACCTGCTGACCACAAAGGCGCCTGTTATGAAAGGCAGGAATGGAAAAACGGGTCTGGCGCTGTTGTGGAGGCACCCAACCTCTTGAGAGACAGGCCATGGGCAGAAGTACCATTACGTGCACCCAAGCAGCAGGGCTTTGATCAATGGATGGAAGTCAGCAGCATGTGCTATTTGTGCAAGGGCAGTGCCACTTGAGGGAGAAACTGGCTGCTGCCTGGAAGAGCTGCCTTTTCTTCATAATGATAGCTTGAAGGGCTGATGCCTTGATGTGTCACAATTTCCGACCAAGCCCTCAAGCGTCTCAAATACCTTGGCAGGTGGATGACTGGGAGACTGGTGAGAGGGTGAGGATAGCGTTGGATCGGGCGGTTCCCCCGGCGGAGACCGCGGCGGCTCTGTACCGGGTCGCGCGCAAGCAGGGGCGCACCGGCCAAGCCATCGCTCCCATCCTCGAGGTGGGCCGCCCTTTCCTTTGACCAAACATGGTGATTTGACGGAGGATGTCGTGCATCCCTAGTACCTAAACCCTCCTGAAACCACCAGGTCATTGAGTCTGTCGGAAATCTTGTTATTCTGCCCTCAGGAACATGCGCAGGGCATGACAATACGGCACCGGCAATACACATCTGTGAAACAGCTTTGGACATATCATCTGATGACAGGACATGCCGATCTGCAAGTCTGGTTTTGGACAAATTCGGGGTATTTGCTGGTGCTAATTTGATGTGTGATGCTTGCGAGCAGGAGGCGAGTGCGCAGCTGGAGCACCTGCATGACATCGATGCGCAGCTGGACATGGTGGACCCCCATGAGGCCGGCGCTCTGGACGTCCTCAAAGGCATCCAGGTGAGGCCTCCGTCCTTAACGCATACGACGCAAGACCCCTTATACTCATCTGGCGAAGTGGCTTATTTGCGTGGCGACCGGGCAATCATCAGGACATGAACAAGTGCTCATGGATGCCAATCTTGCAACAAGCTGCAGAATAAAGAACCTGTCATTCCTTGCAATGTAAATTACAATTTTTGCATGTGGTTTATCGGTGTCTCTTCACTCAGACTACCCGGTACAAATATTGCGATTGTGTCCTGCACTCAAGGGTCCTGATGCGCTGCAGGAGGAGCTGGTTGCCATGGGTGTGATGAAGCCGTCGGCCGACGCGGCGTTGGCGGCTCGCAGCGCCGCACGGGCGGCCAAGGCGGCGCGGCGGCTGAGAGACGCGCAGGAGCGGAGAGAGTTCCGGCGCTTCACCACTCCGGGGGGACTGCAGGTGCGCCGCTGTCACAACTGACGGCAGTCTTATCCTTACTAATAGTCTTACCTATACTCAACACTCTAAGGAAGCACACCTCGCTGACAGAGGGTCCTCTTGGTCCTGAACTGAAATGCACGTGCCGATCCGTGGCAGCGGTGTCCTTGCCCTTCCGGTGCGGTTGCTGCCCGTCTACTTCATACCGGCCGACATCACACCCTTTAATGCAGTTTCTTTTCTTATACAGCTCTTCAATCAAGGGGCTTGTGTGATGACAAGGCAAGAGCGCGTCCTGCTGTGCCCAGCTGTTGGAGGCTGAGTTGGTGTGTGGGCGCGCCAGGTGCTGGTGGGGCGCAACAACAAGGAGAATGACCGGCTGAGCCACGAGGTGGCGGCCAAAACAGACCTTTGGTTCCACGCGCGCGGCTTTCCCGGCTCGCACACCGTCCTGCGAGTGCCTGCCGGCAGGTGCGCACTGCATGCCATTTTCTTCCTGCTGATTTGTCCATTTCACGGTGTTTGACTCTTACTGAGGTATTTGCCACCAACATGGACCATGTCGGTGGCAAAGTGCTCTTGCGAATTCAAAGAGCACAAAACAGCAAGAGGCAATCTACGTGGTGCCTTTATTTCTGAAGACTGCTGTCAGATGTCACAGTATTGCCTCCTTTGCTCAACTGCACGTGCTCAGCAATGTAAAGACTCCATGAGAAGGACCTTGCAGAGATGCAAAGATGTGGAGCAATCTCAGATTTGGGCTGTGCGGGGTATTCGCAGCTTCGCCACGGATGAGGACATCAGCTTTGCAGCTGACCTGGCGGCCTTCTATTCCAAGGCGCGGGAGGAAGGAAAGGTACAGGTCGTCAAGACAAGGGTTGCCAACCTGAAGAAAATCCCCGGTGCAGCCCCCGGCAAGGTCAGCGCTGACTCATTGCTTGTCATCGTATGGCAGCTACATGGCGCAAAGTACCTTGCTGTTGGGCTGGTGGTGTATCCCTCTTTGCTCTCCTTGTCTCCTGCAACTCATCCGTCAAAGCGTTACTATGTGTCAGATCTGGCCATATGCATGTGCCATCTGGTCTGATTCCTGTGGACTTCCTGCTCAATAAGAACGGGAGAGGGACTGAGGGTGGTTTGATATGTATACTGAAGGAGTGAGTGTGTGGCATGCAGGTGATGGTGGTAAAGGAGAAGGTTGTGATGGGGCAGCCAGACAATGCACGCAAACTGCCGCAGGTCGCAGAAACCGCAGCCGGCGGCAATATCTCTGTGAGCAGTGTTCTGAATTACCGATGAGGGATGAAGATGTCCCTTTTGTAGGCCAGCCAGAAGTGGAAGCAAGTCCAGGATTCAGCGGGCGGCTGCAGGCAGCGTTAGATTTAAAGAGCCTTGCTGGAAGACTCCAGCGTCAACGGATGCATGCGATTCAGTGGTATATTTTGCCTGCTAAAAGATTCATGACCAATCGGAAGCCAAGACCAGAGCTTTTCAGGATGGTGTGGCACATTGCACACATTGCATAACGCACACATTTCGTTGAAGGTTACATAAGCAAATTAGAGAAGACTTTAATAGCCAGCCATGATGCTGCTCAGGCAACACTAGTGCACTGCAGTGTGACAGTTGTGACTGTGATCACGACACTATTGTAGTACTCTTCGATTTTACAATGGCATGCCATTCCACCAATCGTTGACGGACCCAATTTTTCTGATCAGCTAACAATTTTAAGCTAATACTCCTCACCCTCCCGTTGACACAGTAGACCACAATTGTCTCCCAGATCCTTCGGCACGTGGCGCCATGTTAATACACATCCTGTCTGGATTAGTGAGAAGACATTAAACCTGCTCTGCCAGATCCTTCTCATGGCAGATCATAAGCAACACCACCATCGAGCGATATTCCAGTCTATGGTTCATTGTGGCACACACATGAACACGAAATTTGGGCTTCCTGCTTTTTTACTGCAAATGGCTCCTGAAAAGATATTTACGTCGCCACCCTGGCAGGGATATATTACTGATTCAGTAAGGATTGTATCGCCCCTGCGCCTGTAGCCGTCGCACATTTGGCGGCGTTTTGCCGGAGCCGGGCCGGCCGCCATTGGCGTAACCACCCTGCTGCCAATCCCCCTGGTATTCTGAAGTTCCCATGCCGTATCTATTTGGTGCGCTGTTGAACCCTGTGCCACGCAACACAATGCATGTCTTAGAAGCAGCTAGAAAAAGGAAAGGTCGATGCCTGACATCAGCGGCTCATCACACATTGACACAGCGCATGTATGCAAACAACCTCTTCAGTCTGCGAGTAGGGAAGAGGTTTTGCGCTCTCATCCTAGGGAGTGCGCAAGATGGCATTGGGAGAGGAGAGCACCTGGCGGCACGCTGGGCGGTCCTGATGGTATCAAGCCTGCTGCCGCCGCTGCACACAAGCAAGAAGTACACTTCAGCATGCCTCCCTTGAAACACACTGCACCGAGCATAGCAAAGCCGGCATGATAGCACAAGCTGTCCAGCACCTGCATCTGCTGCCTGACCATGCACAGGTGTGAGGTCTCTGGTGTGCATGTGCTGAATTATCACAGTCGCGTCTGCACAAGAGTAATTCCTGGTGCAAATGGTCTCACCTGCGGCGTTAGATGCTGCGGTGGCGGCTGCAGCGGCGGAGGCGGCACCGGGCGTCTTGTAGTGCGCCTGCAGCAGCTTGGCGCGCGCCGCCGACACAGCTCCCTTGCCCGGCAGCACCTGCGCACCACAGCCACTAAGTCTCTCACCTACACTTACTACATGTTCTCTAACCGGCATAAGCACCTCACCTACGGCTGGAAGTAAAATTGTCCAATGATGCTGACCTGCCGCATTGACAACAGAGCACAACAAAAGATGCTTAACCATGCCCCCTCACTGGTATTGACATCGTCTACTGGGGTGCACAACAAAAGAAGCCAATGATCGGAAGTAAAGTAACACTGCAGAAGGGGAGCAAACGCACAACGCCGTCTTGGAAACGTGTAAGGGAGCGGCCGTCTGAGAGGCTCCACTGGTCATTCCCCAGGTCGGTCAGCCGCACGCCCAGCGCACCCAGCGCCCCCTGCAGCGCCCTGAACACCTCCGGCTGCACGTGCGCACGCTTGAATTCAAACACAACATCAAACTTGGATTTCAACACAAAAATTTCACTGATCACTTCTAACACGCATACAATTGAGATTTCAAGATGCTCTTTCTATGCCAACTGAGAAGGATGAGGGTCTCGCAAGTCTTGGTGCAGGCCATTGAATTGTACCCAGTCCGTACACAGCAGCTAAGATGCATCAGAGAATAAACACAGTCAAACACAAGAGACCGCACAAGAGAAGACCGCACCCGTTTGCTGCCGCCTGTGTCGAGAGTGATGTCACCGGCGGCCGACACGCGCACAATCTCCACCCCCTTGAGCTTCACCACCACCTCGCCCGACTCCACGCGCGTGAAGCACGTCTGCGCGCATATCATACACCCCTTCTCAGCTATAAATCTAAGGGAACGAAGGCCACTTTGCGCTGCAGTTAAAGCTGAGCAGCCAAAAGCGCTCCTGTTGTGCAGTACGTCTTCTTGCACATGGCACAGGTCACCGTATAGGGCAAGAGCTTCCCTCAGCAAATGTGAGGTTACAATGGCACCAAACGGCTGATCTGAGGATGGATCACTGCAGCAAAGCTGCTTCCGTCTACTTAAAATAAATAAGGAGAGCAATGCAGTCCTTGACACGTTAATTGAGCTGTATATTTACCTCTTTCGGCCTCTCTGGCGCCGCGGGTTGCCCCATGGGTCCGCGCCTGGCCGGCCCTGGGAACATGCCCTGCCCAAATGAGGGCCCTGGCCCAAAACCCATTGGCTGCCCAAACGCCGCGCCTCCTCCCTGTGCCTGCACACAATCCAAAGCCCCTATTTGGCTTCGATGACATGCTTGGGAACTGAGGTGAATTCACATGTGTGGGGTGTCACGTCACTGGGCACTACGGACCGTGCTAGCTTGCAACCTTCCAAGGGGTGTCTGAAGTGTTGCAAAGCGGACGTGGGAAAGAATCGAGCAGAACTCAAAATCTGTTGTAGGCGCACCAGGAATTCAGGTGGGAGTAGAAGCACTGGCCCCGACCCAGGGTTGCCCATCTCTGCTCCGGTGTCCACTCGCACGAGGCGCTGTGCATTGGGAGGAAACGGGAGTGTTCCAGGCTGTGGTCCCTGCGCAAACAGAGATCTTCTGGTTCCTTTTCTGCACTAGCCCAATACTAATTGTGCAATGGTATCAGCTCCAGTGCTCGTCATGCTGTCAGCTGCTGGTTCCAAGGAACAATGTAAAACTGCAGCTGCATCGACGAGTCTCATACCTGCCAGTTCTGTTGATGCACGCCATGGAATCGTCCACGCCCTCTGCCTCCCTGATCGGAGGGCCCTCTTCTTCCCCTGCCTCGATGCGCACCATTCTGAAATCCGTCATTGCGATGCCTTCCTTGGTTCCCTTTCTTTTCCGGTCCCTTCTCCTTTATTAAGGCATCCAAGCTCATGTGCAACCCTTTGGGTTCCACGCCGGCTGTGCCGTTCTCTGCCATGGTGTATGTACTCTTTGATTCTTCTCCCGTAATTCAAAGACAAACTGCAAAAGATTTTGCTCGAGTAAATAGATCAAAGAGGTGAGTGATCTATCATAACCTATGCTCTGTAATCTCACAACATCAACTTGATTGCACTCTTTCACGGTACTTGCGACGAACACATATTCACGACTATTTCTCAGATGTATCAGTGCCCTTCTCTGATGCTTCTTCTGGATCTGCATGGAGAGCCGTCCTGGCGTTAGTAAGCGGGAATGGAACGCCACCGGAATCCGTGAACCTCTTGTGGGCTTATCTCAGCCGCTGTCTTCTTTGAAGCGAAGCAGGGAGAAGCAGAGGCCCTAGATCAGCTTTCTGGACGTGCAGAAACACCATGGCGTCTTTCATGGGAACGCAGACTTTGGGCTCGCGAGGCAGCCTTGCAGGAACCCGGCTATGCCCTCACACACAGACATCTAGGGTGAGTTTTTTGTTTGGAGGCCATGTTGATGAGTAATATCGACTTTCTTCCAGAAACCAAGCTTTCTTGTGGAGGTTTGGTTGCAGTATGACATGATAGGCTGCTGAATAGACGCTGCACTCCTCACTGGAAACAAGGAGGCCTGTTCGGTTGGATCTTTCTCCAAGCACCATTGCGCATGGTATCTTGATGAGTTTCACATCTTAAATGCTGTGCACAGGTGCAGCCGCTCTGTAGATTACCAACGTCAGCAAGCCTCTTCGTGAGTTCCTTGCCTACACCTACCATGCAACCCTGCTTGCTCTGTGTTTCAAGAGGGCTGATGTTCTTTGTTCAACTCTGCAGATCATGTCAATATTAGGGAATTCTGGTACAGATCTGGGCTAATGTTGATATGTCTCATGCAGGGGCCTGGAAAGAAGTGGGAGCACTATGACTTGAACAAGAATGGGAAGCCTGTGCGGATCCCCATGCATGTGAAGAAGGGGGACACCGTGCAGGTCATTGCAGGCAGGGACAAAGGGACGATTGGAGAGGTCACAAAGGTGCATTCCCTCTGTCTCGTCGTGGATGCAATGGAAATGATTCTGTTGATGACGTGCTATCGAGCGAACGAGAGGGTCAGCATCATTGTTCAGTCTCACGATGGCCAAGAACATGGTTGTGGGAGGCTGCAGAAGAGTTTCAGGGGCAGTGGGTGATGTGCTTGTGTCTGATTCTGATGGGACTATCTTGGTGCCATGCAGGTTTTGACCAAGCAGGGGAAGATTGTGGTTGAGGGTGCCAATGTAAAGGTACGCAGCTGCCATGGACTTGGCACACGGCAGAGAAACAGACATGTCTGAAGCTAGCCAGCTGCACTTAAACTTACCTGTCTCTACATGTGTGTGGGGACTTGACACTGCGCAAGATTAGTTTGTTGCAAACAATGTCAGGACTAGACTTGGCTTCTGCATATTTCCGGATGAGTGACCTTCTATGTGTGTGTTGCCTGCAGAAAAAAACCGTGCAGCCAAAGCCTGGTGCGGATGAGAAGGGGCAGATTGTGCAGACAGAGTCGCCCATCCACCACTCCAATGTCATGCTCTACTCCAAAGAGAAGCAGATCAGGAGTCGCGTGGGACACAAGTAAGCTATTTCCATATGCTTCAGGCGTTTAAAGGGGTCGGAGAAATGTTTCTTTATGAGCAAATGCCTCCTTTGTGCTGCGCTGGAAGCCTATATATAGGCTGCGCTGCAGTGTTGTGTGGGAAACTACACGTATGAAGGTCGCTTGTGAGCCTGCGATTGCACAGCATGTAGATTCCAGCTGTCCTGTTACCGATGATCTGAGTCCCGGTTGTCTATGCAGGATTTTGGAGGACGGCAAGAAGGTCAGGTATCTGGTGAAGACCGGCGAGGTCATTGATAGCTGAGGCTTTGCCAAATGGTGCCAGCAAAAAAGAGGGCTGACGAGCAATGCTGCATTTATGAGAGCATAAGTTTTTGTTGTATACACAACTTGTAAGAGCACTGATCTTGATCGCAACTCCCATGCAAACGCGAATAGTCTTACTGATTCGTGATGTTCTCGAAATCTATAAACGCAATCATTGTTAATTAGCTGAAGAGAGTTCCTGAGTAGAATGTGCTGGTGCTGTTGAAAGCCCAAAGCTTTCTGGGTGTAATGAGCCGTGTGCGTATGCATCTGAATATGCAGTAATACAATTTACCCTGAAAATATCACAGAATTACAGTGTACGGTGTCTCACACCTACATGATCAAATGCACTTCAATTCTGCTGCGATTATTTATGAGTGATTGAGACATGCAGCAAGCACAGCCGAACACTGGTCTGTGCACTGGTCAGCAGAAAAAGCACACACAACTCTAGTACAGCAGACGCCAGCATGAGCACTCTGCATTTTGCTCAGCGGTTGGCCTTGGCCACACGCTCCAGCTCATCCTTCTTCTTGATGGCGTACCTGCAGCGCAGAAACAGCTCAGGTAAATCTCAAACCCAAAAGTTTTGAGAAGCACACAGTGAAGTTCTGGAACCAATGAAATGGCTTCCCTGCTGCTTCCTTTCAAAAACATCCAAATCATCCTTGCATGCACTTTAGCAGCAGCAGTTTAGGAGTGCAGCATGGTCTGCTCCGGAGGTGTACCAACGATGCAAGGGTCACATGAAGGTCCTCCTGCCACCAGAGTGGCATGGAGGGCACAGAGCAGGAGCTGTAACACAAACGGGCTGGTGAATAGGAGAGATATGGTGCCAAGTAAAACATGTAACTCCAAGACAGAAAAATTCCAAGACGCCTTAAGCATCCTTTGAGGGTTGAGGGAGTCGGAAAAGAGGTGCGCACGAGTTGGAGGAGCCCTTGGCGGCGTTGATGAGCTCGTCGGCGAGGCACTCGGAGATGGTCTTGATGTTACGGAATGCGCTCTCGCGCGCGCCGGTAGTCAGCAGGTAGATGGCCTGGTTCACGCGGCGCAGGGGTGAGATATCCACCGCCTGCCGCCTGATCACTCCCGCGCTGCCGATCCGGGTTGCGTCCTCACGCGGGCCGCTGCAGCCACACAACCTTGACTGTCAGAGGACGGGTATTTGAAAGAGGGTTCCGTGAGGGTGAAATTGCATCCATGGGGCATGAATAAATTGTCAGATCGCATGCGGTTCTGGGCAACTGTCCTCTGTCAATTCATCAAGCCCTGCTGCAACTGGCTTGGGGGTGCAAGGCTGCTGCTGAGCAACAGTCCCACACACGTGGCAAGCAAGCCAAGAGTACACCCACAGACGGCAAGGACAAGTGATCATGGCCCGCATGCAATGGCCATCCACCCGCCTGCCATGATGCATGAGGCTGCCATATATAAAAGTCACCAGGAAGTAAGCACGCAGGCGAGACAAACAGAAGACATCCAGCGCAAGACAGAAAAGGGGCACGCCTGTTGATGACTGCGTCGACGAGGACCTGGATGGGGTTCTGGTCGGTGAGCAGGTGGACGATCTCAAACGCGTGCTTGATGATGCGCACCGCCATCAGCTTCTTGCCGTTGTTGCGCCCGTGCATCATCAGCGAGTCGGTGATTCTGCAGTCGCACCACGTCGCAGTCAGCATAGTCAATATCGCGCGTGTTGAGGTGTTGCGCATGTTGCGGTGTTTTAACTTATCAGGGATGGTCTGGCTGTTCTACTGCCGATCTGGTATCCCCTCAATGAAGCAAGTGTTCGCCATGGGTTCACATATCAGGGATACATCTGGCTGATCGGAAGGAACTCTGATATCCCCAGCATCCTCAGTGTATCAGGATTGCAACATCCTGCAGAATTAGAGGCCCAGTTGCTTGATCCGTCCTGTCAGCAGGCTGGTGCATGCTGCAGCCACAGTACTACATCTATTTCCCCTGCTGGGTACCATATGCGCTCTGTCAGGGGAAGGCTGCTGCGCACCGCTCTACAATGGGGCACTGCGCCTTTCTGAAGCGCTTCTTCTGGTACCGCCCGGCTGTGTGCGGCACATACCGCGCAGTCTTGGGCTTGACTGCGATGTAATCTTCCAGTGCCATGTCGCTGACCTGCAGGCAGCAGCAACGTGCTTAACAACTCGCACAAACATCGTTGATTGAAGATCAAGCACATCAGCACGCCCCCGAACTATATCATGTCTGCGATGCTAACCAAATATGATGGGAGAGGCACAGGCAGCTCAAAGAGCACGCCTCCTCTACAGCATCCTTTTCTCCACGATCTTGGTTGGCCAACCCCAGCAATCGTACAGCAAATGCACTGGATCCACAATTGATATGCTATCTGAGATGTATTGCCCAAAGTCACATAACAATATACGCCTGCATCCGGTTTGCAAATCCCACCAAAGCGAAAAGAGCTATCCTGCTCAACTGGACTTGCAAGCATTTCAGACGCCTGCTACACTTCTGGCAATATGCAGTTTCGTGTATACTAGCATATCCTATCGCACATACACTGTTCCATCTCGATCTGTAACATGCTGCTTCTATATGGCAATGTGCTCACCTCCACATCGTCGAAGGACCACTTGCCAAACAGCTTGACCTCCTGGACAAGCTCGACCGCCATGATTACGATCTGGCCCTCGACTGGCTGTCTGGGCTGGTCCTGCTTCCTGCTGCACTTGCAATTGAGAAGACAAGGGCGGCGGCCTCGCAATGACCTCTGCTCAGGGGCCCCCCGCTGTAATGGGTTCCCCCCGCGGTGGTTGTTGCCTGCCCAGCTTCCCAACTTCCTCCACTTCAACGCTGCTTTCCTGAGCGCTGAACCTGTTGGAAAACCTTGTTTGCACAGAGCATTGCCTTTCTGCATCAATTGTTAAAGTGGTAGAGGGGCATGGCGCATAAAAAGAAGGGATCCAAGAAGGGCAGTTCTGCAGCAAATGGGCCAAGCAGACCACAGACTGCTGCGGCACAAACCAACGGCGAACCGCATTCGTACAAGGAAGCTGTCACAAGCAATCTAGACATCGACGCCACAGGCATGCTCCGTGACATTGATGGTCTCTTGCCCACAGTCCAACCGGCAAAAGGATTGAACAAGCTCATCCTGAGCGAAAGAACGATGATGTCGCTCATAGAGTGCAGAGCAATCATTTTTGATTTAAATCTAACCGTGTCAATTCAAGTTCCTGACCAGAACACTGACAATATACATAAAGGACAAAACGTCCTAGATACTAGACTTGCCATCGTGGGCACTCATCGCATTTGACGTCGTTATATCGGTTACAGATTAGATGATAGATGTTCATATAACGAATTTTAGGTCATGTGACAAGATGTGGTCGTCAGAAGGGCACAAACTCGTTCTATGCAGCGGAGACCTAGGGTGCCAGGTATGGACAGACATCAAAACAGCTGAGCCTGCAGATAGCATTACTGTTTTGCGCTAAATGACATGCTAATGTCATGCTGTCTTACGCAGAAGAAGCAAATGGGCACAACATATCGGAAGACACCAGCCCACAGACCTCTCCCAGGACTGACGGCTCTACAGACAAGGATGGCTCCGCTGACAAGGAAGCGACCAAGCCCAACGGCAAGCCTGCCGAGCCGGAAAAGCCAAAGCCAGCGCAGCCGCAGACCGGGGAGCATGCTGCCCAGGACGCACGCAAGGCACTGGAGGACACTGTCGAGAACTTGCGGGTAGCTGAGCTAGACCGTACTGATGTAACATCAGCTGATACAGTATGAAAATGCAAATCGGAAATGAGCTTGAATTGCGGTATTTGCATGTTGTCCTGGTGACATGCCTTTCCTGACCGCACATGCCTCCGTACCGGCCAATTATCCATCTCGGTGCATCATGCTTGGACCTTCAAGCGTCATGCTCCCAAACCTGTCTTGGTTGCATTAAAATTGGATTTACCACAAATGACGCCAGCACGGTCTCATAGTCTGTTTCAGGGCGCTTGCCATGGTCTGTACCCTTCCTTATGGGTGTTCGTTCCGACTGCAGGGGGACCTGCGGGCAGAGAAGGGCAGGCGGGAGCATGCGGAGGAGCAGGTGTTGGTATGGAAGGCCACGTCAGCCGCGCTGGGCCTCAGCACGCTCGGCTGCGCTACGCTCGCACTCGTCGCGCTCATGCGCTGCCGGAGCTGAGCTGGCACCTCCAACGCTGATGTGGCGGTGAGGTGGCGCTGCAGAGGAGGCTAGCTGGTGCTGCCTGAACTGAGGTGGCATCGCTGGACGCTGCGTCAAGCGCTTATATTCACTAGGCGCTGGAGGGTCTGCCGCAGCAACAGCCGGTGTGCGCAGCACTTGAAGTGGATCATGCTGGCGTGGGGCTTGATGCGAAGCAATGGAGTAAGGAGGGCAGGTGCACAGCCTGCTGCACTGTCCTCAGGTGTTGCCTTGGTCTGAGGCAGATGAAGTCGGCAGTGTGGGCTGCGGGTAATGACTATTGCTAGCTAATACGGGGTCATTCCAGCAGCGCGCAGGTCTTCACTGCGGCGGTTGCAGATGCTCATTATACATAGCATTCCTGTACGAGCAAAACTGCCAGATCTCCCTGGTAACTGCTGGAATATCGAGCGTGGGTGTTGAATAACCCATGGGTGCTTTACATGATTGTGTTGGGCTGTTGGTCATTCATGCGCATTGTGATCTAAGAAGAGCCATCAAACTTGCTATTGCTGATGTGTCCTGAGGAGAGGCATGTAATGTGCCATGGGCAGATCAGAACATCAACGCCACTGTGCAGAGCACCAGCCGCTCTCGGTTTGCTGCTCTCATGCTTCAAGCAAGTTGCTGTTCCACGCTGTGTGTTTATTCAGAATTGTTCTGGATCAGCCAGCATACGTTTATCTTTGAGAAGAGTTCCAAGTCTGGTCCCTAGAGGGCAATCAAGTGCTTGGTGATATTTACTTGTTGACGGATGGTACATTGCTGGCAGGCACATCAGCCCATCGTAAGTACCGTATATGGTACTCACTGCATAGTGCCAGAGGCTCTGCGCTTGTGATGCAGCTGATAGGATCGGCACATGCTCGCGCATACCTGTGTTCATCATTGACTGTTGTAAGCATTGGTTGGTGAGTGATTGAACATACTTGTTGCGTTGCGGTGATCTCAGAAAGGCTTCACATGCTCCAAGGCACTGGCGGCCGGCCGCTGCCGTGGTCATCCAGAAGCATGTCCGCAGGCGGGTGCCACCAAGAGGGTCTGTTCACCAGGCAACTTGCCATATTTTCAAAAGCGGAGGCACCTGCTCACTTTTCTTGGACGGATCCATATCAGGGAGTCTGCCCTGAGCTCAAGGTTGCTCTCGGAGGTCTCCCCAATTGCAGAGGAAATGATGGAGCTGCTAAAATTGATGGAGCCTTTCCATGCGCACTAGTGCCTTTCATGCGCACAGTACTGGCAGTATGGGGTCATATGACACTATGCGTGGGAAGGGCAGAGAGGAACATTGGTGCTGCATTGTGCAGTGTATGCCTCTGCAAGAGTAATAACATTGCTTTTATAACAATACAGCCTGCCATCGAGTGTGACAAGCTGCAGAGATAAGCAAGATCTGCAGTACAATATTTTGTATCCACAAGAACTCTGTCCTCATTGACCTTGTTATGCAGGTAACTAACTCCTGCATTGCTCCTCCAGCTGTATCCTGTGGGCTGTACCATGACTGCCAAATCTTGCCTGGGTTTGTTGGTACCTAGACGATATAAGGGAATGCTAGTAAACTGTTATCTACGGCATTAGAATCTTACACAATGGACCACAATTAAAAAAACATTCAGGCGCCGCCCAGCTCGATCATTTCCATCTCCCGCTCTGTCAGCACGCGGCTCTGGGACAGCTTTGTGCCGCGCTCGCGCCCAGAGTACCACGGCCCGGTGCTGAACGTCGCCGCCTGCTTCTGCGGCGCCTGCTTCACCTGCGGCTGCGGCGCAATTGTCGCCTCGGGCGCTTCCAAGAACCTGAAAACCAGATCACAGCACACTCAGGATGCCGAAGCAGCATTTGAATTGAAGGCACAGTCAGGCACATGCTAGATGAGGGCAGGGAGAGACTCCCAATGCCAGGATCTGGACCTGCTTTGACCTTGGGTTTAAGGATGGCATTTGTCTTGCGCAAGTTCGCCAGCATTGAAAGGGTCTTGCAGCCCTTGTCATCGTGCATCTATACAGCATCTTAAGAGTAGATACCACCCGATGGTAATTGTGGTCATTTGCACTTTAGGGGTCGAGCAAGAAAACGCGCGCACTTTTTCTGCTCTTCCGCAGACAGGCTGCTGATGGCAACGCCCTCTGGCGTGCGCCGCGTGGGGAACTTTATGCTCGGCCGGCGGTGCGGCGGCGGCTGCGACTCAGCGCTTGTGTCAGCGCTGACATCATCACCGCTGACGCTTGACGCCTCCTTCGCGGCCTCTGCTGCCTTGTCTGCAGAGCAACAATGATACTTTAGACATGCTCACATTCCCAGCACAGCCTTGCGTGTAATGTTCTGCCTATTCAGACTTGTCCAGCACACTTGCGGGCGGCCGTCTTTCTTCTGAGTTTGTAGTCATGCAGTCCCAACACAGCCAAGGACCGAGGAGGACCTGGTGGACCCAAGAAAGTCTGCACGGCCTGATGGGTTCCACTTGATGTTGACATTGAAGAGCCTTGACTTCCAGCGTTAATAAAAGCTGCTGATCCGCAACCCTTGCAAAGATGCATAATTCCTGAATCAGAACCTGCGCAAGCGCATACCTGTGCTGACAGGGGATTCCTTTTCGAGTGCTTCGGCCTGGTCGCTGGAGGGGCCAGTAGCAGACTCATCCTTAGCCCCTGTGTCCCCTGCTTCTGCGCTCCCCACAGTGATCTTGGCAACTACCTGTCCCACTGTCACTGTGTCTTCCTCCTTGACCTGCGCCGTGAAGCATTGCAAGCTGAAACCCCAGCTTGTGTAACCCCTGCTCTGACAGGTATAGGAGTGCAACAGTGCGCTGCGCTGTGCTGCGCTGGATAAACTGCAGTTTCAAGGCTTTGGACGTCCAGCGACTGGAATAGATATTGAAAGTCCTGACACTCAGGAGGACATGCATGAGCCAAAGGCCTTACCAGGACGCTTTCCAGAGTGCCGCTCTGTGGCGCTCGCACATCGATGGTCACTTTGTCAGTCTCGATCTGGAACAGGACGTCATCCTCCGCCACGGCATCGCCTGCCTGCTTGGAAATGGTGGCGATGGAACCCTCTGTGTCCGCAGAGGCTCAGCTCAACCTTTCGTGAAGCTCGTACAATGATGACCCCCCCTCGGCTGCAGTTGATGGATATAGGGATGCATAATCAATATTCTCTATCTGATACAACGCCTGCAAAGGAGGAAGTGCGTGCCTGTGATGCTCTCCCCGAAGGACCCTACTTCCACGTTTACCGTGCTCGACAAGTAAGGATTGACTCTGAAGGTTCTGGTCTGATATGCATTCCATCTCCCTTCCTTCCCACTCCATTGATGCGAAGCTGAAGCATCAAAACCAGCAACGAAAGCAGGGGCAATGCCTTCCTCAACTCTACATACTGCAACTAGCTGGCGCCTCAACCCTGTGTTACGGAGCGCTCTTTGCAAGAGTAGTCCTCCACTCTGCATCGATATATGTTTTTCTGAATGGACCGCTTTGTCTTCTGTGGACCAGATGGGTTAGAAACACCTCTGCCCTACTGTTGACGCTAGTGCTTCAAGATCAGCGACACTTATAATAAAACCGATCACGCGTACATAAGAAGTTCTGCTGGCACCAGACGATCTTGCATGAACTGAGCTGATCACGAATTGTGCGATTGCTGAACATTTCGAGAGGGGTGTCAGGTTTAGTAACCAGTTTATGTAAGGTGTCCTTACAAGCACCAAACTTGGCACACTATAAATGGACACAGTTTTGTCCAACCGAGATAGCTGATGTCCTGCCCGTAGAAATGCTACAAATGGCCCAAGCTGTCTCACTTACGCAAAAAGAACCGGATTGAGGAGCATATGCAACGATCTGCACTCTCATGTCCTCACTGTAATTGCATCAAGGCAACCTTGAAGTGATCCTCACATCACGTATCGGTAATGATTCTAGTACTTTATAGCTCCTAGTTTGCAACAGCTACCAAGGCCACCATGACTTGGCGCACAAAGTGCAAGACCTAGCAAAGTCTGCTGATACCTGAAAGAGACACAGAACTGCAAAGTTTGCCCGCCCAGCCGCCCTGCAATCCCTGCAGCGCAGGACGCTCCTCTTCACACATCCTGTGTGGGACGATCTTATGATAGGTCTCTGCTGCAAGCAACAGGGATCCAGGTCTCTGATGCACACCGGCCAATCGGCAGCACACAAAGCCGAAGAGTTCCCGTTCAAACACAGGAGATGCGGAAAAGCAATGCGCGCCAACCCGGCTATCCCAGCCGCAAAGGCCATCAAAGAGCCACCCGCTGAGCAGAAGAGACGCAAACATGCGGCGCGCGCCGACCGAGCCAGTCAGTGGCCGGGCCGATCCGCGGCGCGGCCGTCTCAGCGGCGCAGGCTGCTAAAGAGCCCTGCCACACCCAGAGCCCACGCGGATCTCGACCACCCCGGCCCACCTGCTCAGCCGCGCGCACGCCAGAACATCTCTTCTTGAAGAGACTTGCACCCCGGACCGGCCTGGCCCGGCCATCTCTGCGGCGCGCACAGGCCCGGCCCAGCCGTTTCAGCGGCGTAGGCCGGCGAAGAGGCCCGGGCGCTGGGACTGCTTCTTGGCGGCCAGGGCGCGCATGCGCTCGCGGAACGCGCTTGGAATGTCCTCGCCCTCAAAGCTGCGCACGACCGCGCGCACGTCGGGGACGTTGGTGCGGAAGACCTGCTCCAGCAGCGGGAGCAGGTCCAGCAGCGCTGTGTCCTCCGACTCCAGCTTCCACGGCTTCAGCTGCGCGCGCGTCAGCGGGCCGTGATGTCAGCGCCACTCAACAATGATGTCAGCATGCCGCTGTGAAGGCTGGCGTAACAGCAGGACGACTGAGAAACGACATCAGCCTCCAGGGCTAATGTCAAACACCACTGAAGAATGATTTCAGCACCCTTGCAGGAAGCCGCTAAGCAGGGATGTGGAACATCGGCGCAATCGAGAACTGACATAGCCCAAGCAGCAGATATTTTTTGCATGCCTTTCTAACAGGGCCACAAGCGTAGCCAATTGTGGTGCCAACAAAAGGTGGAACAGAACTTCCTTAGGACATATGATAAGGCAGATTAGCGTGAGCTAGCGCAGGTCCAGAGCAGACAGAAAAGCAGGGATAAGGAGCACACCTTGATGGCGTTGTCTGCCTGGAGCGAGTACGCGTCCTCATTGGCAGTGATGAGCAGAACCTTGTCCAGGTCCCGATTCAGGTAGTTCAGGTTGCGCACCTGCGCGCACATGTGCGCACATGTTGGAAACGTGAACTGCTTGTCATTGTTGTGCGGTGAGCACACGCTATGTCAGACTTCCGCACATCCCTAGCTCAACTGTTAACGCTCCTATGCCAGTGGTGTGACATTGGATGAGACCACCAACGCCACAAGCCCAACATCATCCTGGAACACTGTCAGGGCAGATAGTGGCAAGAAGACAAGCATCTCCACAGGCCAGAGCAAATCTGATCAAACAGGGTGCAGGGCCGCAGAAGGAAAGAGAGCCGAGTTCTCACGTGCTTGCCGTTGATGTACTGCGTTGAGTCGCGGTAAAGGCGGTACTGGATGAAGCGCTGCGGGTCGAGCCTGTCCAGGATGGGGTCTGCGTAGGTGGGCAGCTGGTCCGTGTACACCACCAGCTCATAGTACTGCGCCATCTGCACCACAGCACACAGCCGCGCCACGTCAGCATGTTCACCCCTTCTACAGGTCATCTGCCTAGGCCAGGGCCTGTTGTTTTCTGCAGCCCTCTCCATCTGACCCCATAAGAAGAGAGTATGATGCCCCTGCAGGACTGGCCAAACCCCCAGGTCACCCACACCAGCTCATAGTTCCGCGCGATCTGCCGGCCGTACAGCACAGCCGCGCCACGTCAGCCCCCAACATCAGCACGGCTTGCTGCTCTAGTCTAAGTGCGGGTGGATTGGGCCATGCGCAGTGCGTGTAGACCAGTGCTTGTTACTGCCGCGCGCACAGCCATGCTTTGCCAAGTCACTCATTGCCAACAGGACGTCCGATCATCTCCCGCATACCCAATGTACTTCCAGCCAAGAGATGTGCCTTTGCCCATTGCTCCCATGCAATCTTGGGGAGCAACAGGTATGGCAGCTGCAGAGATGATCTGGCTGTTGACTTGAAGCAGAGCACAACTACGAGTGCGGTGGCAGGGACTGTGTGCGACAAAAAAACAGGCGCGGAGCAGCAGGGGCCCGTGCCTGGCGCAGGAAATCTTCGGCTCCAGGGCGCTTGAACGTGCGCCAGCCGCGGCCGCGCGTCCAGTCGCTGTGTATCAGCGTGTCGTCCAGGTCCAGCACCAGCGTCCGCACATGCCTGCAGATGACCACACACCGCTCACTCAGCGCGTGCCTTTTCATTTGCCGCATCAAGAACAAGGCCAACATGAGCCTTGACTGCTGCTGTGCATTACTCCGGTGCAAAACCCCTCCGAAGCAATCTAAAGCAAGGTCATCATTGAGCTTGGAGCAGGTAAATGAGCTCCCCTGTGTGACGCTTCACCATACAATGAAGGGACAACTTAGCAGCAGATCCATCAGGGCTGGTGAATCCTCAAGGTGAAATTCATGGCAAATTCCGACAATCATCCTCAGTGCTCTGTTGCTCTGTTGTGAACCAGGTCAGCAACAACCACAGAGGACGAATGAGTTTCTGGTAAGAATGGGATTTCTCAGCGCAGTGCATGCCTTGTTGGAGCTGCCAGAATTGCCAGAAGTGGTGAAAAAGGAAATGTGCATGGGATGCAGCTGCCGGGGAGTTTCACCTGGCGTGGGCCGGCAGGTCTGGCAGCAGGTGCTCCGAGGGCGGATCCGAGTACTTCTTGACCTGCTCCTCCAAACTGCGCCGATTCTCCACATACCACGACATCAGCGGAATCCACAGCTGCGCGCATGCATCAAAATTGAGGATCATGTAAACTACCGTCACCATCACCAGATTGCCTTTCTACAGCAGATACCACACCAAGCGCATATCCTATTGACAGCAGCCCGCTGCTCCTGCATTGCTCAGAAAGGCTAACCTTGCAAGGAGGGACACAGCTAAATGAGCTGATTTACAACCTGGAGATATCCTTATCCAGTATGTCACTAGCACTGCATATCCACCGCGAGGCAGCACTTTCTGCCTACTTGGCCCTCGCATTACCTTGTATGCCTTGCATCTTTCTTTACTGAAAACTGTTTCACTGTCTTTCGTTGGGCGCAAGACAAAATCATGGGAGCGCACCGATCTGCCTGGGAACTCGTGCTCGGGCTGTTTCCGCTCCTTGATGAGGTGCTCCATCTCTGGCGTGGTGTAGCGCAGTGTGTAGTAGCCAAAATAGGCCGTGCCCCCCAGCGCAGCAAAGAACAGCGCATTGCCCGCCGCCGACAGCGCGCTCGTCAGCCCTCCCTCCCCTGGTATCTCCCCCTGGACAACAATAACAAGAAAGGGTTTGCGCATTGTTATATTTGTGGGATAGTGCGCCAGAGAATGGCATGACATGATAGTCAAGCTTGCTGCGCAATGTCAATAGAGCAGCCATCATGCCGGTGATGATCTCATCACATGTGCAGGAGTTACATCAGCTGCATGAAAGCCACATCACCAACAGTGAACATCAACGTCCCATTCATTGTCTGCAAATTGCGTGTGTCAATGTACGTGCCTCCCATCACGGACGGACACATGCCAACTTGGCACATGCGAGGCAGAGAGACAAAGATGCACAGGGGGATGCCAACCTGCGCATGCGCCTTGGCTTGGGCCGCAGCGGCTTCTGCCTGCGCGGCTTCTATAGGAGCCTGCATGGACTTGAGGAGCCTGCTGGAGCCTTCTGCAGTGGTGGTGCTCGTGCTGGCTGCTGTGCCGCTGGTGGATGCTGCACTGCTGCTGGTGGCTGCCTCAGATGTGGGAGCTGCCCCAGGGCTAGCATTGCTGGTTGGCGTGCTGCGAGTCGTCGGGCCCAGTCCACTACTGCTGGTCGACGGCCCGTTCTTTGCGCCATCGCTGCAGACACAAGCGGAATGAGCTCGATCACTTCAAAGCATACAACTGCCCTGGTTATTGGAGAAAGCCCGTACTATACTAGCATCAACGCATATACCATGTTACAATTTGTGGATCTCTTGATCCTTGAAAGGTGGTGCAGCTATATTCGCAGGTTGACTTTCGGTCTCTTGTTGAAGGCATGGAATATGTGGAAAGAGCAACGGCAGGCATGCTGGATGGAGACACCCACCTGAAACCTCTATTTACACCCGATCTTTCAGAAGTAGCAACATTCCTAAGGATGAGGCGCCCGGCCTGGATGCCTCTGGCTAGCATCTGTGCTACTCAAGCTAATTCCCAAGTCTCCTACAACGAAAGTACTCCTGTTTTCCCTACTTCATACAAGTCTACGTTTATCCTTCAGTGTACTCTTCTGCTCTAACGACGATTTAGTGGCTCGCTTGTTGGCATGCCAATGACGGGCCCTCCTTCCCTTCTCGGCCAGGGTCCGCTAGTTGTTCCCCTGTGATTATAATTGTTCAAGGGTTCTCCCAATTTCAAAATGTTGCACTACAGTTGCACGACAGCAATTGGCTTGTCGCATGCTTTCAGAACCGAAGTGTGCGCTCTTATCACAAATATGCTCACGGACCCAGGCCGCTGACGAATTGAGGCGAAAAGGTGCCACCCCTTATTCGTGGCCAGCTAGAGTCAAACTGATCGAATTCGTCCCTGTGCCAGACCGCTAGCAAAGAATCCTTACTGACGTCATAGAAACTTCGGGCATCAGTCAAAACGCTTCTATTTGTATGTGGGGTAGTCGTATGCGTCTGAGACGCATGGTCGCCATGCTGTCCCGGGCGTCCCCCGATTTGTGCCTGGTTCAGTCTGACTATGACATGCTCTACAATGCGCTTCATTTGTCCTTTGTGACTGAAGTTTTGAAGCGACAAGCACGCCAACTGCTACTCTGAAAATCCTATGCTTCTGTGTCAGAACAAGCCTTTGGTAAGCACCGCAAGGAAAACTGACGCTAGTACGTCACGAGTTGTGGGTAACTTTCTAAGTCATCGAAGCGAAATTGAGTTTGCGGAAAGAGGGTTGCAGGTAGAGATGATACCAAGACTGTGGTTTGACAGGCTGCATCTGCCTGTGCAGAAGGATGTCTCCAGGAGACAGCCCAGCTTCAAGCCCTAGTTGGAGCAGGCCCCTGTGTCCAAGGGCCCACCTTGGATGCATCCTGATCGTTGCAATTTCCCTTCTACACAGCACAACAGGCGTTGGTGCGCCTTGCCCTGCACCTCCAAATTTGTGCTGCACCGAAAATCCACAAATTTGTTGAGAAATGTTAAAAACGTTGGCATGAGGAGGCAATTTCTGTCGATTTGCTTTGCATTAGCCTTTTGCAGGCTCAGGTTGACCTCACTCGTGGCCTCTGATAGCTTGCTCTGCTTCTTGGGTCAACCTCTGTGGCTGGTACTTTGTCTAGCAGGCCTGCCCTCCCTTCAAGGCTTGCATTTGCATTTGGAGGACCTGTATTGATGTATTGATGGTGTTGATTGAATTGAGAGCCTGCCAATGACATTACATCTGGGAAAGGCTGACACTGCTTGCTGTTTGTGTTTGAGACCCGCGCGCTTGTGTGTGCCACAGTATACACAGGAAATTCTGTACTGCTGATAACCTACCGGAACCTTGAACTGTCACAGTGTGAGCCTCACGCTTGCGACATTACTTTGCAATGCCTATTGCCCCTGGCAAGGCATGTATGTGATTTGACAGTTCTTGTTTGGAGAGAATTGCTGGAAAATATCACATTCGGATGATGGTCTTTTCTTGCCCTTTTTGCTACAACTACGACAAACGAGTGGCACACACGTGAGCTGCAAGGAGGTAGTTTGATAATGGGTGCTTCTGCCTTTCAGGCCTTCAGCGATGTATATCGTATACTTGTGACAAGGCATTTTCATTGGCCTTCGGGGCCTGAGCCTCTCCCTCAAAAGCAGCAGTGAGCATTATGCTTTCACCGCAAATATTGTTGTATCCATGGATCTGCACTGCGATTCCTGGCAATTGCCAGGAAATTGAAGTCATCGAGCTATAACTTGAAGGCTTAAGCTTCGAGGCATTATTTTTGAACTGAGCCTTTTGGCATATGCGTGTGCCGCCGCATATGCGGCATGCTATAGCACTAGCTCGAGCTCGTGATCACGGTGAATTATTGTTATTATTATTATTACACGCCTATCCAAGCCATAGTAGGCTTAGGTGCGTCGCAGCAGCCGCGGCGTTTCTATGATCACGGTGAATTGGTCACTTAAAAATTAGCACTCAGCATGCGTGTGTCTGGTGTGTCGCTCATGCGCATGCCAAAAATGGATATGGCCGGGTTTGAGTCCCATTCTGAGTTTGCTCTAGCATGATGGTTGCTGAATTTAGCTTGGCTTCTGAGAATGGCTTTCGGTTCAATGATCTAAGACGGCTTAATTATTCGATTTAAATGTGCCTCTCATGAAGACAGTTGAATGAGAGAGACGTCAACCAGCATTGTCAGTGTTCCCTGTGCATGGGTTTAGGCACAGTGGGTGCACCTCATAGTACTACATGTACATCATGGTCCCTCTGTCTTCATTCAAAATGGAATCATATGTCCTGATCAGGCTCCATACAGCAGATGTGAGGGCTTGGGTGAGGGATCCAGTCAGCCACCTGTCCTGCTCTCAGGAGCAGAGGCTTCAAAGGCGTCATTGGATCCCTTCCCAAATCCACAAATTCAAGCTTTTAAGGACATATTGAGTTCACGGGTCGCCGGAGGCCTCAGCTTGGTTATGTGCTGTTGGCACTTTGTAGAGTGATCATCAGATAGCAGACCTACTAATGGCAAGCGAAGAAGCATCATCAAATGCTGTTGCCGAAGAGACTGCGGCAGCTACACCTTCGGACGAGACGGTGGCGGCAGCACTGGAGGAGGCCCTGCAGAACGCGCGTTTACTGAGAGTTTCATCGAGCATATTTCTGAAGGAAGCAAAGGAGTTGCTAGACTCTGGAAGGGTGAGTGCTTTGTTAACGAATGGGAAATGTATCACATTTGTTGTTGCATGTGACATTGCTTCTGTTGTTGTGGATCAGAGGGCATCAAGACAGGCATGGAATCCCGCCTCGCCGACATGATTCTATCGATCACATCCAGGGATGCACCGTACCACCAGAAGGCTCTCTGTATGCCATCAGTTGGATTACTTCTTCGCAATGGGACTTTAATTGCGTTTTGAAGCAGGCCGCAAATGCTGTGATCTGATCCCTACCATCACCCAGACTGTACGCCCTGAGAGTCCTCGCATTCATTGCCAAGCTCTTCCCAATTTCTTTAATTTGCCTGTGCGCAGGCAGCAGCGCTGCTGTGGGCTAAAGACTGCTTAGAGGGCCTCAATGAGGTGGAGCAGGAACGACTGGCAGCAGTCAAGGAGGCCACTGCCAGCAACAGCGTGCCCCTCGTGCCAGTGCACAGCAAAAAGCAACTCGCTGAATGGGTCGGGGTGCGCACTCCTCCAATCAACCCTGCATGGGTGCCCAGCCTCTGTCTACAGTGCAAAGCAGGCGCTTGCACTAGATCCTTTGTCCATGCATTGATGCTTGCTGGTGCCTAAGATCTGCAGCATTGCAGAGCTCCGGCTGTTGATGTCATGTGAAGAATATTTGTAACTGGCAGGCTGGCAGGCAGACAGGCACACTACAGAAGCCGAGGGCATAAGCGCCAGAACGCTACCCTCTGCTAATGCACAGTGTTCAACATTATCTGCAGCATGCAAGGGCAGGCATGCATGTGCCAAAGCCTTGTCATATGCTTGAATCTTGCTGATGCGCTGAGGCTGAAGCGCTGGTGCATCCTGCGCAGCTGGGGAAGATTGGGCGGCTGAGGAGGAACGCCGCGTGTCTGCTGGCAGTGGTGCTGCACTCTGCGGACGGCGCAGACTCTGATGAGGCTCCTGCGCTGTCCAAGCTGCTGGAAAAATACCCCCAGGCTCCCAAGCCCAGGCCCAAACCCATCGCTACCCAGCGGGTCTCCTCTGCGGGTGCGCTTACTCAAGCTCTTTTGCCCTTGATCCATGATCCAGACAAGATTGTTGCAAGAACATTCATGCGAGGCAGGATCCACAGCTGTCCAGCAGTGCAATGTCCTTGATGTAAGTCTTGTATAATGCATGTATGCATGCAAGCATGATTGCCTCATTAGTTTAGATTGCTGCTTGAATTGCTGCCTACACAAGCATATTGGGGTGCTGCATGCCAGTACAGGATACAAGTTTCCTACAAATGTAGGCTAAATCAGGCTTACATTGAATTTTAAGATTTGACTAATTCACATGCAGGATCAAAGGTGACTACACCGAGCAGCGCCAAGGCGCATGCGAGGCACAGCTACACGCCAGATGCTGCCAGCTTCCGCGCAGCGTTTTCTGGAAAAGACACGCTGCCTGTGCTCAAGAGGACCAGCAGCTCTGCAGCCGGCAGCAGGTATTTTCTGTCGTGACAAATAAGATGTTCAGTTCGCCCAATGTAAATGAGAGTTTGGGGCCATCATTCTTATGGCCTGCCCAAATGCAAACCGAACCGCAAAACCAGGGACTGTGGAGCTCGAAACAACGTTTTCAACAGCAAATGCACAGATGGATGAAGAGGCGAGACTACGAATACTTCAAGTGCCTACATGCGGACCTCTCTACTTATTGCATGTGCCATCCTGTCTGCATAGGATCGGCACTTATTTGAGACATGGCAATATCTGCAGATGTATTCTATTGCACTACTTAATCTGGTCAGACTCCAGCGTGCTAAGGTCTACGCTGCAGGTTGGGACAATCTGCAGCAAATGGGGTGAGTGCCTTGACCGGGCCTACAGTCAATGATCTTTTTGTGGGCGATGGCACATTGAGCTTCTGTGATGGTCATGCAGGAGGGAGTCTGCTGACGGGGGGACGACGCTGCCGAGCTGGGTGCTGAGTCGCCGCGAGTCACTGGCCGCCGCAGAAGCTTCCGAGCAGACGCCTTCCGCCAGCAAGGCAGCTTCCGCCATTGCTGCTGCAGCACCCGAGAAGGCCCCTGAAGCCAGCAAAGCCTCCAGCGCAGCTGTCCCTGCTGAGAGTGCCATCAGCAAGGCCGTGACAGCACCGGATGAGGGAGCAGCGAGCAGCAAGCCTGACAGGTCACCTGCAAAGGCAAATGCTAAGGCAGAGACGCCTGCAAAGAGCCCTGCGAATGTGGTCAGTCTAGGAAAGGCTGCAGCAGCAACCACCAAGGCTGCATCAGCGCCGGAGCCAGCTGTCAGGCTGGCTCCATATTCCGAGCAGGCGCCTTCCGCCAGCAAGGCAGCTTCCGCCATTGCTGCTGCAGCATTCGACAAGGCCCCTGAAGCCAGCAAAGCCTCCAGCGCAGCTGTCCCTGCCGAGAGTGCCACCAGCAAGGCCGTGACAGCACCGGATGAGAAAGCAGCGAGCAGCAAACCTGACAGGTCACCTGCAAAGGCAAATGCTAAGGCAGAGACGCCTGCAAAGAGCCCTGCGAATGTGGTCAGTCTAGGAAAGGCTGCAGCAGCAACCACCAAGGCTGCATCAGCGCCGGAGCCAGCTGTCAGCAAGGCTGCTGAGAGCGCGGGTGACGCTGCCCCAACTTTTGCGTCTGACAACTCGCACGCTGATGCTGTTACAGCAGGTGCGCCCTGCGCTCCTGCCATGCTCGGCTGCACCTTGATAAAAGGCACCATGCAGATCACTTGCCGGTACGAGGTGGTATTGTTTTGCCTGTGGTGTGTATGGTTCACGCAATGTACTATAGCGGTACTGACGGGGTTATTATATATCTCATCTGAACGAGCCGTCACCTGAAATAGACAGGAGACGTAAGTGAGGTCATGACAACTCTCCATGCTTTGCAGATGCATTGCTGGTTTCCACTCCTGCAGCAAAGAAGTCTCCTGAGAAAGCACCGAAGGGAGAGCGGCCAGCCAGCGCCAACGGGGAGGCCAGCCCGGCAAAGGCACCTGCCGCCAAAACAGGCGCGCCAGTGTCGCCGAAGTCTACCGAGCCCGCTGAGTCAGCGACGCCGAAGCAGAGATTGGCAGAAGCGCCGAAAGAGGAAGCACCAGAGGCAACAGCAGCAGGGCCAAAAGAGGAGCCCTCGGAAACACCAAAATTGGAAGCAGCGACGAAAGAGGAAGAGGCACCGGCGGCTGTGACTGATGCGGCCACTCCCGCTGTGAAGCCGGGGCGCGCCTTGGACGCCTTCACGCCAGGCGCCGGTATGCATTCTGGCCTTTCTACGAGTAAGGTGTGCAGAAGTCGGCCTTTTGTTTCAGCAGGGCAAAATGAATGTCCTGTCAGTCCAGCCTAAGAGCACACTTCCCATTTGCCCTTCTATCATGCCAACGCAGTGCCATGGATTATTGGCCACAGTGGCTCTGCCGCACATAGCTTCTATTTTGGGTCATACCTCACTTGCCCTGATAGTTGACAACACAATATGTACATGGCATGACATACAGCGGATTGTGCTCGGGCCCATACGGGGCCTACTCTTCCTGAGAAGTCGACCTGTAGTGAAGCACACAATCTACTGCTCATGGCGCATGTGTAATCTTATGATTCCTTGGATTGAGCGCAGGTCTGCCGAGCACCGCTAAGAGCAGCGCGGCGGCAACGGCAGAGGCAACACCGTCGGAGACGGCCGGGCTTGCCGCCCGCAGCGCCTCGGTAGCCCGGCCGGAGGAGGTGTCGGCCTTTCGCATGTCGCGGCGCAGGCGTACCTCCTCCAACGCAGCCGCCACTCCGGCCAACGCTGCAGCGGCGTCAGATGTTTCTGCCGGTGCGTGGACACGCGATCGTTCTCTGCAACGGCTTTTTCCTCTAGGATCCCATGCATGTCAAGCATATGGGGTTGTCGAGCTGCATGCACGGATGGAAGCACCATGATATAGACAAGATATAGACTCAGGCTGTGCAGTGCTAGGTTTCAGACCACCAGTAGGCTGTGCATGATTCGCATGGAACAGACCTGAGCTACCTTGGCAGGTCTGTGCTGACGAGGCCGAGTGCTGGGCTTCACAAGTTTGTTTGCATTTAATGTTGACAACCGGGTGCTGATTGCAGATGGAGCAGCTGAGAACGGCAACGCAGCTGCAGCCGCCTCTGAGGAGGTGAATTAGAGTCAAACTCGAGACTATGGGGGACTTTATGGCAGCAGCAGCTGTGAGCCGTGCACCATCTGGGACTGTGTGCTCTTGTTTCCTTGGCTGCACAAGATTTGAAGCTGGTGGAAAAATGTTCATTCCACAGGATTTTGGGGGTGTTAAGTAGAGTAGAGTAGGAGTCAGCCGAGGTCTGTCGGCGATATCTGCCATGCTGTATAAGCATGATAAAGTGCCGCATGGAGCATTGAAACAAGCGCATGAAGCATTGAAGAAATTGCATGAAGTGAATTGCCCGGCACAAAGGGTATCTGAGAGTGTGCATGAGAGTGCTTGATCTAGTATATATAGGCATTCCAGCAATAGCAGATTTGTGGGGCATTGCATTTTAAATAGAAAGAAAGTCCAGAGGTATTTGCAAAATTTTGGGTTTTCCTGTGTGCATGGAAAGCATTTTGAAACGTGCTGATATTCTTGAAAGGATGGCATGCTTTGCAGACGATTGCAGGGAATAAGGTTTAACATTGCAATGTTCCAATTGGGTGACACCATTTTCAGTCTTTCGCGCATTCGTTATATTTTCAATTTGTGATTGTCTGCATGAGCTTGTGTCATTTGAAGGCGTCAGTGGCTGTAATCTCGAGGGCCTGAGTGAGTATCTATTGCCCTCACGATAAGAGGGTGCAAGAGGCTAGATACCTATTAGACTTGATCAGGGATGTAAAGCTCAAGTAAAGCTCAAATGTCATATATACCACTATTGTCCCAAAGACCCCCTTTGAATGCTCTGTGATGCAAGAAGCCCATCAGATGAGCATGGAGACGTGGCACCACAAGTCAACTTTAAGTTTTACCAAAGGGCTTCACACAATGGAGCTGTGTGCTCTGCCCATTGCAATGCTCCCCCCTTGCCGATCCATTCTCTTCCTGCATGCAGATAACAGCTGCCACAGTCAATGCACTGAAAGAGGGAAAGTAGGACGCTGATATCATCATTTCTGAATGCTGAATCTGGAGATAATCATGATTAGATCTTTCATTGCTCTGCAAAACCCCTGTCCTTTGCATCAAGGACAGCAACCACAGGTTGAGCACCGCTACCAACGAAGGGTACGCCTAACCTGATCGATTTCTCACAGATACTCGAGAGCTCTGCAAAAGTGATCAACCTTCTGTGCAACACAAGCGCTGTGCATACTGCATACTGTGCATGCCCACTGGTTTCCACTATCATTTGAAGTGCAAAGCATAATCTAGTAATTCGAGGGAGGTAGGGTCTCACGGGTGTGGCGAGCTCCTGAGCATCTGGGTGTCAAATGAGTCATCCTCTGGGTGACTGGGCGGCCAGTCATGATTACGGTCAGTGGCGGCAGCGCCGTCTGCATCTTGGGGGTCTGCCAGGATGAAGAGGGTGTTCCTGGGCGGCTGGCAGCGCTTGCATGCCAGCTCTCTCAACAGTGCGATCCAGTACCTGGCAACACACAATTGTTACTATTCATTAGCGACAGACCTAATCTTCTGAGAGCCCCCTCTGGCTTGTACTCACGTGTTTCTCACATCCTGATCTGCTGTTACTCAAACTGCTGGATTGTGTGTTCATGTCCTGCAGCAATGATGATCATCAGTGTTTCACGCTTTTCCTGCCAGAGACAAGGAGCGTATCCAGTTCAGTGCAAGTAAGGGCTGCCACTATCCTGCCCCTTGATAAATTTGCCAGTCCAAGCAAGACCCAACCGGCCGTGGGCACGGTGCTCAGTTTAGACCACCCCCCGCCAGCAGGGGGATTCACAGGTATATGTGTAAACTAACACATTATCCCCCATCAAAACAAGCATGGAAAAATTGGAATCCAGCAAATCTGCATGACCGGGCAAGCAAGCGCACCAGATGACAAAGGAGATGAAGAGTGCAAAGGGCAGGAAGACATAGAGGCCCAGGGATGCCGGCTTGTCCCAGTCCAGGACAGAATAGACCCACTCTGTGGAGGCCCCGTAGTATATGAACATGAAGACCAAGTAGACTGTGCCATAGATCAGCAGCACCTGTAGCCATGCACACGTTCAACTCCTCTGTTTTGCAAAAAGCATTGTACGGCCATGAAGAATGGGTTGGTGCCCCCAAACACAAAAGCGAAGAGGCGCCCACGCCTGTGGCTCATCTTTGTACGGGCTTTGATGCCTCTCTCATGCGCCGCTGTGCAGATATCAGCCTGTGCTGCAAGTAGCACCTCATGCCATGCACTTGTTCACAATGCATCTATCCTAAACGCACCAAGCGTAAACCTTGGGATGTTGAAAGCAGGACTGCAGGGAAAGGGCCCGCTTCAAGATGCAAAGGCAGCTCTTGAGAGTATTTGAGTCCTTGTGCCTGACTGCAGAATGCACAAGCATAGAGAGGCGCACAAAAATTCGTGTACAGCAGGATGGGCTTTCGCGATTTGGCGGGAGAAAGCATACCTGGTAGTGGTATGACACGAAGGGCACGCGAGAGAAAACAACATCCATCAGGATGAAGCCATTATTGATGCCGTGCTTCAGCAGGTTGTCAATCGCTATATCACTCTGCAGCAGCCGAAACATTTCCTCAATCATTTGCAGACCCCAATTCCATCCTGCAAGTCTTTTCTATGGCAGCAATTGTACTGCACCAACAACACCATTTGCAGACACCGACTCAATGCTGCAAGAGCCTTTGCTATAACGGCAATGTCATGCAGGAACAGACAGGGCAGAGGTAAATCAGAGTCCTCTCAGGGCAAGCGCTGCACATGTGAATCCATAGCATTCCCCTGAGAGCTGCATTCTGCATTTCCTACCAGGTGCTTCTAATTTTGGCAGATTAAGCTGGCACCTTCAGGCCCAGTGGCTTGCACGATGCATAGGCAGAGAATGGGGCCAGAAAGAGGTGCAACCCAGTTACCTGAGAGCTGCACGTTGCACTGACAGGTGGTACCAAACACACTTTAATATATCAGCGCGCCCCGGCATACATATAGAAAAGGGTGATTTGGAAACCAACCTTTTTCGCAACGAAGCCCCAGAAGAATGCGCTGAGGAAGAGGGTGGCAGCAGCGTTGGTCTCGCTGACCAGGCAGTAAAGCTTGAGCACCACCGACCACTGCGCACATGCCCGCAGCACGTCATCAGCTGGCCGCCATGCAGTCAGCATGTGCATGCATGCATGCATGCACGCATGCGGGGGGCAATATTGTGTGTCTGCTTTGGGATGAGTAGGTGTGTGATTGCACCCTTGACAAGTAAACACCAGCTCTTTATAGACGACGTTTGATAAATTGATCAATGTGCACTGCAGCTCTTTGAGGAATGGCAGCCGTTGTGGCAACTTTGCAAGACTTTCAAACAGCGCTGTTGGTCAGGTGACGCAGCATCACCGAAGCACAAGTCATGGAAGCACAAGCTTCCCTTATCCGACAGTGTAGTCTGGTTGAATAGATCTGGCAGCAGGGTACTACAGGGCTGCAGCGCGCAAAAGATGACTACGCATGACTCACCCGCCTGTCATTGCCGCGCTCGTCCTGTACCCTGCCTGAGTACGCCTCCAGCGCCTGATGCCGGTCACACGCCCTCACCTTGGCCTGCAAAATTTGATAATCCTACTTATGTCAGGCATTTGTGCATCTTGCTCATACACTGTGCTCTGCTGCCTGCGCAAATCACTATAGCCAGCCATGCCTCTTAAGTGTTTCAACTCCGTTTACCATAGATGAGTCTGTACACTAAGAAGGGTAACATGTTTCAGCTTAAATCCAATCAATTTGACGTGCTGCTTATTGGCGCAGCAAGCATCATATACACGTTGCTGCTTGAAATCCTTCAACACGTGTGCACGATGCAAAATAGGCTGCATGCATGACGCATTTGCCATTGCATCGCACGATGAAACCCCTGCCTTCCCACCTGGACATGTGCAGCAGAGATGTAGATGCCCAGCAGGCACCAGACTGCAAAGAGTATGAAGGTCCAATTGGTGAAGTATGTCCACCAGGTCTTGGGCCGCGAGCCAAAGCCATCACCTGCCACATGCAAGACCAATGCACATCAGCCATCCTCGCACGTTAGCGTCCTTTGGCACTGATCAGTCCGCCCAATCTAGAGGAGCGCCAGAGAAGTGGGGCCTACATTGTTATGGCCTGCCCCAAGTCCAAATCGAGCTGCAAAATCAGGGGCTGCAGAGCTCGAAACAAAGCAAATTTTGCAGATAGAAGCAGAGAAGATATCAAATAGTCTTCAAGCAAGCCCTTCGCGCGGACCACTCTCATGGTGTGCAAGCATGCCATCAGTGACACACCATCATGGGACCCTACAAGCGCTGAACAGGTCAAAGAATAAAAACAGGGCCTAGCTGAAGGCATACTTGCTTGTGAGGCTAGCTGTGGCAGCTTGTGCCAGTCCAGGATTGGTGGGACATCAAGCTACAGGAATAAATTGGTGGCAGCGTTCCCACCTGTGGTTGCCTCGAGTGTCAATGTGACTCCAAAGAATAGCAGTTCAATACATCTCAGGAGCAAGAGGCCAGTATCACTGAGCCAGTAGGAAGTGACCTGCAGTCCAAAAAAGCCTGTCAGCTTTGCAATAATGTCAGTGAAACAAGGCTTCCATACTTTGCAATGGCGTGAGATGCAAGACATTGCCAACGCTTCTTGCGATCAATTACCCATCGAACACTCAGGAAAGGGACCAGCTTCCCACCAGATGCTCAGGTTCAAGTATGTCAAATGCCCAGTATGTGCGTGATCTCGACTGTACTGCACTTGATCTGCGCATGTGTGAAAGACCTTCATGTAAGTCAGCTCAATCATTTAATGGTGAAGTAAGCTGGAATCGGAAATTTTAAAACTAGCTGTACTATACATCCGTGTGCCAAACAGGAAATTAAATCCGGGCGACGTCAGGCAGGTCAGTCATGGCGAAAGACGCACCTATTGCTCACAAATAGGATCTTTGGAAGTTTGAGGTATCCGTGAAGAAGGCTCTTTTCGTGAGCGATGTAGCAAATGGCGTTTGCCAACACAATAATGACAACAGCAAGGGCCTCGGTCCACATGCCATCTAAGAAGTCAGAGGCGCTGAATATCAAATTTTCTCGACTGGAAATGCTTTTCTAATCCTCTTCTTCTTGCCTTTCGTATTGCTCGTATTGATGACATCATCATGTCGTCACATGAAGCCTTCATGATGGAGGTGTATGAAGTGAGAATTGAGGCTTGGCAGGAAATCAGAATCTCTGTCAGCAATATTGTATTGCAAGTATCAGTGAAGAAGGGCCCTTCTGGTTCCTTGCCCATTTTCGGCGGAAAGCCGTCGCTGTCCCTGTTATGCTCCCGATGTGGCCGTCTGAATTTTGTGGTCTTGAGGTTCTTTAATTCATTTGGTATCACAGTTATTCAGCAAACTTCAAAGAATTGTCTCTTTTTGGTCAAACATACCCATTGGTAATATTTAAGTATTCTCATGGCCAATGGAGGGCAATCTTGACGCGTCAGTCAACGACTTCAACGAAGGTCTCGTCACATTCAAAAGCAATCTCGATAGCGTGCTCGCCAATATCATCGAGGAGCGCGAGACCCTGCGGCAGGAGAGAGAACAGTTGGAAAGGACCAGGCAAGAGTTTGAGGAGGAGCAGTTTAGGGTTGCCCAGGTCTGTCCAAGCTCTTTAACTCCACTGCTTCCAGATTTAAATGCCGTTCTATGCAACCCAATTGGCCACAGCCATTGCCTCCCTTCTGCCACTCTGCAGGAGGCTTGCAAGACCTGTGCATGGCTGGTTGTGAGCGCTGCTGGTCAGGAGACACCGCTTCTTGGTGGCCAATTCCCACTGGAAAGCTTCTGAATGCGGCACAAATGCGGTTGTGTTGCCTGCAGTTGACGGCGAACGCATCAGAGCAGGTGACCCTGAATGTGGGGGGCTCAAAGTACACTACCACAGCCACCACGCTCAGGAATGCACCTGCGCCGTCCCTCTTCAATGCCATGTTCAGTGGGCGTCACGTGCTGACACCGGACGAGGTGACAACCCACGGGGTGCTGCCCATATTGCATCCTATAGAGCTGCACTGACGATTAAGCGTGCTAATCTGCTGGGCTTACTGTGCCCAACACACATAGCAGACCAATCCAGGAGATGCGAGGAGAATATATACTCTGCTAAACTGCAGGCGTCTGTTTCCTGCGACGTTCAAATTGAGGATATACTTGTTTTCTCAAAAATCATACAGTGTGTTCAGTGCTGTGCTTTTGCAGAATGGCTGCTATTTCGTGGATCGGGACGGGAGGCATTTCCACGACATCCTGAATTTCTTGAGGGTGAGCATCTCACATGCTGCAATCACACACTGCCTCTTCTGCATCCACCCACAATCGAAGCCTCATGCCTCTTTCATCACCCTTGCATTTTGCACCCTTGCCAATCCTTGTGTGAGAGGACGGTTATTGAAAACAGCATGCAATTTGACATGTACGGTCCCGCGTGCCGATCAATCAAATACGATGAACCCTCACGGGAGCCCGTTTTCCATAGTATCCTCTGTGAGCAAGCTTTGCATCTGGGGAAAATGGCATGCATCATCAGCGGTGTGAATGTGATGTGTCTGCACGTGCAGGATGGGACGTTTTCGTACCCAGAGGATGGCGCAGATTTCAAGTACCTGTTGGAGCTGCGAGCAGAGGCCGAGTACTACTGCCTGTCATCGCTGGTGGAGCAGATCGACCGCTTCCCTGTGAGCTTCTGCGCTCTCATCCATATGTTGTGTTGCATACAGCTTTGTTTGTGTTTGGCATTTGGGGGAAGTAGGGAACACCGTTTTCCTGCTTACCTGACTGACACACTCACCTTACCTACTGCATGACTACTTTATCCTGTCAAGATCAGCCATGTTTCCATGCAGAGGCTTTATCGTAACCTCTGCACTGCACTCACAGAGACGCTGTAGCCATCCCTTAAGTATATCTTTTAGCAGCATATACGCTTGTACAATTGATACTAAGGTCCTTATGACTGCATGGATGCTATGGCTTCATATTGAGCTCATACCTTGGCAGGTTGAGCATTGGTGGAGGCCCCAGAGTGCACAATTTCCATGTCTCATTCCCTTGCTTATACTTCCCTGGAAATTTCCCTGGCTGGGGTTGGGCTGAGCATGGCTCACAGCTTGCATGCAGACGCACTTTGCCCCTGGCAGGAAGAGCGTGCAATAGTAACAAAAGTAACATTACAAGCGTCTTGCTTGTATCTGGCGAGTCTAACAAGGGGTAAAATTGTGGAAACCTTTGACTGCAGCTTGTCTGCAGGACGTACCTTGCCTCTGGCAGGATTGGCGTGTTACAATAATGATGATATTAACAGTAGCGACTGGTTTTTGTTGCGCGCGCAGTTTGGGCTGACGCGGGTGCAGCGGGCGGTGAGCTTGAACAGCGAGGAGGGGTGGGTGTACGAGGAGCGCGCGCTGTCGGACGAGGTAGTCATCAGCGTGTCAGCGCCCTGTCAGCTCATGGGCCTCGGCCTCTGCGGCACAGTCGGCGCTTTCACCGTCGACGCTGAGGTGGCACAGGTACGTCCGCTGATGTCAGCAGCCTCCTGTCCTGCTCGACCCTCTACTCTTGCTGGGATGCGGCTATCAGATGTTGCCGCATGCTTGTTCTGTGCATGCAGACTTGCTTCATAGTTGCTGCCCCATACCTTAGGATCTAGAAGTGATGTTGCGTTGAATAAGATTATCCTATACCCGCCAAATGGATTCAGCAACAGCTGTAATGAGGAGTCTTCTAGGGTTCACCCCACGATCAACAGCCTCAACAGAGGGTGGCAAGATGTTGTTCAGGTGAACCCGCACATTATGTCCTGAAATTAGCGGCGGTGAGCACATAATTTAGAACCAAGAATTACCAGATGTGTACTCTATTCGACCCTAATGTGGAGGTCTTCAAAGAGGGTAGTGTGACAGGTGGACCCGCACGACTTCTCCTGGGATGAGCAGCGGTTGCGCGCTTGTTGTGGGGTTCAGGATAGAGTCTCTTGGAGGAGTTTAAAGAGGTCGGTGTATCAGGTGGACCCGTATGGCTTCTCCTGGGACAAGCGGCGGCTCTCCGCACTTATGGAAGGGTTCAGGGTCATTAAAACCAAAGCGGAGTAGGTTCACGGCCGTCATCAAGGGAACAAATGAAAGGTGGGATAATGCTTTTCAGGTGGACCCGCACGATTTCTCATGGGATGAGCGGCGGTTGGGGGCGGTGTCGCAGTCTTTCAGCAAGGCGGATAGCCACCGCCTGCTGCTGCCCAAACCCATCAACCTGCAGCCCGGCGCCTTCTACATGATCTCCGCCATCATCAAGGCGCGCCCCATTCGAGCATGTTTTCTTGTTGTGAAACTCACTGACCCTGAGACACCAGCTTGAGTTCAAAGTGGAGGAGCTCACTGTGCGCCATTCGCAGCAGCGCACTGATAATTTGAGAGACTCTAGCAGATGCAAGGGAGTACACCTAGCCTGCTTTGGTGCTCTATTACTGTTCTGGGGATGTCTGCTGGCAGCGCTGCAAGCCAAAGCTGAAAACTCAGGATGTCTTTTCTCCATGCACAGAAGCGCAGGGCCTCAAGCCATGAGCCAGAGCAGGTGTGGCTGTCTGAAATGCAGGGGTCTCAGTCTTCCTGCTGCGAGGAATGCCTGAGTACTGTGGTGGCCTCCGGTGTGTGCGTCACTTTCCACCCGGTGAACACTCACCCCCTTTGCTCCTTTTCAATGACACTTTCGTTGACAGAGTTCATCCCTGAAACGCCATCAGATGACACTTCTTTGGCAGCCAGCGGCATGCCCAATCGCTGTAACAGGAGCGGGTGGTGTCAGAATTGCTGCACCAGCAATGCTGGCTGTTGTGACACTTTGCCTGGACCGGTCTGTGTTACTAGGCCCACTTGCTTTCCCTTAGAATAGCTGCAGTGAGGCAGAATGGTGGCTTGTTTGCGACACCTGATGTGTCACTGGGCAGACAGATGAAATGCAAAAATCTTCAAATGTCATGTCAAAATATGTTGCACGCAGTGGGAGTCTCCTAACGGCACGACGGAATCGAGGGGCCAGTTTCCGGAGCTGTACATCCGCGTCATGCACCCCCAGTCATAAAATTGGAGGGGTATATTTTTGGAAACCCTGAGCATTCCTCCTACTAGATTGCTATTGCCAGATAGGTGCATGGAAATTTGTCTGGCCCTCTGGCCTTCCCCAAGCTACTTTTTTGTCCTGTGATTCTCAGGAGGCTGTTTTTTGCTGACTAGGACAGAAGACATGTGACAAGCATCGCAATGAATGAGTGGCACCAGGTTCTCTAGCCTCTAGTCTCAGGTCAGGCTGGCAGTTGGTGTCGATGTGCTGAATAGACTTGTGTAAGACCCTTATCACGAAATGGATTTTTAGCTGCAACAAGCGCGGGCTCAGATGCACCAGGATCCATGCCCAAGCAGATGACATCAACCTAAGACTGCGCAGAGACTCATCAGATGTAACTGGCTTTCAATCTTGCTCGTGGAGCAATCTTGACCTCTTGATCAAGGTGAACTTCAAGGTCTTCATTACGACTGAACTGTAAGTTATTGTGCTGCAAACCTCTGGAAGCTATCCTGGCATGAAGTCAGCTTCTGGCCGTTTCATAATGGAAGTAAATGCATGCAATTAATGCTAATGGAATCGGCCTAAATGAGTTGGCAGAAGTCAAAGCCAGAACAGGCCTCGTGTGGCTTCCAAAACCGCACCGAACAGCTACTAGCAGTGCACTGCAGAGTCTGCAGCTCTGGCCTACAGCCTCTCCTTATCTGCACTTGAATCAGTCTGAGGAAAGAATCATGGTCACCTGAAGGTACAAACAACGCGAAGCGCTAGGAAACATCCTCTTGCTGTTGAGTGCATCCTTCTGGCTACGGACTTACAATGCAGACTGTGGTCTTCCTCTATGCATTTGCAAGAGCCCAGGAACGGCAAGACCCTGCAAAAACCCATCAGCCTTGGACTGTGCAAGGGCAACAAGGCCATTCGCTGAACACTTCATTATTATTATTATTATTATTGCACGCTTTCCTGCCAGAGGCAATGTGCGTCTGCAGACAAGCTGCATGTGAAGGCTACCAAAATCCTGCGCCTTCATGGCCTCGCCAGATCCAAACAAGACCCAATCAACCGTGGGCGCGGTGCCCAGTATTTATACCGCAACCCGCCAGCCGGGGCCCAACTTCAAAATAGTGGCTTCAAATGGCAGACGGCTTCATCATACCATCTGCCTGTACGCCCTGAAAGAAATTAAAGATCTGCTTCAGGGAGCCGCGCGTGGGCCTCGCGTTGGGGTAGCAACCGCTGACTAAAGCCAGCCGCTGCCTCACGTCACCTTTAGTCACCCATCGCTCTCCCAATTCATTCTGGCCTCCCCTCCCCTCATCGGCGCCAGATGACACGCCTGCTGACTGACATGACTCAGCAGCATCCTTTGAACCTGCCGGGACCCCGGCTGCCGTCCTTGGTTCTGTAGCAGCAGCCTCTGATTGCAGTTCACTATCAAGCTTTCCGTGTGGGTCCGTATCCTGAGCTGAACAGGAGCCCTCTTCGTGTCTTGTTGGCTGGCGCCCAATCTTGTGTGCCTGTGCACAAGCATACTCAGGCCTTGCACAAATCCCAGAAGCTCCTCTCACTACACCTCTGCTTGCCGACTCCATGCATGGTCTCAGCAAGCAAAGCTCGCACACCAGTTCCAATTTATTATTAATATGATCATTATTATTAGAGGTCGGCAAAGCCAAAGACCATAGGGCATACATGCAGGGCGTCTGCAGCCACGTCTGCGGGGCCTACAAAAGTCTGCAGCCTGGTGTTGTATCACAACTCATCAAACCTCAAGTACGAAACCCCCATGCACTCCCTGTACTGGATATATACCCCTCTATATCTGATACGGCTGGCGGGGGGCGGTACAAATACTGAGGACCGTGCCCACACTTGATTGGGTCTTGCTTGGATCTGGCGAGTCCAACGAGGGGTAGGAATTTGGCAGCCTTTACATGCAGCTTGTCTGCAGACGCACCTTGCC
>JADEYI010000303.1_pt1 | contig 78387 bp, 103 predicted proteins | sample 8542331 | NCBI WGS metagenome assembly JADEYI01 (sample SAMN16510988, study PRJNA670497) | mine drainage metagenome | isolation source: biofilm near Copperflume 1 | place: Germany: Marsberg coppermine Kilianstollen | collected 2018-02
CCAATCAACCGTGGGCACGGTGCTCAGTATTTGTACCGCCCCCCGCCAGCCTGGGCCAGAGACGAGAAGCATTGGCGTGTGTCTATATTCTTTCCTATATAGCCCGAAGCATGATCGAAAGTTACACATTGACAAAGCGATGCTGTTGACATCAACAATCCGTGCACATCATGCCTCGACAGCTCGCCGTCTCTGGCCAGGCAGTCCCAACAAGAATGGCAGTCGTACTTTCTTTCCCAGCCAACCGGTTGATACCAGCTCAATCCGCATGCAACTGCCCTAACACAACATCACGGTCGCGCACCAGTTTAAATTCCCTCTGCCAGGCCATCGGCAACAATTTCACCCGAATCTGATTCGTCACAAGTCCATGCCAGTAAATTACCCTTCCAAAGTCAGCGCCATGCACATAACGCTTGGAGGGCAACCACAACTCTCGACTCCAATTCCTTATAAATATAGTTCAGATTACCGATTACATGACTGAAGCATTCTTACATTAGCACATGTATTGCGACTTCTTGTCACTATCTGATTGACATGGTCACTTCTGCAAAGCAGCTTACGATACAGCGAAGCAAAACAGAGTGCCAGTCTCAGTGCACACATTGCTTACGTCTCGCAAAGGGCCAAGATTTCTGAGGCAATCAGTCATGAGCCCTTGTAATACATATCAATTATATCAACAGGCCATCCCTTGACTCACATGCAGACGCCCGGAGAATGTACAGTGCGGCCTTTCGGAACCAGTAAAGAATAGATGCTGATGGGTCCTATTTGCATGTGTGCACGGTCTCAGTATAAAGACCATGGACATATGGACAGTCACACTCGCACTCATGGACTTGCTGTTTTGACTGGCAGTGCGGGCAGTGTCGGTTCATCGATAGAGCCCTAGACGGCTTGGAAAAATGTACTCTTCTTTGTTTTCATGCAGATGCAGGCTTGACACTCTCCAGAACTGCACTGAAGTCTGAGTCTCCCAGCCCCTTCGCCTGAGCCTGCAGGCACTCAAGCTGAAATCCTCAATCCACTCATCCGCTAGGTGCCCCGTATACATTTCTTTCAGTCAATTCGTACAATAACCACTGCTGCATGACTTTCTCCTACTGTGGCGGTGGCTGCCAGGGCCAACATGCTTGCTGGAATCTTGTTGCAGATCTAGCCATTGTAATACCTGGTAGGCAGTACTGCCTCCAGGCACACTGTACATCTGATGCTTTCCAAATCATTCTGAGCTCTTCAGGCTGCACACGCCTAATCGGTGCTGACAACAGTAACGTAACCATGTATTGAAGGCCCTGCCCTGTTTGGAAGGACTGCAGACGCTTTGTCTGTAACTAGAGACCTTATGTGCATGCCATGTCTCCCCATATCAATGGGGCGTGGGAACTTCACATAGTAACAGTGAAGCCGCCGTTGCAAGCCAGATACTGCAGATGCCACCTGCTACAGTTCCTTTTATTGCGAGAACAAGTTTGTGTCATAGGGAAATTTAATGCACCTCGAGATAGAGGTCGTTGGCTGCCGCAGCCACTGGCAGGCTGAGGCTGCTTTCTCCAGCCGCCTCGAGCGCCAGTCGCAGGTCCTTCTGCTGGTGCTTCAGGGGGAACGCCGTCGGATACTTGCCCTCTATCATCGCAGGCGCCTGCAGCCGCACAGAGTGATGCCCGCAGGACCTTATCACAGAACAATGACAACATCATTTGTCAGTCACTCTGCATCCTTGCCACAAGTACGCCTGACAGCTCCACCTGAGCTGATGACAGGTTCGCTGCCGATCCCCTTTTCATGTGTTCAAGGCAGGCTACCACTCGTTTGTAAACGATACTGACGCAAGGTTTGGCAAACAGACACAACATTTTGACGTGGCACGTTTCCCGCACAAAAATTCTGCGCAATGCGATCAGCTAGGATGCGAAATAGCGGGATTCCTGGTGGCACACCCTACAGTACTGTTGTGTGGGCAACCCCAGTCAATACTGCCGCCAGAGTGCTTTCATGTGCGAGTGTCAGAGATTAAACAGGAGCATGCTGCTCGGCGCGCTCAAGACCACATGATTTTGCGGTGCCCCAGCAAAGGCACCTGGATGCCAGGACAGCGCATGCCAATTTCTCTGGATATTTCAAAAAAACCGCCCGTTCTACCTTTGTCTTATTTGATAGTAACGGTGGAAACCAAATGTGGGCGGATGTGAAGCCTCCAAACACAGGAGCGCGTGCCCAGTCAAAGGGGTACCTCACAGCAGAGATAAGGATTCCCTGTCTCTGGGCAATCCACAGCATGCATCCTGCCCAGTAAATATGGCAGTCAAGGGTGACAAGCAGTAACGGGGGAACCAGATGTCATCTTGGCACCCAAAAGCACATGGCCGATCATGATCCCTTGGAATGTCAAGCCCTTGATGGACTCCCAAAGGTACTTGGCCCTCACAACAGCCACTGCGTTATATTTTACCACACACTATTCCTGTCAAATTACGGGCAGGTGAAGGCTGCCATGCCACACAATGTGCAAGCGAGTACCGAACTCGTCCTAAGTTACGTCTTTGAAACGATGTTACAAACCTTTGCTTGATATAACATATGAAATACTCAATTGCATCAAGGCTGAAGACATAAAGACTGCACATCTCGAAGGGCTTAGAAGGCCAAATTTCCTTAAACAAGAGCTTCTTCGGACATTTTCCCGAATAACTAACATCTAAAACCTTCGGACACTATTAATGGGATGCTATAGACATTACAGCCTGTTACGTTTTTATTATTTTTAGGCTTGGACGTACTTTTGGAAACGACATCAATTCTGATGACTACGGTATGATGAGGTACTTGAGAAGCACACCTTGAGAGCCAGCATGGGGGTGGCAACAGCGCCGAGAGCCACAACGTCCACGAGGTCCTGCTGCTTGAGGCCGAGCGCGTCTGCGAGGACGAGCCCTTCAGCGGAAGCTGCCATGTAGGCGCCCATCACCATGTTCACCACCAGCTTCATGCCGGCCCCCTTGCCCACCTGCGAGCCAGATCAGGCTGCAACTCAACAATACATATTCTACATTCCGTTATTCAGCACGGTAGCAAGGGCTCTGCAAGGGCCAAACAGCGTAGCAGAACAATCTGCAAGTCTTGGCACCCCGGAAGAGATATTGCTGCGTGCGATTGTAGCCGGTCAGCTACGCAAGAACTCGATCCGGAGAACTTGTGGACTTTTTGCTGGGTCAGAGTAGTACGGGTGTTGAGCAGTCAGACAGTTCATGTATCTGTCATGCACTCGAGGCATCAGTTGTCAGGGATCCCTCAAGTGCAAAGCTGTGCAATTATCATGCCTGGCTTAATATACGTGTGCACCCAGCACCACAAAATTCTAACATGCCGTGCACATAACAGCCTCCCAACCAAGTTTTTCTCCTCAACAACCTGTCCAGTGGTGACGAAGGCACTTGTGAGCCTCAGTGGCCTGCAGGCCTTTTCCTTTCTTGTTTTGAAAGGGAAAAAAATGAAACGTTCGGCATCAAGAGCGGGCAGAGTGTATCCTCACCGGCCCTAGGAAGAACTTGGCCTTGCCCATGACGTCCAGCAGCGGCCCAGAGCTCTGGTACAATTCTTCGTCGCCCCCTGCCAGGAATATCAGCGTTCCCTGCTCTGCCGGTCCCTTGGAGCCCGACACTGGCGCCTCCAAATACTGCGCGCCCGCCGCATGCACCAGCTGCACCAAAAGAGGCGCACATGCTAACTCAGCGATTACTAACGTGCCGCGCAGGCACTGCATGGAATGTGCATGCTTGGAAGTATGCTCAAAAAGGTGAGCCACACTACTAGCTCTCACACTCCCCTAGATTGCTCTTCAAACGAAGATACACGCCCTGACAAGCAGATTCCTGGAGTAGCTCAGACCTGCCGTTGCCCTCCATGCCGCTGTGACTGCGCCACCAATGGGTGAGCAAATGAGACCATAGGAGCAGGCCTGTCTGCGCATCCATTGGCGATGACGCCGTATCAACATGAAGGTTAGATAGGTTAGAAGAATACAGCAGTCTGATGCTGCAGAGAACAGCGCACCTTGCAGATGTGCTGCGCGGTGCCGGCGTCCACAGTCGACACATCCACGTAGCCCTTGCCTGCATCAGTAACCCCACGACCTCCTCAGCTCTTAGTCACAGTGATTAAGCACATCATATACTGGATGTCCGCTGGCGCTCAGGATGAGTTATGCATTCCAATTTAAACGCCACGAGACATACAGGCAGTCATTGGGATCAGCAGCGCATCACAACATGCAATAGCAGTCATTCCCCACCACACTGTTGCAGGCACAACTTTATGCCCCCCAATGAGTGGCTTCCAACGAAGACTTCGGCTGTGCCATATTGTAATGTAATACATAAGAACTGCTCCATTACACGCACAAGGAAATTGCGCTTAGACATTTTCCAGGCAGTAGGAAACTCTCACCCTTGGAGAGGCCCTTGACTGCTTGCTCGGCCACGGCCAGCGCAGCAGGGGGGTCTGCCAGCATGGCGAGGGTGATGTCACAGGCAGCTGCCGCCTCTTCAGGGGAAGCTGCCACCTTGGCGCCCTCCGCCTCCAGCAGCTTGCACTTGTCAGGAGAGCGGTTCCACACTGTGACCTCGTAGCCTGCCTTTAGAAGATTCCTGGCCTGCGCAGCCAAGGGACTTAAATCACCATTCAATGCACAGCTTGATCACTGTTCATGTTGCACCTCTTGAGCATATCTTGAAATACATTGAGGACCATCCTTTGGAGACATGTAGGAGCCTACAAGCAGCAGATGACAAGGTGTACAAGTGGTGAACCACACCATGGCAACGCCCATGATGCCGAGGCCCAAGAAGCCGACTTTCAAGCTCTCATTGGGAGCACCAGATGCTACGATGGTGCTGGCCTGCAGCTCCCTGGTCATTTTTCTAGGTCTGGCAGGACGATGGCTGGCAGGTTGTGCAGGCTTTCTCAACTTCCTCGAGGTAAAAGAATTGAATGAAACGAAAGAGTATCTAGTTGAACAGAAAGAAGAGCTCTGTCGACAGACGGGACGTTGGACACGCTGCTCGAGGTCAGCGATGCAAGACCTATTTGCCACTAGCATATCCGTTCAAAATCACCGAGAAAGTGTCCTACGTGCCGATCGTAGACCAGCTACGAGATTATTGAAATATTGCTGAAAGTGATTGATCACGTAGAACGACCACCAACAGCGGAAATTCCTGTCAATGACGACACTAACAGCAGTACACGATCTTAGTTCTTCTCAATTTTGGCGATTATGTCGACCGCAGTCTTTATCCTTTCAACCAACCCGCATCTACCATTCGCAAGTCTAGGAAGACTGAACTTCCTTTTTCCTTTGGAAAGCACAACATGCAGGCTGCATGGGATGTGCAGCGTGTTCGGCGTCCCGCGGCGTTGTCAATTTCATCATCGCGTCCGCTTCCCAGCCTCTCATTCGACTCAAACTTCTCCTCAAGGCCGCAAAGATCGCGCCAGGCTTGGTCAAAGAGTTCAAGATCACTATATTCTTTTCCGAAAGGTCGTGACCTTTGAGCAGCTGGGGCCCAGAACGCGCTGATCACTTCAGGTTCGCTCCTTGGCAAGGCACAGAATATCTACAGATAAATGTGTGATCGTTGCTGCCAAATATATTGGAAACATCCGAGATATATCAGTATACTGGTGGGCAGGCTTTATGTGCCTCAAGTGGGTGCTAGCCCCTGACGAGATTGAAGAATCGCACAACATATTGTTGGACCTGCAACCCCTGACCAGTGTCTTTTTTTCTTGACTGTCCTGCAGTATGCTTATTAAAATCGGGTGTGACAGTCATACATCCTAAATGCATGTATGTTTTCTACAGCTTCAGGAACCATGCAGCAGAGCATCTTGGGCACCTTGCCCTCTGCAGCAGCAAACAGCGCTGCCAGGGAGTGTCCCCGTGCCCAGAGCGCCGTGTTGCCTGCGTCTAGGCACGCCAAAGCCTGCAGCTTCAAGGGCCACACCGCCCCTTTCACCACAGGGCACTGCAGACAAGGTGCAGCACTGCACTTTGAAGCTTCTATACTTCGAGCAGTGGCCTGCAATTCAATATAAATCATGTTATCATCCAATGGACGCTGAGGATAGTTGGAGCCTCTTTGCTGATTTGTTTCATCCTTCCTGTGCCCAGTCAGCCCTTCCAGCAACAAATGTCCCTACTCAATGTCAAATGAGATGTACACATTTGCTGGTAGCCCATAATGGATCAGGCATAGTCTTGCAAGCTTTAGCTATCGCACCCGGTAATTTTGCTCACATGATCACTTTCCTGCAGGGCGGAGAGCGCAGCGGTTGAGTCATATAAAGCCGAGAGCGACAGCGTCTGTGGATGGGCAGAGGACGGTGCCCAAGAACTCGGTGCTGGTGGTGGGTGGCACAGGAACGCTGGGCAGACAGGTCGTCAGGCGCGCCCTGGACGAAGGCTATGAGGTGCGCCTTGACACCTCTGACAGCAGAGACTTTCTTAGAAGTCTCTTTTGGTGTCGCTGTCAGGAGACAAATTGCCCATCATCAGAGCATTATTGGGGGACAGAATGTTGATGTCAACTGCAAGCAGTTCAAGCTGGGTTCTCACCTTGTCTCTGCTGCAAATCATCTGATGGCAGAGTGTTGTGTAAGAGATACTGGTCTAAGAACAGCCCACTATCAGGGCATCAGTAGAGCAGCAAAGGTGACAGCGAGCTTTCCAGGCTGTTGTCACATTCGCGGATCTCCTGGCCCTGTTGGTGGCCTGAATGCGATAGCAAACTGCGCAAACCAGGGTGCTCAGGATTGGGATGCCCTTGATTGCTGAGTCTATTTCAAACGGATGGTCCCTTCAAGAGGTAGCATCCCGGGCAGGCACATCTCAAGGCTTTGCCCCTGTAGGAATCGCTTCCTTCGTGCTCGATTCCTACCCATTGGCCTTTCATGACAGGCCTTGCTGAAAGCACTTCAATGCGCATTGACCAGATGAGGAAGTGCTCATTACACAGGGGTCTCTTTTTAGGCAGCCGGAATGACTTGTGTGATCCTGTCACGCCCACTGCGCATGCATGCATGCAGGTGCGCTGCATAGTGCGACCGAGACAGAACCCGGCCGATTTCCTGCGCGACTGGGGCGCAACGACGGTGCAGGCGGATCTGCAGGACCCCACTTCTCTGCCTGCAGCGCTTGTGGGAATCCACACGGTGATCGACTGCTCGACTGCTCGGCCGGAGGAGTCTACTCAGAAGATCGACTGGGAGGGGAAGGTCGCCCTCATGCAGTGCGCGCAGGTGACTCAGCATTCCCTCCTGTGTGCCACCATGTTCCAATTTGTGTGGTCCTGAGAAATGGAACGCATGGCATTGTATGGTTTTGTGAAATGAACTTCTGAGAAGTCGCTCCTAGAAGAAGCAGAGAAAAGCCCATCGAGCCCTCTAGCTGGAGGCGGCGGGCCTGGCCAAAAGCAGGTGGACAGAGGCAATAAGAAGGCAAAATTAAGTTCCATAGTGCGGTGCCTGTCAGCTCTTGAACAATCTCTGCTTGACTGCTGATACTCTGCATGCATCGATGCTGATCAGAAACGAGTAATTTCCCCCAACTGTGATTTTGGGGCGTGGGAAGCGAGTTTTTTGGCATGCGGCTACCGCGGATGTGCTTTGTAGCAGCTCTATTCGGGTCTTTCAAAGTTTGCCTGTTGCACAATGCTCTGATGTAATGAGCATGCTGCTGCCATGTGACAGGCGATGGGCATTCAGCGGTATGTGTTCTTCAGCATCCACAACGCGGAGCGCCACCCGGAGGTGCCACTGATGCTCATCAAGTCCTGCTCAGAAAAGTTCCTGGAGAACTCGGGCCTCGACTACACCATCTTCCGCCTCTGCGGCTTCATGCAGGTGCGTCGTATTTCTATATTCTAATGAAATTTTTAACTGATCAATGGGTTTCAGGGGTTTGGGCATGCATGGAAGCGCACATGCCCTGACCCGAAAATGTGGTATACAACCTGTGGGCGATAAGCACATGTGCTTTGGAACATTTAGCAAGCGTGCAGGATAGATATTCAGATTTACGCAGGCGCAGCTGCATGCAGCTTATAAGCATGACAGAGCAACATGCATCTGCTGAATCTGCTGTCTTCTTTAGTTGCGATCCAGTCAGTGCCCAGCCAATCAGTGTATTTGGGTAGCACCTTGCAAGAACACAGCACTTAAAGGGCAGGCTGTTGCAGTTGAAGAAGAAACCCCGTGCAATGGCTTGCAAAACCCCATGGTTTTTATCGCTTCTCAAAAGAAGGTTGGGCAGTCCCAGTTCATTCATGAAGCCGTATGTTGTCGTCGCAAAATCTGTCTAGTTTCTGTGTTTTGTGTTTTTGGGGTTCACACCTTCCTCTGCTTTCTTGTCACGCAGGCGATCATTGGGAACTATGCGGTGCCTATTCTGGAGGACAGACAGGTGTGGGGGACCTCAGACCAGACACAAACCGCCTACCTCGACTCACAGGTGGGTTCCCCCTGTGACACATTTACAGAGATACCAAGATAAGTTATGATTTCTCCCAACTGCCATTTTCCCGATAACAGCGGAAGTTTGGACTTGGCTGGCCTTCTGCTCTGGGATTGTGGCACAGTGGAACTGCCTGGTGGGTGATTTATGCAGCCGGATCAGAACCAGGCAAATATTTTCAAAGGCCACACACAGACTGCATGTATGGAAGCGCCACACGTCAGGGTAAGAAAGCATGCAATCAATTTGTGTACCATTCGACAAGAAAGGCTATGACCTGTCCTTGGGAGACCGGTCTTGTCAGAACTGCACAGCTGGCTCACCATGAATCCCGACGGTGTATGACACACACAAAATAAGGCTGCTCTAGGCGGCGGTTCAGAGCTGTTTCGAGCCACCTGTGGCAAAGAACGGACGGTCTGGAAGCGCCCTGAACCCTGCATATTGCTGCAATGACTCATCGCTGCCTAACGCTCAGCAATCTTTGTCATCTCAGGACGTGGCGAAGATGACACTGGCAGCGCTTCGCAGCGACTCGACCATTGGCAGAACGCTCACTCTGGCGGGGCCCAAGGCGTGGACCGTGCCCGAGGTCATCGCTCTGTGCGAGAAATACGCGGACGAACGCGCCAACGTCACCGAGGTGCGTGCAATCTTACTGATTCGTGCATTGCAGATAAAGTAGCCCTGTGATGGCCGATGGTGGGAAGGTTTGCTCAAAGAGCAGCCTTTGTCTGTGGTCTCTGCATGCCCCTGACATCGCTCGAGTTGGGCACAGCGTTGTCTTGTTGCAGTCCGGGAGGATGAAACCTACATTTTTATAGGGGTGCAGCTGGGTGACAGAGAAATGGGGAAGAGAGTTGCTGCGGAGCTAGTAAATATGCATCTCTAATGCAGCTTGGTCAGCGTCAATGCCATGTTTGCACATACTGACCTTGATGCATTTCCACTGTTGAGCACTTTTTGCCCCGCAGTTTACAGCAAACCGGTCAGCACATGCAGAGACTGCAGGTTTTTTTTGGAGCTGTGTCCCAGAGCTGTTCCGAGCCTTCTGTGACAGAGAGCGGATGACCTGGAAGAGTCATTTCTGCGATGACATATTTCGAATCGGGTGCTGCTGGGCGCAGGTGCCGGTGTGGCTGCTGAAGGCGACGCGCAGCTTCCTCAAGAGCTTCCAGTGGGCGCGCGACGCAGCAGACCGCCTGGTGAGCTTTCTTCTATCTCTCCTTGAATCATTTACAGACAGTAGCAATCCTACCGATAGCAGCACACTGAGGTCTTATGGGACAATCCACTGTTTTTGGCGGCCTGAAGTACTAGTATATCAGCGGTTGAGCGGTGCACTAGCTCGGCGATGGGGGGTTCTTGGGCAGGAGCAGGAAAGTGATGTCGGCAATGTCTGGTCCGTGCCACTTGCCTCGTCATGCTTGACCCTCCACAGGCTTGGGGTTGGAGTCAGGTGCAGGCGTAGCTGGGTTTGCCTAGTCTTGCATGCTGGATGTGTGCAGATTGGCCTTTGAATTCCAGCTCTGGGATCTTTGTGTGGGAATGAAGCTGCAGACTGACAAGGTCCCACAGCTGCCTGCGAACCAGATACGCCCTGAGTCGAGCAGCGGAACCAGGGGTGCGCTGAAGTCAGGGTTGCAATGAGTCAACCAGTCACCCACGATCTCTGCTCTAGGGCGAGTACTGTGCGTCAGAGAAGTTTTGGGGCACTGTACATTAAATATTTGTTCTGTTGCGCACAGGCCTTCGCGGACATTTTGGCTTCAAACGAGAACTTCTCAGCGCCGATGGAGGAAACGTACAAGCTGCTGGACCTCAACCCGGCAGACACCACCACCCTCGAAGACTACCTGCAGGTGCGCGCACATGCCCACATGCACTCTCGGGGCGATAAATCACAAACGCGGTGCTGGTTTTTGCTTGGCGATTTACGTGCCTCTTGCGGTATAGATATTACATCGACAGACACTTCAACAAAAGGTTTGGATGTGTGGGAGTTGTCTGAGGAAGAGACTGCCCGCCTTTCCATAAGAGGCAGAGTATACTGTAGCATGGAAATGTGTTTTAGCGTGTCCAAATGCATGTTTTCAGTCAGGCATGTTGCAATTGAAGTTCCGCAAGGTCCCATGTGCACTTGCAAGAACCAGAGTTTTTTTGCGCTCAGCAGGGTGAGCCCCTTGAATTAAGTGGGCTACATGAGACAGCTTGATCCTGAGAAGTGAAATTGGTGCCGTCTCGCAGGAGTACTACACATCCATTCTGAAGAAGCTCAAACAAGTGGGCGCATCTTCAAGGCAGACCGATTTCTATGTGTGACCTGTGAGTTTGTGGGATTTGATTTGGGCACCAGCACTCTTGCAGATGTTATTCCTTGCAGTATGTCAAGAGGCTTTTTACGGCTGCATCGTGACATTGTGACAATAGGACCGGCATCAAAGGGGGATGCATGTGTTGATATGCTATGTTACAGTGTATGATCACTTGAAATTCTTGCCATCATGAGGTCTTGCCAGGTTGTTTGAGCTTTCACAGCCAGGGATGCTCGGTGGATGTGTTCTAAAGGCTGTCTATTTCACCAGCTCTGGGCAAGTGACATTAATTGTCAACAATGACAGCAGTTCCTTCCAATTGATTCATTTTGAGTACGGTGGATGCTACCACCCTTTCCAAACTTGCTGAGCGCTTGCAAGCGCAGCCTCTACAATTGCATGATTGATTACATGAGGAACATTAATGAGGAATATTCAGTCTGATTCATATAAGAAGATTGTGATTTTGCGTAATTACTTATAAGCCTTCGTAGAATATGTGCTTCTGCCTTTCACGCCTGTCCAACTTGCATTTATACCAGCTGAAACCTGACCATGTGCAGCACCACTCTTCCTGTGCATCAGAATTGGTGTGGCACTCTAGGTTCAAGTCACTCATGAGGCATGGAATGCAGCATCTGCAATGACAATCCCTGCGACTGCTTGGAAACTGCAGACAGAGCTCTTGGCGCATAAAGGTCGCTCCCCAGGTTTCAAAAATATCACAGGTCAGAGACGCATTGCGCAGAGCCAGAGCTTCCTCAAACCTTTCCAGAGAGTCCCCATCAATCAGCGCCTGCGCTTTGACCGTATAAAACACCGTGAACGCCTGCATGTTGTCCGCCGAGACCCGTGCATCCTCAAAGCTAAGTTTCAAGCATTTTCTCCGCAACAATCCGCACATATGTGACAGATGAAGGCAGACGGATAGTGACACTCGAAGCCCTGATCCGCAGCTGTGAAAGGCGTGATAGGGGAGCTGTCAAGGGAGGAGGGAAGACAACATCACTGCCCTCCCATTGCCGGAACCACAGACTTAGACACTCAAGCCCTGGAAGCCACGTGGACGAGACGTCTTCTTCGCGTTCAATTTCAATTTCTAGGCTCCTGATACGGCCCTTCCTTGCGTCAGGCCAAGCCTTCAGCTCCTTGAAGAAATTGGTGCGGTGACGGCGCCGCATTGGACATGTGAGAGCAAAGGTGCAATTTTCTGGCACGTCAATGCACTCTGGAACAAAACCAACGCAGCAAAGATGCTCAAGGCTGGAACAAGCAACACTACGTCTTCCCAGCGCCTCTTCATCGCAGTAAAGATGCAGAGTCAGCAAGTTAGGCAACCGAGATCCCAAAGTATCCAGCATTGCGCTTTGAGAACCTGGCACACTCGTGATGAAGTGCTTCACGTTTGGCATTGCTGGCATTTCCCCATCAAAATACCATTCCACGATGGTAACATGACCCGCGTTGGGAAGCGCCTCTTGCAGCAGAGCAGTACTGCCGCATTCAATCTGAAGCAAGGCTGCAGAGTGCGGGACAGGCGTTGATCCTGTACTTTCTGAAACCCTCAAGGCTGTTAGTTGGTAGTACAGAAGAAGTTCAAGGTAGTACAAGGTTGCCTTCTTGGAACTGTAGGGCTTCTCTCTGCCCAAAATTGTAAGTTTTACCGTCTTTGCGTCTTGCCAACGCTTTGCCAACCACATCTGCGCTGAACCCACGCTCTTGCAATCTACCAGTTCGATATTAAAGCTTTGATCAGTGTGCATTCGGTGGAGGCCGAAGCATGCCCCGCTGGCCCTGACCCAGTCCTTGAGTGATAGGTTTGAGCGGACGTGCTGCCACAGCTCCTCTGGCAGGTAAGGTGACTGCCTGGGTTGGGCTTGAAGCACCTGTGCAGTGGCAAAATTTTATCTACCCAACCTCCTTGAGCAATGAGCCAACCCTGCCTCTTGGGGGATCTGTAACCAACTGCAGAAGATGCGGTAAAGATTGCAAAAATATATGAACGCCTGCACTCTATGTGGGGTTTCTTTAGGATTGATCATGAAATCGCGTAGAAGTGTTCCTGGAAACCTTCGAGGAGAACTCAGAAAATAAGCGTGCCGTTGAGCTTCAACATCTACATCTATGGGAAAGGGGATTACAATTCAGCAGAAGCATACAGAATCAAAGCTCAAAGAGACTATTATCAGTAGGAAATGTATATTTGGATATTTCGGAAACGCAAATTTCAAATGGAGATGGCAGAGGCACCTGGTGTGTATGCTGTATCGCCCAAGCTGACTGATAGACTCCCATGGCTCCGATTTGTATTGCATTTACTACCCCGACGGTTTTATAAATCCTTTCGAAAAAGGTTGAACGACTTCGCTGAGTGTATTCTGCCTTCCTGCATCTGACGCAGTGCATTGCAGCCTTTGACATTTCGAGGGTTAGCCCCCTCGGGCACTTCTTATGACTCATCTTTCGGGGGTGACTGCATTGTCCTTAGCAATCTTTCAGCAAAAAGACGACGTTTATTTCAGAGAATCTTGTTGCAAGATTGCAAGCAGAAGCATGGTGGACAAGGACTCATGCATGTAAATTGATCTTACAAGGGAAAAGAAAAAACTTGATTGTTTTTGGTCATTCGCCATAAGGCGAATGCCCTTAACGGTCGCCCAACCTGGTACGATTTATCTCTAAATATTACCCCTTCCCTATGCCATTTGGCTCCCGAGCAGGCGGCCACGCTTGCTGTACGGAACGCAAACTGGAGTCTAGAGGTCGTTTCGAGGGGATTGCCCCGTTTTAGGCCCTAATTGGTCATTCGCCATAAGGCGAATGTCCTTTACGATCGGTCAACCTGGTACGGATTATCTCTATCTTTTGCCCCTTCCCTATGCCATGTGGCTGCTCGTGAGGCGGCCACGGCACATAAACGGAACGCGAGGCGCAGTTTAGAGGCCTTTCCGGGTGATTGCCCCGTTTTTGGCCCTAGATTATCTCTAAATATCTCCCTGGCGATTGGCTTTACGGGCTTGCGACTTCTGTGAACATCAGGGAGTGCTGAGAACTGACATATGAGTACATATCGGAACTGTAGTGGATCGTGAGAATGTGTAGAATGCCCATTGCGTAATGTTAATGGTGTTTGGAGGGGAGTTCGCGTATGACCTCGTGCCCGCCCACGGGCGATCCCACTTGTTTTTCACTAATCATGTCCCTGGCGATTGGCTTTACGGATACGGCGACTAGTCGTGAGTCCACTTCAGAGCTCGAAAGACACTGGCATCCGCAGTCTAGTGTGTTTTGTGTGTCTTCTTATATGGTGTCTGTGTGAAATCTGTAGTGCTGGGAGAGATCTGGGCGGTAGTCAGGGGTGGGTACAGAATACGACGTGGCAGCTGTGCTCAAGAAACGGGGCGGCGAGTGGTACATTAATTCTGGAGCCTGGAGTATAGTCTCTCAGCCGAAAGCTCAGAGCCTGAATCGATGTCTTTTTGCAAAGCTCACGTATCCGCACTTTCCCCTGCCCCAAGCGTACGCTTTGCCAATGCTCGAAGCTGAAGCTCCTTAACTATCGATCCAAGCCTCTCCAGCACCTCAGCGATGCAGAGCATAACAAAGAAAACCCATTGCCGCGATTGAATAGAAAAACATCACATGTGTACAGCAATATGAATGCCACAACGTCGTGGGCGCTGGTCTGATCCCTAGGTTTTGGCAGTGCCTCCCTAAACGCGTATGACCTCGCGCCCGCCCACGGGCGCTCGCCCTTGTTTGACAAACAATTACATATCTCAAGGCTGAGTGTATTAAATCAAATGTATTCACGGAGATCCCAATACGCCCAGTCATTGCTTAGTCTCGTTTTGCACCTTCCCGGCTCTGGCCAAGCAGTCCCAACAACAGTGACAATCACAGACTGTCTCCCAGCCCGCCAGCTCAGCACGCTGTGGGGACAGATAAATGCGTGTAGCACCTAAAACAGCGTCTTAGGGTTTAAGGTTTAGGGGTTAGGGTCAATCCCCTAACCCTAAACCATCCAAAAGCTTCAGACCCCTCCTTCCAAGGGCATTCGCAAACGCATCTGGGGTACTAATACTGTTAGGCGACTCTTATCAATACGCACACAGCTAATTTCAAAGGACAGCCCATGCGCTGCTCACGTAAAATTACCACCAGATTGGTAGAGGCCTTCATCCGGATTTTCTGCAGCCTGAACCTTGCGGTCACAAACTTCGCTATGCTGTTTGCCTTCATATGTAGGCAGGACACAGTAGAAAACACCATGCTGTCTGAGCACGAAAGGAACCTTAGTTCGCAGTCCGGCTCTTTGATGGTGCGCAAAGACTTCAAGTTCATGGCACGCAGCCTTTCAAGTGGCAACTAAGTATAAGCAGTGTCATCTAGGTCACTGTGACGCCTTAGAAACAATTCCAAAGCAACACTTGTTGTCTGCGCGAGCCTCTCTCTACTAGAGGCCAGCCAAGCTCCAGGGGATTATGAAGACTCACCCGCGCATGGATGTTGATGACACACCCCTCTGACAAATTGCAGATTTCCCAATATTTCAGAACACAGCTTGTGTCTGCATGGAGCACGCGCCTGCCTAAACAGCATAGATATCGCATGGATCCTGCCAGCTGGCAAGATTGCCTTCTCATCAATGCTCCCGCCCTTGTCCAACTGTATGTGGATGCCTCCAGTTTTTGCACCCCACAAAAGATGCACTTTCTCGTCAGAGCTTATATTGAACACTGCGCTCTGTGCATGCTGTGCAGTGGCTTCTTTTCTTCGTGCAATATTGCGTCCTTGCGCCCAGAAACATGGCCTTCCTCTAACTGATGCCAAGGTCTGATCAACACTGCCATTTTTGCATGAAGCTGACATTCAATGCCACCATCTTGGCAGCTGCCGCTGCCGAATTTCCAAACACGGCGGTTAGCAAAGAGAAGCCTCTCAAGCTCCAGAGACCTCTGCACGCGTTTTTTCAAATGCCAGCATAGTGAATGTGCTGGTATTCTATTGCATATGTAGGATCCACATGTTTTGAAGGGAGCTGTCTTTTTCGCACCTTTCAAGTTCCATCGTGCCCTGTCCTGATTTCACAGTACGATACGCCAGTCTAGATCGCTCAATTTAGATCATGTTATTGGGATGGGCTGTGCAAATTGTGTTGAGTTAAAGGCAGCATGCAGCCAAGCTCTAGCATTCATCTCTTTACATCGCTTATTAATGCGTCGAGCAAGCATGCACACTTTTGGATGCTTGAGGTCGGGGTCCCCCTCCCCAAACCCCCCTTGGCGGTCTGCCAGGGACCCCCTGCCTGAAGGGGATCGTTCGTCAGTGGGAAATCGTGACCGGCGAGATTTTGTGCCTCGCATTGTTTGACGGGAATCTGAAAAACTAAAGCAGTGCACTGTGCAAGCTCTTTGATAAATAAGTTGTATCTAGAATTATATTTCTAACGAAGAGGCCTGTCCTAGCTGGACGCAGGCCGTCACCTGTTCTGACGGAAAGCACCATCCCTTCAGAAGTGCCCAGGAAACGTCGGCCCAAAAGTGCAGTGGGTGTTCTATAGCATCTACCGTCTAATTAACCCAATACCATATTCAGATAGGCACAGCGCAATGGCTGCTGTAGCTTTAGTGTCGTTGGCAGTGCTGGTGCTGGGATCCCTGCAGGGAGGTGAGCATCACCGTCCCTTCCGCCTGTAACAGTGCACAGATGACGAGTGTGGTCTTATATAGGTTACTTGTTCTGTTTTCACCGTATTTTAAGAGCAATATATGGCAAAATCCTGATGCACCCTAACGGCTTCTACCAAATCTGCCGGAAGGGACCTTGTCAACCTCCGTGGAACGGGATATGCTGCACTAACTGAATCTCGTTGGTCTCTATATTTCCACAAAGTGCTCTGGAATAAGAGTTCCCGGTAGTGTCGTCTAACCAACAGTGTGACAACGCAGAGTTGGCTGCTGCTGCTGGTGCTCACAACAGCACAGCGAAGGCTGCCCACAACAGCACAGCGAAGGCGGTCGAGATATCTGCCAGTAACTTTACCTCGTACGCACTGACGGTAAGAGGTGTCCATAACTCATGCTGTTAGGGTTGGAAGGCTTCCCGCAGTCGGAAGTATAGTTCACGATGTGGCCCCCGCCGAGGATATGGTGTCCGAAGCTCCCCGCTCTTTCGTCACTACGACTTTCGTGGGAGCTGTAGATAAAAAATCAGCTATATGGGACAACATGAAGCTTGGACACCCCCTTTCCGCAAACCGTAGAGCTGTAAAGACTTTCGTGAGGGCTGTAGATACGAAATGAGCTAATATGGAAGAACATGTCGCTCGTATACCCCCATTCCGCAAACTGTAGAGCTGTAAAGACGACTGCACCATTCCATCGTAGTGACCAATTGCGGTACTGTTTTTCCGTCCAGGTGGGCACCAAGGAGAATGTGGGCTACTTTGCCTCGTGGGGAGACTGGAACCCGTCACAGGGAGCCCTGTCGGGCATTCCAACTTACGTGACAACAGGTGAGCAGAATTTTTTCACTTCATTGCAGCAGTCCCTGCCATTCCATATGTTCACAAGTCCCTGACAATACGCCCTCTCAAATCACTTCCTGCGATTCTCGTCTCTGACAAATTGAATTGGAGGAGCTTCTGGTAGTGGGGCTGTATTCCTTCAAAGCATGCTGGTGTCGCATGCAATATCTTACGTAAGGATACTATTCTCACGTAATTGCCGCATGTGCGCAGTCATCATGGCATTCTGCCAGCCCGACATGATGTTCACCCCGGGCTCGTTCGCGGGCACCGGATTCCAGTACCTGGACGAAAACTACAACACGGTCAAGCAGCAGATTGCAAACCTGAAGCAGAAAGGTACGCACGCTCTCTTATCATTCTCCTGATCAATCTGCAGAGTGCAATGTGGTCTTGACGTGCTCCTGGGCCAGGGAATCATTGTTTTGTTATTTTATGACATGCACTTGCAAGGCAGCCCTTTCTTCTATCTTATGGCGCTCGCTCTGCCTTGATGTCTGTATACCTCTTTCTCTATTTTGCGTGCACACAACCTGCTAGAAGAAAAGGACCAATGCAGAAAGGATACTCTTGTTGTTGCCTGGGGTCCAAGGCAATTTGCTTGCAGCTGTTGGGGTGACATATATCATTATCCCATTGGGTTAGTAATCAGGGGGTCATGTGATCAAAGCCAAGCCAGAACAGGCAACTAGTGGGGGGATGCGTGGGTGGGTCTAGAGTCCCGGCTAAATTTGGGGTGGATATCAAACAACTGAAATATCTCACCCCCTTGCATCAGAAATACTTAATTTTGACATTCCTCTGCGCAGGAACGCGAGTGCTAATCGCTGTGGGAGGTGCCAACTACGCCAAGTGGTGCGCAGTCAATGCTATGCACCTTGTTTCAGAAAACGAACATCAGTTGTCAAGTCTGCAAGCCTGTGCATATCGGCCCCGGGTTACGGCTGCAGGCGGACCTTTGTATGTCCTATGGCCCTCTGGGCTCTGGGTTTGCCCCTCATAAAGATCATTCTTATCACTACCAACGTATACAAGCTTAGTAGCTGGTCTGTCAAGCTGAATGCAAACTGCACTCTGCGTTCTGTGTCACTCTGCGGAAATATACATGAATAGCAGCTGCAGAGTCCCTCCAGTGTGGGCTTGGCTTGAGTCATCTTGCATCCATTTGTCTTGATGATGTCCTGCACAGTGCTGCCATGGCTGACTGGACACGTGACGACTGGACAGAGGATGACAGGAGAGGAGCTGACTGTGTATAGTCGACTTGTTAGCCATGACGACGGTAGATGACCAACTGAGCTGACTTTGTCTGTTGTTTTCAGGACGGCCCTCAACACCGGCGCTCTGGCCAGCTTCGTCAAGGAAATGGGCTTCAATGGTGGGCACCTGACCTGCCTTCATACAATTGCTTCAGTTCACCTTCACATCTCTTTTCGCTGTTTCTTCAACTGCAGCATACTGCAACTCTGCGGCTATGTGCCATGATGTGTTACCTGGAGTCTTACCAAATATGCAATGTTGAGAGTGTGTCTTCAACTTAAAAGCATGCCTGTGCAGGGGTTGACATTGACTACGAACCACCCTTTGACAGGTAAAGCTTCCCTTCACATGCTCATTGCTGCCCTTTGCCCACAATTTTGACAGAGTTGGGCACAGCATGGGGATTGACTGACCGAAAATCACTTAAATTTCTGAAATCAGCGATTGCCTTCCCATTTGAACTTGTAGAGCTGTCACAGCACAGAGTACATGCTCTCTTGGGGAAGTTTGTGACGTAGGTTGATCATGGCCAGTGTCTTGGTGAGGGGCTTAGTAGAGACTTAGTAAGCAGACCAAAAGATTATAAGTTCCTCTTCAACCCTGACAGTGCGTGTGCTTTGCACCAGTGTGTCCTGCACGACGTCCAACGGCGTGCCCTCCTGCACCAGCGACGCAGAATTCACCAATGTCATCTCCAGCATCCGCGCTGCCCTGCCCCGGCCCATAATCGTCTCTCTCGCTGCCTACAGCATTGGTGCGAGACCAGCCCTCTGATAGCTGTGACTTCTCTGCATCCCATGCTTTTCTTGGATTCCTAGCCCCTAGAGAATTACTAACCTCGCAATCACTACTTCCCCAAGCAAGCTTCTCGTGCGTGTGTCCAACATCAGTGAAATCCCACCCAACTTCATGACCAGGAGCTTCGACTTAATGCTTGCCCCAGTGCATCCCTCCACAGTGCAAGCATGCACAAATCATCAGCGATGGGTTTGCAGGCCACAGCATTGAGTGCAGTTAGGCCTCTCACGCAGGCTGCGTGCAGGATCCAGGCTTTTGGATTCTAAAAAATTGCCAACCCTTGCATTGGTCCTTGCAGGTGCGTACGGATGGGGGGACTACGCTACAGCACAGCCAATTGGAACCCACACGGGTGAGTATCAAACCATTATTAATGTCCTACTATCACTAATGTCATGGTACGCCCTTACCACAATGGCTGCATGTGTGTTCATCATGATGTGTCACCTAGTGCGCATTCCTGCTCTTCACGGGATGACTGCACCGAAACAAAAACAAACATACGACGGTCCATTGGGATGACCTGACAGGTCTGCATGCCAGGGAATGCCTGCCATGCAAGCCCATGTGGCATGACAATCTTGTCGCCTCACCTCATCAGCACCTGCTTCTTACTTGATGCAAATGCCAAGGAATCAGTGAGACCCCATGAGAATGAAAAAATGTGACATTGCTTGCAGGCATGTCCTACAACCCCCTGAAGATTCAGGGAGACAAGCTGGACCTCATCAACATAATGAGCTATGATGCTGACAACCAGTATTCACCCATCACCGCCTACCAGTCCTACCAGGTAACACTGAACGTTGGCCGCTCCACTTTCTCAGCTGTGCCTTCTATGCGCATCTTGCTATAAAGGTCCGGTCATCCTGCATGCATGCCCAGCTTGTGGAGAACTGCTAATCACCCACACATTTGCAGCGAAACTGACTATGCCTCTATCAGCAAATTTTTGTCAGGGAGTGGATATTGTCAGATGACCAGGTCTGAAATTTGATTGCTCAAGTGTGCGGCAAGCTGGGCTTTTAGATGCCCAAAGGGCTACTTTCTTGTGCCATGCGCAAATTTTATTAATGGAATGCTGCCAAATCATCCGCTGCCCTGGGAGCGAAATTACCTGCACTCAGATCTGGTGTGTGATGTGCAATGATTTCTTTCATGCAGGCCCTGCTGGCGCTGAATGGGCTGTTCAGCGGCAAGATAGTGCTGGGAGTGTCCAGTCAGCTGGAGTGCTGCGGGCACCAGTTGTCCTACAACGAGCTCACCACCTACGCCAACTGGCTCAATGTACGCTCATCCCCCTGTCAGACTTCAGATAATGTTCTCCTTCCTTGAGATAGTATTCTTGAGAACGCATCCTTAGGCTGTGAAAGGAGCAGGAAATGCGGCACGCTAGCTCAGTAGCGTTCCTTGTGCAGTCCATGGGCAAGCTTGCATGGGTAACTTTGTGAAGCAGTGGCATCAAATACTCGGCAATCTTGACACCCCATTATTACCCTGCTAGACAGTCTTGGGATGTGAGTTCCATCAGTGAAAGACTACCCCGACACATGTGCTGGGTTCTGGAATGATTTGGATTGCCCAGGGGCACGAGCAATTGCTCTCTGGGCCACAATAGGCTCTTCATAAGGCCGCGAACAGCACTGACTACTTGCTTTGCCATGTGATCGCAGGCCAACAACGGCGGGGGAGCGATGCTGTGGTACCTCGGCCCGCGCGCAGCATCCGTACCAGGCACACCAACTTCCACCCAGGTCGCGCAGTTCTTCTGCACCTCCTTCAGCTTCGGCGGCTGCTCGGACCCACTCTTCACCTGCGACGTATGCTCGCCCCTCTACCTCACATTATTAACGATGTTGTCAAATGACTTGGAAGTTTTCTTTGACTGGGCTATTGGAACCCCATGATCCGAGCGATTCCCCCACTTTTCACGCCAGAGCCATTTTATGAAGAGTTTGCACTGCACAACATTTACCTTGGCAGCTAGCTGGTTTTAGTTTGATTAGTGGATAAGATGCCCGTATCCGCCCATAGCTGCATGACAGATCAGTCTTGTACCCTCTGGTCGGACCATGCTCTCCCCCTAGATTCGACCCTTTGTGCAGCCTGTTCAAGCTATCTGAAGCACAGATTAGTAACAAATGGGATTACTAATACCATTTGTCACATTCATGTCACAGGGCTGCGCCAGTACAAACGCACTGTCGAGTGTGATGGACCCCTACGGAGCACTGGCACTGGGGCAGCAGGTGGCTATGGCATCAGTGAAAACCATAGATGCAGTGCTGCCGCCCCGTAACTACGGGCAGCCCAACCGCGCGCCGCCCATCTGGACCGAGCCCCGTTTCATCCACCAGGGGTGATTGGTTTAGGGTTCCTCAATGTTTCCTGCTTAACCCCATGGACAAGGGGTGCTGGGCTCTTGAGGATGAGCAAAATCTGCTAGCTTCCTGCTGAACCAGGGGTGATGCCGCAACTTGCATTACTGGGAGTGAGGAGCTAAGTTTAAGACAGAGCCACGATTCATCCCCGTGCACTAGGGGTGAACAGAGACTGGGACAAAACCCTGCTCAATTGAGGTATACGAGGAGTTGGGATCTAGAGCTAGGTATTGACCCACACCCCATTGATCTGCAGGGGTTTCTATATCTAACATTAGTTAGATTTAGACCCCCCTGTGATCTGACTCAGAACTCGGAGCTACAAGGGATGATACCTTATGATTTAGGGGTGAGTACCAAAACTTGATTCACCCAAGTCTACCATGGTGAGGGTCAAATGACCTCGGGAAAGCACATTTGACAACCAAAACTGTACAGCATGTGCTCTTCAGCAATTTAGGATAGATCCACAGGAGACGCAAGAGGTGCTGCCGCATTGTGAACGTGTGAAGCTTGGCGAACACTCAAGTGCAGCCAGACATGTACATTATGACGGCTGTCTGGGCGTTTTTAGATAATAGCTAGAGTTTTGATTGTGGGTGGGCCTGTGGTTTCTCAGGTTCTTTTGCAGATGCATCATTTCATTCCCATGTTTCTCTAGGACATGTGCTGTGTGAATTTTTGATAATAACACTAGGACATGCCACATGATGCCGCTTTGCGCTAAACCTGTGACAGGTGGTAGACGTGGACCATAAAAATTAGTAGATCTATTCCGTAAGTGTGTAATTTCCAGGATTACGTCATTCATGAAGCAAAAAGCATGCACAGTCTAGTAGCTTTCCACCCTCGGTGACTCAGGCTTCAAGTACTAAACACTATGACTGAGAGGATCGTTCCTCGTCAGCATCTGCCTCAGCACGCCTTCACGTGCGACTAGATATTTCGGCAGCTAGTGTCGAAAGCTAGCTAGCCTCATGCATTTCCCCGGGGCCAGCACTGTGAAAATGACTCCTGATTTGCACGGGACAGATCTTCTTGAGTGACATGGAACCCACTGATATTAGACAAGAAAAAGCATCAGGCGTCTACAGACAGAGCTTAAGATTAGTTACCCGAATGGTAGAAGATCAGACAGCCTCAAGCGAAAGATCCACAGCTTTTGAGCGCATTTCGTGGTTGCAAACCATGGTGTCTGAAGATTGCAGCTGTGCTCGCATAATTTTAACCAGACTTGCCTGGATCTCCCAAACAAGTGGGTGCATTAACAAGAGCGCCTTCCTTTGTACCCCTTTACATCTTGTGAACTGCCAGCATTCAGACAGCTTGACCACTCGGCCCGCAAGCCCTGTGCCAAGTTGATGGCACAAGCAGACTCCTGTTTTACCGCGGTATTCAAATAGTCGGGTGCAGTGAAAACAATCAGCCTCACAATTGAGTCTTTTTGGCAGGCAACGAAATTTCTCGAGTCTGTTAGGCCCGGATCAGCCCAACGAGGCCCAGCAAGATTTTTGCAGGCTGCAAAAATTTGTCATCATTCTGCAACTGCACCTGCTGCCGCAGGACTGTGCGCACACATGCTTCTCAAAAAGACGGGGGACGTTCGTTGTATTCAGCAAAAACACGAATTTTCTGCCCTCTGATGGGGGCATTCCAAATCATTTGAAACTTGCAGGTGACCATTCTAGAACCTCTGTCACTCTGCAATGGCGCCATAAGCAGCTGGACTGAAGTGCCCAAATAAATGCAGTACATTGAACTTCAATCAGGTACAGGCAGACAGGACGTATCGTTAATACAATCCCTCCTGACGCACACACAGCAGCGCCTCTTTCCCAAGCAATACAGAGTATGCAAGACTCTGCTTGTCACTCTGCAGCAGCTGTGTCTGCTGCTGGGCTGAGGTACTCGAAGAGGTGGGGTGCGTTGGCGGCATTGAGCCCCGGCTTGTGTCTCACAAATTCCTTGTAGAGAAATTTGACATTGTCGCCGCCGGCATTCCTGGGGCGATCCCTACCGCGCGCATCACTGAAGCCTACAGGAAGAAACAAAATCATAAAAAAATCGGCAAACCCAAAAACTTACAGGCAGGCAGGGCATAGACGCAGGGTGCCTGCAGCCACATATGCGCGGCCAAAAGGCTTCAGCCTAGTATTTTGACGCTTCTCATTGCATCTCGAATACCACACCCTCACGCACTCCCAGTACCGGACCCAAAGTTCAAAGGACTGCACTTTCCAGTACGCATGAAACAAAAATGCCTTGATAGAGCCTAGGGCGTTCTAAAGGGGACAGAGGTCAAGTATGAATGGAGATGGCACAAATGCATCCGTCTGTGCATGCACCAGTGCTTGAAATCACCACAAACCATTGCAGAGCAGGCCTGCATCTCTGGCTCCTCTTCCTCATTCCAGAGATAGCACATGACAAGGTCTGTATTGACATACAGGACACGTCTCCAAAATGTAACCCATCAGACCAGGCACAGAATCACATCCACCTCTCATACACACTCTTCTGAGGAGGAGGAATACAGGGATCAAGCAAGCGAGCGAAGATAGGAGAAATTTTGTAACCCCTGCAACACGGCAAAAGATAAGCAAGCGGAGCGAGTAGCGCGATGCGCACCAGGGTAGTAGTCAGTGGCTGAGGAGTGGTAGCCGCTGTAGCCGGCAGTCTCATAGCCGGCCATCGCCACCGCCTCGTCCAATCCGTCAGCCTCTGCGTGCCGGCGCTTCGTCCGCCTGAGCAGAGTGCGCAGAACACTGTCAATAACTGCCAGGGAGACACCAGTGAAGGTCAGTCAGTGCAGGCAACTCCTGAAACCATGCCTAACTTTTTTTAGGGTTTAGGGTTGGGGTAAGGGTAATTCTAAACCCTAACATATATATATATATATATGTATGTATATATTGGAGTGGCAGAAATATCCCTCAGTGATCCAGTCAACCAGGTCTACCAGTCCTCTGCTCAGCAGCAGCAGCAGCAGCAGCAGCAGCAGCGGCAGCCTCCTAGGGATGGCGCTAGAAGAGGATACACCATTCATCTTCAGGGATCGCTGCTGGAAGGCAGGCCTGGAAAATCTGGCCGACTGGACCACAGAGTTGCACTTTCGCCAATCTAGCAAGCTGGAACACAATATGCCATGCGCAGACAGACAGACTAGAAAATTCCAGTGGAAACAGCTTCACCAAGCATCCTATAAAAAGCAAGGCCTCCTGCCACCAGACAATTCATGAAAAGAGACAAAGCAAAGAAAGCGAAGGGGATACCCTTCACTAAAACGGACGAAATTCCCAAAATTTGACGACACAGTGCATGCATCAGGCATGTGTGATCCATATCAAGGGGAACAAAAATCACACGAAATTTCAAGCACGGTGATCAGAAGATACAGGCTGCGCACTTGCGTGACTTGCGGCTGTGCTTGAGGCTTTCCTGCAGGTAGTGTGCCAGCTGGGCGGTGTCCAATTTAGGCAGCGCTGCCAGCAGCAGACGCAGCACCTCCTCATGCACCTGTGCAATATTAGTCATCTGTCAGCGGTCATCACCCCACGGCTGCATTGTCATTGGAGTACCTCTGCTGAGCCAGGGCTTTCCTGCAACCCAAGCTGGCCAGCTATTTGGGGCCACTGTGACTTTTCAACGAGAGCGGCAAAGCCACGCCCTGGCTGCAACAGTGCATCAAAGCCAGTTGTCTACCCAAGCACGTCCTGCACGCTGTATAACAGATCACAAAGAGATCCAAAGGTTCCAAATACCTAGGAAAAGACAGTCAGAAATGTCCCCAAGTAAGACATTCCTGGCATTCCGTGCAGAACAATACAGCAAGCTTAGGAGATCGGACAAGCCCGAGAACACTGGGCACCGCTTTGAGTGCGATTTTGCAAGGTCCCTGGGTCACTAACGTCATGGTAAGCACTAATTTTTGAATGCCCTCAGGGGGAATTACAACAGAAAATCCACCTGGCCCCCGGTGTCGCATGCGCCCAGCAGGAAACCGGTGGGGTCAATGTCACAGTGTACTTTGGGAATTCAACGATGAACAGGCCTTTTAACCCTGGAGGATTATGCAAGCACCACCTGCCCCTCAGTGTCACAAGCGCGCAGGAGGATAGCGATGCTGTCAATGTCCACATTGTACATGGGGAATTCAAGGGTGAACAAGCCATTTAACCCTTGGGGATCATGCAAGGATGACCTGGCCCTCGGTGTCGCATGCGCGCAGAAGGAAGGCGTCGATGGCAAGGGCCCACAGCGGCTGTCCAGGGGCGAGCCTGCCGCCGCTGACTAAGCGCGCCAGCCGCTGCGCCAGCGTGGCGGCAAAGGGAGCGAACTCGACCAGCGCAGCGTCCGACAGCTTGTCCAACGCCTGGAACGCATTCGAATTTGGTGGCAACCACAAGGTACCCTTTGTAATCTTGCGTCCCCTTGTGCTGGAATTGGGGAAGGTACTTCAACACTCGTGTGAGTCATGGAGTCCCTGTACATCCTGCGGCGCTTTTGGCATGCAAGGGACAACATGCAGCAGTAATGAACAGTGATCCATCCACACATGAGCGCCGAATGTGTTTCAGAGGGCACTAGATATGAACTTAAATAGATTTGGACCCAGGAGGAAGCTGAGCGGCACCTGGATGATGGTGGCAAGCAGGGAGCGCGCTGTGAGCGTGTCTCCGACGGCGACCCTCTCCAGGCACAGCACCTGCGTCACATTAGTCATACGTGAGTCAATTCTGCATTCAGGCTTGCCTGTCTGTCACACATATTACAGGCCTGCCGTTGCACGGCAATATGCATCCTGCTGGAATCAACCGTTGGCCCTGCTGCATGAGCAGCTGTCCAAACTCTGGCAGTCCACGTGGGATTTGACTCCTGAGGGTCAGTGCAGTGATATGAAACACAGATTGTGCATTGCTCAGTAAGGGCAGGCTAGAATTTGGGAAAACCTGGGTGACCTGGCGCATGACCTCGCTGCGAGCCAGCATGCCTATGAGATTGGGCAGCGCCTCCGTGTGCCCATCTGTGCAGAAATCGCATAACTCGCTGTCATGTAGATGCGTGAACATCCCAATCTTCAGGGGGGAAGCATTCACAAGGACATGTTGGCAGGACAGAAGCAACCCTGTTGACATGGACGACTGACTGTAACTCCTGACATCTTGGCTTCAATGTTGGTTTCAGCAGCTTCTAGAATGCTTGCATGCGTTCAGGGATGGCCCCTTTTAAGTACTGCAGGATAGCACTGCCAGTGCCTCGAGGCTGTGGTGATACAAGGAAATGCACCAAACACCTTGAGAGTTGTCAGACTAGCTGTTTTCCAGGAGCCACAAGTAGGCATGGCCAATTGACAAGAATGTCCATCAATTTGACCAGCCAGGCTTGTAATTGCTGGGACCACTCAATCAAACAATAGAGAAGGACAGACAGACTTTCAGGCGCATGCTTCCTGCTGACAATACTTTGGCATGACTGATTGGTAGTAAGAGGTTAGTTGCACCGTCGACATAGTCATCGTCCACGTCCTGCATTTCGAGCATGCAGCCGATGAGCTCCGGGTAGAAGGTGCCCAGCAGATCCGCGTCAGCCGCCGGGAAGCTGTACCTGCAGACAGCATCGCGAAGGAGTCTCAGAGGACCGACAATGATAGAATAAATCCCATGAGGGTGACTCTCGGAGTTGGCTGCGCAAGGGACCTCAATTGTCAAAAGTGCGCCATTCACCGTTCTCTCTCAGCGTCCGTGACCTGACACCAGGCAAAGCGCGTAACAGCTCTGCCGCTGCATGCGTCTGCGGTATGTAACGTGGCAAGAGTAAAGCAATCAAGTAGACTAGCTCCCTGCACCTTGCATACTTCCCATGTAATATGAGCCTAGGCTCATTTACCAAGTATCTGGTTGAGACAAACACCATTCTTTTGCTACAGTAGGCCCAGCAGAGCCCTCTAGCAGAGCAACACTGCCCAGCTCCCTCGCGCAGTTCCAGTTGGGATAACCTCACCCTAGGGTGCCACAACCCTCCAAAGGGGGGGAACAAACAATTATGTTAATTCCAGGGGTGCGCGCACTTCCGTTGGCGCAGCATGGCGCGGCAGCCGCCGGCAAGCTGCAGCAGCCGAGTCAGGAACGCCAGATCCGGATCCTCTGAAGGAACAGCCTGCTCCTCCACCAACCTCTCCAGCCGCCGCAGCACCTGACAGCGGGAAAGACTGTCTCAGCGGTCAGAGCAGAGGACGTTCAGAGGACGTTCATAGGACAGACATGTCTAACGGATCAGCACAATGCCGATGCCTTGCGAGGCTGGCTGCCTCCAGTTCCTGCCACAGGAGTGCCGTGAAGTCAGGACGGAGCGCAACAGTCAGTCAAAAAATGGAGGCCCAGTGCTGCTCATTATCAGCAGCATTGATGCTCATGCGGCCATAAAACTCCATACCCATAAACAGGGGTCAGATTCTCACGTGGTAGATGATACCTGAATGACCAAGGTGCCGCATCGGTCGATCTGCTGTCTTTCATGACTCTTTCCCCCACCTAGAAGGTATCCTATGCGTGCAAGTTCAGACAAATCTGATAAATGGCATGTATGGGCGCGCACGTGATGGATGATGAGGTGCATGACTGAGGGGTCGCGCAGGACCATGCCGGCATCGGCCAGCGCGCGCAGCGGCTCTGCCCCGGCGTTGGTGCTGCGTCCGGGCGCGCCCATGCTCTCGGCGTCCGCCACCCCCTCCCGGCCGCGCTTGCGCGGAGCCGCCTTGCGCGCTGCGAGTCATTTTAGTCAACAAGTCAGCCCACGTGCCTTGGTGCCAGATATTAGCAGCACAGGTCAGGCAGTTGCGGTGCGCCGCTGCGAGATATGTGACCCGGTCAGTGATCCGTACGTGAGCAGCTATGTAGTCGCTGTTGTGTTCATATTCTGTGAGCGCTGTGAATAAGCGTTGCGTAACCGATGCTATATCAGCCGCCGTTTTCTATGTAACGGTGGCGCAGCATTTGTCTTGGGGTCTGCAGCTTCCTTGCTGATTTCCAGGCACTGCTTTGCTTGGCATGATTGTAGAGTCAGGTCTTAGAGAGAATCTCCCTTCTTGCAGCATCAACTATCGCCTGACAAAAAGAGCTGATGTAACAAGACCTATTAGTCAGGCCTGTTTTGATGTCACAAGAAGGTCAATGAGTGGCCATACTTCCCAAATTGGGGAGTTTCCCTCTGCCACCACATCAAAACTTCCAGAGCTCCCAGCCTCTCAGGCTTGGACACATTGAGGTGGTCAATGTTAATATCACTGCTCAAGGCAATATTTATCTGCCTTGTTGACTATGAACCTCCCTGCACTGTTTCTCCCGTGGGCGGCAGAGGAGTGAGAGACGCACGCCTCCTGTGCAGCGCTCATGCCCTGTTCTAGGATACAAAATATTGCACCCAAAACTCGAGGTGACAAAGCGGTGAGTCACCTGCTGCAGCGAGGGCGGCCTGCTGGCGGTCAAAGGTGGAGAGGAAGTGGGTGAGTTCGCGTAGGCGGCGGCCGTCGATCACCCGATCTTTCAAACAAGCATCCAGCGTCCACGCCAGCTTGTGCACCGGCTCCTGCACGCGCGCATGGATGACGATATATCAGACATCATTCATCATCACTGCTGCATCTCTACCGTCGCGCATCTTTTCAAATACAACATGTGCAGAGCATGGGCTCCCTTATAGGTCCCAGAATGCCTTTGCATGCATGCCAGCCTGTGCACTGGATCCAGCCAGGGGGCGTAGAAGCCGTGTGTCATACTTTGTCATATTTGCTGTATCACCATCTCTTTCCAGCTGGCACTGAGGCACTGTGAGGCTCTGATTGAGCTCATTCATCAGAGCTCATTCTTGTAAGTGCACACCGGCACTGCCGCACAGCAGGCCTGTATTTGCATGCATACTTTGCATAAGCACGGCCTAGAATACTCCTCATGCAACTAAGATTGTCCAAATTACACAGCTCTTCACTGTGTGGGCCATGCGCAGCTCTTCACTGTTCATCAGCGCGTGCTGTGAAAGGCACCCTCTGCAATGACCTGCAGCTGCCATGGGCCAGTGGCAATTAACAGCATCCCTGAATGGCAAAATAAACAGGAGAATCAAACAGAAGAACAGGAGGAGGCACACACCTTGGAGGTGAGTTCGACGATGTTGGCATCGTGGGCGGCCATGAGCAGCTGGGAGCGCAGGGAGCAGTATGCCGCCTCCTTCACCCCGCAGTACGCCGACTCGCTGTCCCTCAGCCGCACGCAGCACAGGTCCATTATGCCCCGGTAGATGGCGTGAGAGCGGCCCACCATTGCCACCAGCTTCTTCAGCGTCGGGCTGCGCACATGGAGGAAATATCAGCAGGTGGCGAGAAAGGGTTTGCGAGGTGCTGCAAGGGAAGCAGGCGTGGGGAGGCTTCAGAGGCCGGCTTCGGATGGTTTGCGTCGAATATTCGCGTGAGTATGAGCTCTGCACCAGCTCTAAAAATGTGCAGACCCGATTGCCTCAGACATCGGCAAATGCGAGCCTTGCAACCAGCGCAGCAAGTCAGTACTTTCACCGATTTCATGCTTTGGGACGATATTCCTCACCTACGGACCCTGGAACGCACATGAGCCCCATGACCTGCAACGATTATTTATTGAGAAGTAATGTTGCGTAGACCCGCATCTGCCGGAGGGCTGGATGCAACGGGTGACGCGCAGCCCCGGGCCGCTGCCGGGTGTGCAGTATATGAATTGCACAACAGTGCACAACACAAAAAGTATAAAAAAGGGGAAAAAAGTGCTGGGAATTGAACGGCGCACCTGCCGGAGCGTTGGATGCGGCGTGCGACGCGGGGCCCGGGGCCGCTGCCGGGCGCGGGCGGCACAAACTCGTCCATTTCGAGAGCCTTGAGCACGGTGCCGGTCTCCCAGGTATACCTCTCCACCAGCGGCAGCGCGTGCTGCTGCAGCAGCTTCCTGTCCAGCTCCCACACCTGCGCAGATCCCCCACAAGACGCCCATCAATTCAAATTCACATTCAGACCCATTAAAAAAATCCACTCATCAGTTCCAACCACTCTATCCAGAAGGTCTTTGTAGAACATGGGCTAGTCAGCTGAGTCCAGCCGCCACCAGTCGCCATGCTTGCAAGGACCTGTTACATCATGACAGCTGCTCGCATGCCCAAAGCGACAGCTTCGACACCAAAAGGCCTGCCCCATGCACGCAAGGGCGGACCCTCACATGACTGCGCTGTTGCAGGGGGCTCCTTCCCAGGCGTCATGAATTTTTGCATGTTATGAACAGCGGTTGATCCTTGACTGAGTTCACCGTGCCACACTCACTGATTCGGACATACTTTTGTTCGTCTACTGCCCATCTTATACCGCTGAGTGCATACACCCTGCCAGAATCCCATAAACAGCGCATCGGTTTGACATGCATCAGCGGGGCGGCTGAGTAGGGGGCTGTACCCTTGCAAATATAAATAAGAATTTTGAGTCTCTTGACCCCTCCGGTATCCACCCTACAATGCAAATTTGCCCCAGAGCGCATTCCATGCAGCAACACAACGGAAAATATACTGTGGAGCTCAAATTTAAATCCGCTTCAAATAAATATTTTTTTGCTGTAAAGGGTGGATAATTGAGACCCTATCTCCCAAGCCCAATGATCATTTTGAGAACAAATTGGGAAAGTTCTCGACGAGCCCAATCCATGGAACATGACCCTGGCACTTTTGGAGTCAGGAAGACGCCCGAAAGTTGCTTTGACAAGTTTCCCACACCGCCGGGTGTGCGGGATGTAGATTGAGCACTACAGTGTAAGAACTGGCTCCATTAAGTGCCGCTGAGCGGGGCTCAAACCTCCTGCTGCACGTTTTGGGGCAGGTCGTGGAAAAGCTCCTTGTCGGTGGCGAGCTGTTTCAGGAATGCGGCGGGCACCGGCTTGAGGCGCCCCAGCACCGCCAGAGGCACCTCCCGCAGCTGCGGCAGACCTGCAGGCACATGTGCACACACGTCATAAGCGATCGGAGAGTAATCATGTGAAAATAGAACTCATGCGCGATCGGTGACTCCATGTTAGGCTTGAAAGACCGTGCTGTGCTCTAGACAACCCTGGCAGCAGCGCGCATGCACAGGATGCATTGGTGATCCTCTGTGCTTCCAAGGCGCAGTCTGGCATCTTTATTGATCGACAGCAATCTTCAATGTTTCCTTTTGACTCCTGTGTGTTGTACACGCAGGCTCTGCAGGCATTTGACACAGTGCACTAGCACATTCACTGACCCGTAAGTAATCCTGCGAGAACAAATGTGCTCACAAGGACACTCCTTCACCAGAAGGTGAGGCGTGACTCTGACAGAGGGCAATTCTGCGTTGATGCTGACGAGCGAACGCAGCAGATGATCCTCACGAGCAAATACAATTTTGCTGCACAGCATCACAACTGGTGTGCTGATCCAAATAGGCCGAGTATGGGCAAAACGAGGCGTAGAGTCACCTATGTAGGCGAAGCTGGCCTCCAGCAGGGATGTGAGCTGCTCAGGAGAAAGCTTGGGCACAGCTTCCAGCAGCCGCCGCTTTGCAGCATCCAGCACTCGCTGCGTCGTGTCAGACCTGTCACATGCACAGCTCTCCTCTTTATGATCTGTGGAGGGGCCTCATGCAACGGGTGTATTGATCCAAGCCAGCGCTGACTCTGGCTTCTACAGCCAGAATCAGCAATGCATGCGCTTCAGAGACGAGCAGGACTGGCTCGCAAAGCAATATTGAATAGGCTGGTCCCTGGCTAACCAGGAAGAGCTGCATTGTTGCCAACACCTCTGGCAAGCTGCTCCCGCACTGCCAATTATTTATTCCTGCAACACTTTTAAAAGTGGCTGGGAAACTAGTACTAACAATGGTTGCTCCCATAGCATGAGCTGACACCACTACGGCACCAAAATAGCTGCACTGCCGTATCACACTGCCTCAGTCAGCAGTCACCCAACCGTTGAGGTGATTGCGCGTGCTCACCTTTTGGCGCCCAGATGGTCTAGCAGTCGCAGCAGCGGCTCGCAGCGGCGGTTCTTGAACGCGCCGCGCCGCTGGATCTCCTTCAGAGCGCTCTGAGGATCTGTCGATGACAGCACGTTGTGCACATACTCCTGGCCCACCGCCCCCACCAGAGGCACCTGCGCGCACATGCACTATATAATACTCCCTTTGCCTGCATGCCTGCGCTTTTGGCAGCTGTGGTAATCAAGAAGGTCAGTCACAGCGGGGGCTTGCACGAGGCAAAGGCCCCTGCAATCTGACCTGCAGGAAGGTGCTGTCCACATATGATAGCATGTGCTACTTAAGCGAATAGAAAGAGATATAGCGTAAGAACTGAAAGATTGCGGAGGATACCGACAAGAGAGTGATGCTGCAATAGTGTGATCACGCCGTTGCTGTGGCAGGTTGCAGTCAAAATTGGGGTTTCGAGTGAAGAGACTCAATGGAAGAGAGTCTGGACATGTAAGCCACCTGTGGCACTGCAGGTGCACCAGGCGGAGGTCCGCCATCCGAGGCGCCATAAAATTGCGTTTGGTCCAGAGTGTTTGTTCGAGACATCCCTGGTCTGGGGGGTCACTATATCAAGTGGGAGAGACCCACTACAACGCCCTTGAATCCTCCTCGGCTGCCCTCAGTGCCGCAGACTCACGTCTCAGCTCTTTCACCACCTCAGCCAGTGCCTGCCAAGCATCTTGCAATCCTCAACTTACGAATAATTTGTTAAGAAGAAGTCTTGCATGAAACAGAGTGTAGATCAAAGTATTTCTTTAATGAAGTCCAGAATGTCTACTTTCGCACCTCTGGATTTACTCCGTTCTCCACTAGCGCAATCAAGATTGCCACTTCCTCTTTGTCCAATCCAGTGTCGAGCACAGTTGCTATTTCGTGCACGATATCAAGGGCGGCGTTCGCCTGGGCGACCGATGTTTGATCCATCGATTGACACTCCTTGTAATCTTATACGGGACGATATGCTGCCCTCTGCAGGTCAGAATTGGTTGTTTTACTTTTGCTGTTCGAAGCTTCAGGTCCAAAGAGACGTCGTTGACATGCGTATCTTCTCTGTCTGACTCTATGGTATTATACGATTAGTGAACGAGGACATCCAAGGCAATGGAAGGTGAATCCAAGGCGCATGCAACGACGAAGACAACTTTAGTTGAACGCCGCTTTAGAACGTGGACTCTTCCGAAAGGGGACTGGGCGTCGTGATCGCTGGGTCCGCTAAACAGCTTTACCGTCGCGATCTGCCTCCCAAAGCTCCCTGTGGAGGTTTCTATGTCTGTTCATTGACATTCAATATGATTCTCAGGTGCAAAGTGTAGCATCGCAGTGAGTTCCCGGGCAGCATTCGCAGTCCGTTGGACAAGCCGAGCAGCCTGATGGAAGGGGGCCGGGCGCGATGGACGCAGTACTTTGAGTACTTTGTCCTAATAGCACTTTATATATCCCTTAATTCATCGCTGAACATGATGAACAGATATGCGCTGGGGATATACGGTTTCACCTTCCCGATCTTGCTCACTATCTGTCACATGATGTTCGCCTTCGTGGTGCTGCTGCCCATCATGGTGGCGTCGACAAAGATGCAGCATCGGGCTACGCTGTCCAGGCAGTACAAGGGGCTGATTTGCATAGGAGTCTTCATGGCCCTGAACGTCAGCCTCAACAATCTCAGCCTGGTCCAGATATCCCTGTCCCTCAACCAAGTAATCAGGTGAGCTGGCGGAACAGCTGCAGCAACAGATGTTTCACTTATGTGGATGACGTTTGTACGCAACAATCTGGCATGTGGATGAGACTTCAGTAAACCTTGGAGGTCAGACAGCAGGGCAGATGGGACGATGGCTGCCCAAACTTTATCTTGGAAGCATTCGCGGGCACAGAGTTAACAAATTGTCCTATATGTGCACCCATACAGACCGAATCAGTTCCATGGCCAGACTGATACCAGCGAAAGAGGCCTTGTTGGCCTGCAGCCTCTTTGGAGCTCCCCAGTATCTGTAACAAGCGCTTGAGCACTATTTGACCTTAGTCCTTGCAGCAGCCAGCTGGTCTTTCTCATGGGAGCGTTCAGAGCTGTATATCCAGATTTCCAAGGCTGCACCAGCACCAAAACATAAGAAAAAAAGAGCCAAAAGCAAAAAGCAAAGAGCAAAAAGTAGTAAGCAAAAAAGTGAAGCTGGCTGGGATTGTTGTCACAGGGCATCGATGCCAGTGGTGGTGGCGGCGGTGGCGGTGTTTGTGGAGAGGAAGGTGCCAACGAGGACGGAGCTGGTGGCGTTACTAATGCTGACTGCGGGCGTCATTGTCAGCGTTTTCGAGGGCAAGGCCGGCGGCAACACGTTTGGCATCACCCTCAGCATCACAGGTGCTCGGCCTGGGCAGATCAAGGACAAGTGTATACAGGAGCTTTTGGTCAATCTGGTTCATGCTTAATGGCGGCAGCTGCATTGATATTGTGGCCATTGAGTGGCAGCCTCTGAGGAGCTGCTGAGGAAGGCGGTTCAACAGAGGGAGGCACATGTGCTGCGAAGTGGTCTTTCCTCGGTGACTGGACAAACGGGCGCTCTTTGTTGACTAAAACACAGCCTGGCCCAAAGCATGCTGTGCGGAGACAGCCAGGGAGAGGGGCGTGCTATGAGCACCACAGCAGGCCATTGCGTGCACCATTGTTTGCGCGTCGGGGTTGCTGCAACGCAGGACGGGGACAGGCGCAGTCATGTGTTAAACTCATCCTGCAGATCTGCGCCGCGGAAAGGGTACAACTTGAGGTCGACCCTGTGCCTGCGCGCAGATCACGCTGTGCGCGGCTGACAAGCAAGTCGCATGATTAGGATTCTAGCCTCCTGATAAGTGCCATCAGAGGGGTAAAACGTGAGGGTTGCCCTGTCACTACTGCGCAGGTGTGCTGTGCGCAGCTGCCATGATGTCAACGGTGGGCCGGGTGCTGAGCGAGAAGATGGACGTGCTGCAGCTGGCATTCTACACCGCACCTGTGTCATCGGCTGTCCTGCTGCCCTTCTTCTGGTTCCTGGAGGTGCGGCCCACGTTGCTGTCTTTCAAAGCGTGCCCTTATGCTTCAGAGGCCTTGTCGCAGCCGTGCACTGCTTTATATGTGCTATCCCAGGGCTCCTGCTGGGAAGATAAAGATTTCAAGGCAGCCTGCTGGGAAGATAAAGATGAGCAAACAGAATTGTTGATGCAAGAAAAGGGCATGGAAAGGCAACCCAAGTGAGACAGGGTACCTGCGGCAGCCTCAAGTGCAGCAGCGGCAGACACACTGCAAATGCACTCTTCAGCTGCATGTGCCTGGACAGAATTCAAGGCAGCAGCCCAGGCTTGCCTGCGCTTCTTCTGCTTCTTCTGCTATACCAATCAATGTATATAACCTTCCATAATACCCTGGAATATCTAGTCCTTTGTGACAAAAGCGGTGGCTGATCAATGACTAACAATGCTGCTCTGGCCTGCCCGCAGAAGGACCAGTTTCTGGTGTATGCGGCGGACAACGGCGGGGCAGTTCTGGTGATAGTGCTGCTGGGATCTGTCGTGGCGCTCGCCTACAATGTCACCCACAACCTGCTCCTCAAACGCACCAGCTCAGTCGCGGTGAGGCCCTCTTGTCTTGCACCCATCTCCTGTGGAACATCTCTATGTTAGCTGCTGGGCGGCTGCGGTTCCTGCGTCAGGTTTGGGGTTAGAAGGGCGCTAAGTTTTGTGGGGTCAGAGTCAAGTCGCTCGCCAGCTCTGTCATGGCGAGCAATTCTCTGCCGGAGAGCTTGCCAGTGAGTGAATTTCCGGACTCATCAATATGGGGTGTGCAAATTGCCCTGTCTGCTGGGCAATGTCAGGGTTATATCGGAGAGGATCTGCATGCTGCATATCATCCAGAGCGGGCACAGCACTAGCCTGTGTTGAACTCACAGGGAAGTCGCAGTGTGATGCACAAATGCACTTCTGGTCTGAGAAGTACTGCAAACTTTCAGAGCGTGAAATGCAGCTGAGTGTGCCCTATCAGTTGCAGTAATTGCAAAATGTTCCAGGACACACACACACACACACACACACACACACACACACACACACACTTGACATGTGCATGCATGCTGCGCGCAGGTGACGGTCCTTGGGGAGGTGAAGATCGTGGGACTGCTGGTTCTCTCAGCAGCGGTGCTCCCAGGGGAGAGCAGCCAGTTCACAGCGCGCATGACAGCCGGATGCGTCATGGCGATGGTAGGCTTCTGTTTGTATTCGAACGCGAAGATCGTGGCGGCCAGGAGGGGGGGTCCCGGCGGGGGGAAATCTGGTGCGGCACGGGAAACGGCGCCCGAGACGCGGCGCGCTGACGTGGAGGAAGGGGAACCCCTGCTGCAGGTGAGGGCATGTTGCTGAACTTGAAACTCAATTCTAAGCATAGACAGCAACGTAAAGAACTGTGCCCTCTGCAGCGCACCCCTGCTACAGGCTGTTTACCTTTGCCAGTCAACGTGTTTTTCTGATCAGAAGACGTCTTGCACCGGACGACTAGTGTGCGCATATTTTTTCACGACATGGTGTCAGCATCCCGTTGCCTGTCTCGTTTCTTGCAAATATATTTTCCTCTTTAATTCCTTGCCCCTACCTGCCGCTGCAGCTCTGGCAGAGCCATCCCATGCAATGCATGCTGGATTCCTGAAGTACTCTTTTCGACAACCCAATCGCTGCAGCATTCAAGCCAAGTCCCTAAGATGCTTCAAAATTTAAGACGCACTTTTTGGAATTAATCCATGCAAGCTTGTCCGATTTGTGGAGTGTGCCCTGCAGGCTGAGAGGCCGCGGCCGCAGCAGCAGGCTGTGATTCAGGTGATGGACAAGTCGGGCAAGGAGCACGCGCCAAACGCCAAATTTCACGCCACCGATGGCCAGATGCGAGTCGTTGCCAACGTGCAAGCCAGCGCAGCCGCAAACTACATGCCGCATGCCACCCGCTGATGTCAGCGTCCCTGCTGATATCAGCATGCGCGCTGACGACATGGGCACCGTTGCCCTTGCATTCTGAGGAACAGGTGGATCCAGTCCTTCTTAAGCAGGAGTATCGGCAGGCCAGGCATCAAGCTGTACTGTAAGATTGGGAGCCGCAGACCACAACCCGGCAGCGCAAAGCGCTGATGCGTGCAGCTGGCTCCGCTGGTGTCAGCAGGCGCGCTGCTGTCGGTTGGTTTGATGAGGTCACCCTGCGCACACAGGTCATGCATGGAACCCTTCATTCTAATAACCCCATGGTGATGTTGTGAGCAATTCCTTACTGAGCAGCCATTTCAGCGGGCCGGAAGCTTTTGAGTCAGCCCGGGCCCGGCAGCACCTGTAAATCATGTCCCGCCAGCTAAGCGCTGATGTGTGCATCTAGTATCCGCTGTTGCCAGCATGCACCTTGAGTTGATGGGTCTGCCAGGTTTGAACCCTTGTTGAGAACCCACATTGGCTGGCCCCAAATCTTGCAGCCAGTGCCGTACTGCTGTACATTCTTTTGGTATTTTGCAGCATATTGACAGGGGGCATTTCCGAGGCTTTTGCCAACCGCGCGTGCAGGCTCTGGTAGGCATAGAGATAGGCTTGCGGACTTGCAAACTTTGCTGATGCGAGCTGAAAGTGCCGGTCAGGTTATCGCCTATGGTATGCATGCGCATTACAGTCAGTCTCTATGAGTTTAAGTGGATTGTTGGATTGAGCATAACCAACCGCTGCAGTAATTCTAAATGCTTGCTGTAGGAGAGTCCACAGGATGCACAAACACTTGCACTTCAATGTACTATATTCTTTTGCAGAGCAGCTGCCAGGAGAAGTAGAACTTTCTAGAATTGGGCATTCTGATCATTATTAGGTTTGGATTGAAGGTTGACAAATCATAACCTTACAAAGCATTGCAAGGTATGAAAGGAGAGCCTGCATGCAGGACATGTGATTTGTCACTCATATTATTCATAGCAGTGTCAAAATCTTGCAGCTCCTGCTGCATCATGGCGAAAAGCCGGAGTGTGAAAAAATGACGTCTCACTTAATGCCAATAAGTATTAAAAGGAGCCGTGCATATTTTGTTCATAAATGTTCATGCTTGCAGACAGCGCTGTCGATATCGCTAGCGATCATATGAAGCGAGTGGTAAGCCTCTTGTACAGGGCTAGTTGACAAACGCATCTTGTACAATCATAAATCAATACAAAACCTAATCTTTCTCGGCACACATGTACATAGGTGCACAGGTCACCTATTAATTTGTTTACAATTTTGAGCACGTGCCCGCTCCTTGACACGAACGAGACTTCATCAAATGAGCGCAAGAGCTCACGTTTACACAGATGTTGTGCCGCACCCACGCTCCTAACTTATCACATCACAGCCAGAGCATGGGTATTTGTTAAACAGCAGTGAAAGTGAAGATGATGACGCAGAGCTGGCAAGTCCAGAGGCCCGAGGCAATGTTGGGTTGAAGCTTTTGCCGGGGACATCTCTTCCAAATCTGTCCACAGTGCAGGTCAAGGGAATCAATTTGGACATAGACCTTCCTGAGAGCGCGCAAAGGGTGAAACTAGATGCTCAAGGCGCAGTGTATGTGAAGCAAATGGTTGGAACGGGTGTGTCAAAGCTGACGATGCTGAAGGTCAGTGGAAGGTCTGTCAGCATCCACTTGCCTGCGAGTGTACAGCATTTGGAGTTGGCTGCACGAGGAAAGCTGACTCTGAGCTTTGAAGATCCACTCGCCTCAGCACAAAAGGTGGAGTCTTTCATTGTGGAATACACAGAGCTGCAAAGTGGAAGTATGCTGGGGAACTTCCAAAAATATCTGGGGCTGCGAAACCTGGCTCTTACCTGTGAGGAGGTGGCCGATGAAGGGCCTGTCATTCGGCGGCAGCTGTTCAGGCCCAGCAGAGTCTGTGACTGTAGGTGTTGCTCAGAGTGTGTCAAGTTTGACTCAAACCCAGAGTACTTTGCTAGGATCAGGGCAGAGGTGTCTTTGAAGCGCAAGTCCAGAGTTGACTGGTTCTTGTAAGCCGCTCACAGTGGTTATATATACTGGCGTTTTAAAAAACGGTTCAGGAGTCATGACTGATCAGGACGAAGTAAGCTTACAAGTGCCAATATTGGATTCCGGAGGGTCAATTCAAAAATCCACAGATCGAGCATATGACTGTAAAGGATTTGCAAGAATGGCTGAATGCATATGGTCCGTCTCAAACAGTGCATGCGCTGCGGCGGTCTGACAGATTCCCATGCATATAACTAGCATGCTTGCGCAAGGCCTGTAGGTAGGTATAGCACTGCACTGGTAGTCACATAAGTCATGCTGACCAGGCCCGGCATGTGCCGCGGAGGCCCACAGAGAGTGCGTGCATGGATTGGCACTGCGGGGCTTGGCTCTTTCATGCGAGCGGGTGCAGCCAGGCCCAGAGGAAGATAGGCCCATCCTTACACAGCAGAAGTTGATCAAGGGCGAGCAGTCCACCATGGGCAATGTAAATTCGGCATTCGAGAATTCTTACTTGCAGTGTTGATGGGTCGTAGCAGCAGGCCCTGTGATTGCCGCTGCTGCATCAAGCGCCTCATGGGCAGCTCGTACCAGGAAAGGGTGTAGTAAGGGAGAGTAAATTCGGAAGATAATTGCAAGACAAAACGGATGCATCAAGTCAGCTGATAACTTTGAGGTTTTGGTGTAGATCTATGCTGTAACCACACTCATGGATATCATCAACCTCTCTCGATTGGCAGACGTGAGTTGCTGCATGCACAGTACTCTTACATGATCTTCGAGCATCACAACACGTCAACAATGTTGTAGCAGCTTCTACAATAGACGGGCAAAGATCATTTGTAATCCTTTTTTTATATGGTGGCTTCTGCATATCACATGTGCCCAAGGGAACATTGCCCGCCCTCCTACTCTACAAGCACATTCCAAATGAGGCGTGCCTCCAATATAATTCAAGACACCGAGAATCCAAAAGCTGTCCTGCATGTCAGTTGACCCTGCATCCTGAGGTTCTTACGCCCCCCTATGTGCAGCAGGACCTATGCGCAGGAGGACATTTAAATTTGAAGGGAGGAAATTCAAATTTGAATCCTCACTGTTTCAGAAAAGTATGCATCCGGATCCCAGCACCCAACTTCATCTGCAGCGGCGCCTGCTACCGCCAGCCGCTCTACTAGCGGCAACAGATCGCCAAGAATGATCTGTCGCGCAAAACTCGCCAAAATCCTGCGCCCTGGCTTTCCCAACCAAGTGCCACACATGCAGCACCTTCCAGCACCTTGGAATGCATTGAATTTCCAACACCACGCATGTGAGAGCATCAAGGCAAAGGAAGGCAAGGTAGCTGCGCTCTGGGGTCGCCGCCCTGGTGCCACACATGAAAATTCTGGCAGCGTCAACCACCCAGCATCGCTTCAGCCCGCAGATATGGCATCTAACCTGATTGGCCGATCGCTACTACCAGGCCTAGTTACTGCGCTCTGGGGTCGCCGTTCTGGTTCCAGACGTGCACCATTTCGTCCCAGCCGCAACTGGCCAGCATCCCCTCGCTCAGCGTGCTGAAGTCCAGCCCCACAGCAAACTCCGAGTGGTGGTCCCAGTTCCTGAACAAACAAACACTGAAGAAATTACAAAGATGACTAAAATGCTCAGACACAAGTGCTCAGCGGCAGGGATGGGTCATGGCACCCTGTTTGCGGGTCAACCCCCACTTTGTTTGATAACATCTATCGAAGATCTTTTGGGCAGTCGGCCCCGGAAATGCCTGAAAAGTTCTTGGCCAGCACGACAATATTCAGCGCAAAAAATTATGGACCCCCTGGCAATGACCTTAAGTCCCTTGGCCAGCAACCCTAAATATAGGCAGCACTCAACGAAAGAAGACACTCCATGGCCATGTGCGCAGGACTAACAAAGTCTCAATCAGGCGCATGAATGGCCGCATTCTCTGTGTAATTTCCGGAGAGACCAAGAAAGGACGCTTGCCTGACAAGGGCGTCCTCTGGTGCAGCCACGTCCCACAGCTTGACGCTCATGTCGTAGCTGCACGACGCCAGGATATTTTCTGCGTGCGGCGAGAAAACGACGCGTCTCACCGCGTACCTGCAAAGCATGCACAACATGCCTGATCACGACCATGCTTTCATTGCACACAGCGTCCTGTGCAGGGGATTGATTAAACCTGGGATGAGGTTGTGATTAAACGTCATCCCAGGGCAGGATGGCTCTTTTCTTGGTCTCTGGGAAGTACTTTTGCGCAACAGCGCGAATTTAGCGATCCGCCTGCTCTCTGAAGTACTTGGCCTAAAGAAGGACAACTCCTGCGGAAAGTATGTTCTGAGGGAAGACCGGCAAAGTTCTGTTGCCAATGACGCTCCCAGCAAATATCACACATTGCGCCTATATTCACCTATTTTAAACTTCAAAATATAGGGTTAACCCTAAACCCTAAACCCTAAACCCTGGAAAAACACAACTTCACAGAAACAGCTCACTTTAAAGCATGATGCGCCTCAGAAGACGAGGGTGTTGAGCATGGTGGCCATGCATGGCTGGCCAGTCATCATTGAAGGTCCTCAGCAGCCGTGCTGATCTGTGGACCCCAGAGGATTTGATTGCCAGAAAAGCCTATAAACAACACCAAACATTGCAATTGGTATCCTGCAGGAGATCTTCAGCAGGAGATTTGAATGCTCACGTGTGGCCGAGCAGGGTTGAGAGTTCCCTGTCGGGCGCGCGAATGTCCCACAGCTTGATGCTCTTGTCCACGGAGGCAGTGGCGAGCACACAGTCATTGTACTTGCACCAGTCGGCTGACAGGATCTCATAAGCATGCGCCGCCAGATTAAGCGTCGGCCGCGCCTGCCGCAGGTCCCACACCTGCACAAAGAGAAAGCATCGATTGTTTTTCGGACTTTGGGCTTTGGACGAGATTAATGACTGCTGAGCGCTGACCTGCCGCACAGACTTGCTCAGATGCCAAGCGCCAGCTCTGGCTCAATGCTAATGTTTGTGAATCAGGAAGCGCCAGCCTGGCTTCTCATGATTATACAGTGGTCACCGTCTCAGAAGTCTAACTGTACCTCCACTACATGCTGAAAGAATTGATGGCGCTCTCAGGAGAGGGAAGCAAGACAAAAGCTAGCAGCAGGCACACACCTTGACGCTGCAGTCGCCAGAAGCGCTCACAAAGACATCCGCATGCGCTGGGTTCCTGCGCCAGAGGCAGATAAGTTCGCAATTTGCTCTCTTGCTCACCATGCTGTACTTCCACAGAGACTTCCGCAGCAAGCTCCTTCTTCTCATGCCAAGCGTTTCTGCCGTGCAAGCAAGTAAAGAGGGTACAGAACAGTCAGTCCTGCCGCCAACAGGATCAAGCTCCCCGCAAAGATGCAGCAGCTATAAAGCAGTCATCGCATCACTGCTGGCAGCTCTATTCCAGTAGACAACAGTCCAAAGCAGCAGTGTGCTAAACAACCGTATTCTTTGTGTGCCAGTAAGTGCGGCAGGGACAAGGAGCAAAAAACTAAATGAGGAATGCAAGTATTCAAAAGAGCACCACAGTTGGCGGCCAACCTGCCATCTACCGCATGCAAGCGATGCCCAGATTCCAACCCCGGGATTAGCTTTGCAGAAGACTGGTGCAGAGAAGGGAGCACAACACACACCGGTTGGCAGCATAGGCGCAACAGGTATATTCCTTCGACGTAGCTTGCAATCTCATGCAGACAGTCAAGTAGACAACACTGCACTTGATTGACAGAACGAGGGGGTGCGCAGTACACCACTCGGCATCTACTGGAGAAACCTCGTGATTAATTGGCCAATGATATCCCTGTAGTATTGCACACGACGATTGATACAACAAAGAGAGTATGAAAAATAGCGCACCAGTTGGCGGCGTAGACGCAGTAGGTGTGCTCCTTGAAGGTGGCCAGCGAGGACGGCGAGTTCATGTCCCACAGCTTGATGCTGTCGTCCCAGCTGCCGCTCAGAAACACATTGCGCCGCACCATGTTCCAGCTAACACAATACACCTGCAGCCAAGGTTTGGGCTCCCCTGTCAAACTCAAGAACCTGCCTTGCAGATAGTTGCCGCATGCAGCCGCATGCTGCACATCTGGTGCTCAGGGCACAGGCCGTCAGAAGACGAAACTGGGAGAGGGGCATGGGTCGAAGCATTTCACAGTTGCAGGACGACATAGGTGCAGAGCAGGGGAGATGAGCAGGAGCGGCAGACTGCAAACAAAGAGGAGCATGACTGGCTGCATGCTGCTGATCTGAAGGCCATAGCATGCTTAATCACAATTCCCAACTGTGGTCAGTGCGTAGCATGCGGGGTCTCCTTGAGATCCATTTCAGCTTGAAAGAAGCGGTGAAACAAGGCAGCCATATCATAGATGTTCACCTCGCGCGTGTGCTCCTGGAAGTGTCTAAGGGGGTTGGCCTGCTGGGGCGCTGCCACATCCCACACCTTGATGCTGCCATCTCCGCAGGACGACACCAGAATGTTCTCGTTCTCCTGCATGGGCAAGTTGAATGCTCTTTGGGCACCAATGTACATGTGTGATGCTGAGAACGCAGACTTTTTGTGCCAAAGACACACATGATCCCTTGATCAGAATAGATACGGCAGCGTGGGATGCTCTATGTGGTTGAATGCATTACCCAGTAGAGGAACCATAAGCTAGGCCGGCATTGATACTCCTGCTCTTAACAGAGGTGCGTGAGAGCGTACCTCAGACCAGGCGCAGTCATATATTCCGTCCTTGGTGTCAAACTCTGCAACCTCCACCAGCCCATTTGGGGTCATCTGCACGCAGCACCCTTGATCAAGCCCTTACCACGGACATCCAGGACTATACAGATCTTTTTTCCTGTCAATTCCTGGTCTCAACGGCAGATGTAGGCGTGTCATCACAAATCACAAAGCCTTCCTAGTACAGATGCTACGTCTACCTGCAACACGTACTGCCGCCCGTTTCCGATGATTCCGAAGTTCTGCGACGTGGCGACTGCTATTCTGCCCTCCTCGAATGGAGAGAACTTGACGGCATAACCGTTGAAGGCAGTTCGAAAGGGCGCCATGGGCTGGTCACTGGCTGGTCACCGGTGTCAATGTGCAATTCCTGGCTGTCAGGCCATCAGGACCATACCATTTGTTTCATCCCCCGTATTTGCCTTCGAATCAAGGTAACAGCTTGTCACCACAGGCAACTTATCGCAGAACATTCTTCTTGACCTTCCCAGACTTTCAATCTGCTCACGTTGCCTCTCACAAATTTGGGTGTCAGCAGTGCTAAACGCTTCAGTATGCCTTCACAAAGGAAGCTGCACGATCGTAGACAAGGTTCTGTGCCGATCAGCACGAGAATGGAGAGCCTTCTAAGTCCACGGTGGCAGTCCAGGTCAGCCGTGACTTAATATCAGTCAGCGATCACGTTGCCACCAGCAGATCATCACCTTCACTCTGTTTCCAAACTGCCATGAATGGATAAACAAATCAAGCAAATTAAGGAGCATGAGCGCAATGATCGCTGAAAGCATGCGTTGTAGCGTGCAAACGAGCTGCAGACCGCAAAATGCTGCTGCAGCTCTGCATTGCACTCCTATGCCGTTTAGTAGATGTCTGCGTCGGCAGAGCGTGGTCGAGCAGGCATTTAAAACGCCCAAAATATGCAGAAGGCCTGGCAGCTTGATGGTGAGCGCCACGAGCACGAGTGGGGCAGCAGCAGTAGCAGTGCAGCCGAGACGGCCAGAGTACATCCCCAACCGCATCGATGATCCCAACTATGTGCGTATATTTGACACCACATTGAGGGATGGGGAGCAGTCCCCTGGCGCCACGCTGACCAGCAAGGAGAAGCTGGACATAGCCAGGCAATTGGCCAAGTTGAGAGTGGACATCATTGAGGCTGGCTTTCCTGTGGCCTCGCCTGATGACTTTGATGCCGTTCGAAGCATAGCCATGGATGTCGGCAACAACGTTGACGAGGACGGATACGTGCCCGTGATCTGTGGCCTGTCCAGAACGATTATTAGGTGGGACAAAGCACCCTACCCATCTTCACCAGCACACTTCCATGAAGCCTGATTTTTTTGCTGAGAATGCAACTTGCAAGAATTACTATGCCAGAGTAATAGTTTTCCTTCGTTCCAAACAGCAGATGACAAAGGCAATCTTTGCTCAGGGACTTGGAGGTTGCATGGGAGGCAGTGAAGCTGGCCAAGAGGCCGAGGGTGCACACCTTCCTGGCCACCTCTGCCATCCACATGGAGCACAAGCTGAAGATGACACCAGACCAGGTGCACATCCCTCAATGTACATCCCCGTGAATGTCAAGCCTTTATAGTGCGTGTGTGTACCTCGAGAGTATTTCTCTGGTATGCTTCTGCTGGCCCGCCCTTGAAAGAAATGGAGCAAGTCAAGCAGGGACAGCAAGATGCAATGGCAATGACGCAGTTGGCACAAGTGCTTCCTGGACAGTGCTTTTGCCTCACTAAAAATGGTAATTATTAGGGAGATGCACATGAAGGCGGTGCAAGTGCTAAAGACAAGAGAACGGGCTTCCTGGCAAGTCATCATCATGCGACAACAACGCAGCACTCCGCCCCAGGAGCATCGAATGACCACATTTCACACAAGGAAGTCTAATGAGGTATTTAAACAGGTTTTTAGAGGTATTTGCAAAGGGCTCATCCCCTGCGCAGGTGGTGGAGAACGCGGTGAAGGCAGTGCGGCACCTGCGCAGCCTGGGCTGCACGGACATCGAGTTCAGCCCGGAGGATGCCGGACGCTCGGATCCCAAGTTCCTTTACAGAGTCCTGGCCGCAGTCATCGAGGCTGGTGCCACCACCCTCAACATCCCAGACACCACAGGTGATTCTTCCCCTCCAAATCCGTGATAAAACACATCATGCAGCATTGTTCTGATGTGTCGCTTGCACGCATGCTTTAGAGTGCTCGGAGTGCGCTCACTGCTCTCCAGTGCAAGGTATGGGTTCACTTTTTGAGTGAAAATTCAGCATGCCTCTAGCAATTACTGCTGGTGACGCCCTGCTGTGAAGCCTTCAAAGTCTTATTTGTGTGCATCATGGCAGTGCGTTGATTGCCAATATACTCTGGATGATGCCAGGAAAACTTCCTATGATCGTGTGATTTTATTCATTCAGTGGTAACTTCACCCTTGCAATTTCTCAGAGAGAAGCCATTCCCCTGATGACATATGTGTGCCCACTTTGGCGACAGGCTGGAACCTGCCCCACGAGTTTGGCGGCCTCATCGCTGACCTCATCGCCAACACACCTGGCGCTGACAAGGTCGTTTTTTCGACGCACTGCCAGAATGACCTGGGCCTGTCCACAGCCAACAGCCTGGCAGGGGCAATGGCGGGGGCAAGGCAGATCGAGTGCACCATCAATGGAATTGGGGAGCGCGCGGGGAACGCCTCACTGGAAGAGGTGGTCATGGCCATCAACAAGCGCGGGTGCGTGCTTTTAAAATGCATTTGGAACATTGTCCTAGCACCTCGTGGGTGGCTAATAGTCATCTAGGGGCTCAAGATGAGAATTAACGCCCCAGTTGCTGCTCCGGCACTAGCACTTGCATGTGTCTTGAGTTGTGGCACAAGTGTATGAAAAATACCGACATGCACCTGTTTGGTTCCCTGGTTGCACCGGTGCTGTCCATGAATATGCAAGCCAGGCCATTTTGCGCACAGCCCATTCTGTGCAGCTGGGAGCATTAGCATTGCTTTCTGAGAGCGAGAACTGAGTGTCTGCTCCTGATAGGCTTGCCTGATAGTCAGCATACCCAGCAGTGAGCGGAAGCACTGCCATTGTGCCATTCACGAATATTGTGAGTGCATCTTTTTTGAGGGCTCTGTGTGCATACCTGTCCAGGGCGCAGCAGATGGGTGGGTTGCGGACTGGCATTCGGCCGGTGCACATCATCAGCACCAGCAAGATGGTCAGCGACTACTCCGGCATGATGGTCCAGCCCCACAAGGTCTGCCCCGCAATTTCCACGTCCAGTCCTGACCGCTAATTCCCCTGCTCAGTCTTGATCTCCCCGTCGACGTAAATTCTCAGCTGGCTATGCTTGCGGCGAGCCGAGAGTCAAAGGGTGAGACACACGGCCTGTGCAAAACTTGTGGCCTTCCGCTTGTGTGTTGTCACTAATGGAAGACGTCCCTCGTGGATGAGACGGTGAGTGATCAGGACCCATCCTTCCCTTGTGTACATTTCGAAGCATGCATGCAGCTGAATGCCCAATGAGGTTCTCCATGTCAACATGGAACTGTCTCCAGTGGGTGGGAGCTTTGATCCGGATCTCAAAGGCTGAGGCACAGGCCACTGTGAAACCTATGGCCGTTGGCCCGAAGGTTGCCACTGCCGGCAGACGCTCCCACGCGGATGTAGTTGGATTTTTTTTTTGAAAGGGTTTAGGGTTATAGAAAATAAAATAAAGAACCCTATACCCTAAATCCTAAAAAACCCTAAATATTTAGGATGTACACACCCGGCCCTTGTGTACAGTTCTCAGAATGCAGGCAGCGGGCACACCCACAACGTATCCACGTCAACGTGGAAGCTTCTTCAGTCGTTGGCAGCTTTAAGCTGAATGCTGAGCCACTTGCCAGAACAAAACCTTTGCGTTTCTGCTTACTTGCTGTCATCGCCAGAGATCTTCCCACGTTGATGTGGAGTGATCGATGCCCATCCTCACCTTATTGAAAGTTCTCAGCATGTGTAATTCTTGGAGAACTTCCGTCTATATTTTACTTTGAGCGTATAGGTTCAATATTTCAATGCTGCAAGCGGGTACAGTTGGAGCTGACGGTATACAGAGGGTTGAAGGGGTGATTGTGCATGTGCCTGGGGGCCTCCATTTGTCCCTCCAGGAGAGCTGCAGATCCCATGAAACAAGATTTGGTGTCAGTTGGCATGTACATTACTGCAGGCAAGTGGTGAGACCAATCTGCAGTCCACCACCAAGCTGCAGAGCCTATAAAGCCTATGTTCGTTTCAATATGCATGCATGCGCTGCTGCAGGCGATAGTGGGTGCGAATGCGTTTGCGCACGAGAGCGGCATCCACCAGGACGGCATGCTGAAGAGCAAAGACACTTACGAGATCATCCGCCCCGAAGAGATCGGCCTCACGCGCCAGGACGACGCCGGCATTGTCATGGGTATGTCATCTTCTGAAATTCTTCAAACCGAATTTCAGGATTGTGTGGGATTTAGGATTTGGGTTTAGGGCAACCCTAAACCCTAAATAAATATAGTGGACGGCCTGGAGGGTGAGGGTCAGCGTTGTCAGGGGTGAGTCAGCTTTGCCTCCAATGAGTCACAAATGCATTCCAGAAGCCAAAGGGGAGCTGTGAATTTTCTCCCAGCTGCCAGTGTGCAGTGATGTAGTCTTGCCTGCAAAGAGCAGGCATCGTCATGGGTGTGTCATTCGGTTCGATAGGACAAGAGAAAGTTATTGGAGTGGTGTAGCTTCTCTTTGGCAACTGTTTGGATGCCTGGGGGTGCTGCCATCTTGCGGGGTCCCTGTGTGGAATGGGCAGAGATCTAAGCTACATGCGACAAAAGTGTGAGTTGTGGCCTGTTTTCCCGCTTGTTTCATGCATGCGTCATATTGCCTTACCAGATGTACACGTTTCATCTGTCATGTTCTCAACAGTAGGCACTTCTTTGCAAGCTCTGAATAAAACAAGCTTGGACCAGCGGCCTTTGCACTGCGCTGGAAGCTTACAGCATTGCCTTCTAGGGGTGCAGAAACCGACTGTACCGGTGCAAGCGTGAGGCAGCACAGTAAAGATGTCTTAGTCGGCTTGTTGCATTACATCTGAGATGTGTGTCGGGCGCGCGCAGGCAAACACAGCGGGCGGAATGCATTGCGCACGAAGCTGCAGGCGCTGGGCTTTGACCTGGCACAGGACCAACTGGACGACGTGTTCAAGCGCTTCAAGGTGTGACTTCCCTTCAGGTAGCTTGACAAAAGTGATCAGGGAGCAGCTCAAAGGGAGGCATCTCCGGTATGGCAGAGATGTCACCTGGCGCCATCTTCAGGAGCTGTTGAGGGGAGGACACATGGACGAGAGATAACCTGGCGTGCCTTTTAGTGAGACTAGAGGGGAAGGCGCGTAGAATATGCGGAGCACCCACTGGCAGGGAGGGGCGGCAGTATTTTGCGAAGGACTTGTATTACAGGACCGCATGCTCTTAGTGACTTTGAGTGAAACTACAACTTGCTGTATTTTTATTGCGTCTGATGATTTGTGTCGTTTTGCATGCGTAGAGCTTGGCGGACAAGAAGAAGAATGTAACGGACGAGGATGTGCTCGCGCTGGTCAGTGACGAGGTGCACCAACCAGAAAAGCTGTGGGATCTGCTGGGCCTGCAGGTGCGCATGCTTGCCTCCCTCTGCAGCAAGAACTGCGCAGAACAGGGCCTGCTGATATCACGTTCAAACTTTGTGATGCAGCGCACAAATGTTCACGCCTTTAGGTGCGGCCACGACGAATCACTGAACTGCCAGGAACCTTTTCTCCCCATGCCGTCACATAGGCTGCTGTGCTGTTATTGACATACACCCGGCAGGAGCATATTTCTGCTATTGTCATCATGCTGCATGCTGCGCACGGTGCTGGTGGTGATAGAACTCTCATGCTGCAAATCGCTCAGGTTTTGTGGCCTATAGGGTGCACAATGGGGCCTACCCAAGGCATTGGTGTCGCGTAGGGTGTAGCCACTCAACAAAATGCTCAGAATGCATTTGACTTCAACCTTGGATGTGTTGTGATTGCAGGTGGTGTGCGGGACGATGGGCCTGCCCACTGCCACTGTGCGGATGCTGGGTCCCGACGGCATCGCGCGCACGGCCACCGGCATGGGCACCGGGCCGGTCGACGCCGCCTACAAGGCCATCGACGCCCTCGTCCGCGTCCAGGCGCGTTCCCTCCCTCCCTTCCTTTACCCATTGCGCAGATTCCGTCTGAGCGGGACAGGACCTGAGGAGCCCTCCTTTGGCAGGCTGTGAGTCTGGTGGTGCCTGAGGCTTTCCGTTTGCAGGACTCTGAGTTCTCGGGCAAATTGTAATCATTATCATTCATATCTTTACAACACGCTTTTCCTGCCAAGAGGCAAGGTGCGTCCTGCGGACAAGCTGCAGTTGAAGGCTGCCATCATCCTACCCCTTGTTGGACTCGCCAGATCCACGCAAGACCCAATCAACCGTGGGCATGGTGCTTTTCTTATTTGTACTGCCCCCCCGCCAGCCGGGTATGGGGGAGGCGAAATATGAGGGACATAATATGTAGTGTTTCCCGAGTCTATATAGTGATGCCTTGTGGTGTGCCTGGTATGTTTGGTATGCCTGATGACCTGAGGCATCTTCTGGCGTCCGGTGTGTTCCAAGTTGCTGTCTCTGCGTTCCCACAAGATCTGACTTGCTGAGGTGGCGTGTGCCGGCATGTGCGCGCAGGTGCAGCTGAGCGAGTACACGATGACTAGCGTGACAGAGGGCATTGAGGCGCTGGCGTCCACTCGGGTCTCCATCCGACCTGTGGGCGGCCACGCAGACCAGGGCTTTGTCATCCACGCACAGGTGGTTACATTGCCTCGGCTGCATGCATCTGGTCTTATTCCTAGGAGGCCAGAACCATTGTTGCGAAATGATGGTGCTCTGCAAGTTGGCATTGCTCCTACCCCTCTGCCCCTTTTCTGCCGTATGCATCATGTTATGCCTTCATCCTTCCATTGAAATCCTGACTGATGGCTTAGTACTGTGCATTGTGTCGTGACTATGTGGACTGTTCTGATGCCTCATTTCAAAGCTGTTGGATGTTCTTTTTTACAGAGCAGGCCAGCTGCATTGCCTTGATATACGTTGGTAGCCTCCAAGGAAAGCGAGCATGGTGCAGAGCTCTTAAGAAACTTTTTGATTGCGTTGTGCAGGGCGGCTCAACGCAGCGCAGCTTCTCGGGCAGCGGGGCGAACGAGGATATAGTGGTGGCGTCCGCGCGCGCGTACGTGTCAGCGCTGAACAAGCTCATCGCCTTCATGGCAGCTTCCCAGCGCGCGGCCGGGGCCGCCGCCGCCAACGCTCTAGCAGACGAGCCCGAGATGGCCCCCACTCACTGATCCACCCTTGGCTTCACCCCAGCCGTTGATTGTTGGGTCAATGTGTGATACTTTGAACTCTGTGTGGGGATGAGATCTGAGAGCTGTTGCAGACTGGTCTTAGGCCCCACAACCACGGTAAAAGTAGCGGGTAAAAGAGGCTGGTCAATGCCTGTGCAGACGAGCCCGAGATGGCCCCCACCCACTGAGCTGATAGTGTTACCTGGCAAGAGTGCAGTGCTGCAGCAACATTTTTTAGGGTTTAGGATTTAAAGTTAGACCCATAGCATTGTTGAGTAGATCACAGTGCTGAGAGGGGGTTACATCGGTGGATTTCATGGCAGTTGGCGGGTGTAAAGCTTAAAATGAAATACTCCAAAGGTTGATCTAAGAGCAAGGATTGATCTTGCTGCCGGGAGTGCAACCGTCCCTGAAGAGAAGCTTTGGGTGACAGGTGGCTGTGACATGAACCACGGAGCCTTGTTTTTGGGATGCTGGGGTGTGTGCCCTGGCAGTGCGCAGTCAATGCAATGCAGTGCTGTGCTGGTTTGTCTTTTGACCGCAAAAGTTGTTGCAGTGTCCCAGATGAGCCATCTTGATTGTGGGCACATGTGGGCACATGAGATGTACATCTCATGGGGTGAACAATACATTTCTTGTGACACTGAGTCGCTCGGCACTGACCTAAAGTTGTGCCTGTGAGACTTTGAACCCAGTCTGCCATTGTGTGACACATTCTTGTCTGACGAAGGTTTACAACCCACAGGTGATGGCCTTCTTGTTGATGGAGACTTCATGCTCGTCTGACTGATTTATGCATGCGCCTTTTGAGGTTTAGATATGCTGGTACTTTTGGTGACAGTCTTGAGCTACCTTTACGTGCTCGTGTGTCTGAAAACGTTAGGTTTGCCTGCCAACCATCTAAGCTGCCAAATGTGAAACAAAGGCAATTGATTATTGGATGAAGGGTCCATTCACGCAGTCGCATAACTTCTCCAATGCATTACACATAAGCCTGCAGGCGGCTGTTGAGAATAGCACCCGATCCCGGCTACTGCATCTGTCATTTTGCACCCCTTCTTTTGGATATCACACGGATCAGGACATTATTATTATTATAGGCACCGCCTTTAATGTGCTGCCTTCACACATTCACATGTACAGCTCCAACGTGCACTCTGTCTGCCTTCAAGCTATGGCATCTTGCACGATAGCAATAACTGAGCTTGGAAATAGTATATGCAATATGTCACAGATTATATGTTAAAAGGAAAGGCGATTATGGAGCACCCACTTTTGCAACGACATGGCTGCCTTGACTTGCTCTGTAGTCGACAGAATTATTTTTTAAACCAGAACTCTGCTGCGGGTGCTTACATCAATTGGTGACTAAACGAATGTGTCACTTGTGATGCAAGCTTTCATCAGAAAGGGAGAAGACTCAGTGATGGACATTCTTTATATAGTAGTACTAATTATTTATAATATTACATAACATCATCATAATCACATGGCGGTTGTCTTGCCGTGGGGTCGACGTGTAAGGTCTTATGCATGGCTTACAGCATTCACAATGTTCGGCAAGGTGGCAATACACTGTAGGCACGCACTTCTTTCAACTCCACTCACACAGCCTCGGGACCTTGTCATTCAAATATTATGAAAATGCACACTCGGGATGACCTTTATCCCATGCGCTCACCACACAAATTGCTGCAATTTCAACTCTGTGACAAGGCTGTGCCACAGTCCTGCACTGTTCTTCGGCCCATCACAAAAATTTTGAACTGTGACGTCTTTGAAAAGCAGCTTTGACATAGCAGCTTGGGCATATTCAATAGGGCAAGTTGCACGCCAGCACACCCCCAGAACAAGGACCTTCTGCAATGCTTTAGCCTTTTTTCCTCTTCTCAACACTGGCATCGCGATGTGCCTAATGGAAATGTGCCCGGTCGGCGCATTGTCTACGTAGCATTGTCTACGGCGCATTGTATACACTCCACCGAAAAAACGTGTGTGACAACTTGAATCTGCGTGTAGTTACTTAGATTTTTATAGGATTTAGGGTTTATGCCCTATCCTCACCCTACCGCTAAACCCTATATTGAAGCTGTTGGCTAGGCTGTCACTGCTCGGCAGCGGTGCGCGCCAGCTCCTGCTTCAGGCGCTCCACCTCTGCAGCGTGCCTGGCCGCCTGTTCCTGAGCCTCCTGCACTACCTGCATAGGAAGGCTCCGCGATGAGGCCCGCACTCAGCGGTCACATGCAGTCTTGCAAAAGCTTCAGACACATGTCCGGGGATCCCCGGAATACAGCAAGCAGAGATCTGGACTTAGGGCAGCGCGAAACGTCTAAACAGATAGAATCATGCACTCAGCAGTCCCACAGGCACCTATCAATCATGCCAGCTGTACGACATCTTGGGATGAAAGAACAGACACTCTTTATCCTGCACCTCTCCTGGACCCCCGCATGCCAGGACTACTTGGCCCGAGAGCCCCTCACACAGAGTCTACATATAGCTTCACTGTACAGCGGCCCTGTGGGGCGTAAAGCCCCTACAGGGAACTGTGTTATCAGGATTTAGGGTTAGTGTAGGGTTTAGGGTTTAGGGTTCAGGGTGGTCGCACCGATGCGGCGCGGTCTTCGACGGCCTCGACGAGCATGGCCGCCTCGGCACGCACTTCTATCGCTCGCCTGGAAATCAATTTTGAATTTAAATTTGTATTTTTCCCTTCATTTTAAAAGCAGGTGGTTCCCGGGTAGCGCTGATTTCTGACACATGCGAATTTGTGCAGTGCCTGGTGTGGGGGTGACATAATCAAGCCAGAGTAATTGGAGGCAGACACGGCAGTGCGAGCGCCAGGAGAAGAGTGCAAGGGCTGCCTCGAAGTTCATTGCAAAGCGTGGCGATTTGTAACACACCTCAGGTATTATGTAATGACAGAATATGAAGGGTTGCGGAGGGTGAGACTTAAATATAGACAGGGGTAATCACACCTGTTGGCCGCCGAGACCATCGCAGCCGCAGCCAGGGCCTCCCCGTCTATGGGCTCTGCACCGCACAAAAAAAAATGAAGTCAGGAGCCTGTACACTTGAACACACCCGCGACAGGCAGCGATAGGAACAGCATATGCGTGGCGGCCCCATTGGAATGCATTGCTGCCCAACAGCCAATGCTCCGAGAGGTTCTGATGCAAAGGGCAGACTGGCTTGCTGGTTCCTTGGAGTCCTTGTACGTTTGTATCACAGCCCCATTTGGCCCTTTGCCAGAATGGGTGTGCCAACACTTCCTGTTGCGCAAGGCTTTAGCTGTGACGCTGCTGTGTTGCTGTTATGCTGCAGCCCCATCAAAGCTGACAGCGGAGCAGACCAGGTTTGAGACAGACTGTCCGCTGCATGCTGTGTGCACACCTGGCGAGGTGATCACCTGATCAACCGGAGCCGCCTGCGCTTTCCCCTTGCCGCCATTAGCACGCCCCTGCAGCCGGACACACCAGCTCAGCACTCTGACTACCATGCATCGTTAATTTAAGTGTTCAGGAGAAGTACCCGACCGTGTCACTGTAGCTTCCGTGAAAAGGTCCCATCGCTCGAGCTTGAGAGCAGTTTGGCAGTGGCCAATGATCTAAAACTGAGATGCTTTCTTCAATGGGGATTCGAGATGTCTATTGACTTGCAGAAAAATGCAGCCACAATAAATCCGACAAAAAGATGAGCTTCACCTGAGCTGAGCTGCCGCTTGTGGCTTCCTGTGCTGCTGCAACTGATGTGGTCATGGGCCACAGGGGAAAAACGCAGTACATCTACTGTATCAAACTCTGTCTCCCTTCAGATAAGGCAGAGCTAACAAGTAGAGGGCAGAGAGCACCTTGCCCTGAACCGAGCTGCTGTTGGCAGCTTTCTGAGCTGCAGCAACGGCTGCTGTTGCACAGGCCCCACGCAGGGCACATGCCACTAGTGCATCCAGTGTGACATTCTCTATTCACTATTCACCAGGTGGGGGGCTGAAAGCACCTTGCCCTGAACTGAGCTGCCGTTGGCGGCTTCCTGAGCGTCTGCAAGCGCCGCATTGAGACGGCTGATCTCCGCCTGTGCTTCCTGCAGCTCTGCTGCCGCCTGAGACCGAGCCGCCAACTCATCCTGTGGTGCAACAGACCACTTCTCAAGAGCGCTCGCTTGACACATTGTGCAGCTGCCGCAGCAACAGAGTTGCAAATTTGCGTGTGTTTTACAGTGTTGCTGTATTGAGAAAGCAGAGCTCCACCCAGACCTGCTGCCACACCAGCAAGCACAGGCGCAGCAATGGGATTGAGGGGGATCACTCTTCTCTTTGACAGTGCTTGCCGTGCAGCCCTTTATTAAAACGTTTTTCGTGTCTGAAAGCAATAGATTAGCTTACGTCACAGCACAGAACAACCAAACGGCCCCAGTTCGGCAGCTGGAAACTTGTGACCTAAACGGATACCGAGTGACAGTGTCATGAACTGGGCAGTTTGGCAGCTTTATATGCCCCAAACTCTGCAACTCTGCATCCGCCAGCCACTGCCCCCCGTCAGGAGACTGAATTTTGTACGAGGCGCCTGAGAAATCCACTCCCCACAATCATCTTCTCAGCCTAGTGGGAGAGCGCGGCCTGCTGCGGCTCTCTTTCAATCATCCACAGAGCCCCTAGCATGCTTAATATTATTTTTCGACGATTTTCCTGCCTAGGTGCGTCCTGCAAAGAAGCTGCAGATAAGGGCTGCCACAATCCTACCTCTTATTACACTCGCCAGATCCAAGCAAGACCCAATATACAGTGGGCACAATGCTCACTATGTATACCGCCCCCTGCCAGCCAGGGCACATAACATGCTTACAATTACATAAAAAGGGGAGAAAGCTGGCGCACGTTCATCTTTGCTGCCTGGTTTGAGAGGGCTGCCTGGTGGTCGCGCAAGCCTTGCAGCTCCACTGAGAGGCGCCTGATGTCGCCCTTGGCCTCCCTCTTACTGCTCTCCAGCTCATCCCCCAGCATCAGCACCTGCGCGCGTGTCAAGGCACAGCTCCAAGTTCAGATTTCAGTTCAGAGTTCCAAGTTCAGATACATGAGCCGCGCCCTCTGCAGCTGCGCGCTTCGTCGCATCAATTCAACCCACTGCACAGGCCATGCACAGATATGCGCAGGTACACCAGGTGTTTCCTCGAGATAACTAGTCCTGAGGAGTAAAAACGTGTGACTCCTATCTCAAATATGGCTGATGCTTCCAAGGTGCATCTCGCCCTCTGCACGTGCGGCGACTGCGTCCTAGTGATCTTTCACCAGACGCTTGCAAGCTCACCATAGTGAACGAAGACGAGGAAGCAAGAACGGCTGTGGTCATGCCCACCGGATGCAGCCAAGCATGAGGGCTAATGAAGCTAGACATGACAGCAGAGGCGAAGTGCTCCGGAAGAGATATTGCCAGCATCTGAACTGGCCACGGAAAGTTTGCAACACCGCCTGTCTTCCATGCAATCCAGAGTGGGATAGACTGGCATGTGAGAAGTGGTGAATTCTGAGCTCCAAATTGGATCGAGGCAGCTGTGCGGGGGCGCACCTTGTGCTCGGCCTCTGACAGCTGCAGTGCCTGGGACTGCGCCACCAGTGCACCCTTCTCAGCCTCCGCCAGCTTCGCCTGCAGATCCTCATTCACCTGCAGCATTGCTAACCATCAGTCATGCCATGCATGCCACGTCTGCGATTGAAACGTCTCTCAGTCAAATGCACTCTCAGTCATCTTCGAGAGGGCCCGCCAGGCAGTAGCAGTAATCCTGTGAAGTAAGCCGGCCTCATGCTGATCAGCATTAGACGCCCTGGAGGCCCGCAGCAACCAAGAACATTGCCTATGACGAGATCATTGCAGGCCAGAAGGGAGTACGATTTTTAATAGCATTTGGGCTGCCTACTCCACATGGAACAGTGCCCGTACTCTCACTTTATGTTGCCAGTGTGTGCCTAGACCGTCCAGCCCAGTATTAGCTGAATGTCTTAGAGCAGGCATATTGGGCCTTTGAAATACTTATTGCACAGAACGCACTTGGCCATGGAGGACTGCAACCCTGTCTTCATAAAAACATGTGCCGAATAAGGATGTGAGATTACTTATACTTTTCTTCACCACATCATCACCAGTAGAGATGCCATCCAAGAATGACCAGGTGAACATCGGGACGTCCTAACTACAGGGCAGCACTTTTGGGCATCAATCAGAGACTTTGCGCTTCAGAAGGAATCCGGTGAGTCTGGCGTATCGCTTTGTCACACCTGGTCTGCAGCCCAGCACTAGCTGAATGTACAGTAGTATCAGGCACACTTGCGGGACTGAAAATCCTAGAATACAACTACGAATGCACCACTAGGTCTCTAAGCCTGTCCCAAAAAGGCATGCAAGGTTGTGATCAACTTGATATCAAGAGCTTCTCACCAGCATTTGCCAGCCAAAGAAACAGTGGGTGGAGGTTCCGGCCTCGATTCAGCGCGGAGCAGTGCTTGCCAGGGAACTGTATTATATAACTGTATATAAACCCTAAATATAGGAGAGACGTCGCACTGCAAAGGAGTCTGTTGAAGGGGCAAAAAGTCTGAGTCACACCTGGTCTGCGCGCTGCAGCTGCTCCTGGATGTCTGACTCGCGGCCCAGCGCCTCTCGCGCGTCCTGCACCGCCGAATCCACCTCCGACTGCAGCCGCGTCCGATCCGCCGCAGCGTCCTCCAAACCCCTTGCCAGCCCGGCAGCCTCCTCCTGCCAGGGTTTTGGATCGGTTCAGGTAAAATTGGGTGTAGACTGGCTGTTGCCTGCTTGCAGCCTCGACAGTGAGGCAACATTGTTCCCCGAAGCTTGGCTTGCCCCGCTGCTACCATTCTCAAGCACAAGCCACGCAGGAATGGCCAAGGTGAAGGACATGCTTGCTAGGCATAAGCATGCGCAAGGAAAAGGACAAGTCCTGCACCGGGGACGCAGCTCAAAGCCATGTTGATTGACCACTAAACAGTGCTGCCAATTTGTGTTTTACATTGTGACACGCATTTCGCAGCAATTGATTTGTGGAGGGTGAATGCAACGGTGTTGACCTGGGCAAGGGCCAGCTCGGTCTGCAGGTGCTCAGCGGCTGTGTTGGACTCCTCCAATGCAGACTTGAGCTCGCGTGCGACGCGTATTGCTGCATCCGCCTCGGACTGCAGCCGCGCCCGGTCCGCTGCTCCATCCTCGAGATCCCTCACCAGCCCCACCGCCTCCTCCTGTTCCACCAACAAATTCGCGCGTTTAAGAGGAGATGGATACCTGCATACGCGTGCCAGCCATATGCGACGGCCATTCGCTGGGCCAGGCATGCATGTGCTTCCGCATAATCATTTCTTGGATGGATGCGTCAACATGTGGAACAACAGTCGGGACAGCAAAGCCATCATGCTTCAGACTTGCAATCTTGCGCACAAATATTGGCCATGTCAACGCCCATCAATCAAGAATTGCAGGGGGCAATGTGCAGATTCTTTTATCCTGTGGATTTTATTGGAACAAATGAAAGATAGCAATGAGAGGCAGCCTACCTGCGCTGCGGTCAGCTCCGTCTGCAGTTGCTGGGTGGCCGCGTTGGACTCTTCCAATGCAAACGTGAGCTCCCGAACCTCAGCCAGCAGCTCACGAGCATCCTGCACGACATATGGCAAATTTATCTCACACAGGTGCGGAACTCCCACATACAATACCTACACATCTTTCGATTGGAGGGTAGAATCACACGACCATCATCCTTGCCTATCCATTTAGGCATGTGTGGCCAGGGTGCTCGCCATGGATACAGATGCCACTACTGCTTCTCAAACGCCACGCAAATGCAAACGCATAATGCTGCGCACACTTACCAAGATTAGGCACACAGCTTCCGGTCAGTAATCATTGCCCAGCAGAAAAGGAAGAAAAACTGAGAATCTCACCTGCACGGCGGCGGCGCGCGCCTTCTCGAGGGTGGCGGCCGACTTGCGTTCCGCCGCCAGCTGCGCAACAGCTGCCGCCCCGCGCTCGCGCGCCTCCTTCAGGGCAGCTTCCAGGGCGGCCACAGTCTCGCGCTGCGTTCCCTGCGCCTCCTCCGCCGCCCTCAGCTCCACCAGCAGATTCGCCGCCTCGGCCTGGGCGGATGACATAATCGGTTAGTCACCGTCATTTTGTGTGGAGGTCCAGGTGGTCCAAATTCCAAAGCAACTGGAAGAAAGCTGTTGTGTGTATGCTCATGAGCGGTTTGTTTGTCTCTCAGCGGTGATACTTGGCACTGTGCTTCAGCACTGTCCATCAGACGTTGCCTCAGCAGTGTTGTTCCATGCACACATCCCTCCTATGTTCTTCATGCAAGCACCTGCAAATCACATTGCCAGAAAACGTTCTCTCCCCGGCCGCATGTAATTAAAGAGCTGAAGATCAGCAGGTGGAGGAATTATTCACCTGGGAGTTGTTCAGCGTCCTCTCTGTCTTAGCCAGCTGCTGGCCCAGCTGCTGCTCCTTCGCCGACAGCTTTGCGGCAGCTTCCCGCGCCTCGGCCAGCTGCCTGTCCCTCCCTTTCACCTCCTCTGTCAGCGCGTCAATCTGCCCAGCAAAAAAGATATACCGGTTGATGTCTCCTCCTCATGTGTCCCAACAGCTCCGGGCAATATTTAAATGCAGTATTATAAGGGTCCCAAAGAATTCAGAAGAATGACGCCGCCCAAATTGCAACATGCTGTCTTGAAACCTTCACAGGTGCTGAGACAAGCCTTGTAGCCTGCCAAGCCTGCCCATGCATGCATGCGTGCGTTTCAACCCAATGATAGTACGCGGTGCAACCAAAGACATATAATTCACAACACACAACAAAATAATTAGACAGCCGGAGGCAGTGCCCCACCTTGTCCTCCAGCTTGAGGGACATGACTCTATAGTCCTGCTTCACGCTCTGCAGCTCCCTCTGCAGAGCGCTGGTTTCCGCAGCAGCGGCCGCCGCCTGCGCCTTGAGTGACACAACGCTGCCAGCCGTGGTCGCCAGCTGCTGAGTCACCTCATGCTCCCGCTCCTGCAGTTGCACAGCATATTTACTAACCTCTTCCACACTCTAGGTGATTGTGTCTCGTAAGAAGACCTCATTGTGGTACAGGCACAACTAGGTCTGTGTTGCGAGGCTTATACCGCTAGACAGAGGAGGCACAAGCCTCCTACGCCTGGTGCAGTTGTCCTCAGGTCGATACCCTCAAAAAAAATTTCTGGATGCTCAGTGACAGCACAGCAGACGGCAGAACCTTCATTGCCAACCTCATCAGAAAGCGCCGATTGGCAAGAACTTGACTTCCTGACAACCATTCTCCCTGATCAGGTCGTGCCATCTGCACAGCTTTGCAAGCCTGTCGCGCAAATAGAGCTGGGAAGCACGGTGTCCTGCAGACGCCAACCTCCCACGCCTGAGGGCACTCGGAAGGCGCATTACAAAGACCTCTTGCTTCAGGGAAGATATGCTTTCACTGGATTCAGGACAGTAGCTTTCTTCCAAGCTGTTGTAATACAAGGAGTACCTTGGCAGACTGCAGGGAAGCTTCCAGCTGTTCGCGCGCGTCACTGACCCCTTCTAGGGTGGACGTCAGCCGCTGCACGCTCTTCTGGCTGTCGCCCAGTGCCTCGGCCGCTCGCGTGTAGTTCTCAGACGCCTCTGCCAGGCTCCTCCCCAGATCTTTTGCCTCCTCTTGCGCTGATGAGAGCTCCCGCTGCAGCAACTCCTTTTCTGTGGCACAAGAACATCCATACTCAAGGTGAGAATAAATGAACACATAATCATAAATACTCATACATAGTCATATAACATACTCATACATACTCTGAGGCAGTGGCGGTGGCAGGTGAAGCGGAAGGGATGTGTTGTTATGTGCTTTTGTCTTCCTGTCACGAGGCAGGAGATGAGGAGTGCAATATGAGGCAATTGGTGAGTCGGCTGTAAGCAATTTTGCAAGGAAGACACATGCTCAGGCGAAGCGGTGGAGCAAGGAGAAGTTACTTGTATGTATTTACTTGTATGCAGGACATGTGCGACAAGCATGCATCGGGGGTTGGTTTGCACACAGGAATGAGTGCCGTGTGCTAGGGTGAGTGAATGCATGCCTACCTTTGTTGCTGGTGCGGAGGGCCTCATCAGCTGCCTGTGAGCGGCTAATTGCTTCTGCCAGTTGGGAGCTGATGCTGCCAGCGTCCTGTGCCTGCAAGATTGCCAAGATTGACGCAGCATAAGGACGTCAGCTACAACCTTGATGTGGTCGAACACTTTGTTCAGCATCAGCATCAATACAAAACAAGCGCAAAAATAAAGGAGGATGGGCTGCGCATACGTTTATCAAAGACAGTCTCACCTCGAGAGAGAGATATTGCAAGATAAACCACATGTGTGGCTATGACAGCAGTATCCTACCTTTAGGAGGTACAGGATGCTGAGGATGAGGCTAATGACCCCCAAAGCTATCCTATCTGGCGTAAGGGCATCGGAGAATTGCGAGGCGTCTAAGGCTGTCAGTTGTGCCGTGGCAATGGTGAGGCCATCAAACCAGTGGATCTTCGAAAGGAAGTCTGCAGCCGAATCTGATGACATTGCGTTGATGCATTCCTGCACAATATACGGGGCGCAAGTCGACCTTTGCAATGTGAACTGAGCAAACAGATGCTTTCATGCATTAAAGGGGTGTTCCATCGCCAGGAGATAAAAGCGTGTGGGTGGTCATATCAGCTTATTGATTGCGCAAAGATAAATTGTAATGACACTATGAGATATTGAACGCTTGTCACATTTACATATCGATGAAATTAGGTAGAGAAAACGCAAAATTCCTGTACCTGGGACTGTGAGGCAGCTGCTTGTTCCACAAAGTTGATCATGCCGATTGCCGATGCGATGCCACAGCGAACGCGGTGGTGCTTCCGATTTAATGATTGCTTTCGCATGGCAATGCTGCCGTCTCTCGTACAAAGCTGAACCAAGGCCATGTGTCTCCTCCATGGAGCGCGGCAAAGACCTGGCAGATCCCTGCCTGCTGGCACACGGCTCATTCTGCATCCCAAGGACGACAGCGAATCCATTTTCACAAGCTGTGATGCAAAACTTATGGAGCTAGTGTTTGTATTGGATGACAAGGGAAATCGGATGGGATGCGGGTGTACCCTAGATTGTGAGGGTCCTTATTGGGGATTGAGCCTAAATAATTTAGGGCCTGCACCTCAGCAACTCAACAAATTGGCAGGCATCCCAGAACAATACGTTCCTCCTTTGCCAATATTCCCCCAAAATGAAGCTCACAACTTCTGCCTGTCATCAAAACAACCAATCAAATTCAGTCAAAAGTCAGCTAAGCTGGAGCTACCGGTCATGCAGCTGATGTCAGTAGAAGGGCCTGCTCGGAAAAATATCTCACCATGCAGTACTAAACACCACAGAGGCCAGGTCTCTACTGTCAAAATTCTTGCATTACAGCAACAAGGTGCATGTGTATCCCCACTTCCTAGAAAAAGCCAGGACAGAATACAAAATTCCCTTTCTCTGAAATTCCCCTTTAAAAATTTCAGCCTGATTAGCGCTTATAAGTTATGGTGATGCGGTCAGCTGAATCTACCCATAGCGTGAGAACATCAAGTTGCTCAGATCAATCTAAGCGCCTAGCTAATAGCACATCAACTGAAATCCACGATAAAGCCACCAACGGCTAACCCAACAGGCACTATAGGAGATGTTGCCTCAAGTCAGTGCAGACCAGCAACTGAATATGTTATTGCAACTTTCCAAGCTAAGAACACTGCATGCAAGAGCATCCCAATCCAATGTTATACAGGGGTAGGCGGGTTGTACGAGCTGCCACTTGCTTGCTGCCCTGCCGCAGCCGCAGCTGCAGGTGCAGCGGGCTTGCTGCTGTCGCCTATGCTGGGAGCCTGCATGCATGCATGGCCCAAAGTAATATTCTTAGCAGCAGTGCAGTTCTGCTTGTGTGTTTGGGACTATTGGGATCTTGGAAGCACAATGGCCAAATCTGCCTACCACTGTACGCCGGTTCCTACTCTTGCAAGCATACACCGTGTATGGTGATCTCAGAATACCGCCAAGACTTGACAGGAAACCAAAATTTCCAAATTCCGATGGGACATTCCCTTATCATCATTACTGCACCCTACCTCTTGCCCGGCTTTGAAAGTCACGCTCCTCCAGCTAAACTCCTCTTTCCTTGCAGGATGCATGAAACCCATGCAGAGATGAATTTCAGGAGGCCAATGAGCTGAGTCAGCACTGACTAACCTGCGGCGCGGCGGAGCTTCCGGGGCGGTCGACAACGACGTCCGGGGGAATGTTTATGATCACGGGGTCTTCGTCTCGATCGGGGTCGGACCCGTCTTCAGGCCGTTCCCTCTGCGGCGGCTGCAGTTTGACGCCGCAGCAGAGCCCCAGCACCAGGCGCACCGGCAGGCAGATAATAAACAGCACAAGGCACAGCAGAACCAGCAGCTGCGCGCACACATGATAGTCACCTCAGTGCCTGCGTTTATGCTTGCTGGAGAAAGTAGCAGAAAGGTAGACATCCAGAGTGTAGGCTGCACCGCTGCAGAACAAAGCGGCTGACAGCACCAGGCACAGCAGCACCAGCAGTCGGGGTCACATCTGACCTCTAAGTCAGTAACAAACAATATAGATGAGTTGGACAGGCCATCAAAGGAAGGTAACCAGATACACCATGGCAAGCCAAAGAGGATATTGTGATGCAGGTCGGTGAGAGGGCATTATCACACAGCTCAGCTACTGTAGCTGCATTGCTTCATCCTTTTCCGGTGAGAGCATGCATGGGATGCTAACAAGAAAAGATTCTCTGGACAGCACACAAGCCTTCCTCTTGTGGCGCCCTGCTGTACACATCTCTTGCGCATGTGCTCGTGTGTCCAGGTACCGCTTCTGGTTTGTTTCTGAACATGAGAAATGCTGCTCTTGCAAAGCAGCCTTGCAGATCTTTTTTTGCTGGGTAATCAAGCGCACCAGCGTGACAGGCAGCAGGATGATGAGCAGGCAGATGCCGCCCCCAGGGATGCGCAGCACAGCTTCCATCCAGGCCGGTATCTGCACATTCACCGCCTGCTGCGCCTCCCAATCCGCATATGACACCCCGTCCGGCGCGTCCAAGTCCCTGGCATCGTCCACATACCTGCACAGCAGTCACAACCGTGTAAGGGCTGGAACGGCATGGATGGCAGGGATCTTCTTGGATACAAGAGTGTACTTGAAAAGCAGCAAGCAGCGTCTGCTGTGGCCTGGTGAATGGCATCAAAGCCCTTTTCAGGAGCTCTCGAACTGAGCAAAATGTTCTTCAACGTGCCTTCATGCTTATGGGCACGTTCCTTAGAAAATGCCCACCGTGCTGCCTTCCGCTGCACAATCTGCTCGGGCCATCAAGAAGCTGACCGTTTATCAGAATGCCACAAAGGCAGGGTAATCAAATGCAGAAGATAGATAGGCTGAAGAAAGCACCTGTCGTAGAGGACTTTTTTGACAGAGGTGGAAAGTGTGTCGTAGGCCTGGTTGACTATGGCGGAGGCGTCCTTGGCCTGCGGGTGCGAGCATTTGTCCGGGTGCACCAGCCTGCGGTGACAAACAATCACATCATCCATCATGCATGTAGTTTTCCTGCTGTGTCTGCACCGCACCCCATTGCGCATCTTTGATTATGCTAGCAGGGATGAGAGGGTGGCTTGGGGTGGCTTGGGAGCAACGAGTCAGGGCTGTATGCTTTATGAATCCACGGGACAGATGCCAGCAAGGCAACGCACTGTCAGTGAAAGTAAGATGGTCACCTTGACGCCTTGAAGTAGTTGCCCCGGATCTCATTGGGTGGCGTGTCTTTCTTCACCTGCAACCCGGGCAATGTGTCAGAAACTGATGCCTTGAGCTTAGGGAATTCCAGCTAGCTGTAGGGGTCTGGAAGCTCCTTGTTTGCCAGAAAGATTACCTTGAGAACTGCATAGAAATTCTTCTGCACGCGAATGATCCGCTCAACTTCCTCTGTTGGACCACTGCACAAGCAAAGGTGATCTTCAATGTCATTTCGGTGGCCCCCACATGTACCGTTGATCTTTTGTAAGAATGTTGAAAAACCAATACTTACTCGAATTTGGCGTCCTTTCCTCTCAAAGATAGAAGCTCCTGTCGAGTTGCCTGATCCAGAGGTGCTTCTGGGTCATTTTCTGCTTCCGAGTTTACCATCCTTGGGATTCAAGAAAACTTCGTATCTTTCGTAACAGTACTGTTTATAACCAGTGGCGTGCCACCTCGTTGTTCGCTCGCCTTCTTATGCCCTCAACTTGATGGAAACACCATTTCGATGTCCTGTCAGCAAATGCTTTGCTTTCCTTCAGAAATTCGTTGCATATTCAGCAAGAAGCTCGCTACAGTTATAAGGTTTATGAGTTTGCCACAGTGCACAGATGTATCCTCCATAGAAGCACACCTGAATGCTGCAGCATCGATCAAGCTCTATTTGGGACTACGACCGCAAGCAACTTACCCAAGATTGATTCGCACCACTACACCACACCAAAATTGACGTCTTGCTATCTACTGGTGTTTGATCGTTACTAAAAAACAAGAGCACTACCCTGTGCCTGGCATCCTTAGCCGAGATTTCTGTGGCGTTCTTATTTTTGTGCAAGTTGCTCTCTTTGCCAAACGTGTGGTTTTTGAGAGACAAGCTAAGTGCTAGTTTGTAGTTTTGAAGTCTTGCATGAAACGGGATGATTTGGCATCTGTATCGGCTGTGGTAGTGAGGTTTGTCGGCACCTTTCAAATGCAAGCAGAGCAGAAACACACAGCTCACCCTGGACTTCCAGACAACGCCGTCTTTGAGCTTTCTGGGCAACAAGCTTGAATGAAGATTGCTCTCAGCAAGAATACCTCTGATTGTAGCTGGTAGCTTCGAGCAGCGCTGCTAGCAAGCCTTTGTGCTCTAGAGATCTGAGATCCATCAAGGTCCTGGTTGTCAGGGGGTCAGGACCTGAGGTCCTGGTGTAATTTGCAACACAAGCTAAAACTGCCAATGGCCTGATTTGTAATTGTCAGGCCCCTTACTTCTATGGTGCATCCGTCCTATAGGAGAGTGGGGCATGGGGTTACCTGCAGCCAGCAATTCTCCTGTGCGTGGTACTGGAAGATGTCTGCCAGCAGCAGCAGCTGCTTCTGGCCGGTTCCATCTGGGTATGCCTGGCCGCCTACAATATATGTGTGCTGCCCGTTTGTCGCCAGACCTGTCCACAACAGGGTATGTTACTACGGGCTCCTTTCATCATATGATTTTATGCATTTTACTATGTGCATGACGAATCGTAGACGCTATTCAGACTACCATACATATGTGCATGCATCAGAGGCATGCTCTCCGTGCATAAACCCGGCACTCGTGCTAAGCGGCAGTTTCAAATTAGAGGACATCTCATACCAGAGACTCTCACTGAATGCCTGTACTTCAAATATCACCAGGCTGCTATATACAGGAGAATTTTTAGGCGCCAGCTAGGCTTCATGCTCAGGGATCCTATTACTGAGTATTGTTATTATTATCATTACACGCTTTTCCTGCCAGAAGCAAGGTGCGTCTGCAGACAAGCTGCAGTAAAGGCTGCCAAAATCCTACCCCTTGATGGACTCGCCAGATCAAAGCAAGACCCAATCAACCGTGGGCACGGTGCTCAGTATTTATACCGCCCCCCGCCAGCCGGGGCCATTACTGAGTATGGAGTGACAATAAAGTGACACTTTCAGGCCATGCAAGCACATCACGCACCTCTCAGCATGCCCGACACGCAGTCATCCGGAGCCAAGAGCAGGGCAGCAAGCTGCTTGTGGACTTTGTTGGTCCTGAACGTGCAGGCTCCCGACTCGACTGTGAGGAAGCTGCGCAGCCGCAGGGAAACCCTGGCATCCACTCCGAACCGCGGCTTTGCTCCAGGGAATGACACCTCAGGTGTGGGCATGGGCGCCAGATTAGTGCCTGCACATGCCAGGACATGCACGTGCTGAGTGTTTTGCACTGCTTGAGCTTGCAATCATTCGACTTGCACATGCCGGCACATCCTCGAGATAAACGAGCATCACTTATGAGGAATGAGGCAGAGAGATCAAGGGCAAGAAAGTCATGTCATGTGATGCATGCCCTCAAAGCAGAACCAGGTTCTGTGCCACCTGCAGGGCATTTCTTGACTTGGAACTTCCATATGTTTTGAACAGCTTCACTGAAGCTGCCTTGCAATAGGGCGCTCGTAATCTTCACGGTTGTTTGGCCAGGTCCGCGCCTCAAGATGAAATTATAGCGAGAGTGGAAAATTTGGATTAATTCAACCACATGATACTCATTCTTACAGAGAGAAGACGAGGTGGCTGGAGAAGTGGCGAGTTTACATCATTTCGGGAAGCTGCCTGAAGCTGCGTCATTTCTGGAAGCTGACAAGGTACGTCTCATCAAGAAGATGAGGACTCGTCCTCTTAGGCAGGACTCCAAGGATATTAGCGCTTACAATTACTTATACAATAATGTTCAGTTGACAGCATACTTCCACCATTGCATGACCCACTCATCTCTGAATCACCAATGCACATCTGATCTCCCTGTGTCTAAGTGCTTCTCAGTCTTATCACGTAACCAAGTTGAGGCTGGCATTGAAAACCCATGGGATCACTTCTCCTTGTACTTCTTGCAGACAGCCTTGTGCTGCAGCCATGCTGCGGCCTGGCACTCCTTGCTGCAGTAGCGCACCAGCCGGCAACCCCTGCACACCTGCACCGGCGAACAAGCAAGTGTTTCCCAGCCTTATGATTCCCAGCAGGACACCTGTATTGTGTGACGCCTTCTGATGCTACGCACGCTGCGGCACATGCTCTGCCTGCTCTGCGGACAGGTGGCTCACTTCCGTGCCAATGCAGATCACAAAACCACTCCATCAATATACAAGGGAGATTGTCGCATTGCTGGTGTTTGAGCATTGCCATGGCGCTTTGCAGTCGCACCCATCCTGAGAAATTGACAATTTTAATGGCCACTTCTGAACACCCTCTAGGGGGAGGATCTGTGGCAGCCTGAGCCTGCAGCTTGTCTGCAGCTGCGCCTTGCCTTCTTGCAGCAGCTGGAGTGCTTGCAATCACAATGAAAACTTCTTCCAACCCTGAAAAGTATCGGGGGGATTTCTTGAGGCAGTCACCTTGACTCTTGTAGCCTGCCCGCCGCCCTGAGTCAGCCGCTCGGTCAGGCCACAATGCGCGCACTGCAGCACCCTCGGCATGTCATGTGCATTCTCCAGTGCCACCTGGACAAAATTACTTTTACGACTTTGACTAAACGGCGATGTCTTGAAGTCTCCAAGATGCCCTTGAATAAATTGGCTAAAGCAGCAAAAGCGGTGGAAGCCAGGGTTTTGCAAACCTGGCTCCAACCAGTGGATTTCACGGCAACTCAGCACGAAACGGGGCAAAAGGTGGCTTTAGGATTGAGGTTTTAGGCTGCTGCATGGTTTTGGATGCATTTGTTAAGGCCAATTTGTGGCTTCCAAGCCAATGTCCAAAGGCATATTGCACAATTGTGCCCCAACAGACTTTTTAAAGCCACATTGGCTTCTAGAAACACAGCGACTCACCTGGAACCAAGCTGCAAAGTTTGCGATGGCCATCATGGACTTCTGTGTAGCTCTTCCGATCATAAGTGGATTGACCGTGACAAGGTACGCCATGTAGACGCGCCCCTTGACCCCTGTCAAGTATATCTGCATCGTCTGACCTGCGCAAGGGTCATTCCAATATCAGGAAAGGGGTGAGAAAATATCTCGTGATCTGACTTGTGCCAAAGATCAACACAGCATCCTGAAGGAGTGAGGGATCAAAGGTCGGCAATGGTACTGTAGTACTCATTTAAAAACCCGCAATAACACTTACTTCTGGCCAAAACGGGTGGATGAATAAAGACCCAGATTCCCATAACATAATCTTTATGATTATTTTGAGATCAGATCCGGAAAGCTCCCGGCAAGCCCACTACAATGGAGCATGATTCTGGTGTCTTTCAAATCAGGAAGCCCCTAATAAGTTCCGCTGAAAAGCTTCTTGCACCGCCAGGGGTGCGGGTTCACTCCTCCTTTTTCTGCGCATGGCTAGAATTCAAGGAGAAAGAAAGTTGCTCAAGTGCTGCAGGGAAGACCAGTAGAAGCCCCTGCTGATGGTGAATCGTTACCTGGCTGGCAGATGCTATAGGCTTCCACGTCACTGAAGGCATCAGCAGCTGCACTTGGTTTGCACAGGCCCTGCGCGAGCATCGGGCAGTTTAATGCCATTCCTTAATCGGTGTGAATGCAACAAACTCCTTTCAAGATGCGGATCAGAGCGCCGGCTATATTCTAGCCGTTTAGGGGTTACAAGGACTGCATGAATGGCTTGAATATCAGAGTTGCATTTATGACGGGTGGAGAACAGCTTGTAGTGAATTTGTCATACCACGTTTGCCATGATCTGCTTGTCACGTTGCCAGCCGCCAGTGTCTCCGGTCAAGTCTGGCTGTGTTGCTCTGAAGTATTCCAATGCAGCCTGAATACCAAACAGCATTTCTGTGATCTGTAGACTCAGAGGAAACTCCGTTGCGTCTGCAATAATATCAGGAAGCACACTTCTCTTCTGAAGCACTTGCACTGCGCCTCAGGCAGCAGAACAAACAGACTATGCTCTTTCACCTTGCCAGGTTTTGTCTGATCACAAATCTTCTTCCACAATGCATGGAACAGGTTTTGTCTGATCACGGATCTTCTTCCACAATGCATGGAACAAAATGGCAATCAGAGAAGCCCTTTGACCTGGGTCGGTATGGCTCGGACCTTGTCCGTGCCGAAGAATTTGACAATCTGTGTGACGCTTCGCGCAACGGCTCCATTGTCCTCGCACTTCAGATTCAACAGGGCCTCACAGGGAAAGGTCATCCTCCTGTCGGGAACAGCCACAGCAATGCACCGGGCGGTCTTGTAAGAAAGTAATGCACTGGCAAAGCACTGAAATACACGCTCTGCAATGCCAACAATAATAATAATAATAATAATAATTATTATTATTAGAGTGCCCAATATTATTATGATAATGATAATGATAATTATTATTATTATTATTAGTAGTATTATTATGTTATTATTACTCTTGACAAGAGGCAAGGAAAAGCTGCAGACAAGCTGCACTTAAAGGTTGCCACAATCCTGCCCCTTCTTGGACTCGCCAGATTCAAGCAAGACCCTATCAACCGTGGGAACACTGCTCAGTATTTACACCGCCCCTCGCCGGCCGGGGCAAAAGAATGCCAAAGAATGCAGTTGGAAATTAGAACTATCACCCTGCCTGATCAACTGCTACATGCTCTGCCAACATTTAGGCCTCATTCCCCTGTGTATTATCAGGGTTTATGACTGAGGGGTTTGGGGTAAGGGAGCTGGTATCAAAAAAAGAGCTAGTTGTACAGCGCACCTCGGCACTGTATCAAAAGGGCTGCAGCTGACCCTCCAAGGAACTGTGGCATCTGTAGACCTGCAGGCGCATATTTGAAGTAAGAAACAACAATTACAAATTTCTCGAGCTTGAGCAGCACTGACCGACACAGCCTGCAAGTACCTTGTACACCAACCAGCTCACATCTTTAAGTTGAATAGATTGGATGAGATCTGAGACTATCAGAGAGCAGGGGTGTGCATGTCAATAATTGTTTTTATCAAACCATTTTAAGAGACCTTTTGGAAGCCACCTGAGGCTCATTGGTCTTGTGTGCAGTCTGTCACTGCCCATTTTCATATCACAAAATTCTCATGTGTCATTGCCAACTGATCATGAGAGGTGGAGGCACGTACGGCAAAACATTCTCTCTCAATCCGCTGTAGGTGAAGCCAGGATCAGCTACTGGGCTTATCATCCCCTCAGGCAGGCCCATCCCTGCAAATCTTCTGGATCAGTTGTTTTGCAGAGTTTAACAGGGCCTCAAGAGACTGTCAAGGTGGCCCAGAACGTGCCATCTGGCATCCCTAGGAAGATCCACAGAGGTTCCACCTGCCTACTGCATTCGGGTACAAAGTGTACATGTTAAATATCTAATCAGATATATTACATATATTCTTTGCCCCGGCGGCGGGGGGCGGTATAAATACTGAGCACCGTGCCCACGGTTGATGGGTCTTGCTTGGATGTGGCGAGTCCAACAAGAGGTGGGATTTTGGCAGCCTTTAACTGCAACTTATCTGCAGGACGCACCTTGCCTCTTGGCAGGCGTGTTATAATTTTAATGATAACAATTGGTAAACTGAAAAGGAATCAAGGCGGAACAGAGCCCAGAAGGCTGATGCTAATTCATGGAGGATCCCCCTTGGAAATCAGAACCTAACGGTGGTGATCATCGCTATGAATGACACATCACAAGATTTGAATTTGCAATGCAAAAGCCTCAATAACTCACCATTGACCACACTCCCTCTCTGGATGTCCATGACACTGCGCATATGCGGCCAAGACCAAGAGAAAGAATTACATGGGGTGCGGGCATATTAGAGAAAGAGGAATGCAGACATCAAGGCAGAGCAAGTGCCGGGAGATAGGAGAAAGGACAGCCTTGCAAGTGCACGCCATGTAACAACAACACAATGATCCCCTGGCCCATGTGTGGATGAATGGTTTTATTATATTCAGCGTACCTGTCAGAGATTCTCCAGGTGCGAGCAGAGGGACAGCCAGCGCTTCATGGTTGCTGGAGGTCATGAACACGCTGGCGCCCGGGGGAGCTGTCAGGAAGCTGCGCAGTTTCTGTGAAGCAGTCCTTGCGTCCACGCCAAAGAGAGGCTTTGCGCCAGGAAACGACACCTCTGGGGTTGGCATGGGCGCCACATCAGCACCTGCACATGCCGGCGGCTAACGGGCGTCAGCTGAGAATCAACGGGGAAGGGAAACAGGGTATCCTGGAGGGCAGATAAAAGGCACATTGCATGCGTCAACAATGCATTCCTTGACATGCAAGCTTCCTGCGCCCCTCTTTGAAGGAATTTTCTGTCAAAAGAGCAAAAGTATTGCCATCAGGTGCTCTTGATTGAGTTCTCTTGAAACATTGGCATGTCATGATCTGACCAACATTGTTTCAAAGCACTAGAGGCGGTGCTCACTTCCTTACTAGCGCAAGGAGGAAGCTGCAGAGCGCACTTTCTGGGGGCGAGAAACGGCGCATGCTTTCATTCAGCTTGCACTGCGCGATGTCAAAGGTCAGGCATGCCTCTGTGCCCACCGGCTTGTCGGCTGCGTTGAGCCCTCCAAACACTGCCAGAGTGTTCTTTTCAAGCACCGCGCATGCCGGGCTATGGCGCGCAGACATCCACGCTTTGTCTCCTTGCTTTGGGAGCACCTGCCGAGAACAATAAAACAAACCTTGAATACATTTTTGGATAAACATATCCAGGGCAGGATGGAGAAGAGGCATGCTAAGAAGTATGATGTGTCGGCGATCTGGTGTCACCTGTTTGTCCCTCAGACCACCTTTAATTATGCCTCCAGCCCTTTGCATTGGAACTTAAAGGAGAACGGTGCATATGCATTTTGGCATGTCAGTGGACACAGCTGCTCTATTCAAACAAGAAACTTACATTAAAAAGCCGGCGAGTAAAAAGCCAGGCAACAGTGCATGAAGCTACCTGCATCCAGCAGTTCTCTTCTGCATGGTACTGGAAGACATCCGCCAGCAGCAGCTGTTGTGAAGCATTGCTGGCCGGATGTGTCTTGCCGCCCACAATGTACGTACACTTCCCATCTGTCGCCACCCCTGAACCCGTGACGTAACATTTCTCAAGCCGCCTGAGCAGATCATTATGTAACTTAGTAAGCCTGCCATGCATGGCTGACCACAATCATAACATGGACTGTCTTAATGAAATTTGAAAGAGCTCCTACCAGCCCTGCTCAGCTTCACGGCTGCGGAGAAGGCCACAGCAGAACCTGAGCTGAGCAAAACAGTTCAATATTGTCCTGGCAACATTGCCTCATTGGTGGCCAAACGCACCCATGTGTGATCTGGGGCAGGGGTGAATGCCAATGGGGTGCAGCTTCTCCCAGGTCCACTTCTCAGTGTCCAGCCGCCACAGGTCATTCAGTGCCACCAGTCTGCAAAGGCAATCACCTTTGGCATTTGGAAGAGTTGTCCAGGCTTTGTCAGATATGGTGACATGCACATGGCAACACAGCCATTTCATACATTCAAGGGCATCACATATGGCACATTTTGGGATTCTCACAAGGGGCAAAGGAGATGACGCGACATGCAGACGGATGAAGCAAAGTAAAGGAGGTGCAAATGATGAAGCAAAATTGAAGGGTGAAGAGAAGAGTCAGTTGACGCACAGCGCAGGTGATGTGCGCCCGAGCAGCTTTGCCTCTGCGAGTGACTCCAGGCCAACTCCTCCAAACACATACATGAAGCGCCCGGCCACCCATGCGCAGTGGCCGAACCGCGACTGTGGTCTACTGCCACCTGCAGGTGCAGAATGCAATCTCAGACACGCCCATAAAGTCATCCTGCCGCTGCGTGTGACTCACTGACAAGTGGAGGAGTACTTCTTGGACAAGCCAATACATTACCAGGAATAAAAATAGTCCGCTGACTGGACGCATGGTTTCCCATGCGACAGGTGCTTTGCAGAACTTGATGTCATGGAGTGATTTTGCTATTTATGCCGCTAGAGTTCGTTATTACACTCGTGTAAAGGGAAGCATGCCTGCTGCTTGTGTGACCCAGGCTTTGTTGGGCATGTCGAGCACAGCCAGGGACTTATGCAGCTTCAGAGTTCCATTGCTGCTGTCCCGGGAGCAACCGCTGAATGCAATGACGCGGCCGCCGCACGCCGCCAGACTGACGCCCTTCCTGCCCTTCAAGTCGCCAGCGTACCACCACTCCTGCAGGTGTCAATTACCCTGCTTAAACCCCACTTTCACTTGCATGGGCACCTGCACATTAAACTGACGTACCGCGCACTGTATCACCCTCCGAAGCATGCATCCTGTCGCTTCTGCTCATCCCTCACTTCCTTTTTGTAATTGTTCATAACGGGGAACCAAGCACTGCAGAGATTGATGAATGCCCGCAAGGAAATCGGCCTGCTTGTGAGCTTTGCAACTGGGGTGTCTGCTTGGCTACACCACAGACAGCTGGCCCCTCTGTAACAACTTAGAAAATTCTTCCAGGGTGATAAAGCAAGGGACTTCAAAGCATAGCGGGGGGAACTGTGCACACCGATGTTGATGTGTCAGGGGCGCTCTCGCCGATCTCAAAGCATGTAACCAGGGATGCTAGGTTTGTCGTCGCAAAGCAGGTCAAGTGTGCATGGTCCCCTATTGCTGCGCCAGCATCGGGCATTGCTTGTGTGATTGCGCCACCGAGCCTCTGCATCTCGGCCTTGCTGCTGGTGGCACCCCTGCGAGTCCAAGACACAAGTCCTTTGATACTGTGGCCCCTGTCTCCGGTATTCAGCCTCAGAAAGTTCTGGGCGGCCCGGATACGGTGTTGCTTTTTGGCCCTCAAGGGAACCCAAATCCCAAAAAGCTTGCCGCCTGCCTCGCAGTCTTGAGAACAGGAAGGCGATTACTGCATTAACGGGCTCACCACAACTCCAGTTCACAACAGGATAAATAGCGCAATGCTTGGAGATCCTCCAGTGGGACACTCCATATTGTTTGTGCCCCACCTTGCACAGCCCTGCCACTCACATAACATGCTGCACAGAATTATGGAGGCATGTTCTAGCAGAAAAGGGAGGTCACAAGGAGCAAAGACATCAGCGGGTGTTCAAGAACTGCCTGCCTGGGAGCTCTTGCCCTGAACTGCCAGCCCTGGATGAGGCACATGTCTTGTCCGCCAAATTTGCCCGCAGTGTGGACTGTGGCAAAGGAGGCACTGCCGCTAATGTTGACGATGCCTACAAGGTCATCAACAAATGCAGGCATCTGCTTGCCGATGACCTGCAAGTGCAAAATGCCAGACAGAACATCAGCAGGAAGGGAGACACTGGCAACATGTGGGACATGCAGAGAGCACGCATGTGAGCCGGACTCTCCAGCATGCAGCAATACTGCACATTGTCATTGTGCACACAGCAGCAGTTTGGATTGCATGCGAAGAATTTGCACATCAATTATGCATGCATGCGGAGGCTGAAGATTCCACAGCGTGAAGGCAGCATGGCAGTATTCAAGAGAGCTCCTCACCTTGCTTGTCATGGTGGCTGAATGGCAAAGCTGGAATCCATCAACAGTTCTCTGCCCAGTTGCTAAATTGGCAATCGTAGACTGGCTGCTTTCAAACCTCTGCAGAGCCACGCGCATGATTACTGGCAAGGTATCGTCCTCGCCTCTGGACCTGTCAGCAGTGCGCACACAGGCTCACTATAGTTTCCTATGGAATTGTTTTCTCTAAAGCTGGCTCATGATTGCATCAGGGGAGCATAGTTGCGTTTAGCTCTGAGGTAAGGAAGGATTTGCCCTAGGATCTCTGACCAGGGTTCTATGACTGTGTTGATGGCTGAGAGGTCTCTGGTGTAGTGCCATGCCATGCCCCAGTTCTGCAGCTTTCCGTGGCTTCCCCCCAAGTACATGAGCAGCGTTTTGATGGTCTTCCTTATGCCATCCAGCGCCTTTTCCTCGACTGGCTCGGCCGTTTTCTCCATCAGAATGAAAAAGATGCAGTCCCATGCCTGACAAGACAAGCATCACGCACTCAGGTGTGAAATGCGTCAGAAGCCTTTTAGGGACGTTTCGTGGGAACAAAGGAGGACAATGCGAGCCCACCTGTAACTCCTGTGAAGTGACAGTGGCCTTCTTCTTGTCGATGTCTTTCAAGGCCTCGATCACGCCTGCGATCTTGTCCGCTCGAAGAATGTTCCGCTGTGAAGCGCTGAGGCTGGAATGGTCTTGCATAAGGATTGCTAGGCTGTTCAAGAGCAGACCTATTCCTGCCAAGTCTTCACCGTCACGAGCAAGGGACGCTCCATGATCCCAAAGCCTTTGCAACATGACCTCGGTTGTCTGCAACGAGTTCGTGGCTGCAGAATCCTTTCCCGAAGACATTACCGTTGCCGTTTCCTTTCACTTTCTTCTGTGATGCTGGCGCTTTCAACGACTGCGTTCTCGGTGTGCGATGCAAGCTGAGGGAGGTTCTAAATCGAATATGTTTTTGTATTCCACTTGAGACCTCACGACATTTCTTTTCCTTTCCATTTCCTCTTGTCTTCGTGACGTCACGCGTCGATGAGTCAGAGCGCTTCATGCATGCATGCATGAACAAAAGGAGAAACTGTGTTGAGATAGAGATCAGGCAAAGAATTGCAAGCTGCAGCCTGCAAGTAGATCGCCCCGGGGTGCATCGGGAAGCACATTCGCACGAGATCTCTAGAACACCTCACAATTGTCTGTGAAAAGTTTGCCAACTTGACAAAAAACTTGACAATCAGAATTTTGACGCTGTAGAATACTGCCTGAATGGATGATTGGACATCGGGCTGGCAATTGCAATAGCGCTAGCGCCTCAGAGTTCAGAAAGTTTAGACCTTACACACACCGAGTGCAAATACTGCATGCATGCAGATGTGCAAATAGCGGACCCTCTATCATACAGTATAGCTTGAAGCCAGTTATTCTGCTGTACATATACACGAGCCCATTTGGAAAAACCCGACTGGCGTCCTGCTTTTGGTGTCACTGCTCCTTGAACTTCCTGCAGATTGCCTTGTGCTGGGGCCACGCTGTAGCCTGGCACTCCTTGCTGCAGTAGCGCACCAGCCGGCAACCCCTGCACACCTGCGCATGAAAAACGAGACTGAATAGTTAATTGTCCATTCCATTCACTGCATATAAGCCTGGCATGTACAATACGCAGGGCTTGTCCTCCTGCAATCAAAATGCAGATCAAGCGTGACAATGCATGTGTTTGACACAGCAAGTCTCCAAGTAATGTTCACAGATTGACAAGCAATGGCTTGGCTGTTATCCTTGGCTGTTGTCTCCTTCAGGAGAAGGAAAGTGGGTCTTTATTTCAATTAGTGAAATTGTCTCTCTTTAAAGGAAGGAAAAAGGTCCCTGGCTGGCGGGGGCCGGTGTGAATACTGAGCACCGTGCCCACGCTGCATTGGGCCTTGCTCAAAACTGGCGAGTCCCAACAAGGGGTGAGACATACAGCAGCCTTTACATGCAGCTTGTCTGCAGACGCACCTTGCCTCTGGCAGGAAAGCATCTAACAATAGTAATAAAAATGGTGATAATAGTAACAATAGTAATTATACCAATACCAATACCAATACCAATACCAATACCAATACCAATACCAATACCAATACCAA
>JADEYI010000304.1_pt1 | contig 78370 bp, 64 predicted proteins | sample 8542331 | NCBI WGS metagenome assembly JADEYI01 (sample SAMN16510988, study PRJNA670497) | mine drainage metagenome | isolation source: biofilm near Copperflume 1 | place: Germany: Marsberg coppermine Kilianstollen | collected 2018-02
GCGTGGGGAGCACGCTGCCGTCACAGATAAAGAGGTTAGGCACGTCCCAGCTACGACACCATTGATCAACCACCGAGTCGGCGGGCGAGAAGCCCATCCGGCATGTGCCTACCAGATGGGCGTAGCGGTTCACTGACGATGTGCTTGTAGCGCCAGCAGCCGTAAGCACTTCTACAGCCCTGGCAATGCCCGCCCGCATCATCCGTTCGTCGTTCTCGAAAAGATTGAAGTGAACATAAGGCACCGGAATACCGAAGGCATCTTTCTCGGTGGGGTGTATAGAGACGTAGTTGCGCTCGTCGGGCAGGATTTCGCCGAGCACGCCCAGGGCCGCGTAGTGATTGTAGTCTTGCATCGCTTGTACCAGGCCCTCGCCGAAAGAGCCATCCTCGCTCAGCACGTGCGCCATAGCGATGGGGAGGGGGCTGACCGTTTGTAAAGCGTAGCCCCGCACGAAATCGTTTCGTGGGTCGGTCTCGTAAAACTCCTCCGTGCAGGCGCAAGCAGGAGGGGCTTTGTACTGGCGAATCATCTCATCGAAGCGGCCCCATACCACAGGCCCGGCCTGCGCCATCAGGTATTTGCCAACCACACCACCGCTGTTAGCCAGCCCGTTGGGAAAGCGCGACGAGGTAGAATTGAGCAGCAATCGCGGGGTCTCGATAGAGTAGCCCGCCACGATCACGGCTCTAGCTCGCTGCATCTCCTCACGCACTTTGCCGCCCTCCAATGTGCGATAATAAAGCACACCTGTCACACGGCCACGCTCGTCAACAGGTATCTCGTAGGCCATGCAGCCTGTGCGTATCTCGGCCCCCTTGCTGATCGCATCGGGGATGTGGCTGATCATAATGCTACTTTTAGCGCCCACCTTGCAGCCGAGGAGGCAGAAGCCGCGCATGATGCAGTGTGGGCGCTTGCCTGTCCTGCCCGCCGGTATAGCCACCGGCCCGCCTGCCACCACGGGGATGCCGAGGCGCTTGCAACCCTCTATAAGCTGGCCGCCCGCCGTGCCTGCCTGTAGCGGCGCATAAGGGTAGCTGTGGGGCTTGCCCCATGGGTAGTAAGCGGGGCCGGAGACCGGGTATTCCCGCTCCATTTGCTCGTAATACGGCTCTAAATCTTCGTACGAGATAGGCCAATCCGCTGCCACGCCATCCTGCGCCTTCACGCGGAAATCGGAAGGGTGAAAGCGAGGGCAGAAGCCCGCATAGTGGATCGTGCTGCCGCCCACGCCCCGGCCCGAATTGTTGGCCCCAAGCTCAAGAGGCTCAGTGCCGCCTGTGATGCGAAGGTCGTTCCAATAGAGACGAGCAGAGCCGGCCTCATCAGAGACCATATCGTTCTCGGTATCGTGCCACTCACCGGCGTCGAGGGCCACCACCGAGAAGCCGTAGCGCGCAAGCCGCTGCGCCAGCACGCCGCCGCCCGCCCCCGTGCCTACGATGCAGAAATCAACCTCTTCACCCGGTGGGTATTCCCGCATATCGGTGTCCAGCACCCAGTCGGACGAAAGATGTACATGTAACCTCAATGCATTCCCTTTCCTGATCCCTGATCGCTTACCTCATCCGCTTCCCAGGGTTCGGGCGCGCCATGGTTGAGGGCGAAATAGCCTCTTGGGTAGGCGGGGCCGCCGAAGCCAATCTCGTCCCAGGCGTAAGGGTGGGCATAGTATGTGCCCACTATTTGCCGCAAGGCAATGTAGACCCACCAGCGACGTACAGGCAGCGCCTTCCACACCTCGCCCGGTGGGTTGCCCTCCTGGACGGCTCTCAGCACGCTCTCCTGCTTCTCGTCGTCCAGGTCAATGAAACGACCGCCGAAGAGCGACTGTGAGGCTTCGTCCAGCCCTTCGAGGCCCAGTTCCCAGGCAACCTCATCAGCAGGCATATTGTCGAAGCGAAAGCCTGAGATGACGTGGTGATAGCAGCGCTGGTCAATCCAGGGCGCGATAGGCACCCTCTTCTCCGGCGGGCGGTGCGTCTGTGGGATAACGCGAGCGCACAATGCCTCAAGCGTAGCTCGCTGGTGCTCGTCGAAATAGCGGAAGGGCGGCACGTTGTGCACCCTGTCCATGATCACCTTGCGAGTCGCCTCATCCCAGTGCCCGCGCTGGGCCAGCACATCGGCGTCAGGGTAGCGGTCTTTTATCATCTGGCGTGCTCCCTACGCCGCAGCAGCGCGGCGATAAAACCCATCAGCCCTACCGAGGAAAATAGGAGCGGAGCGAATAAAGGCGGCCCCATGGTGATGTTGAAGCGCAGATTGGCAAAGCCGCCGGGCATACGCTGTATACCGCGCAGGTGGAGGAGGAAGCCCGCCAGGCCATCAACAAAAGCGGCCAGCGATGCTATGGGCAGGAGCATCCGGGCGGCACGCTCGCTCACGGCGGCCCCGATAGCTGTCAGCACCATGAGGGGTGTGACCCACACAGGCGTCCACATAACGCGCTGGTTGAAGCTGCCACGCAGGTGCTCAAAGTATGCTTCGCCTCCCGTCAGCAGGGCGAAGAAGGCGGCGGTCAGCGCCATGCTGCGCTGGAATCGCCCATGCGCCACCTGGCTCTCGACTCGCCATAAAAGGGATTCTTTTTCGGCGCGAACGTTCAGCTTGTGTGCCATCTCAGCTATGGGATCAGGATACTCTCGAAGGTTGAGCTTCTCTCGGCGCAGGAGGCCCGCCAGCAGACCGAGCACCCCAACGATGCAGGTGAGCAGAGGCGCGAAGATAGGCGGCCCCATGACGATATTGTACTGCCCCGTCTTGAAGCTGCCGGGCAGATGTTGTATACCGCGCAGGTGGTAAATAAAGCCGAGTATACCATCAGCCAGCGATACCAGTGAGACAGCGGGAAGGAGCTTACGCGCAGCACGCTCGCTCAAGAGCGCGGCGGCGGAGGCTATCACAGTCGGAGGCGTGAGCCAGACAGGGGTCCACATCAGCCAGTGGGAAAAAGCCCCGCGCTGGTGTTGTATGTATGCTTCAAAGCCGCTGACGATAGCCGAGAAAGCAGCGATTACCGCCATGCTCCTCTGGAACCGCCCTTCGCCAACCTCGCGCCCCGCCAGCCTCGCCTCGTGCTGCAACTCTTCCCAAATAGTCTCTTTGTTCCGCCTCCAACCCAGAATAGACATGCGCCTCTCCTATGAGCGATGAGTATCTTTACCGCACTCAGTTCCCGGTCCTCAGCACTCGTTGCTCCATCTTCGCTAGCGTGGTGACGACGTACCTACATGTTGCTGGCGCTCAGCAGGCACGCTGCCCGATGCCGGTGCGCCCTTAGCGTGTCGCTTGCCCCTCACAGCGCCCCCAAAGAGGCGGCCAAAGAAGAGCACGCCCGCCCCACCCAGTAGTAGAGAGGCAAAAAGAGCTATGCCCACCCCGAGGAGCGTCCCCAAACTCTTGTCGCTCACAGTCCTACCCTCCATTTCTCAGCGTCCTGCCGCTTGAACTCCAACCCCATCCCTGGCCGCGACAGGTCAGGATAAAGGGCCCCATTCACAGGCGTAAGCACACCGTCGAAAAGCATATGCTCTATACGGGCGTGGTCGTGGAAATATTCTAAATGGAGCATCTGCGGCACGGAGCAGGCGGGGTGAACGTGGAGGGAGGGCGCACAGTGGCCTGAAAGGGGTAAAAAATGAGCCTCGCAAAGAGCAGCCGCGCGCAAGAAGCCTGTGATGCCCGCGCAGCGCGAGGCGTCGGCTTGCAGCACATCTACCGCTCCCGCGTCCATCATCCGCCGGAAGTACCAGAGGTCGTAACCGTACTCTCCGGCGGCTATATCCATACCGGCGGGCGCGCGGTCACGCATGAGCCGGAGGCCTTCGAGGTCGTGGTGATAAACCGGCTCCTCGAACCAGGTAACATCAAGGTCGGCAAAAGCCTCGGCAAAGGCAAGGGCCTGCTTGCGACTGTAAGCGCCGTTGGCGTCCACGAATAATTCAGCGTGAGGGCCAATCGCCGCGCGAGCCGCCTCTACCCTCTTGAGGTCGTCTTCGGGGTGCGTGCCGATCTTCATCTTGACGCGGGGGATGCCCTGCGCTACCCAGCCGCCAAGCTGCTCCTGCAACTGCTCGTAAGAGTACGACGTAAAGCCACCACTGCCGTATACAGGCGCAGAGTCGCGTGCTGCTCCCAGCAAAGTAACAAGAGGCAAACCGAGGAGCCGAGCTTTGAGGTCCCACAGGGCAGCATCCACGCCCGCAATAGCCATCGAGGAGATGCCAGGGCGGCCCAGATTGCGTATGGCATGCACCATTGAATGCCACGCGGCAGGCACCGACATGGCGTCTCGCCCACGCACCACAGCCGCCAGCGTGCCGTCGATAAGTTGTGCGGTCGCTATATCAGCGTAGGTGTAGCCCAGGCCCCGCTCGTTTCCTGCGCTGGCCTCCACAACTACCAAAGTGGTGCTATCCCAACTGTAAGTGCCATCCGCCTCGGGGTAGTCTGTCGGTATCGTGTATGCCCGCGCCTCTAAAGCCTCTACGGGCACGTCTACTTTATTACTCATCGTTCCTCGCCTGCGGTGGAATCACCAATTACGAGCTTCGGGTTACAAGAGGTTTGTTGCTATCCCATCTATCGCCTACCCCACCCCCGAAACTCGTAATTGCTCACTCCAGTTAGATAACTTCGCGCACCTTGTCTTCCAGCACTGTCTTGATGATTTCGAAGCGATTGCGCTCCCCTTTTAGCAGCGCTTCAGCGAAGTGAAGGGCCTGTTCGGTGCTGATCTTCCCCGGCATCGGCGGCTCATTGGGATCAACCACAGCCTCTATGACTGCCGGGCCATCATAGGATAGAGCCTCTTTGAAGGTGCTTTCTGCCTTTTCGGGATCGTCGAGGGTGAAGCCGCCCGCGCCGCACGCTCTGGCGTAAGCCGCGAAGTCTATCGGCTGTAGCTCTACACCGAACTGTGGGTTGGCGTTGAGCACCATCTGCTCCCACTTGATCTCGCCAAGCACATTGTTCTTGATGATTATCACTTTTACCGGCAGCTTGTACTTAACCAGGGTAGCTACCTCGCCCATGAGCATGGTAAAGCCGCCGTCGCCCACCACGCAGACCACCTGCCGCCCCGGATAAGCCACAGCCGCGCCGATGCTATAGGGGAGGCCATTTGCCATCGTCGCCAGTGAGCCGGAGAGTGAAAATTGCATCTTGCCGCGCATCTCTATGTAGCGCGCCGACCAGGTGGCGATTGTGCCGCTGTCGGAGGAGACTATCGCGTCGTCTTTGAGAAGCTTATTCAGATGATAGGTCACAACCTGGGGCTTCATCGGCTTATCCTTGCGGGTGCCGCGCTCCTCCATCAGCTTGTTCCAACCTTTCATACGCTCCTGCGACTTCTTCAAGAAGTCCTGGTTGCTCTTTTTGTCTATAATCGGCACAAGGGCGCGCAGCACATCGCGGCACGTGCCTACCAGACCTACTTCGGCGGGGTAGCGCAAGCCAATCCGCTCAGGGTCAATATCTATTTGCACTGTTCTGGCCGCACCCGGCTTCGGGTAGAACTCTATGTAAGGGAAGCTGCTGCCCACGATAATAAGGGTATCGCATTCCTTCAGAGCGTCCTGTGAAGGGGCGGTGCCGAGCAAGCCGATGCCGCCTGTAGTGTAAGGGCTGTCATCGGGCACCACGGCTTTGCCGAGGAGCGGCTTGATTATCGGCCCACCGACCTTCTCCGCCAGCTGAAGCACTTCGTCTCGTGCGTCCAGGCAGCCACGACCCGCCAGAATTGCTACTTTGGAGCCGCGATTTATCAGGTCGGCGGCGCGCTGGAGTAGCTCCTTCGGAGGCACAGGATAGGAGGCTGCGTAGAGGTCGGCGCTGTGTTTGGGGACATTCGCGCCGGAGCGCATCTCGTCGGAGGTGGTCCACTCCTGGATGTCCTTCGGTATGGTGATGTGCGAGACGGTGCGCCTGGCAAGGGAAGTCTTGATCGCTTCGTCCACCACGTTATGCACGTGAGCGGGCCCCATGACGCGCTGGTTATACTCGGCTACGTCCATGAAGAGCTTGTCGAGATCAACATCTTGCTGGTAGTGAGTGCCAATCATATCGTGGAAAGTATGCCCTGTAATAGCCAGCACCGGCTGACCGTCGCACTTGGCATCGTACAGGCCATTGAGCAGGTGTATGCCGCCCGGACCGGAAGTCGCCAGACAGACACCGAGGCGACCTGTATATTTGGCGTAACCACAGGCAGCAAAAGCCGCGGCTTCTTCGTGGCGCACCTGGATGAACTTTATCTCGTTCTGGCGGGTGCGCAGCGCCTCAAATATGCCGTTTATGCCGTCGCCTGGGAACCCGAATATAGTATCCACACCCCATTCTGAAAGCCGCTCGATCAGCAGATCGGCCACTGTTTTAGCCATAACGCTCTTCTCCTTTTATATGCAATTTTTATGAACGGTTCCTGCTCACCCATAACTCTTTGTTCGCCATCAATCGCTGGCGTAGGCGATGGTGGTGATTAGGGCGTTGTCGGCCTGCCGGGAATCGAGCCTGGTATGCTGCACGACGATTGGCACGTCCGATTCTATTGTACTGGCATAATCGGTGCCATGGGGGATCGGCTCAGGGTCGGTCAGGTTGTTGAAACGCTGGTGTAAGGTGCGCCTGGCGGGCACCGTCAGCTTGTATGGTCCGGCAGGGTCGCGGTCGCTGTAAAAGATGGTGATTTCTACGTGTGCGTCCTGATCCGAGGTGTTGAGCATGCATACCGCTTCGTGGCTGATAAGCTCAGGGGCAGGGCCATTGCTCCAGGGCGGAATATAACCTTCAGCAATCGCCCAGCGCTTCTTTCCAATAGGGCTACTCATTATGGTCGTTCTCCTTTTGCTTCTCTGATTGCGCGAGCGCGCAGCCCGCAAAGATAATAACAGCATTGATCGGGCCAAACTACCCAGGGCTTACGTATTGGTAGCCTCTAATCCCGCGCCTTCGCAAACTCCGCCCATTCCTCTGGAGTGTTGATGTTGCGGAAAGCTGCTAGCTCCGGGTCGTACAGGCGTAGCTCATCTTCTTCAAGGTACTCAACACTGATCGCCCCCAGGAGATCTGCCATTTTGACTTCTCCAACGGCGATGCGCCTGCGGATAGGCTCTATGCAGGAGCGCGAGTAGATAGCGTGAAGGGTCTCGGCCTGAATGCGGCCATCCCTTTTAGTCCACCTGGGGACAAGCGCATCGGCTGTTGTCTGCCGGGCCGCCATGTGGCGCAGGAGCGCAGGGTTGAGCGCAGGCATATCGCAGCCTACCACCAGCAGATACTCATGAGGCGAACGGCATAGAGCGGCGAGCACGCCACCGAGCGGGCCTGCCCCTGCAACCTCATCAGCTACAGTTGGAAGATGGAGGAGGGCGTAGTCCGCGGGCGTGTTGGTGACGAGCAAGGGAGAGCCAAAGCCGGCCTGCTGAAGGCGCAAAATCACACTCTCTATGAGAGTAGCGCCGCCAGGGTGCAGTCGCAAAAAGGCTTTATTCGACCCCATGCGAGAGCTAGCGCCCCCCGCGAGGATCGCAGCCCCTGTGCCAGTACCACTCGACTTCATCTTTAACTCACATTCGATAGCAAATCTCCGGCCACCGCTTTCTATACAGGTCGTTCGGGAGGCTCGTGCTCCTCTGCCTACGACAAGGCCTTAGGACTCCCAGCTAAAGGTCACTCGCAGCTACATCTCGAGATGTATTGACAAGCATCAATGTAATGCTATAATGCAGACATGCTTACCGGCAGAAAAGAGAAACAACAAGAGCTACCTGGAGAAAGCGCCAGATCATGTTGCTCCGTCGCGCCGTTGCCTGTAGTCAAGAGCAAAGATACAGCGCTTGCCGTGAAGCGCCTGTCAGCCCTTTCGGACCCTACCCGGCTGGCGATCGTGCAGATGCTGGCGGTGCTGGATGAGCCTCTTTGCGTTTGCGATATAGTGGCACAGTTCCAGCTTGGACAGCCCACTATCTCACATCACCTCAGGGTACTGAGAGACGCAGGACTGGTGCTCTGGGAGAAGCGTGGCCTCTGGGTCTACTACTCTCTCGACAGGCGCCATCTTGAGCAGCTAACAGCTTTTCTGCAAAGTGTACTGCCTGAGCGCACCGCTTCGGCGTGAGGCGCGCTTTAGGCTCGCCGGTCGAATCCGGCGAGCCATTTTATCGGTAAATATATCGAAGCTTATCAATTTATAGGAGGGCAATGAAGTGAGTGATGTAACCACCCAGCAAGGCGAGGAAATACGCGAGCAGGTCAGGCAACGTTACCGCCAAGCGGCGCTACGGGTCCTGAACAGCGGCGGTTGCTGCGGAGGAGAGAGCATCTCAGCCTGCTGCTCCGGCTCCGAGAGCGACCCTATTAGCGGAGGGCTATACAACGGCGAGGAAGCCAGCAAGGTGCCGGAAGAAGCGCTGCTTGCCTCCCTGGGGTGCGGCAACCCAACCTCGCTCGCTCGCCTCAACCCAGGGGAGGTAGTGCTCGATCTCGGCAGCGGCGGCGGTATTGACGTTCTCCTCTCGGCGAGTCGAGTCGGGCCGAGCGGCTTCGCTTACGGCCTGGATATGACCGATGAGATGCTGGCTCTTGCCGAGGAGAACCGCAGGAAAGCAGGTGTCGAGAACGTTAAGTTCCTGAAGGGCTACATCGAGGAGATACCTCTGCCCGACAGCACGGTAGACGTGATCATCTCTAACTGTGTGATTAACCTTGCCGCAGACAAAGGGCTCGTCCTCAAAGAGGCCTTCAGAGTGCTCAAACCGGGCGGGCGGTTTGCCATCTCGGATGTGATAGTGCGGGGTGAAGTGCCCCATGCAACGATGAGGAGCATGGAAGCCTGGATAGGCTGCATTGCCGGGGCGCTTCCTGAGCAAAAGTATACCACGCTTCTGCGAGAGGCAGGATTCACAGATGTCGGTGTGGAAATCACCCGTAGCTACTCTACTGCCGACGTGGGGTCAGAAGCAGTCTGCTGTATGCCCGCGGGGACAGACCCGGCGGACACTCAGGCAGTCGATGGACTTTTCGCGAGCGCCTTCATCAGGGCCACCAAACCTCAGAGCTAACTGCAAGCGGGCGGAGTTGTAAGTCGGTAGAAAGGGCTCTCACTTCATGGGGGCTGTCTCTACCGACTTTGGAGATATAGCGCAAAGTGTTAGTACCTTTGTGTGATAGCCCGCCGGTGCGCTCTGCGCTATAGTAAGTACATATCTGGGCTTTCTTGCGGCCCGGATCGCCACGCCAAGTGAGCCGATTGTGCCGCAATGCAACTTCTACCTTGCCGCACCTGTGTGCTCTGAACACTCAAGGTCCACATGTATATCTATAGTAATGAAGAAGATCGAGTTTCACTATAAGTGGGATTGGCAGCTTAGCGCAAGTCCCCAGGCGCTATGGCCGCTCATCTCCGATACCAACCGCTTCAATCGCGATACAGGCGTGCCGCAGATTCGCCGCGATAACAAGAGTGGCGGTGATGCTTCATCGCTGAATCGGCGGCAGCGGCTGCGCCTCCTGAGGTTTGGTGTGCCTCTAGCATGGGAGGAAGAGCCGTTCGAGTGGGTGCGCCCCTATCGCTATGGGGTAGTTCGCCACTATAGAAGCGGGCCGGTAAAGGAGATGCGCGTGCTTGCCCGGGCTACACTGCGTCCGGATGGCGGCACTCACCTCACTTATGAGGTGTGGGCGAAACCAGGCTCCGTATTGGGCCTCGCCGCTATCCCCGCCCAGATAGGAGTGTTAAGCGCGTACAGCTTCAACCGGACATTCAAGCGATACGCCGCGCTGAGCGCGGGCGGGCAAAGTGCGCTCGATCTACCGTCGCAAGCTCGACTGGCGCCAGGCGCATATAGCCGTCTGCAAAGGCTGAGGAGCAAACTGCTCAACGAGGGCGCAAACCCTTCTCTCGCTGACTTGCTTATAGAAACGCTGTTGAAGGCCGACGACGTTACGCTGGCGCGGCTGCGCCCCTATGCTCTGGCCGACCACTGGAAGGTAAAGCGCAAAGACGTATTAGAGCTATGCCTGCTTGCCACCCGCGCAGGGTTGCTCGACTTGCGGTGGGACATTATTTGCCCCCTTTGCCGGGGTGCGAAATCCAGCAGCTCCACTCTGAATGAGGCCAAGACGCAGATACACTGCGATAGCTGCAAGCTCGATTTCACAGCCGATTTCGACCGCTTGATAGAGCTAACTTTCCGGCCTAATCCCGCTGTGCGCGAAGTGCATCTACGCGACTACTGTGTGGGAGGGCCCCAGGTCACTCCGCACGTCGTCGCACAGCAGCTACTGCCGCCCAGCGCCGAGCGCACAGTGACATTACCCCTTGAGGAAGGCCGCTACCGTTTACGGACCGCCGAAACGCGGGGCGTGCAGATGCTGCTCGTAGGCGAGGAAGGACAGAGGGAAGTTGAGCTATGTTGCAGTCCCGAAGGCTGGTCGCGAGAAGAAGTTAAAGTGGGCAATCTGCCCAGCTTACATCTCAAAAATGCATCGGAGAACGAGCAGCTTTTTATATTGGAGCGGATGGCCTGGAACGATCAGGCCGCCACTGCGGGAGAAGTGACTGCCCTGCAACGCTTCCGCGACCTTTTCGCGGCGGAGGCGTTGCGCGCAGGCGAGCAAGTGTCGGTGGGCACACTCGCGATCCTCTTCACCGATCTTCGCGGCTCAACTAACATGTACCGCGAGATCGGTGATGCGCCTGCATTTGGGCGCGTGATGACCCACTTCGACGTTCTAAAAAAGATCATAGCCGAAGAAGATGGAGCCGTCATAAAGACGATAGGCGACTCTGTGATGGCGGTTTTCCGGCTCCCCGTTTCAGCATTGCGGGCTACATTGCGCGTCCAGGCTGCGCTGTCGTCGATCAACGATGGGTTGCCTCCTCTGCAACTGAAGGCCGGTATCCACAGCGGACCGTGCATTGCCGTAACGCTCAACGACCGCCTCGACTACTTCGGCACCACCGTCAATATCGCGGCTCGTTTGGAGAACCTATCTTTAGGCGAAGATGTAGTTATCTCTTCAGCAGTGCTGGCTGACCCGCAGGTAGCAGCCTTCTTTGCCGAAAGCGATGGCGAGCAGGTCGTCGAGCCTTTTGAAGCCACACTCAAAGGCTATGGGGACGAGCGCTTCGAGCTATGGCGCATACATAGTGGCGGTAATTGTGAATTACCCGCGCACACCCGCCAGCAGAGCTACCGCCCAGCCCGCCACCAGCAAGCCTCCAAACTGCATGTGAAGGCGGGCGGTCTGCCGCAGCACCACCTGTAGAGCCTTTGGCTCGCTCTCGGCGGCCACGATGAGCATGAGGCGCACTGCTAGGGGCAAAGTAATAGCGCTGATCAGGGTCAGCCAGGGCGCTATTCCCAACGCCACAACCACGATCAGCGACAGGTAGGTGCCACCCACCAGCACGAAATACTCGATGTTGGCACCTGCCCGCCCCATCAGAGTAGCCAGCGTACGCTTACCAATCTCGCGGTCGCTATCGAGGTCGCGCAGGTTGTTAGCATGGAGAATAGCCGCCACCAGCAATCCTACAGGAAGTGAGGCAAGCACCACAGGCAGCGTGACCGTATGAGCCTGCACATAATAGGAGCCAACCACTATGACAGGCCCCATGAAGAGGAAAACAGCTATCTCGCCGAGGCCCACATAGGCGAGAGCGAAAGGGCCGGCCGTGTAGAAAAAGCCGACCAGCACGCTGATAAGCCCTAGCCAGAAAATGAAAGGTCCAGTAACAGCCACCAGATAGAGGCCGATAGCAATGCCAATGCCAAAGGCAATCAGGCCGCCAAGCAGCACCTGCCCGGGCGCGAGGTCGCCACGCAGCAGCACCCCGCCCGTGCCAATCGAGTGAGGCCCGTCCGCGCCTTTGCGATAGTCGTAGTAGTCATTGACGAGGTTTGTGCCCCCCTGGATAGCCACCGAGCCTGAGAGGGTCAGCAAGAGGAGCCAAAAGTTGAGCTTGCCATCGTATGCAGCGATAATGCTGCCGAGCACAACCGGTATCACAGCCGCCGTGTAGCTCCAGGGCCTCACCGCGCCCCACCACATGCGCGCCTTTTGCCGAACGCGCTCCTCTTTTATCCGCACACTCCTGACCTGCCACGGCACCAGCAAATACTCCAGCTCGTCGAGGAGCAACGTTATCAGCCAGCCGACAATAGCTATCACCACCAGGCCCGCCAGCATGCGGTCTATGGCGTACACTTCGTAAGCCTGCCATATGAGCCAACCTATACCGTCGCTCGCGCCCACGAACTCAACGCCAACGATAAGGGTCAGGGCGAAGCCCATTCCTAGCTTGATGCTGCTCATGATGCCGGGGAGACTGGCGGGCAGAGCTACCGTCCAGAAGAGGTCACTCTGCTTTGCGCCGAAGGTGCGCGCCACCTCAAAGTAGTGGACGTCAACTTGCATGACGCTCGAAGCTACATTGAGCACAACCAGGAAAAAGACGCTTACCGCGATAGTAAATATTTTGCTTTGCTCGCCGATGCCAAGCACAACGATGATAAGAGGAAGCAAAGCGATCTTCGGTATAGGGTAAATAGCCTCGGCTATAGGCTTGACAAGCGCACGCACAGGCGCGCTAATCCCCATCAACAGCCCGACAACCACAGCGGGTATGCCCCCCAACAGGAAGCCTGCCCCTATACGCACCAGGCTGATGCCAACATTGCTGAAGATCTCGCCATCGAGGATGAGATTCTTCAGCGTCACCAGCACCTCGGAAGGTGGGGGGTAGAAGACCCTGTTGAGCCAGCCGACCTGCACGGCCAGCTCCCACAGGCCGAGCAACACCAAAGGCGATAGTAGCGAAAGCCAGCGATTGCGGCTCATACAGACACCCCGGAGACCTCGGAGAGTTCGGCGGCGCGGGCGCGATCTACTTCATCGCGTAGCACCGACCAGACCTCAGTAAAAAGCTCGCCCATGCGTGGATCAGTTCGGAGGGCAACCGCGTCGCGGGGTCGCTCGAATGGCACCTTCACTTCGAGGAGGAAGCGTCCAGGGCGAGCCGACATGACGTAAACCCGGTCGCCGAGGGTAAGTGCCTCCTCGATGCTGTGGGTCACAAATACAACTGTTTTTGCGTCGCGCTCCCACCGTTCCAACAGCATCTGCTGCAAGATAAGGCGGGTCTGCGCGTCAAGCGCACCGAAAGGCTCGTCCATCAAGATCACCTGTGGGTCGAGAGCAAAGGCTCGTGCCAGTCCAACGCGCTGCTGCATGCCGCCCGAAAGCTGCGCCGGGTAAGAACGAGCGAAGCGGTCAAGACCTATCTCCGAGATCCAGCGCTGGACAGCAGCCGCCCGCTCAGCCCTGGGTACCCCATGTAGGCGCAGCCCGTAAGCCACGTTCTGCTCCACAGTCATCCAGGGGAATATCCCGGCATCCTGAAAGACCATCGCCAACGTTGGCCTATTGGGGTCGTCGCTAATGATATCTTCTGTGCCGCTTGCGGGTCTCTCCAGCCCAGCCAGCACACGAAGGAGGGTGGTCTTGCCGCAACCGCTAGGGCCGATAATACAAACAAGCTCGCCGTCAGCGACCTGCATAGAAATGCCCCCAAGCGCCTCTACAGACCCCGTACGGCCTCTCCCCGGATAAACAACTCGCAGGTCGGTGATGTTAATCTTTGGCTCTGATCTCTTCATGCTACTCTATATCTACGTGTCAGGTGTACAATGTGATGCGCCGGGAATGTGATGCGCCGGGAGCGAAAGGTGATGAGTATTGCGTGCTGTGTGAGGATAAAGATAGAGCATCCATGATCCCTCACGCTGCACGCTCCACGAGTCTACTTCTGAGCGTCAAGCTCGGCTGCTACCTGGGCGGCAAGCTGGGTATTTACGAAAGGCGCAAGGTCAAGCGGCTGCTTGTATTCCAGCTCGCCGCGTTGCAAGAAGTAGGTTTGCAGGGTGTTAAGGTCAGCCATAGGTATGCGCCCGTTGGGGTCATATTGCGGCAGAGCGCTTTGGAGGGTCACACTGGCAGGGACTTTCGTATACTTCTCAATTATGGTGGCGATCTCCTGGTTCATGTAGTTGCCTTGTAAGTCGCGGGAGGCGCGCAGGTAAGCGCGCATGAAACCGCGCGCCGCCTGCGGTTTACCCTTCAGAAGTGGATCGCCCATGTAAACAAAGGTAGAGGTAAAACCGTTTATAAAGTCATCGGCAAGAACCTTGATCACCCCGTTTTGCTTATTTATTGTCACCAGCGGCTCACCGAGCATCGAGGCGTCGAGGGAGCCATTCTCAAGGGCGGCGGGCACAGAGCTGAAGGCAAGCGAGGTCAACTGCACGTCGTTTATGGTCAGGCCGCCCTTTGCCAGAGCTTGGGAAAGCCAGTACTCGGTCGCCGCTCCGGTGGCATTGATCGCTATCTTCTTGCCTTTGAGGTCGGCAACAGTTTTGAACTCACCGGCCCGCTTGGCGCTAATCACCAGGGGAGTGGTATCAGGAGGGCGCTCGCTGTGCATGGGGGCGACTATAGTAAACTTTACGCCGCGATTCGCAGCATTGAGCAGCCCTGCCCCCGCGCCGCCGACAGCCGCGTCAAAGTTACCGGCGGCAAGCTGCACCACGGAGTCGCTGCCGCCCTGCACAGGCGTCATAACGACGTTCAAGTTCTCGTCCCTGAAATAGCCGCGCTCCTGCGCTACAAAAAGAGGGGCGAATATCATGACGGGCACGTAGCCCAGGCGGATCGTCACGGGTGGGCCTGAGGGAGTACTACCCGCAGGAGGCACCGACGCCTGGGGAGGCACGCCTCCGGTAGCCGTCGGCGAGAGAGGCGTCGCGGTCTGCACCGGGCCGCACCCTGCTAGCCCTACCAACACCGCAAAGGCGGCGACCAACCGAAGATGTCGTTGTACTATAAGCCTCATTAATTCACCTTCCTTTGCAATTACATTAACCCACTAGATTGTACCAAATATCACAATATTAGGGAAGGTGTATCAGGACGTCGCGCTATTTGGGTGCCAGGCTGCCTGTGCCTCAACAGGTGCAGCCAGGTGCGGACCAGGGCCCTGTTATAGGCTGTCACGCATACGAGCTACAGATCGGGCTGGGTAATGTGAAGCTGCCGAGCTAGCTCATCAGTCAGGGCGATGGTATGGACTTCACCACCGGCGCGCGTCAGGATATCCGCCGCCGCCTCGCTCCAGAAACGGGCAACCGCCACTATCACCATAGATGCACCTGGCTTGAGGGCGCTAGCGAACTCCGCCAGCCGTTGGTCGGACATTCCCGCATCGCTGCCTGCGGCGGCGGCGGCACCGACAGCCGCGCCCGCCGCACCGCCAATCACCAGCCCTAAAGGGCCGCCTATCATACCGAGGATCACACCGATGCCGGCTCCCAGTATTGCGCCCACACGACCGGGCCAATCCAACTCATCTTTGATGTGCAAATTGTTGCCTTCGTCGCGATTCACGACTGCGGCATCAACGAGCAAGATCGGCTCTACCCTCTCAGCCTCTTTAAGCGCCTTGAACGCCGCGTCAGCTGAGGCCTCGTCAGTAAATGTGGCGATAATCAGCTCTAACGACGCATCAATCGCAGGGTCGCCGGTTGGACCGGGCAGGGGTGTTTCCTCTGTGCCGCCGCTTTGCATCGGCTCATCTGTTGGCTTTGTCGGGTTCACATCTATAGCTTGATCCATCTTTGTTTCCTTCCTGGCAGCGAAGCGCTGTGGTCGCGACATGAGATAGCGCCGTCGCACGGTAGTGTAGCAGGTCGCATAGCCCCGGTCAAGTAGAGCAGAGCCGGGTAAGCGTTCAGATTTAGGGTGGAGCAATCTTCTTGGGGTATCTGTACGCCCTCACCTGCCCTCACCCCCAACGCACCCTCACCCCATGCCCCTCTCCCACAAGGGGAGAAGGGGCTTTACTTTGGGGACAACCCTCTGACCCCGTCAGGGGCTTGGCCATGGCACTCAGCATGCACAAAGCCCCTTCTCCCTTCAAGGAGAGGGGCTTTCTGCGCGGTGACTATCAGGGATGCAGCTCACGAGTCCGCCTTGCGCTGGCGATAAACTTCGAGCACCTGTCCAAGCCATGCCAGTTGCTCCTTGTTGTAGGGTGACTGGAAGGGCTTCTGAGCGTCCGGGAGCTTGTCGTAGTTGTGCCACCACTGGTTCAGGCCGCTGCTTATCTCCTGATCGCCGCCTGTGAAGGCAGCAATGAGGGTGCTGTAGCGTGCCGCAAGCTCCTGCGCTTCCTCGCCCCCTGGGTTAGCGTTTGCCGCGGCGAGCCGCGTGATGTCTGCGTTTACTGCGTCCCACTGCACGGTGATGGCCTCCTGGTCGGCTTCGCTCCACCCGCCGCGCGCCTCAAGCCGCTCACGAAGGCGACCCTGAGCTTCGTCGCTGTACGACTGCTCCGACAGGTTTTGCATCTGTCGTAGCTGTTCCGGTGTGAAGTATTTCTTGACCCATTCTTTGTTTTGTTCCATTTGTATAGCCTGAATCACTCTCACAAGCGAATCCCAATCGCACAGGCCGCTTTGTAGCATCTTCTCAGTTGCGTCAATCGCCTGGATAATGCTGTCAAGCTGGAGCCGCTTGGCCCGCATCATCTCCTTTTGCTGCGCCAGCACCTCATCGAGGCTACGCGGGTGGACACGAAGCAAAGCCTTGATCTCGTCCAGGGATAACCCCAGGAACTTCAAAGCCAGGATTTGTTGCAGGCTCGCCAGGTCCTCATCCGTGTACAGGCGATAGCCCACCTCGCTGTATCGAGAGGGCGCTAGCAAACCCTCCTGATCGTAATAGCGTAGCGTGCGTATCGAAACTGCGGCCTTGCGCGCAAACTGCCCGGTGCGATAATAATGTTGATCCAAGCTCTACCTCCTTTCGACACCACTATAAAGGGTGACGTAACGTTAGAGTCAATACTTTTACGGCCAATATACAAAAATAGAGGTCGTGTCAACTACGACCTCTATTTTTGTATATTGGCCTTGTGCCAGGCTAAACTCCCGCAGGCTCGGGCCGGCTGGGGGCTAGCTTGTCAAGCTCCTCATTGTGCCCTTTGCCGTTGCGGTGCTCGCTTGCTATCTCTGTAACGTCCATAACCTTGTTGCCGCCCAGCCGCCGGCGCACGCTGTCGAGAAGGCTGTAGACTACGGGCACCACGATCAGCGTCAGGAAAGTGCTGGTAAAGAGGCCGCCAACTACTACGGTGCCAAGCTCCGCCGCGATAATCGAGCCTTCGCTGAAGCCAAGCGCAAGGGGCATGAGGGCTATAATCGTGGCGATGGCCGTCATAATGATAGGGCGCACGCGGGTTCGCCCGCCCTGGATCAGAGCGTCATGAGTGCTGTAGCCTCTGCGTTCATACTGTTCTACGAGGTCGAGGAGGACGATAGCATTGGTGACCACTATCCCCACCAACATCAGTATGCCTATCATTGCCGAGACGCCGAGCGGCCTGCCCGTGACGTAGAGAGCCACTATCGAACCTATGGCCGCCAGTGGCAGCGAGAACATGATCACGAAGGGCGTTGATAGCGAGCCGAATGTCACCACCATCACCAGGTAGACGAGCACTACGGCGATTATCAGGGCGGTGATTAGCTGCTGGAAGGAGTCTGTAATCTCCTGCGTGACCCCTGCGCTACCCAGCTTTACCCCCGGGGGTAAGGGAACCTGGTCTATGGCCTTCTGCGCGTTGGCGGCTACACCCGATGTGTTGTCGGAGTTGATAGTGCCCTGTACAGTAACTGATCGCTGCTGATTGATTCGGTTGATAGATACAGGACCGTCAGCTTCAGTTACGCTGGCGACTTCGCTGAGAGCTACAGGGTTGACAGTGCCCACCTTGATCGACTTTATCGCGCTAAGATTGTTCAAGGTGTTCTGGTCGTATGTGGCTTCTACATCGTAGTTCCTGCCGCCGATAGTGATGTTAGTCACCTTCTGGCTGGTGAGGAGGCTGCGCACCTGGCTGGCTATCTGAATAGTGGTGCTGCCATGCTCCAGGGCCTTCGCAGGGTCTACATCCACGCGGATCTCGGGCTTGGCGCGTGCTGCATCGCTTGTTATATTCACCAGGTTGGGCACGCTTTTGAGCTTAGCTACCATCTGGTCGCTTGCCTTGACTACGTTGTCATAGTTGTCGCCGGAAACAATTATCGAGTAGCCGCTGCTGTTTGGCCCACCGCCCGATCCTGGGGTCACTGTGTAGTCGTCAATGCCCAGCGATTTAGAGTTAGAGGAGATAAGGTTGCGCAGCCAGTCGGCTTCTGCCCTTACATCTGCATCTTTGGCAAGCGTTACTGTCATCTTGGCAACGCTGTCGCTGCCGACGCTGCCGAAGCCTGTTTGCGCCTGCCGCGTGTCGGAGCCTATAGTTGTTTGGTAGTTGAGGACGCCGGGGTGCTTTTGTATCTCAGTCTCTAGGGCCATGGAGGCTTTGTCGGTGGTCTTCAGGTCGGTGCCGGGCTTCATCGTGACTTCGGCATTGAGCACTTTATCGCTACCGAAGTTGATGAAAGTGACCGGTATCAGGCCTGTGAGAGCGAGACTACCCGCGAATAGGAGCAGCGCCACGCCGAGCGTAGCCAGCTTGGTCCAGCGTTTACTCAGCGCCCAGGTAATAAGGGGAGTGTAAAGTCGCTGCACAAAGGTGTCGCGCTCCGCACGCACACCATGCTTGCTGGGTGTGCGAGCTGTAGAAACGGCCAGAGGCTCGGCGCTCCGGCCTTTGTAGACGGGGAGCAGCGGCGAGGTGCGTAGCGCCTTTGTTTCTATCGCTCCCTCGTCCGCTTTGCGACGCTCTTTCACCACGCCCGTCTTGAGGAGCAGTACAGCCAGTACAGGAATAACAGTAAGCGCAACGATGAGTGAGGCAAGGAGCGATACCGTGACGGCTATAGCGAATGGGCGAAAGAACTCGCTCACCAGCCCCGCGATAAAGCCGAGGGGGAGGAAGACACAAACAGTAGTAATGGTTGAGGCTGTGATGGCGGTGGCGACCTCTTTGGTGCCGTTGTACGCCGCATCGCGCAGAGGCTCACCATTCTGAAAGTGGTGCCTGTAGATATTTTCGAGCACCACGATACTGTCGTCTACCACGCGCCCGATAGCTACCGCGAGGCCCGCCAGGCTCATTATATTGAGTGAGATGCCGAAGACGTTGAGCATGATAAAGGCTATCAGCACCGACATCGGTATTGACATCGCCGTCACTAAAGTGGACCTGATGCTGCGCAGGAAAAGGAGGATGATTATGATCGCCAGCGCAGCGCCTATCAACCCTTCGCGGATCAGGCCGTTGAGAGAGTCTGTTATATAAGTCGCCTGGTCAAAGAGCACCACGGCGGAAGTGCCCGGCAGCTGACTCTTCAGCTCAGCCACTCTTTTGCTGATAGCATCGGCTACCTGCACGGTGTTGGCGTTCTGTGTTTTGTAGGCGATAAGGGCGAGGCTCGGTTCTCCGTTGCTGCGGCTGATAGTGGTGCCGCCTGCATCAACCAACGCTACGCCCGCTACATCTCCAAGCTTTAGCGCGGGCTGCGCCTGACTACTGCCCGTTTGTGAGCGACCCTGCGATTGAGCGCCACCCCCATTTGCCCCTGATGCGGGTTGTCCAGCTTCGCCGGAGGGCGGGCCACCTGACTGCGCAGCACCCGAAGCGCCGGCGGATGTTGCCGGGCGCACGACGACATTCTTGAGATCATCTACCGAGTTGAACTGGTTGCCTACGCGTACGGGGATGGCCTGGCCGCCTGTTACTATTTGCCCGGTCGGGAAGGAGATATTGTTGGCCTGTAGGATGCCGATAATGGAGGAGGCGGTGAGGTTATCCTTCTCCAGCTTCGCCTGGTCGAAGGTGATTGCCACCTGCTTGTCGCCGCCTCCCGCCACCTCAACCGAGTTGACGCCTGGGATGGCCTTGAGGTCGGGCACCAGGTTATCCTCGATATTGCGCCTGAGTGTCGCCAGCGCATCTGCGCTCTGGTCGTTTGTGTTGATTGTATAGGCGAGTACCGGTATATCCTGGAAGCTGAAGCGGCCCACTGTGGGGCGCTGCACCTGGCTCGGCAGGGTAAGACCGTTTATGGCATCCTGCACGTTCTGCTGGGTCTTCTCCATGTTGGTGCCGTACTCGTACTCAGCGCTGATGAACGCCAGGCTGTCGTCCGAGCGCGATGTGAGATTCTTGAGGTTAGCGGTGCCCGCGATTGCTTTCTCGATAGGCTCTGATACGTCGCGGCGCACGTCGTCAGGTGCGGCTCCAGGATAAACAGCTACGACGCTGATAACAGGCAAGTCAATGTTCGGTAGTAGCTCGCTCTTGAGCTGCGTAGCCGAGTAGATTCCCCCCGCGAGGACGAAAAGCATCAACATGATGACAATCGAAACTCTACGGAGCGAAAAACGTGTGAGTAGATGCATTTAGCTGATTCCTCCTGATGACATTACGCATCCTTGAGGCACGTGGTTTCACTACTACCTGTGCCCTTTCCTCAATTTATGTACATTAATTCACAAAGCAATCCGAATAATTGTACCGGAAACTTTTGCCCGCCGCAATAGGGAGAGCGAACTAGTAATGCTCGGACGAAAGTCCCATCGTGGGGAAGATGGTAGAGATTAGATGAAAACAAACGCGTGTGGGGAGGGGTTGAGGTGAGGGCAAACCGCGAAGGCACTATGAGCTGATCAGGCGAGAGCCAGCCGCAACAACTATTCCATCCTCCAGCAGCCCTGCCAGCACATTGGGGATGTGCAGCTTGCTTGTAGATCGGGTGCGTAGCTGGAAGCTCAAGAGTGTGGACGCCAAGGCGGTTATTACGCCGGTTGCCGCGCCTGCTAAGGGCTGCTCTCCTTCGTTGATGAAGATGACGGCGCCTACGAGTGCGCCTGAAGCTGCCCTTCCAACCAACGGCCCTATGTCGGTGCGGTCGGCTACGAATGGCAACTTATCTGCTATTATTTCTCCTACTGCTGCCAGGCCTAGCAGGGCGCTGACACGCTCATCCCCCAGCGGGGAGAAGATCGTGCCGCCTAGCTTCTTATTACGACCGTGTGAGAGGTAGTAGCTTAGAAAGGCAGGGGCCGACACGCCTCGCAGACCGGCGAGTGCGCTCAATCCTATGGCACGCTTATACATATCTCTTTGGCTCAACTATAGGACTCCCTTTCGTACTGCGTATTATGTGTTGCGTGAGGGGTTGATGATAAAGAGAGGACAGCCATAATCCCTCACGTTTCACGATCCTGTCTCTCTCGTGAGGCGTTGTTGGAGGAAGACTAACACTGCGGCCTCCTCAGCTGGTAAATCGGCGAGCGAAGTGGTTAGCTCATCTTCAGTACGCTGCTTTAGCGTCTCTAGCAGCGTGCCGTCCATGTACGACGCAATCACACCTGGGTGCACATAGCACTTGCGGCATATAGCAGGCGTATTGCCCAACCGCTCGGACACTCTTTCAATTGCTTGCACTACATTCTTCTTGGCCTGGGTCTGAGAGTCGACCGCCTCAAACTCCTGGAGGGCAAGGGTGGCGAGCACCGTACCCGCCCAGGTTCGGAAATCCTTGGCGGTAAAATGCTGCCCTGTTATCTCCTGGAGATAATCATTCACATCTGCCGAGTCGATTGTGTGTCGCTCTTTGTTGTCATCAATATATTGGAAGAGCTCTTGTCCAGGCAGCTCCTGCTGGCGTTTTATGATATTCGCCAGCCTGCGGTCACGGATGCCTATGGTGTGGTTTTTGCCGCTCTTGCCGCGAAACTTAAAGCGTAGTTTTGCCCCTTCCACATTAACGTGCCTGTTGCGCATTGTAGTCAGCCCGAAAGAGTGGTTAGTGCGCACATACTCTTCATTACCCACCCGGATCAGCGTTGCTTCCAGCAGTTTTACTACTGTAGCAAGCACTTTTTCTCGGGGCAAGCCAGGCAGCGCCATGTCATGCTCCAGCCGCTTGCGGATGGCGGGAAGCGCCTGCCCGAAAGCTACCATTCGCCCGTACTTGGTTTCGTCCCGAACCTCGCGCCAGTGGGGGTGGTAGCGATATTGCTTGCGTCCTTTGGCGTCATAACCTGTAGCCTGGATATGCCCCTTGGGTGAAGGGCAAATCCAGACGTCGCGCCATGCCGGGGGTATGCCCAGAGATTTGATGCGAGCAAGCTCTTCGGGGTCGTGTATCGGCTTACCATCAAGGCCGATATAGCTGAAGTTCTTGCCTGCCCGCTTGCGCTTGATGCCGGGTCGCGTGTCGGTGACGTAGCGCAGCCCTGCGGCTTTGGCCGACGCTATAGGGTCCACTGTAACCTCCGGCAGCTCCGCAACATCTTCTGGTTGGGTATTCTTCTCCTGAGCCATGCAGATGGCATTGCAATAGCTATGCCAGGGGTGGGAGGTGAGGTGAGATGTGATAGGGTAAGATGTATAACGCATTGCACTTTGATCTATGCTTCCCAGCAGTCAAGCAACGGTTTATAATAGACTGCCTGCTCTGTATGGCGCGTAGGCAACTTATGCTCAGGTGTAGCACGGCTTTATCTCTCCTCTACAGAGGTTTATGACTGATCTGCTTGGCGACGCGAGGGGAACTGCAAAGGTAACCACAATGGAAAGACATTCTGAAGGGCCGGAGCCGGTAACTACCATGTTCAACTACTCTATTTGGGCGCGAGACCGCGTTCTATCTGGAATTGAGACGTTGGACGACGCTCAGCTGCGCGAGGTGCCCGAAAGTGGCGCTTACGGCTCTATACACGATACGCTGGCGCATATGGCAGTCTCTGAGTGGGTGTGGGTGCAGCGTTGTAGCGGCCAATCGCCTACTAAATTGCCCCGGGGAGAGGACTTTGCAAACTTGCGCGTTCTAATCGATTGGTGGAATGAAATCCACGCCGAGGCGATGCGCTACCTTTCGGCCCTCACTTCGAGAGACGTGCAACAGGAAGTTACCTACACAGGTCCTGATGGTAAGACGCGCACGCGCAAGGTTTGGCATATGCTCATGCAGGTGGTGAACCACCAGACCGAGCACCGCAGCCAGCTAGCCTCTATGCTCGGCAGCAAAGGCATTGACGTGCCACAGACCGACCTAGTGGTGTATTTGAGCGAGCAGGTGTGACGAAACCGCCGGCGCAAAGTACACCAACTTCATATCGAAGGAGATAAAACGCAATGGCAACCACAATAGAAAACCCCAACCCCCAATCCCCAACACCTGGCTCCGGCAAATGGGTATATCTCTTCAGGGAGGGCAATGGCAAACAGCGCGACTTGCTTGGCGGCAAAGGAGCGGGCCTCTCCGAGATGACCAACGCCGGGTTGCCTGTGCCTGCGGGCTTCACTATTACTACTGATGCTTGCCGGGCTTACTTTGCAAACGGCGAGAAGTTTCCGCCGGGGATGTGGGAGCAGGCTATGGGGGCTCTACGCACCGTCGAGGGGGAAACGGGCAAGAAGCTGGGCGATCCGGCTAACCCCCTGCTTGTCTCTGTGCGCTCCGGCGCTAAGTTCTCCATGCCAGGAATGATGGACACTATCCTTAATCTGGGGTTGAACCCTGAGACGTTGCAGGGCCTCATCAAGCTGACCGATAACCCGCGCTTCGCCTACGATGCATACCGGCGTTTTATCCAGCTTTTCGGGCGCATCGTCATGGGCGTAGAGGCCCACGTCTTCGACGATCTACTTGAAAAGATAAAGGCCCAACGTGGCGTTTCCCTCGATACTGAGCTTACTGCTGATGATCTCAAGGTCCTTGTTCAGCAATTCAAAGAGGCTGTGCAGCACGAGACGGGCCGGCCTTTTCCCGATGACCCTTACGAGCAGCTACGTCTGGCGATAGAAGCTGTCTTCAACTCGTGGAACTCGCCGCGTGCGTTCGCATATCGCAAAGCGCAAAATATACCCGATGACCTCGGCACAGCTGTGAACGTGGTGATGATGGTCTTCGGCAATATGGGCAACGACTCGGGCACAGGCGTGGCGTTTACTCGCAATCCCGCCACCGGTGAGAAGAAGCTTTATGGTGAGTTTCTCACCAACGCTCAGGGCGAGGATGTGGTGGCAGGCATTCGCACGCCACAGAAGATAGCTCAACTGGAACAGGAGATGCCCGAAGTTTACAAGCAGTTTGAGGAGATAGGTCAGAAGCTGGAGCAGCACTATCGCGATATGCAGGACCTTGAGTTCACGGTGGAGCGCGGCAAGCTCTATATGCTTCAGACCCGCTCGGCAAAGCGCACAGCGGCTGCGGCAGTCAAAGCGGCTGTGGATATGGTCAACGAGAAGCTTATCTCCAAAGAAGAAGCCCTCCAAAGGGTCGAGCCTGAGCAGGTGGTGCAGCTACTTCTGCCGCGTTTTGACGACAAAGATAAGGACAAGGCTCGTGCGGCTGGCCGCTTGCTGGCAGTGGGGTTGAATGCCGCGCCAGGGGCTGCGGTCGGCAAGGCTATATTCACGGCTGACGAAGCGCAGCGCCTGGGCCGCGAAGGGGAAGCCGTTATTCTGGTGCGCGAAGAGACCAACCCCGAGGACGTGCATGGCATGATCGCAGCCAAAGGCGTACTTACGGCGAGAGGCGGTGCTACTTCTCACGCCGCAGTTGTAGCTCGACAATTTGGCAAGGTCTGCGTGGCGGGTGCTGAGAACGGCGGCATGCATGTGGACGATGAGGCAGGTTACTTCACTGCCAACGGCCAGACAATCAGAGCGGGGAGCACCATCTCCATAGACGGCACTACAGGCGAGGTCTTCGAGGGCGCTATCGCTCTAATTGAGCCGAACTTTGCTGAGGAGCATGACCTCGTGACGATTCTCGGCTGGGCCGATGAGGTACGCAAATTGGGTGTGTGGGCCAACGCCGATTACCCGCGCGATGCTGTCAAGGCAGTGGCTTACGGCGCTGAGGGGATAGGTCTCTGCCGTACCGAGCATATGTTCTTCGAGGAGGAGCGTCTTCCTGTGGTGCGCCAGATGATCCTGTCGGCGGCTGAGGGGACACGGCTTGACGCCGCCGTCTACGACGCACAGCAGGCTCTGGACAAGCTGGGCCCCAACAGCGAAAAACGCACTGAGGTTGAAGAAACCCTGCACAAAGCTAAAGAGGCGGCGGACGCCTCGCAAGCGGTGCGCGACTACCACAGTGCGCTTTCTCAGCTTGAGGAGATACAGCAGGGCGACTTCTATGGCATCCTCGAGGCTATGGAGGGCAAGCCCACAGTTATCCGCCTCCTCGACCCGCCACTGCATGAGTTTCTCCCTTCTTACGACGAGCTTCTCGTAGAAACCACTCAGATGCAGGACCACGGCGAGACGGAGAGCGACGAATACCAGCAGAAGATGCATCTGCTGGGCGTGGTAGGTCAGATGCGCGAGCAGAACCCGATGCTGGGATTGCGTGGCTGCCGCCTCGGTCTGCTTTATCCTGCCATTTATGATATGCAGGTACGCGCTATCCTCAAGGCCTCGGCACGACTTCTGGCCGAAGGCTTAGAGTCGCACCCTGAGATCATGATTCCGCTCGTGGGGCACGTGAACGAGCTAAAGGATACGAGAGAGCAGCTAGAGGAGGTTTTCAAAGAAGTAGACGAGCAGGCCGGGCGCAGCATACCCTTTAAGTTCGGTACGATGATAGAGGTGCCGCGCGCCGCGCTAACCGCAGGCAAGATCGCCGAGTACGCCGAGTTCTTCTCCTTTGGCACAAACGACCTCACTCAGACAACCTATGGCTACTCTCGCGATGATGCCGAGGGCAAGTTCCTCCTGCAATACGTCGAGCGGGGTATCCTGCCCGAAAATCCCTTCCAGGTACTGGACCGTGAGGGTGTAGGCAGGCTAATTCGCATAGCGGTAGAAGAGGGCCGCAAGACCCGCCCCAACCTCAAGGTAGGCATCTGCGGCGAGCACGGCGGCGACCCCTCGTCAATCCATTTCTGTAATATGGCCGGCCTGGACTACGTAAGCTGTAGCCCCTATCGCGTCCCAGTAGCGCGCCTTGCCGCAGCGCAAGCCGCTCTCGAAGGCGTAGAGAAGGACAAATAGTTGAAACGCCAGGACGCCAGGCAAACCAGGAGGGGCAAGGCTAAAAGGTGAGGCGTCCTGACGTTTAAGAAGAGATGATGATGAGTGATAATGTATTAGACAATAGCCCTGATAGGGTGCGTGAGCGGCTGGAGAAGGAGGAATATATCCTTCTTTCGCCGCTGGCCGCCAAGTCTGCGGAGTCTACGCGTCCACTGCCGGAGGAGGAGTCACCTGTGCGCACTGCCTTCCAGCGCGACCGCGACCGTGTTATCCACTCCAAGTCATTTCGCCGTTTGAAGCACAAAACGCAGGTCTTCATCGGCCCTATCGGTGACCACTATCGGACGCGGCTTACTCACACTCTGGAGATGTCGCAGATAGCACGGACGATCTCACGCGCGCTGCGTATGAATGAAGACGTTACCGAGGCAATAGCCCTGGCACACGACCTGGGCCATACTCCCTTCGGGCACGCCGGAGAAGACGCCCTGCGCCAGATATTCGACCCTGGCTTCAAACATAACTACCAGTCGCTGCGCATAGTGGATTATCTGGCCCGCGATGGCGCAGGTCTCAACCTCACCAATGAGGTCAGAGAAGCACTGGTCACATCTACCCCTGTTGAGGAAGGATTGTCTTCGGAGGGTATGGGCTATGGTTCTATCGAGTCGAAAATAGTTAAGCTGGCTGATACTATCGCCTATATTAACCATGACACCGACGATGCAATGCGCGCACGCATCATCCGCCCTGATGACCTGCCCGTCGAGGTAGCTGAGGTGCTGGGTGCCACCAACTCGATGCGCATCAACACACTTGTCAGCGACATCATTAGCCGGAACTGGAGTATCGCCTACCCCAACGTGGAGCTAGCTTCGCAGGACCGTCATGAAGTAGAGCTAATAGTCAGCCCCGAAATAGAGGACGCCGCAGACAAGCTGAAGCGCTTCCTTTACGAGCGAGTATACATAGGTTCGGAGGCCAAAGCCGAGGTGGGCAAAGTAGACCACCTGATCGGCGCGCTCTTCGACTACTTTTGCAAACATACCGAGGAGTTGCCACACGAAATACAGAGTAACCCACGCCATGAGCCGAACGAGCGGATGGTCGTTGACTACATAGCCGGTATGACCGACCGCTTCGCAATCAGCACCTTCGAGCGTCTATTTGTCCCCAGGTCGTGGAGTGTGCAGTAGCTTGTGGGTAGCAGGCCAGCCTGATCTATAACATCAACAGTGGGCAACTAAAGCTGTGAGGTTAACACAGTGCTGCATCGTCATGGCGCGGGTACGCTTAATGCTATCTACAGAGGCGAGGAGGCGTTAATAGTTATATCTCTATTCTCAGGGCGTGACAATTAGCGCCAAGCAGCGTTCTAAATAGTGCTCTGTAATGATCTTACAAGCTGGCGCTATTAGCATTACCAGACCAGGAGCACTCCTTTCATGCATTCTGATTCCGACGGTTCCACACCTATGTTCGAGGGCAGCAGCCTTATTGGTGGGCGCTACAGGCTGCTTGAGAAAATAGGCGAGGGCGGGGCCGCCGAGGTCTTTCGCGCCCGCGACCAACGTCTCGACCGCACTGTGGCAGTTAAACTGCTGCGGCCTCAGTTTACATATGACCAGGCATCGCGCACCCGCTTTGTGAATGAGGCTAAGGCCGCCGCAGGACTGTCGCACCCCAACATAGTAGACATCTACGATTTCGGTGAAGGCCCTGACCACTCGATGTTTATCGCAATGCAGTACGTCGAAGGCCAGAACCTGAAAGATATATTGCAGAAGCGGGGGCGCATGTCGGCAGCCGAAGCTGTCTCCATAGGGCAGGGGGTGTGCTACGCCCTCGACGCGGCGCACGCCAAAGGTTTGATCCACCGCGACGTTAAGCCGCAGAATATAATGATAGACCGTGCAGGCAACGTGCGCCTGACCGATTTCGGCATCGTAAAGGCGCTCTCCGGCCCGGCGCTCACCCAATCGGGGATGACCTTTGGCACAGCGGCGTACCTGTCGCCGGAGCAGGCCACAGGCGAGCCTATCAGCCCCGCATCGGACATTTATGCTCTGGGGTGCGTTCTGTACGAACTGCTGTCGGGCACGCCGCCATTCACGGGCGAAAACCCTGCTGTGGTGGCTTACAAGCAGGTGTGGGAGCAGCCGCGCCCACTTCATGACCTTGTGCCGGAGGTGCCGCCTTCTTTAGAGAGCGTCGTCATGCGCTGCCTAAACAAAGACCCCGCTCGCCGCTATCCCACCGCCGACGCGCTCGCCTCAGACCTCGCCACCTTCCAGAACTCCTTCAACCAGCCGACACAGGCGGTGTCGCTTGGCCTGGGGGCGATAGCCTCGGTGAGGGCGAATGCGGGTGAATGGGTACCTGTTACGTCGCGTGCTCCCGCTGAGTTGAGCCAGGCAATACAAATGCCTGCTGTGCCTGCCGGCTATGGCGAAGCCGAGTATTCAGCGGTTGACGTACCTGCCGCCAGGCCCCGCGACTTCATTAGCGCACCTGTGCCTCAGGCTGCCGCGCCTTCACAGCCTTACCCGCAGGCGGTGGCCGCCTATAACGCCGAACCGGTTCGCACGATCCAGGTGGTAAATGCCGGTAGGCGGCGTGGAGGGCTCGGTTGGGTGCCTCTTGCTCTGGCCGGCGTGCTCGCTATCGCTGTCTTCGCGCTGCTTGCCTCGCAAGGTAAATCGCTCTTTGGCGGCGCGGCACGCGCTGACGCAACGTCCACACCCCCATCTCCGACGCTGGGCGTGGTAGTGGAGGCTCCGTCAGCTTCGCCAACGCTGCGACTGGGCGGCGTTATCGTAGGCTCGCCCACGCCTCCCGCGGCTGTGCCGCTCTCGACCAATACGCCTGCGCCTCCTCCCACACTAACCAACACACCGATTCCGCCCACCGAAGCGCCTCCTACCGATACACCCGCGCCTGTACCAACTGATACCGCTGCTCCTGCGCTTCCGACAGATACTTCGGTGCCTGAAGTCGTGCCGACAACTCCTCCCGCCACTGCAACGCCACCACCACCGCCTCCTACAGACACAGTTGAAGTGGTATCCGATACTCCTGTAGTCCAGGGCAATGGCACCGCTACCATCCTTCTGGATGACACGCGCTTTTCGGGTGGCTTCACTAACAACGGCGGCACCTATCACGGACTCACCGCCCACTGGGCATACGGCCAGGGAACGAAGTATAGCACGATGACGGTGACATTCAACGTGGACCAGATGCCCGGCGCAGCGGCCCTGACGATCAGAGGCGTGGACTCAGAAGACGCCAAGAAGACCCAGATACGGATAAGCCTGAACGGCAACGTAGTCTACCAGGGCGCTGATCCGCTGCCCAACGACAACACCAACGGGCCGAATAGACCGGGTAATTGGGGCCTTTACGTCTGGCAGATTCCTGTTGGGCAGCTACAGCAGGGCGCTAACACCCTCTCTATCACCAACCTGGACCAAAGCTCCTGCATCAATTGCCCCGATTTCTTCATGCTCGACGCCGCCTTTATTACTTACCGCACGCAGTAAGTTAGGGGCCAGCTCCGGGTTGCATAATTCAGCCATCTGGCGCGGCCGGTTACCTAGAGAAAACCGCCGCGCTTTGGTTGCGGCTCCTGAAGAAGAAGACAAGTATCAGCCCCGCGATGAAGCCCCCTATGTGGGCGAAGAAAGCGGTGCCGCCCCCTTGTACCTCGCCCACCGAGAATACGCTTACAACCTGCGTCACTATCCATATGCCTATCATAATGAAGGCGGGCACGTAGCTAATTGTAACCAGGATGCCCAGGAATATCAGCGCCCTTACTCTCGCCTTCGGGAAGAGCACTATGTACGCCGCTAACACTCCGGCAATTGCTCCTGATGCGCCCAGGTTAGGAATAAGCGAGTCGGGGCCGCCGAGGAATATCTGCGTAATGTCCGCCGCGAAGCCGCAGATCAGGTAAAAGACGAGATACTTCAGCGAGCCAAAGTTTTCCTCTACGTTGTCACCAAAGATAAAGAGGAAGAGCATATTGCCGCCAATGTGCAGCCACCCACCATGCATGAACATAGAGGTTAGAAGGGTCAAATAAACGTTGTTGAGAGGGGCTGCGTACAACTGTATTGTAGAGCCGTCCGGTAACTGCTGAAGGCCCGTCAGGTCTACGCCTGTCGTAATCTCCCTCGGTATCAGCGCCCAGCCATTGTTTATCGGATCGCCCACCGATAACTGGATCAAGAATATTATGACGTTGATCACGATCAGAGTAACGTTCACAATGGGGAAGCGTTGCCCTTGTGGTGTGCCGGTGTCTCCGAGTGGTATCATTTACATTGGCTCCTTTACATTGGCTCCTTTCACGCGCCTCACGGCCGGCTGCTGTACACTGCCTCTAACTGCTCCGGCTTTATGATTAGACCCTCTATGTCAGCCTTGTCTGAGTGCAGTAGATACAACGAGGAACCATCAGCTAATGAAACGGCGCGCACGCCTCCCTCACCGGCTACCATCCTGGCCGTAGCGTCGTCCAGCGCCACGATAGTGCGTGTGCCGGAGGGGAGGGGAAGGTACGTCTTCGCTACAGGGTATGGCAACCCGTAGCTTGATTGCCCCCCGTAGGCCGTGAAGAGCGCTCCGAACTCACCGTTTCGCCCATAGCCCAGCGCGTAAGAGCGATAGTTGGGGAGCAGATATCCTGCCTCTCTAAAGGGCCCAGCCCACTCCACCCCCATCACCAGGGCAATGTTCCCCTCACGAGCAGTAAGGCTCGCCAGGCCGGACTTCACGGCTTCCCAGTGGTTGTTATTCTCAGTTATGTTGGCTGCGGTGACAGGGCCTTGCGCCAGCGCAAAATAACCGGCTGATACCACCGACAGGGCAATAGCGATCAGCAGCCCCGCCGCTTCGCTCACGCCCTTTTTATGCGCAAGCTGCTCGCCCAGCATCCTGGCGCATAACGCCGACAAGATAAGCAGTGGCGGCAGCGCCACGAGCAAATATCCATACTGCCCCACATGGCTTACTGCATAGAGAACAATCGGCGGCAATACCCAGAAGAATAAAAAAGCTTTAGCCTTGTGCATAAGAGTAAAACGCAACACTCTAGCAGTCCACAACCCCAGAGGCACCAGCCCAAAGGCTAGCCCTGTGCCAAGCGCCAGCATCTCGAAAGTTATATTGAAAGCAACCCCGTCGAGTCCGGTCTCCACCAGTGCGGTGCGCCCTGCCACAGCAGCCGCCTGCAACTCATTCTCATATAGATAAGCGCCAAGCCCGCCCGACATAACAAGGAGGGGCGTTAGCCATGCCAGAGAGGCAAGCGCCAGCGCTGTGCCGAACGCCAGCCATCTTCGCCGCGCCGGAGCTTTATTGCCCCGCAAGGCCCATACGCAAAGAGGCAAAAGCACTATGAGGCTAGTTTGCCTTACGCCGCCTGCTATTCCCAGCGCCACCCCCAGCAAAACGGCCTCTGTAGCGCCTTCCGAGCCTTTGACCCGCCACGCCAGCCCTGCCACGCACATGCCCAGCGCCATCTCAGGCAGGTAGGTAAGCCCTACCGCGCCATTATAGAGGGCGAGGGGCGACCCCAGGAGCAGCAGCGATGAGCTAATCGCCACTACTTTGTCCTCAAAGACCTTGAGCGTGAGCCAGTAAATGAGCGGCACAGCCACCGCGCTGAATAGGACACTTAAAATTGAGAGGGCAACATTCGCGCTACTCACCCCGCCTTGTAAGCCGGCGAACTCCAGCACAAAGCGCAACAGGCGGCCCGACTCTACGTAGAGGATATAGCCCGGTGGGTGTGGTTGGTGGCTATGCAAATCGAAGGTGTCGAGCGCCAGGCTGAACTGCACCGAATCCCAATTTATCGGCGTGGGCCGCACAAAAAAGATGCGCGAGATCGCCCCGCTCGCTCCCAACAGGAGCAACGGGACAACTCGCGCCTGAAGGCGGGTTGTGAAAGCTGCAGAAGGTGTTACGTACTGGATACAGGGCGCGAAAGGCGGGATGCGGAACCGGGTAAGGAGAGCTAATCTGCTACGCTCGGCCACACCCAGCTTCCTTGCGCGTCGTTTCCTAAAACGTCAACCACGTACTTCGCACCTTTTGTGGGCGGCGTTCGGCGGCTAAACACCCATAATCTGGAAAATCTCGCTCGTAGTGCGTGTGCCGAACGCGCCGGTCAACCAGAGTACCAGCAACACCAGCACTATCAACACTACAACCACCAGAACAATGGCGGCGGCGCTGCCACCCCCGCTGTCGCCTGGTGTATTTACGTTTACTTGACCCATTAGAGCCTCCTACTTTGACGACTGATAACGCGCGACCGGCAACAGGGAATAAAACAAAGCCTTCGTGCTTGCTATCTCATTGCTATTCCGCCGGTCGCACCCGCTATCCTTAAATAAATAGACGCAGGGTCTTGCGAGCCTGCGCCGTTGCCTCTAGACACGAGATCTATTGCCGGAAAGGGCGCGTACAATGGCGATAAGTATAATCGCGCCGATTATCGCGATAATCAGGCTGCCCCAGCTAATAGGGTCACTACTGTTCAAGCCTCCCAATCCCAGCAGAGAAGCCAGGAAGCCGCCCACTATCGCGCCGATCAAACCGACGATTATGTCGCCTACCACTCCATAGCCGCCGCGTCCCATAATCATACTGGCAAGCCAGCCGGCGATCAATCCTATGATGATCCAACCAATGATTGTAAGCATCTTTCTCACCTCCTTTGTCGCGTAGTACTGAACCTCTCAGGCCGTAGGTTGACGGCCCTTCCGATTAGCGATAATCAAGCTATGAGTTTTGTCACCCGCCTGAACTATTCATGGCTTCCTGTACATACTCTTTGCCTCGCTCCACCAGGATTTTGCGCGTCTCATCGCCCTTGCGTGGGGCAAAGAGCAGCCCGGCAAGCAACCCTATGGTGAAGTATTTGATAGCAGTACGCATTCCTCTTAGCATATCCTTTCTCCTTTGGCTGCCGGGCAGCCATCAGGCTTGTCGCATGCCCTCAACTACGCCTTGCGTCTTTTGCTGTACATTTTGCAGCCTGTTGGCGGCCCATTCGCCGAGTCGCTGGCGGTTCTTCTCGCCGGTAGTCGGTGTGTAGAAGAGGCCAATTGCACCTCCAACCGCCGCACCTGCCAGGAGGCCCAGCAGCGTTAAGCCTTTACCTTTACCCTTACCTTTGCTTTTACGTCCCCGCGCCATCTCAATAGCCCTTTCTATAAGGTCGAGCGTCGCTGTGATCCCATGACAAAGCGCACGATAAAGCCGAGGATAATGCCGCCAAGCAGGGCAGGTATGAACGATAGCGTCCAGCCACCGAAACTTGCCGCAGGCCCGAAGTTGCCGAATATGAAGCCGCCAATTAGACCGCCGATTATCGCGGCTACGATACCACCCAGCCAGCCATAAGGCATTCGGCCAGGCACAATCAGGTCAATGAGCCAGCCGAGCACACTCAACATAATGAGCATAACGATGAATCCAAGACAACCACCCATCTTTTACTCTCCTCCAGCTAGAATTGCAGCTAACTAACGAGCCACAAAAAAGAAAATCACAGTAAGTAGTGGAAGAGCCATCAGCCCCAACACCGTGAAGCTACAACAGCTACACCCTCCGCGCCGTCCCGTTCTTGTCAACTCGGCCAGCCCGAGCTGCAAATTGCTTTTCTCCATCTGCCCCCCTATCCAGCGCCATGTAGCATGGCACTCGTTAATTACGGATTGCGACATTTACAACGGTGAGATAACCCATTCTGTTATGCGCCTTTTACTTTTGGTGCTGCAAACCAATGCTCTGGAGGTGTTTAATGGCGTAACCACAGAGGGGCTTTCAGTATAGGGGTTTTTACAGAAAGCTCAATTACCTCTTACATCGGGGTAATCACACCTCTACTAACCCCTTTCCCTGTAGGGGGAGAATAGGTTAGAGCAAAACAAAAGCAATAGCTCCCCTAGGCGGGGCTATTGCTTTTGTTTTCAAGACAGGGTGTTGCCTCAGCACAATGCTCGCTTGCTGTGGGCGCAACACCTAGAGGCGGCAGGGCGCACTACCGCTTTATAGACCGATGCGGCGGCTACTTTGGTGGTACAGCCCCTGCCAGTAGAGGCACAGCCCCCTTCTTCTGGGCTTCGGGGGGCAGCATTGGCTTTACGCTTGTTGCCAGCAGCGGAGCCGCCAGCACAAAGCGGGGAGCCAGTATTGATTTTTTGTACTCGCTATTGAAAAGCTGCATGAGCGGGAGGTCCCTGGCGACATCCACGTTCTGCTTATTGTCCTCGTATGGCACTTTCATCAGCGTAACAAAGATGCTGATTACGATTCCGCCCGCGACCAGCCCCAGGAGCGCACCCATTATCCTATCGAAGACCATCAGCTTCCCGCCAATCTTCACATGGGAGAAGAGATTGAGAAGAAGTGCCACCATCAATAGCGACACCAGCAGATCAATGGTGATAAAGCCAATGAGGTCCGAGGCGAACCCTTTACTCAGTCCGAACATCTTCACCAGGAAGAGCGCTGTCAGGTGGTAGTAAATCGAGGCGAGCAGAAAACCTGTATAGATCGAAGCTATGATCAACAAGGCCTTCGGTGTGCCGTGCTTCCACCCCACATAAATGAAAAAGGCAAGAAGCACTGTGCTAATCACATCAAAAAAAGGTATTACATTGATAAGTTCGCGCATAACAAATCCCTCACTGAATGCTATTCAACAAAGTTATTCTACATTACCTACCGCCTACAAGGAATAGGATATAAGTCACACCACGGCATGGTACGTAGGGGCGCTACGCGTGAAGCGCCTGGTAATGCATATTATGTCAGAGATAGATACTGCTTACCCAAACCCTCACCTGATATGCATTGTGCAGTATGAATCAGCATATTTGTTCGATATTCGTGCATAAAGGTATTGACAAGAACTAACGTTCTATGATATATTCCGAGTAGGGCACGCCGGGCGTTCAGTTTCGTAAAGCCCTATTTATAGCCCAGACGACACTAGAGAGGCACTTTATCATGAAAAAGAAGAAATTATCGGATCGACAACGTTTTATCCTGAGCTTCATCCGCGAGTTCATGCAGGAGCATAGCTATGCCCCTTCAATACGCGAGATCAAGAGCGAAGTAGAGCGCGCAGGGTTGGTTCGCACCACGTCGGGCAACACCTCGACCTCCGTTGTGGACTACAACCTCAGGGCGCTGGAGGAGGCCGGCCACATACGGCGCGACCGCAACAAGTCGCGGGCTATCGAGCTTATAGACAATACAGGCCGCAGCCGCAGTCGCCAGCCTTTCTACACCATACCCATTGCTCCTTCGCCAATCGCTGCCGGCTCACCTATACCTGTGCTCGATGATATCCGTATGGGCACAGCCACAGAAGACGTGGTGGAAGTAGCAGGCGACCTCCTGGGCAGGCACATCCCGCATATAGACCGCCTGTATGCGCTCCGTGTGAAGGGTACCTCAATGGTAGACGCCCTCATCAACGATGGTGACCTCGTCATCATGGAGGCTCAGGAGACAGCGGAGAACGGCCAGACGGTCGCTGCATGGCTCAAAACCGAGCAAGAGGCCACCCTCAAGAGGTTCTACCTCGAAGATGGGCGTGTGCGCCTCCAGCCCGCCAACAGCACCATGCAGCCTATATTCACCGACCCGGACAACATAGAGATAAAAGGCCGTGTGGTAGGTGTGATTCGCCGCATCGAGTAAGGTGTGAGGCAAAGAAATTGAACGAGTCGAGAGTAGTATCCGCCGATACGAGTGGCAGCGTGCGCCGGCCCGGGCCTCAACCCCTGGCCGGTTCCCCATCCAACCGGATGGCGCGTGCTACCTGAGAGTTGGGATTGAGGAAGCTTTATACTTTAGTCTTTCACCAGGTGAGACGCAGTAGATGTGGATAAGGAGGTTGTTTGCATGGTAATACGTTTGCCGGGGCTACAAGCTTCACGCGGGCCGCAGCCGGGGCCAGAGCCCGCATGGGCGCGCTTCACCCGCGCCACTGGGGCGCAGGGCCAGCTTACGCCTGTCAGCCTGCGCTCGTGCAAGCCCGACATCGCCGCTTACAAAGTGCTTGGCTCCGAGCGCGCCTCTCAGCCCGAAGCCGGGGAGCTCAGAGAGCGCAACCGCTACAACCGTAGTGTCTACGTCGCTCGCTTGCAGCGATATGAAGATACGGGCAAAGTTTCAGCCAACTCCTCTCGCCTGCCGGTGATCGGTGAGATAGCCGCGGGCCAGTACGATGTCACCGTGGCCTTCCAGGAGTACGACTGTCTCGACTATGAAGGCGGCGTGGTCGTTGATAAGGCGCTGGCAAGAGGCGGGGCTTACGCTCTCCGAGTGCGCGGCACCTCCATGACCCACGTCGGCATCCAGCCGGGAGATGTGGTAATTGTTCGCCCCCAGAACTGGGCCGAGGATGGCGACTTCGTAGTAGCCAGCTTTATCGAAGGCGAAGCCGGAGGCTCTGAGGGGCTCTCCACCCTCAAGCGATTCTATAAGCGACGCGACCACATCTTTCTCCAGTCGGCAACCGCCTCCACCGACCCGATCCGCCTTTTCGCCAACCACCGCGACGGTTCTGTGGAGTGCGACCCCGTCAAGGTGCAAGGGGTGGTGACGGTAGTGCTAAAGAGCAACCAGTAGGGATCAAGGGCCAGGGTTCGTATCTGACCTTTAATCCCTGACTTCTAAATTTACTGAGGTTATCCGAGATGGCACTGCGAGATATTCTGGACCGCCAGGCCAACAGCATAGAATACGTACTTCATACTCATGGTATCGCGGCGAGAATAGACGGCGGCAGGCTGTCGCCCCGGCTGGCTCACTTCCACATAGAGCTGCCTCCCGGGGTGCGGCCCGCGCAAATCGCCCCTATCGTACCAGAAGTGGCCGACTCTCTAGGTGTGGTCTCTTGCCGGTTAGCGCCAGGCGATGACGGTGTTTACCTGGAGGTGCCACGCCCCGATCCTGTGCCGGTGCGCCTCTTGCCACTGGTGCAACGAGTGGCCGATGTAGTGCCGCCTGTTACTGCCATCCTGGGTGTGGATACCGAGGGCACGCCTTTACTGTTACGGCTCAACTCCCCCGATGTAGAGCCTGCCGTTGTTACGGGCAACCATTCCGCAGGGAAAAGCAGCCTCTTGAGAGGCATGGCCTTATCCCTTGCTTTGCATAACTCGCCCGATTCTCTGCGCCTGCTTCTCCTCGACTGCACAGGCGATAGCATCACCTTTCGTGGGCTGGAAGGTCTGCCGCACCTTGCTTGCCCAATAGCTACCGGCTCGGTCGAGGTGATGGTGAGCTTGCGCTGGGCTTTGCGCGTCCTGGAACGTCGCGCCAGCGTCTTGGACGACGATGAGCTTTTCTTCGACGAGGAAGTTGTTAGCGAAGCCATATTCAACAGTAACCCCCTCTCCGAGCCTGAGCTAACGATAATCATTGACGGTGCTGATCTCCTTTGCAACGGCTCCAACCGCCGCGCTTGGGATGAAGCTGTTGAAGCCCTTTCACGCCTGCTCGCATCAGGCAGCCTGCACAACATCCATGTTATAGTCTCAGCCGAGCGGCCCGAAATGCTGAGAAGTGTTTACAGCCAGTGGGGTGCGCGCATAACAGGTTCGATGCCCTCTCCTGACGCCGCCCGCCTGGCGACGGGCGTGAAAGGCTCGGGCGCTGATAACCTGCTTGGCGCGGGCGATTTCCTGATTACCCTCAACGCCGAGCTAATCCGCTTCCAGGCGGCGGCCATCTCCCAATCTGACCTCCAGCGGGCGGTGGCTCTTATTCGCCATTGCGCCGACGAGCAGCGACGTGAAGAGCCGGGGGGTAGAGGTTTGCACAATCGCTCGGTGGCTGCTGAGACTGAGTATGAGGAGCCGCTCCAGCTTATGCGGAACTGGCTGGGCGACTGAAGCAGGGGCCAGGATCAGTAGTCTGTGCATCCTACGGTTACTTGCATCTGCCAGGATATCGATTCCTGATCCACGAGATTGTTTAGAGTTTGATTAGAGTATTCTGAGAGTTAGAGAGTGAGGTAATAGAGCTATGTGTGTACCAAAGACAGGCCGTTGGGCAGAGACCTTGCGGCAAAGCCTCCAGCGTGTATACGAACCGACCACCCGCACCCCTGTCCCCTGGCTCCTCTCCGGCGATGCTGCCCTGGCTTTGCAAGGTGTGCAGGTAGAGGCTGAGCGTATAGACTTCAGAGCTATTTCGCCCGTTGCCACCGCGTACTTCGCGCACTTTATGAAGCCGCTCGAAGGCCCAATCGGCGCTACCATAGTCTACCGCCGGGGAGGAAACCTCGCCCCTGCGGAAAGCTGGCGCAGCAATGTTCACCAGCGCATCGTGGCCTGGAGCGTGGGTGGGCGTGCTACATGGCTTGGGCGATGGCATGTTGATGGGCAGACGGTGCAGGTCTCTTATGTGCAGACTTTCCGCCCTGATCCGGTCTCCAAAGCGGCGCACGCTCCAATTAAACGTGTGCCCTTCGAGGGGCTAGAAGTGGCTGTTGTGCCTATCGAGTTCCTTCTAGCCGAGAGCACCCTCAAAAATGAGACACAACTCACCCACCGCATTCTCCACGCAATGCGCCCCGCAGGCCACAGTGCCGAGAAGCTGCAACTCGCCCTGGATACTCTCCCCAAAGAAAAGGCCTCACATCTCCTCCGCCTGCTGGAAATAGGCTTGATCGCAGGCTAGGCATCGAGGCGGCGGAATCGCCAAGGGAGGCGGGACTGGCAGGCCCAAGGGGAAGAGAAGGTGGTGAGCGTGAATGCTTTTTTCCCCTGGCGCGATGATACGTTAATGGGACCTTCTACCACACCTGTGCCTTCGGTCTCACCTTTTGTGTCGGTGCTACTAATACCTCGCCTGCGCCAAAGCCACGTGCGTGCTGCTGTCCAATCGCCAGCCGTCAATTGGCTTTGCTGATGACTCGCTGGCGGCCACTATGCTGGTGGCCTGTTACGGTCAGGGGGATCCACTCTTCGGGAGGTGCGGCCTTATCCTCACTGTCAGGTGTCGCGGCTGGTGGGGGCGTGCTGAAGGAGATGGTAGCTTCTCCCAGCATCAGGCGTAAGAGGTTGTAGCCTTGATTGCCGTCTTGCGGGCAGGCGCCATAGCCGACCGATTCTACCCTCATAGCAGGCATAGGGCCGAAGGCGGAGGCAACCGTGTTTATTACTGCGGCTCCTGTGGGTGTAACCATCTCGCTGTTCACGTCGCTACCGTAGATAGGTACAGATGCGGCGCGCAGGATTTCGGCGGTGACAGGCGCGAGTGCAGGTACCAGCCCTTGCTCCGTCCTGATCATGCCACCGCCCACGTGCAGGGGCGAGCACTCTACCCTGTCTATTCCCAACAATGCTAACCCGGCTATGCTGCCCGTTATCTCTATTAGAGTGCGCACGCTGTATGTCTCAGGTAGCTGGCTCTGGCGCGAGCTAACCACGCGTACTCTGGCTTCGGCTTCGGCTATCCTCTTCAACACGCAAAGCGAAGTTTGCTTTACGACAGCCGGCAGGCTGCTCTCGCTGATGATGCTCGCCAGATCAGTGCTGTATACTCTGTCGGAGGGAGTTACAGGGCTTGCCGGTCTGCTGGTGCGCCCAATCATGGGGTAGCTGTGCGGGAGAAACTCCCCTGCCATATATATGCACACCCCTGCGATGCCTTGCCGCGCCACCCTCTCCACCTCTAAATGGCAGTTCTTGAGGGGCAACTTATCGATCTCGGCTCGCAGGGAATCGAGGGACAAACCGGCATCCAGTAGGGAGGCCAGCAGTGTATCGCCCGATATACCCGCAAAGCAATCGAAGTAAGCTATGTGCATATGTGCATAAAGTTGTGCTAACCGACTTCTCGCCCGCCTGCCAGAGGTGTAGATCGCGCTGAGGGGAACTCACAAAGCTGTGAGCCGGATCATTATATCACAGTAGTCGGTGGTTATCTTAGCAGTTGCGGTAAGAGTTCAGGTTCAGGGTAGAACCAAGGTCAAGAGGTAGCTGTGCGGGTGTACCGCCACCCGCCCTCACCCCCAATCTGAACTCTTATCGCAACCAGTAAGCTGGCATATTGTCTACTCTGTATTGTGCATTGGTCATTGCTACTGTGTATTGCATCGTAAGCGTTCAGATTTAGGGTGGAGCAACCTTCTTAGGGTATCTGTGCGGGTGTTGCACCATCTGCCATCACCTGCCCCTGACGGGGTTACAGGGGTGATTACAGCCCCCTCTCCCTTCATGGGAGAGGGGGCATGGGGTGAGGGGAGGGACGCCCCTCCACCCTAAATCTGAACATTTACATTGCATCCGGCGTCGCCTGTTATAGTGGTTCTGTTGTAAAAAGAGGGTGGCGAACCGGCACATTATTACGAGTTGGTTGGGCTACCTGGTAAGCAAAATGAGGATGGAGAGTGGGTAAATGACATACATTGTGATAGAGGGCGTTATAGGCGTTGGTAAAACGGCGCTGACACGTACCCTAGGCAAGCACTTCGGAGTGCGCACTTTATTCGAGCAGTTCGAAGAGAACCCATTTCTGGGCAACTTCTACTCTGACCGTGAACACTATGCCTTCCAGACCGAGGTCTTTTTCCTGCTCAATCGCTACCGCCACCAGGAATCCACCGTCAAGGTTGCTCTCGCTGTGGGCGACCTGGTGGGCGACTATCTCTTCGCCAAGACACGCCTCTTCGCGGGCTTGAACCTGCGTAGCACCGAGCTGGACCTCTTTGACCAGATATACGATGCGCTGGCGCGGCAGGTGCCCACCCCTGACCTGGTAGTCTATCTAACTGCTTCTCTGGATGTGCTGATGTCCCGCATTTACCAACGAGATCGTTCCTTCGAACGGATGATGGAGCGTGCCTATATTGCTGACCTGATGCGCTTGTACGACGCCTTCTTTGAGCGGTACCACGACGCGCCCGTGCTCAGCATCGACACTGATAATATGGATTTTGTCAGCGAAGCTCTAGCCCAACAGGAGGTGATCTCCTCAATCCTGCGGGCGGCGGGGGTCACCACCCTGCTCAGGAGCGACCCCTGAGCAGGCACGCCAACGCGCCACAAAGCGCAGCTTTATCACTGCACTCCGGCCAGGGAGCGAAGGCGGGGTGCCCAGCTGATTGGTTAAAGGGGCGGTAGGGGAGATCAACTTGTTTGATCGGCGGAAGAAGTGAGGCCCTCTCCGAGCAGAGAGAAAAACAGCTCACGCAGAAGGCGACATCCACACGAGATGTCGCCCTCCGCACGCCGTTATGCCTAAGCCCGCTTGCGGAGTAAATGGGCGCCCAGCATCAAGCCGCCTGCCGCCATCGCGAGAAGAGCGAGCATGAACGCGGTCTGTACGCTGTCGCCGGCGCCTGTGCTCGGCATGCCGACCGGTTGACCGCCAGTCGCGCCACCAGCTTCGCCAGGCCCCGGAGAGGCAGGCACAGTCAAGTTGAACCACTGTTGCAGCCATGTAACAAACTGCTGCCGCTCGGCCACCTGGCTGTCAATAGTCTTCTGGGCCAGGTCCTTCAGCTCAGGATGCACGGCACGGGGCAGGAGCAATGTCGATGCCTCAATTGCCGTGGTATGATGCATCCTGAAGGTCAGCAGCCACTCGCGGTCAAAATCGTCCCCTGTCAGGCTCTGAAGCTTGGTCATGTCCATCGTCATGCGCTGCTGCATCCCCGGCGAGGGAGGCTCAGGAACCAGGCCGTACCACTGCTGCAACCAGCCGATCATCTTCTGCTTGTCCGCGCTCTGGGAATCGATCATCTGCTGGGCGATGGCCTTTATCTCCTGGCGGTTCGAGCGACTGAGAGCAAGCTGACCCATATCCAGGGCGCCCTGATGATGGTTTATCATCATGTTCATGAACGCGATTTCGGCGTTCTGACCCTTCGACGCCTCGATCTTCTGCAGATCCGGTGACATCAAAGGATCGTGGCTAGCCCAGGCGCGAGTTGGGGCGATCCCCAGTGCCGCAAAGCCAAGGGCAACAACGGCCATCAGGATGGTGAATCTGCCCAACGGTGCCTTTCCCGAATCAGTCAAGAACCTCATTAAATGCCTCCTGAAGGTACAAATATGATTGTTCTTCAGCGCACTCGGGGCGGTGTCGGCTTCCACATAAGGTTTGCAGCCATATTACCAGGTATGTGCCTCAGCCAACAGAGCCGCTCTCACGCTGCTAGATGCCTCTACCACCAAGCAACTTCTGTGCCAGTCGCTATGCGCATGCAGGCACGACTTGTGCTGGCATGTCTGCGCGGGAGATGGTCTCTACTAACACAACAGTTGTCTGCTACTACAAACGGGCCCTACGCCGGCACCGCACAAGGCTGGGCAGGTACACTTAGAGATCGCTGGCCTGGCGGAGTAGAGGTGTGCCACAGCCTACGGCACTTCTCCGCAGCCTGCGTGCTGATGCTGGCTGCCAGGGGCGGGGAGATAGGTAAGGTTGTGGGCCTGTCGGTGGCTATTGGTTGGCGCGGACGACTACCCACCTAAACCGTTCAGCCCACGCTGGCTTGTGGCGAAACCGAATCTTCTCCTCCCTTCGCCAGTTTATGTCGTACGTCCCTGGGCCGACTGTCGCACCAGGAGATTCCGGGGAGATAAGTACGCGATCCACCCGCAGGACGAGCAAAAGAGCTTCCCGTATATATCGAATAGCGGTCTCCAGGACGATATACAAGTTGCAGACAAAAGGCGACATCGTGATTACAGAGACGGCACAGGCCAGGCCATCCCGATCATCTTCTCACCATTTCTTAATTTTTCTATAGCCTTATTCTAAGGCTCACTCTGTAAACTGGTTGTGTAAGGCAGTTGGCGTGCGCTAACAAGCCTCAGTTTTGTTGGGCAGCGCAGGCTGAGCACGCCCAATTCGATACCCTCCTTGAAACGCCCTGATTGAACTGCACTCGTGCAAACTTATATACTCACCTTATGACGACACAAAGAGTGATACTTCTATGCCGGTAGACGCCACAACACTTTGCGGCCCATTAAGTGGCCGGGGTGCCACGCCGTGCAGCCGGAAGCAAGCTATCGTGGGTGAAAGGAAGTATAAGATGATAAGCAGTAGAACCAGGCTATCATGGTTGTCAGGGTTGAGCCTCTTTGCACTTTTAGTAACTGCCCTGCCTTTAGCACCTGCCAGCGCGCAGAGCAATTCGCGCACCTTCCCACAAACTGGACACACCGTCAAAGGCAGATTCCTTGACTACTGGCAATCACACGGCGGGGTGGCGCAGCAAGGCTATCCGATCTCCGAGCAGATGCAAGAGAAGAGCGACACGGACGGTAAAAATTACACCGTACAGTACTTTGAGCGAGCGCTCTTCGAGCTTCATCCCGAAAATGCCGCACCCAATGATGTGCTCTTATCCCTGCTGGGCGACTTCCGCTACAAAGAAAGGTATCCGAATGGGGCAGCCGGTCAGCAGCCCAATACCTCAGCAGGCTCGGTGCTCTTCTCCCAAACGGGTAAGAGACTGGGTGGGCGCTTCCTGCAATACTGGCAGCAAAACGGCGGGGTGGCGCAGCAAGGCTATCCGATATCTGACGAGTTCACCGAGGTGAGCGCGTTGAACGGCAAGAGCTACCGAGTGCAATACTTCGAGCGAGCGGTCTTCGAGTTGCACCCTGAAAACGCCGCGCCCTATGATGTGCTGCTCTCCCAATTGGGGGCGTTCCGTTATCGAGCCAGATACGGCCCTATTACGGTACCAACACCAACACCAGCGCCCGTGGCCAGAGGGACGTTAGAGGTTGTGGCGAGCGGGTTCGGCAGCCCCGACGACGTGGTGGTCGCGCCTTCGGGAGATATAATCTTCGGGGACTTCGGCAATAAAGCGGTCAACGTTATCAGCGGCGGGACGGGGTCGCCCCACGTGCTGGCAAGTGGCCTGGCAGGACCCGAGGGTCTGGTGGTGAGCAATGATGGCGCGATTATCGTAGCTGACCAGGCAACCAACCGCATCCTCGAGATCAACTACCAGACCGGGCGTATAAAGCTGCTGCGCCAGCTTGTGAACAACACAAGCAAGGATGGTGTGGATGGCCTCGGTATAGATCGGGCCACAGGCGATATACTTGTGCCTGATAGTCCTAACGGACGGCTGCTACGGATGAGCCGCGACGGCACTTCTCTCAAGACGATAGCAACCGGCTTTGTGCGGCCCGTGGGCGCTGCTGTTGAGCCGGATGGCAACATCATAGTGGTGGACGAGTTCGGCAACGCGGTCTACAGATTGCGTGCAAATGGCAGCCGCACCAGGCTAGCTAGCATATATCAGCCTGACGATGTAATAGTGGGCACAGACGGCAGCATCTACGTCAACTCCCTGGGCGGCGACATCGTACGGATAGACCCGGTTACGGGCAAGATGCAACTCCTCACATCGGGCCTCAAACTGCCGCAGGGGTTAGGCATCGATAGCTCAGGCCGCCTGGTGATAGTCGAAGAAGGCCGCAACCGAATATCCAGACTGACACCGTAATGGTACCCAGTGGGTTGGGCTGGTGCATGGACTACGGTGCGCAATTAAATTATGGAATCGGAGAGGGAAAACCGGGTATGGTAGACAACACAGAGCAAGAGCCAGGCGAGCCGCCCGCGCAAAAGCTGTATCTCAGCCTGCTACAGACGAGAAAAGAGAGAAGAAGTCGCTGGATTCGATGGCTGGGCGCTCTATCGCTATCGCTGGTGGTGTTGCCGGTGCTTTGGCTGCTTATAACCGGCGGGGCGACTTACTTGAACGCCTCATCTGCCTCACGCACCATCTCCCCTGTGGCCACCGGTTCTACTTCACTCGGCGCCACGCCCGCGATCACAGCGGCCGGATCGTTTCTAAGCTCAGGTCCACTCCCCCTCACAGCCACTCCGCTCAACCTGCTGCCGAAGCCGGCAGGCACAATTAGCGCGAGCGCTCAGCTGCCACTCTACGGGCGGCGCATCGGGCTTGATCCGGGGCATGGCCCGCGAGGTGATGCCGGCGCAGTGCTCACAGACCCTGACACAGGCAAGCTCATATTGTCCGAGGACGACTTCAACCTTGACGTGGCATTGCGCACCCGCGATTTGCTGCGCGCTCGCGGGGCTGCAGTTGTGCTCACTCGAGAGGCCGCCGACACCTTCACCGCCCCCTGGCCCGCCGACGCCAATGGCGACGGCATAGTGGGCGCATCGGGTGATGACTTGCAGGAGCGGGTGGATATCCTCAACAACTTCAAGGCTGAAGTCTTTCTGAGCATCCACGCGAATGGAGGCGACCCGTCTGTGGTGGAACGCCAGGATGTGCAGGTGGTATATTGTGGCGACTCTGACTGCAACTTTGCTGAGCAGAGCAAGCAGTTGGGCCATCTGGTGAGCGACCAGCTTGATTCTAAACTTGCAGATGCGGGCTACACGCCTGACGGGGCGGGGTTGGTCACCGATCTGAACACCGATTCTTCAGTTCCTCCTCAACATTTGTTCTTGCTCGGGCCTGTGAACCCACCGAGGCACGTAAGGGCTACTGCCATGCCGGGCGTTTTAGCCGAGTCGCTTTACGTAAGCTCACCTGAGCAAGCAGCTCAACTCAACAAAGAGAGCGTACGCCAGGCGATTGCGCTGGCATATGCTGATGCGTTGCAGGCCTTTCTCACCGGAACCGGCGGCAACTAGGCCAACCGAGCCCTTCTTTTCGTTTGGCCGAAGGTAAGCGGGCAACAAGCTGCGGCAAAAATCCAACATGCGAGCTGAGCTTAGCGTAAGCGTTCAGACTAAGGGTGGATGGGCCAGCCTAGCCCCCTCTCCCTTCATGGGAGAGGGGCATGGGGCGAGGGAGAAAGCCCCCTCTCCCTTCATGGGAGAGGGGGTTTGGGGGTGAGGGAGGGTGAGGCTAGGTGAGGGTACGCCTCCACAGCTACTCCTTGCAGATTGCCTCTACCCCTACTCTGAACAGTTACAGCTTAGCGGGGGCTTGACAAATCGCGCAAAATAGTTTATATATATACTATAAGTGAATGAGCAATTTTATGGAGACAGAGATCACAACGGAAGCGCCGCCTCAGCAGCTAGGTGAGGCGTGTGGTTCGTCAATGTCTGCGTGGTTATATCTGGTGCGCGTCTACGATAAGATGCAACGTCACCTGATGGACCACCTCGATAATTACGACCTGACGCTCGCCCAGTATGACGTGCTGGCTCTGCTCAGCCAGGAGCAAGGTATAACCCAGCAGGCTCTGGCCCAGAAGTTGCTTGTTACAAAAGGCAACGTGTGTGGGCTTATTGACAGAATGTCGGCTCATGGTCTTGTGGAGAGGCGTAGCGATCCCGAAGACCGCCGCCCTAACTTGCTTCATCTGACGGCAGAGGGCGAAAGACTGGCGAAGGAAGCTGTACCTGCTTATAGCGAGTTCGTTCGCGAGCACATGTCGGGGCTGACACCCCAACAACTGGCTGCATTACGCGAGATACTCCAGACGCTGGACAATTCCATCAGACAGCACTAGATGTTCTTTTTGGCCCCATAGTTGACGTATAAATAGTAGATAGTTAAACAATAAGTAGGAGGCGATAAATGGCTAACACAATCGTACAAACCCCGACAAATATCAAGACAAGCACATGGAAGATAGACGCCGCTCACAGCACAGTGGAGTTCGTCGCCAAGCACATGATGATCGCCAACGTGCGGGGCCGGTTCCCTGATGTAGAAGGCACTATTCGATTCGACGAGGAGAAGATCGCGAACTCCTCAGTCGAGGCCACGATCCAGGTAGCAACCATCACCACAGGCGCTGAGCAGCGTGACACGCACATGCGCTCAGGCGACTTCTTTCTGGTAGAGCAGTACCCGACTATCACCTTCAAGAGCAAACGCATCGAGCCTAAGGGAGGTGACGAGTACAACATCGTCGGTGACCTCACGATACGTGGCATAACCAAAGAAGTTACCCTCAACACCACCTACGAGGGGCGCGGTGTAACTCCCTACGGCGCGGAGGCCATAGGCTTCTCCGCCACAACCACTGTCAACCGCAAGGACTTTGATCTCAACTGGAACGTGGCCCTGGAGACAGGCGGCGTGCTGGTCGGCGATAAGGTCAAGCTTGACCTGAACATCGAGGCCGTGAAGAGCACAGAGCAGGCGGAGAAAGAAGCTGAGGCCGAAACCAACGTCAGCGCCACAGCCTAATATTCTCGCACCTTAGTACTCTGGGCCGCATAAAAGCCCGCCTGTAGTTGAACTACAGGCGGGCTTGCGCTTATTGGTTGCTCGGTGCCTCTCCACTTCTACAATTCCCTTCTGAGGTATACTTAGCGGCTCTGGCCGGAGTTGGGGTCTATCATAAGGCCCGACTCATCTACCGCCTCGAAATCGGAGCCAGGCAAGCGGTTGAGGTCGTACAGCTCGCTGTCATCCCAACGCTGGTCGGGCGTGCCATCTATCTGCCATGCGTCACCCGAGTCGGCCAGGAACATTCCGTAGCTCTTTAGCCCCTGCAAGATCACTTGAAGGCGGGGTGTGAAGCTGGATATGTCAACGTTAGCCTTCAGCCTGAAGCGTGTACCCATGGGGGGTGCGCTCGAGCTGCTGTTGGTGCCGTCGGAGTGCCGTGCGGGCCACACGTGGCTGCTGCGAATCGTGTTCATTGGCGCTGTAACCCGCACGGCGTGCGTGATCAGCCCCGCCTCTACTTCATCGTACTTGATAAGCGCGGGTAGTATCGCGAAGCCCGCGGCGTCCGCAGAGGTCCAGCCATCGGGCCTGAGGGCGTTGGAGTTAAGGTTGAAGATAGCGCCGTTGGCCGCTGTCCACTCACCGGGGCCCACAGGACTTGAATGCCACGTCTCGAAGAGAGTGCAGTCCCCTCCTCTCACGATGGACACATGTCTGTCACCGCTGGTCGGCACGGGCGTGAGCCATGTGGCCCCGCCGATGAGCGCACCATCGGGGAAAGGATAGGGCCCTGGGTCACTCTGGCTAGGGTAGTCGGTAAAAGTGATCACCGCCATCGGTTGGGCCGTAGCTACCGCGTTGTAAGGGTTGCCAATAGAGAAGCCCTGCCACATCCCCATCGCGAAACCCGAGTGCAGCGTTCCATTCGTGCCTATCGTGGCTACGTATGCATCCGACATAATCTGAGTGGGGAGCGCATCAATTCGTTTGTTCCAGATGTTATCCGCGGGATAGAGTGGGCAGGGTATAGGGTCATTGGCTGTTATCCCCGAACCGCCAGGGGGTATAGTAGATGATGCTGTAGGCGTGCCGCCTGAGGGAGTCGCGGTGCGAGTAGCTGTCCACGCGGCAGTAGTTGGCGTTCGGCTGGGAGTTCGCGAAGGCGTACGGGTAGTGCTCGCCTGAGGCGTCTGTGTTGGCACGTACGTAGACGTCGCGCCAGGGGTGCGGGTGCGGGTCGTAGTGGTTGTGGAGCGTGTGGCCGTAGGGGAAGGGGTGGCGCGATGGCCTCGCACACGATCGATCATCTTAGAAGCCTGAGCTCTTGTCGTTGTATTGTAAAGCCTGAAGTATGGGGTGTTCTGGGCGTCGCAAGGCTCTCCCGGTCCTCCACAAGAGTAGCCACTGATTATACCGTCACGGCTCACACTGTTCACATAACCATAGTAGGGGTTGTCGGCTGGCACATCGGCGAAGAGAGGAACATCTGGAAAGTAGGGGTCTGAGCCGCCGGCGAGCATGACCATTTTGGCAACCTGCCCTCGATTCGCGATGGCGGTGGGCCGAAAATAGGGCCGCCGCAAGTCGTCACAAGGCTCTCCCGGCCCTCCGCAGCTATAGCCCGATACCAGCCCGTTCGCGGCCCCAACTTCGACCCAGGGGAAGAAGACGTTGGTTGCAGGCACATCAGCAAAGGTGTTGGTAGAGGGGAGCGGCCCATCTAATTCTGTGGAGAGCACTACAATTTTTGCGAGCTGGGCGCGTGTTACGTTATTGTTCGGCTGAAAAGTTCCGTCGGCGTAGCCGGAGATCGCGCCAATCGCGGTCAGGTCGCTGACTGGCGGATAAAACCAGTCGCCGGTGCAAACATCAACAAACTGGGTGCGCCCGCACGGCGGTTCAGACGCTGCAGCTGCTCCGGCGGGAGTGTATAAACCGCCAAAGTAGAACGCCAGCACAGGAATAGCAAGGAGGACTAACCGGACCGCGCGGCTTTTCGGCTGCGCCCAGGGGAACTGTGGACAAGAAGGCTCACTGCTTTCGCAGTGGGGAGGGGCGCATGTCAGCCGCTCGCTTTGTGGGTGACTGCTACTGCTGCAAACGTACATAGTTCCTCCTTGAGGAACGACAGCCGTTGCAGGCAATTTTGGGCGACGATAAAGCCACACTGTCAACGTTGTAATAGCGCAGTGGCAAATATGTCATTGCCGGGCAACCTGGCTGTCATAGCTCTAATGAGCCTTAGATCCAATGGCTTTGCGTCCCCGCCTTTCGACGAGTTTGCCTTTTTCCTGTGGAGAGAGACAGCGCGGACCGATCACTCCGAAGAGTGATCAGCCCGCACCTTTAGCTGTTTCATTGTAGCGTTCTAATGTGTAAAGCGGAATAGGTAGATGGTACCAGAGCGGCACCCCACCTTATACTGCTTCTCATCCAGGACCCGCGTATATAACGAGGAGGGCGATTTGCTCAGTCGCCACCCCTGAGCAAATCGCCTCAGCCGCCCTGGGAGCCTGCCGCCTCAAGGTTGGCGGGGTGGGGGCCGTCGAAGCGAGCGTCCCAGGGCCTGGGCGCGCTCACCTGCTGGACAACCAGGCGCTGCGTGGTGTAGTTGATTATGCTGTGGTACAGCCCTGCGGGGATCACTATGCTCTCTCCCTCCTGCACCTTGATGCACCGGTCGCCGATGCACACAGCGCCCCTGCCTGACAGAAAAGTCAAGACGTGCTCCGTCTGGTTGTGGCGATGAGACGGGAGTGAGCCTCCCGGCTCGAAACCATATACCTCAACAATCAAATCGTTGCCCGCGGCGAGGGTTCGGTAGGAAAAGTTGTCGGGTTTGAAGCGCACGCTTTCGAGAGGCTTCACGAAACCATAGGTCGTAACTGCTGCTTCCTGCCCCTCAATGCGTAGAAGCGCTCCATCTATAGTGTGGCCTGGATCGAGGATGTCCTGAGCCGAGTGGAGAGCGCCCGCAACAACAGGAGAAAGCACGCGTGTTAGCTTGCCGCCGGGCTGCGGCGCTACGTCAAAGACGCCCCCATCGAAGAAAGCCGTCGGGTCCTCCCAATCAGGGGAGCTTATGACGGGATAGAGACAGATGCCCTGTAGATTCACACCTTCCGCCAGCGCCTGCTGCACTTCGCCCGTCAGGTGAGCCAGCCAGAGCGCTCGTTCATCAGCGGAGGAGCCTGTCTCAGCGATTATGAGCGGCGCCTCGTAGCGCGCCCCAAGCTCAACCAGCATCCGGCTAAGTGGCACCCACTGAGGGTCAGCCCAATCCAGGAAACGCTGCGGTAGCTCAGGTGTAGGGATAGTCCACTGGTTACCTGCGTAGTAGTTGAAACCTACGACGCCGAGGTGGGCCTTGCTCCCTCCCAGTTCCGGCTCAATGCGCCCCGCAAGAAGGTCAAACGCTTCTGTTACTACATAACGATTGAAAAAGTCAGCCTGGGGCTTCAAGTCGGGCCTCCCCACCGGCGCGTGTAGATGCACAAGTGGGTCCACTGTGAGTATACAGGCGGCGGGGTCTACCTCCCAAATAGCATTTGTGGCCGCGATTGCGGCTTTCACCAGCACGCGCTTATAGTCACCTCCACGACTATGCGCGAAAGGAGCCATATATCCGACCTCGCCTGCTGCCCAGGCCGTGTACGATATTTCATTGATGGGCGTATACCAGCTTTGGCCTTCGCTCTCCTCGCGCACGATCGTTGCAACCGCTCTCGCAAACGCCGCAAAGCGCGTAACGAACTCAGTTGAGAAGGGGTCCAGGTCGTCCGGGTAACCGTAGTGCATCAGGTCCCAGATTTGTATCATGCCCTCCTCTCTGCCCAGCCTCGCGAGCTTACGCACACTTCCGAGATGTAGCGCGCCACGCCGGTCTGCAATGGGCCACCGGGCCGACTCGCGGATTGCGTTGATACCGGCGGCACGACAGAGGCGGTAGTCTTCCTGCGCGAGCAGGTCGTGCTGCGTAGCGGCTATCATATCGAGGCGATGGCCCTCAAGAGTAAGGTGGGTCGAGCACTCGAAGCCGCCCAGGAAGAACGATCCAAAGAGCCAGGGTCCTTTGTCAATTTTCATAAGGGCAAGGTCCAGCCCTCCGGGGTATCGGAGCAAACGGCATCTGCACAATAAACCGGTCGAGAAGCTGTCACTGAGCCTCCGTATCTCTATAGTGGTCAGATGGAATTACGCCACTTCACGCCTGACGCTGCCGGCAGCCAGCACCGCTAGCAACACTGCAAAGCCGAAGAGCACCAGCAGAGGCAGAGCAGTAGCCGCCAGGCTTTTACCTCTGATCATGATATCCGTCAGCGCATCAATTGCATAGGTAAGCGGCATCACGCGAGCTATTACCTGTAACCAGGTGGGCATATCCTGCACAGGCCAGAGCAGTCCCGATAACAGCACCTGCGGCAGTATCACCAACGGTATAAATTGTATAGCTTGCAGCTCGTTGCGTGCAAATGCCGACAAAAATATCCCCAGGTTCACCGCCCCCAGCACCAGCGCCGCCGTCACAACAAAGATCGAAACCAAGTTGCCGCTATATTTTACCTGTAAAGCGTAAATAGTAAAGAGGAGGAGCACGGTGGCCTGTATCATCGCGAAGAAACCGAAACCGAGCATGTAGCCCAGTGCAAGCTCCAGCCGGGTCACAGGCGACGCGGCCAACCGCTCCATAGTGCCTTGCGTGCGCTCCCGCAGGAAGGAGACGCTCGTCAGTAAGAATATCAGGAAGAAGGCTATGTAGGCAATAAACATCGGCGCGAAGAAGTCGAGCATCTTGAGGTCCGCGCTGCCGTAGAGCCGTGTCACCCCTACCTGCAACGGGTTGCCCTGCGGCACAAGAGCCGAGATCGCAGGCGGCGCAAGCGCTTTGAGCAAAGTAGGTGCGCTCGCCTGTAGCGATTGCCCCACCGCAGCCAGCGCGCCACCGGCCTGCGCCGGATTCGACCCCTCCACCACAACCTCTACCCTCGACTTGCGCTCCTTGAGCAGCTGCTGAGTGAAGTCGGTGCCGAAAACGAGCGCCACGCGCTCTGTGCCTTCTCTTACCTCTTTTTCGGCCTCCGCCCGCCCCATCTCACTCACCGCCAGCGCAGAGTCCGACTTGAGACTGCTTATCACCTGCCGGGCCAGGCTCGTTTGCCCGGCGGGGGGATTGTCCATGTTGACAACCGCCAGGCTGGTCGTGCCACCCTCCTGCGCCCGAAAGACGTAGCCCAGCAGCGCCATCACCACTAGCGGAGCGACAAAGAGGAGCGCCAGCGAGCGGTGATCCCGTCTGAATTGCGCGATGATTCGCCCGGTGATTGCCCAGATACGCGCCATGCTCATCTTGCTGCCTCCTGCCCTTGACCTACCCTCCCTGCCAGAGAGAGAAAAGCATTTTCAAGGTTGTCGCTGCCGCCCATGCATCTGAGATCGGAGGGCGTGCCTTGCGCCAGCAGCTTGCCGTTGCGTACCAAGCCCAGGCGGTCGCAACGCTCAGCTTCGTCCATAACGTGGCTCGACACAACTATCGTAACCCCGCGCTCATTGAGGGTGCGGAAGTAACCCCAGAAGGTCTGGCGCAGCTGCGGGTCTACTCCCACCGTCGGCTCGTCGAGCAAGAGAAGCTCAGGACGATGCACCAGCGCGCAAGCAAGTGAAAGGCGCTGCTTCATGCCGCCGCTCAGCACAGCCACGAGGGAGTTTTTGCGATCAAGCAGCTCCACCAGCCTCAGCACTTCGGCCACCTGCTCATCCCTTTGTTCCTTGTTGTTTAGACCAAATATGCGGGCAAAAAACTGCACATTCTCCCAAACCGACAGGTCGTTGTACAGGGCCTGCTGCTGCGTCATATAGCCAATCTTTGGCCTCACATGCACCGCCTGCTCAGGCATCCGCCAACCCAACACCCTTAGCTGACCCGACGTGGGCAGCGCCAGCCCGGCAATCAGCCTGATGAATGTGGTCTTCCCGGAGCCATTCGGCCCCAGCAACCCGAATGTCACTCCTTCGGGGATGCAAAGGTCAAGGCCATCCACCGCTCTTACCTCCCTGAAGGTCTTGACCAGATTACTCGCCTCTACAACACAGCCCACTTCCATCTTGCCTGAGCCATTCGCCTCTATATTTTCCACGTGCCCTCCATTAATCAGCTTGATCAGCATAGCTTTGACTGATTAGCAGTCAACGAAAGTCGAAAAAGAGAGTTAGACGCTCTCTTCTCTCTCCTCCTCGTTTACCTGCATACCGGAGAGAAAAATGTCTACGGCCGTGACAACCATCGTCTCACCGCTCAGCGATGAGGCATCCGGTTGCACGAATACCTGCTGTGTTAGCAGAAACAGCAGCAGAGGGCCCATAAAGCAGCGAGCCGCGGCTCCGGGGTCGGTGCGGCGCAGCACGCCGAGGTCCATCTGGTGAGCCAGGTAACGAGCCAGGAAGCTGAGGCCGCGCCCAGGCCCGATCTTGTTGAACATCTCGGCCACTACCGGACGCCGCACCGCCTCGCCCAGCATCATCTTGAACATCGCTATCGGCACAGGTCCACCGAGCGTTGCCAGGAATGAGTTACCGAGCGTGGTGAGCACCTGGCGCGGCGGCAAATCCATCATCTCATCGCCATGCATGACCAACTGCAAGGCAGGAGCGCGCTCCTCTAGCACCTGTCGAAAGAGGTCGGCCTTGTCGTTGAAGTAATGGTAAATCAGCCCCGGCGAGCCGATCCGCGCCGCGTCGGCGATCTCTCTGTTAGTAGCCTTCTCGAAGCCTTTGCGGGCAAAGACGCTCAGCGCACCATCGATGATCTGCTGGCGCTTGCCCTCATAATCCTGCTCGTCCCGTGATGGCGACATTCACCTACCCTCTTGTTGATTGATTGGTCAATCAATTATATAACATGGGCAGCAAGCTCCTGTCAAGAGCGATTTATAGAGTAAATGTTCAGAGTTGGGGCGGAGCAATCTTCCTGGGATATCCGTGCGGGTGTTGCGCCATCTGCCCTCACCCCATGCCCCTCTCCCATGAAGGGAGAGGGGGCTTTATTGCTGGGGAGTATATCTCCCATGAAGGGAGAGGGGGCTTTACTCATGGGGAGTGCACAAGGGCTTGGCTCCTGTAATCCCATCAAGGGCTTAGCCCTCCACCCCTACGCTGAACACCTACTTTATAGAGGCGAGCAGGCTATTGCTCTAAACTGAAGGCAAAGGTCTTTGCCCAGATCGGCAAATCCCCATGTTCATCTTTCAACGGCCTGTCTAACTTTGGAACTTTGTCGTAGAATATCTGCTGTAACCACTAATGGTAAGTCGGGAGGACAAGATGAAAGAAGCAGAGATTTCCAGAATGCGAGCGGTTACCATTTCACGCGAATACGGCAGCGGTGGTGGGGAGATCGCGGCGCGCCTCGCCACGCGCCTGGGGTGGCAGCTGATTGACCATGAAGTGGTAGTGGAGGTTGCGAAAGCTCTGGGAGTGAGTGAGGCCGAAGCAGAAACGCACGACGAGCACGTGGAGGGGATCGTGTCGCGGATTCTGAGTGGCCTCACTGTGCTTCAATCACCTGCGCCCGTCGGCATACCGGTTCAACTTATGACCTCTTCTGACGCTTATGATGAAGCGCGGCATCGTGTTGTAGAGGGCGCACTGGCGACAGGGCACTCAGTAATAGTGGGCCGAGGCGCCCAAATACTGCTGCGAGACCGCCGCGACGTCCTCCACGTGCGGGTCGTCGCCAGCCTCGAAGAGCGGATTGCCTATGTCATGCAGCGCGAAAGAATTGATCGCGCAGCAGCGCAGGCGCGCATACAGCATAAAGACCGCGACCGGGTTCGCTTTCTAGCGGCAGAACACCATCAAAGCCCCGAAGATGCGCACCTCTATGACATTACTGTAAACACCACTGTGCTCGACCTCGACAGCGTTGTAGGTCTGCTGGCGTTCGCACTGGAATGCAAAGCAAAAAGGCTATCTGTGCCTGCCAGTGAACTGGGGCCAGGCGCAGGCTTGCAGCGCTATGCCGAGCCGCCCGCCGACTTCCACCGCGATAAATCAGGCAGTAACTCCGCTTCCACAGGAGACGACGGACAACCGCCAGCAGCCAGCACATAAGCGACAAGTTGAGGCAACGCTGCTAAGGACCGCGAACAGGGCGAAGGGAGTAGCCGCCTGGGCCGTTGCGGGCCGAGGCCAAAGGTGGTATAGTGCAAGGTGAACAGGAGAGACTGCGATACCGAAGCTTGCAACAAAAGGCTCCAGATGATCGCCGCCCGACTTATCGCTAACCTCATGACTACACGGAGCAGCACAACCGCCGTCGCCGCCACATTGGGCCTCTGTAGCTTCACGCAATAAACGTACAGGCTCTACTCGAAAAGCTGACTTTCGCCGACCAAGGCCGTTCTGTAGAGATTCATTGCACGCCTCCTTTAGGAGCTTAATCTGCGAGCCGTGATGTCAGATAAAAGAACGAGAGCGCCCGGTGGGCATCAGCGTGGCGGCCCGGAGGGACGCATTCTCCGCCAGGAAGAGCTGGACCAACTCGCCGCTCTGGGGATCCACCCCGACAGCCTGGCGGGACGTCTACGCCTTGTGCTGACCATTGGATGCTACGGCGACTTCCGCTTTACCCGCGATATTCTAAGCACAGGCGTGGCCAGGCAGCATGTAGCGTCCGCTATCCAGGCCCTCGAAGAACTGGGTGCAAGCTGTGATTGCGAGGTGCTCCAGGCGCTGGGTCAGTTACCACGTGGCGTCCTGTGGCACCACCCAGGCAAGCCAACATGAAGGGCCGCCCCGGGCCTGCCGTCAAGTGGAGACGTTTGCCTTCAAGCGCCTTCTTAAGGTAGGCAAGCTCGGATCAACGCTAACTACCAGTAAAGGAGCGTTCAATGCTACATACAACAGCTAAATGCCTGACGCCGGGCTGCCCTAACACATCTTACCGGCTGCACTGCCCCAGCTGCCTGGCGCAGGAAGCCAGTGCGAGATTGCTACAAGCCGATGAGGGTATCTGTACACACCGTTATTCAGTGACGGGCGACTACGAGATGATCAAGCGCCTGGTGCCTGAGTACGCGGGCGGCCATCCGCAGCCGGGATATATGTTAGATGTTTGCAAAGCGTGCCTGAAAGAGCTACAAGAGCGCCCTTATAATCCTGGCCGCGCCACACGACACTACTAACCCCCCTCACTATGTAGCAGCAGGGAGTGAGAAGTAGAATGTGCTCCCACTTCCCGGCGCTGAAGCGAGCCAGATGCGCCCACCATGCTGTGATACTATCTCTTTGGAGATGAAGAGCCCTAACCCCAGCCCGCTCCGGTGTTGTTGGATATTGTTCGACCTGAAGAACTGCTGGAAAATCTTGCTTTGCTGCTCGCCAGGCACACCTATACCGTGGTCGCGCACCGCCACGACCGCCTCCGAAGTGGCCGATGTCACAGTAATCTCCACCACACGCCGGCTGAGTGAGTATTTAACAGCATTCTCTACCAGATTTGTTAGTACTTGTCGAATGCGCAGAGGGTCCGCAGCGACCATGAGAGGCGCACCAGGTAGATCGGTAACAAAGGTAAAATCCGGGGTTCTGACGCGAAACTCCTCGACACTTTGCTGCACAAGGCTGACCAGATCGAGCGGCTGGCGCTTCAGAGCAAGCGTGCCGCGCTGCACGTGCGCCACGTCCAGCAAGTCTTCCACCAGAAAGGCCATCCGCTTTGTCTGATCATCAATCCTTTCGAGCGCTCGTGTTATACGCTCATCCTGAAGGCCATTGGAAACACGGAGGGCAAGTTGAGCATAGCCACGGATTGCAGCTATCGGCGTATTCAGCTCATGCGATGCGAGAGTGATGAACTCATTCTTTTGCCTGTCAGCAGTTACACGCTGAGTAACGTCAACTACCGCAGACAGCAACCCCGTAATCGAGCCTGAGCTATCGCGGACCGGGCGCATATGCACATCGTAGTAATGTTCTGTTGTGTCGTATGCAGGCCGCATCGGCGCACCTGCCAGGTCTACAGGAGTACCCGTTAGCGTCTGCTCGTACAAACCCCTTCTTTCTTCTGCTGAGGGCACAACCTCAAATATGAGCCTGCCCTTCGCGGCGCCGAGGTCCACACCCATAATGCGCGCCCACTCTGAGTTGAAGTTGACAACTCTCAATTGCGTATCGCCCAGCACTATGCCGATGGGAGTGGCTTCAAAGGTAGCAGTAAGAATCGCCTCCTGAGCTTCGAGCTCCGAAGTACGCTCAGCCACTCTGCGTTCCAACTCCTCATTCAGCTGCATAAGCTCTTCAGTTGCCAGCGCTCGCTCGGTGATGTCCTTTATGATCCCTGTGTAGAATGTACCTCCCGATGTAGTCCAGGTAGCAAGCGATAGCTCAAGCGGAAATTCACTTCCATCCTTGCGCAGCCCGTACAGTTCAACTGTTTTGCCGATGATGCGGGTTTCACCCGTCGTATTCACCCGCTCTATCCCCTCCATGTGGCTGGTAAGATAGCGGGCGGGCATCAGCACTGTCAGAGGTTTACCGAGCACCTCTTCCTCGCTATAACCGAAGATAACTCGCGCTCCGTTGTTCCAGAAGGTGATCTTACCTGAGCTGTCAGAGGAAATTATAGCGTCGTTAGCAGACTGCGCCACAGAGCGAAACCGCAGCTCCGATGCGCGCAGCGCTTCCTCCGCGCGCTGGCGTTCTACCACACGTCCAAGCTGAATCCCCACGTGCGACATGGCTTCCAGTAGTGGCGCGTCAGGTTCTATAACAGCCAGGGCAAAGAACTCCAAAACGGCTACGATCTCCGTTTCAGCCCACACAGGGAAAGCAAAAGCAGCCTTGATTCCAGCATCGGCGGCAATTTGCTGCCTGGGGAAATTAGGATCATGGGTTACATCAGCTACCCAAACCGGACCGCCTGCTTGCGCGACCTGACCGGGAAGCCCAACGCCAGGTGGAAGCTCCATAGATTCCGTTGCTTCACGAAAGCGCTGGAATCTCTGAGGATTGCCAAGGTGCCACACGTCAGTGGCTGCCAGCTGCAAAGGCGCCCGTTCTTGTTGCTGCCCAGGCCCGTAGAGTGCTGGTCCTAAGGATTGCTCCGGTTGAGCGTGCTGGGATTGTGTAGCAGCGACGAGGTAGAGATGCCCAACCGGCCAGCCCGTAAAGTCACATACACTGTCCAGGCAGACCTGAGCAGCGGCTTCTATAGTTGTTGCCTCATTGGCCGCGCGGGTTACAGCCTGGACGACTTCCAGCAAAGAGCTATGCAGCATAAAATAACTTTCTATAAAGTAGTTGTAACGAACGGCAAACGAAAAAGCTCCGAAGCGATGTCTCATCACGACTCATGCCAAGCGTGTCACGCTGTTGTGGCATACGCTCTGTAACGCCGGCTCATGTAGCATAACCAACCGGTGATGCCTTAGCCAGAGACGATGTTAGTTTAGCGCAAAAGATTCCCAGAGGCTTTTACGCATTTACTCCGTAAAGTTGTAGTGGTATAGCTTCAAGGAGAGCAAGTGACCCTGGCTTCTCAACCTACCTCCAGCAAGTCTACATAGAGAAAGCACAACCTCTGGCATGAGACTTGATTAACTGGCAAAGGATAGGTGGGGGCCTGCAAAGAGCAGACTTTTTTAATGGCTCACAGGTGGTTCAGTTACGAGTACACTCATATTGAAAGGACGATGTATATTATGGCGATAACTTTTGGTCTTTTCGTGCCGCAGGGCTGGAGGCTGGACCTCACAGAGATTCGCGATCCGGTCGAGCAGTACGAGGCGATGACGCGAGTGGCGCAAGTTGCGGAGGAAAGCGGCTACGATTCCGTATGGGTCTATGACCACTTCCATACGGTCCCAACACCGGAGCTTGAAACCACCTTCGAAGCCTGGATAAGTACAGCGGGGCTATCCCGCGATACGAGCCGGATCAAAATCGGCCAGATGGTCACCTGCAATGGCTACCGCAACCCTGCGCTGCTGGCGAAGATGGCATCCACTGTGGACGTTATGAGCAATGGGCGGTTGCTCTTTGGCCTCGGCGCAGGCTGGTACGAGAACGAGTGGCGCGCCTATGGATATGGTTTCCCCGAGGTGCCCGACCGGATGAAGGCGTTTCGCGAGGCGTGCCGCATCATCCACTCGATGTGGACCGAGGACTACCCGCAGTTTAGCGGCAACTATTACACCATAGACAAGCCGATAAACGAGCCGAAAGGTGTGCAGAAGCCCCACCCCTCATTCTGGATCGGCGGCGGCGGAGAGCGCGTAACGCTGAAGCTGGTGGCGCAGTACGCAAACGCCTGCAATGTAGGAGGCGATGTGGATACCTTGCGTCACAAGTTCGAGGTGTTGAAGAAGCATTGTGATGATCTGGGGCGCAACTATGATGAGATCATTCGCTCGACCAGCCGCGACGTATTTTTGCTCAAAGAAGGGGATAATCCTGAGAAGGCGACCGCCGCGGCGAGAGGCAACAAGAGCTATCAGGAGTACGCCGAATCTGTGTGGGTTGGCACACCTGAGCAAATACGCGCTCGCCTGGAGCCTCTGGTCGAAGCAGGAGTCACCTATTTTATTATCTACATACCGCGTGTAGCCTACGACCAGGAGCCATTGCAAAGGTTCGCCCGTGATGTGATTCCACAGTTTGCGTAGCACACCTTTGTACAAGCCTGTAGCAAAATGTGACACGCCCACACAGCCAGGCACAAGAGCCTACCTTGATTGGCACTGAAGTAAACGTTCAGGATTAGGGTACAGACGATGTAACTGCAAGGGCAAAGCAGCGCCCCGCTCTTACCCGCACAGCTTCTCAACCCAAAATCTGAATCCTTACGCCCTCAAGTAAGTGTTCAGAGTAAGGGTGCAGAGGTGTCCCGCCCCTCACCCCCAACCCCCTCTCCCATGAAGGTAGAGGGGGTTGGGGGTGAGGGTACGTAAGGGTATGTAAGGGTACGCCTCCACAGCCACTCCTTGAAGATTGCTATACCCCTAACCTGAACACTTACGCCCTCAATTGGTCTTGACATGTGGTGCACCATAGTATAAGATTCGGAGTGATGAATCACTACTCAGTGCTACATTTCCGATTGAGGTCAGCGTATGGCTCGCGCTCTTGTCCTTGTGATGTTGCTGACGCTGAGTTCCGGCTGCGAGCTCAGCTCTGCCCCTGGTCCCGCGCCTGATACCCGCCCCGTCCCAAGCGCTACCCGCGCTCAAACCACGGCGGGTGAGACGCCACCTGGGCCGACGAGCACAAGCCAAGCCCTGTCGCCCACCCCGCCCACGGCGACGCAAATCGGCCCGGCAATCACCTCAACCCTGCTAACCGGCATCATTACGCCTGTCACCAGCCTGGTATGGTCGCCGGATGGCACTTTCCTGGCCGCAGGCTCAGGCGCGCTGGGAAGTAATGGAGGAGACCCACAGGTGCGCCTGTGGAAGTCTGACGGCACTCCACTTCCCGCCTTGCGAGGCCACACGGACGGCATTTTTAGCCTGGCGTGGTCGCCTGATGGCACCCTGCTGGCATCGGGTTCACGGGACCAAACCGTTCGCTTGTGGCACCGTGATGGCTCTCCGGCCCGCACCATAAACAGCGGGGCCGGTACTGTCTTTGGCCTGGCCTGGTCGCCCGATGGCAAGACGTTGGCTGTAGCTTCGATCGTGACTTTCCCTATGCCCACCGTGCAACTCTGGCGGCCCGACGGCACCTTGCTGCGTACGATGCGTACTCTGGACAGTGGCGGCAAGTTCTTCAATCTGGCCTGGTCGCCCGACGGCAAGTGGCTAGTCGGAGGGGCCACCGATTACAAGCTGTGGCGTGCCGATGGTGTAGAGGTAGCTCACACCGCAGGAGGTACACCCGCCTGGGCGCTGGCCTGGTCGCCAGATAGCACCCGCTGGGCGATAGGCGACGAGAGCGGAAATATCGAAATCTACGATACCGCAGGCAATGTAACCACGAGCATACAAAATAATGGGAACGTGGACGCTCTCGCATGGTCACCCGATGGCCGAACCCTGGCGGGCGGCAACGGCGTGAGTTTCTGGAAGCCGGATGGCACCACGATAGCCAATCACCTGTCGATCAGGGCATCGGTAAGCAGCGTGGCCTGGAACCGCACCGGGGGTCTGCTAGCTTCGGGCAGCAATGATAAGGCGGTGCGCTTGTGGCTAGCCAATGGCACATTGTGGGCAACCCTCAGAGGGCATAATGCCCAGGTGAACAGTGTCGCCTGGGCACCAGATGGGCGGACCCTTGCTTCGGCGTCCGACGATGGCACGGTGCGCTTATGGCACATGACTGCCGGTTTGCTACCCTGAGCACGGCTTGCACGAGCACTCTCTTAGCGGCGATGCATACGACGCCTCACGAGAGCGAAGAAAACTGCATCAACCAGTGGAGAGGCTACGCGCATCAGCACGCCTGCCACCAGCAGCACCGGCCCAAGCCAGCCGGGCACGACAATACGGCTGCGCGGGTGCTGGAAGAGACGCACAATCGGCACCGCAGCCTCTGCTGCTGAGATGGAAAGCGGTGAATAGCTGCCTCTGTCTCCACCTGCCCGCTCGGTGAATTCGGTGGCGATAGGGCCAGGCTCTACCAGGCAAACATCTACCCCCTGGGCGGTTAGCTCTCTACGCAAGGCGTCGCTCAGTCCGGCTACTGCGATCTTGGTCGGGCTGTAGTTGCCCATGCCAGGCACAGCGAAACGGCTGATAGATGAGCCGATATTCACCACCACCCCCCCTGATTCACGCAGATAAGGCAGCGCGATACGCGTCAGGGTAGAAAGGGCGGTCACGTTTACGTCCCACTGGCGCCGCAACTCCTCCGGCTCCGCCGCGCTGAAGCTCGTGGGCAGAGGGAGTCCCGCATTGTTGACAAGTATATCTATTCGCCTGAATTGGCTTATTGCCTCATTGACCAATCGCCTCTGGTCTTCTAAACGTGTCATGTCACCCACCACAGCAATCGCCTTACCGCCGTCGGCTTCTATCTTGCGGGCCACTTCCGCCAGCAAGCCTCCCCGCCGAGCGTTGAGCACCACACAGTACCCTTTGCGAGCAGCCAACAAAGCCACTGCTCGCCCGATTCCGCTGGACGCGCCTGTTATAATTACTACTTTCCTCTCCACAGATGCCATACCTTTCCGGTAGCTGAGTGCTACGTGCTAACTCATCTTGCGAAGTAAGCTGCTCACCATCGCACCTTCCGTCCTTCCTAGCGTCATAATAATGCTATAATATGCAATATAGATTTCCCGTCTGTGTTACATACTTACTCTGTTCAGCCCGTCGCTCTGTCTCAGGGCAGAGGCATAGGGTCCGTTATCCTGCACAATCTCAGCAAGCAATTTAGAGACATAAATCATGACTGTGAACCCTGATAGCCTAACGGTCAAAAACAATGAAGCTGCACATCGCTTTGAAGCTATTCTGCCCGGATATGTCGCGTTTCTGGACTACACCCTCTCCGGCGAGTGCGTAGTCTTCACTCATACTGAAGTGCCCGAAGAGCTTGAGGGGCAGGGCATTGGCAGCAAGCTGGTAGAGGCAGCTCTGCAAGACGCGCACGCCCGACGGCTGACGGTAATCCCCCGGTGCCCTTTTGTTACGAGCTATATTCAGCTCCACCCTCAGTACATTGAAATTGTTGACCCTGAATATAGAGAGCTATGTAGGGCGGGCCGGAGTTAGGCTGCCGCGCGGCGCGCTCTAGGCAAAGACAAAGCTGGCAGCCGTAATTCCCTTTCGCTCTCAATGCTGTGCGTCGTTTCTCTCCGACGAGGGAGCAGTGATAGCCAGTTCGATCGTGAAGGTTGAGCCTTTTCCTTCAATGCTTTCTACGCTGATTGAACCGCCATGCTGCTCTATTACCTGACGGGCATTTGCCAGTCCAATACCTGCGCCGCTTATCCTTCCTGAGTGCTCACCGGCACGTCGGAACCACTCGAAGATGTGGGGCAGCTCCTCAGCGCCTATTCCCAGACCCTGATCTCTCACGCTGATCCTGGCGCGCGCCCCCCTTACATCGGTCACCTGGGCGACCTCTACCTTAATCTCTCCGACGGCCGGGCTGTATTTGATTGCGTTGGTGAGTAAATTGGTAATGACCCGCTCAAGTCGTGGTACATCAAAGAGGCCCACAAGCTCTGGTAGAGAAGGCTCGAAGATTATTTTGTGGATGTTAGTGCGCTGCTGCTGGTCATCCACTACTTGCCGGACTAGCTCCACGAGGTCTGTTGAACGTAGCTGTAGCGAAAGTTGCTGGCCTCCCTGCAAGCGGCCAAAATCCATAAGCTCATCAACAAGTAAGAGCATTTTTGTTGCGGCCTCGTCTATCCTCCTCAGGAGTTTTGCCTGGTTCTCGGTCCCGTGCCCAGTACCCGCCCGCTTTTGCAACAACTGTGTGTTGCCCTTGATTGCTGCAAGCGGATTCTTCAAGTCATGAGAGACAATCGAGAGGAGTTCGTCGCGAGCATGTACCGCCTCCTCGGCGATGGAACGAGAAGCCTGCTCACGTGAGAGCAACTCAGCAAGCTCAGCTTCCACCCGCTCGCGTTCTGCGATCTCGACCTCCAGCTTGTGTATCGCGGTCTCCAGCTCCGCGGTGCGCGTGCTGACGCGCTCCTCCAACTCCTCATTGAGCAGGCGTATAGCCTCGTCGGCCTTTTTACGCACTGTAATATCTCGGACGATTGTCTGCACGCGCCCATCGCTGAGCATCCTGGCGCTAAGCTCCACAGGAAGAAGCGACCCATCTTTGCAGAGCAGCACCCGCTCGCCTATCACAGACTCGCCACTGCTCAGGCTCTCCCAGCGCAGAGGAGTAGTCGCCAGATTGTGCGGGGCAATAACATCGGTCACGTTGAGCCTGAGGAGTTCATCGCGTGTGTACCGGACCATAGCACAAACTTGTGAGTTCGCCTCAACTATCATGCCCTGCCTATCGTATATGGCGATACCATCGGAGGCTTGCTCCACCAGCATACGGTACTTACTTTCGCTTTCCCTTAGCTCCTTTTCGATGCGGCATCGCTCGGTAATATCATGTATTACCGCAGAGGCCCCGATCACCTTTCCACGGGAGTCACAAAGTGGCGAGTAGTAACCCTCGAAAAAGCCGTCCTGGCCGGTCTGCGGCACAATGAAGGGCCTATCTTTGGCTACCACCGTTTTGCCGCTGAGGGCCTCATAAAAATAGTTGTCCTCTCCCGTTTCTTTGAGAAAAGGGAAGACCTCGAAGGCACATTTGCCTATCACAACTGAGCTCTTTACACCCGTTATTCGTTCCATGCCTGGATTCCAGAGAGTGTAGCGGCAGTCAACATCAAAGGCAAGTATTCCATCAACACTACTATTGATGAGGCTCTCAGTGAATTTTTCCGCACGTGGTCCAACCCAGGCTACATCCCGCTTCGCGGCTAGCCTCTTCGGCTGTCGCGTGTCGAGCCTTTTGACCAGAGCAGCGACACGACGCTTTAGATGATTGGCTGTGAGCGCAGCCTGTGATAGCAAAACAGTGTACACCTAAGATAAGGCTCCTGTATTCGGATAGATGGAGCAAGAACGGAGAGCGTCTGGGAGCAACGCGCGCAACTCTTTTGTGGGCGGTACATTGCCGCACGGATATGCCCTCGTTCAAAGTAAGCGGCAGGCACGGCAGAAAGGCTAGAAAGGACAACTGGGCATGGGCACCACGCCATTATGGCAAACTGCAAGATAAGTGCCGCAAGCGGGCCCTCCTTCCAGCCCCTGAGAGTGAGATCCCACGCTGGACGCAGCGGCGGCTGGCATGGGAGTTGCTCAAACAACAGCCGCACCGGAGCAAGTTGGCCCGTAACAAAATCCAGAGGAGACCCTTCTTATGAACAGCCAGAATAAAAGTACTGTAGGCAGCGCTCAAGGCTCGCACGACACACCCCTGACAGATGCCACATACAACATGATACAGGCTCTTCACAACATTGTTGATGCCCTGTGGCGCTATGATCAGTATGTAGAGCAAGACAAGGACAGTGATGCGCAGGAGATGTGGCGGCGCTTCAAGGCGCAGGATATGCAAAAGGCCGAAGAGTTGAAAAATCACCTGAGCCGCAGGCTTCAACACGAGACAGGGCCTGAGGGTAAAGCAGGGCATGGGCCTAATGAGGCGAGCAAGGGTAAGTAGCGGGTAGCCGGTGGCTGGGTTACGTTGCGCCTATCCGTGCCGACTACCGGCCGCCAACTACTTCTGCGGTTGCCCACTCAATATGCTAATAGCTCGTAGAAGTTGAGTATCACCGCTGGTTTGCAGTTGACCGGATGTTAATTGCTGTTCGGCTTCGGGCACGAGCACACTAGCGTCCAGCGGCAGAGCAACCGCCTGGTCAGGAACAATGCCCTGGTGCCAGATAACCCTGCCGCTCGGCGTGAGCCATTCCTCTGTCGCCAGCAAGAGAGCCGAGCCGTCCGAGAGAGGAAACTCGTTGAGCACTGTGCCTGTGCCGAAGGTGGTAGCGCCAACAAGTAGGGCACGCTTTGCATCCTGTATAGCCCCCGCTACGATCTCGGAAGCGCTGGCGGTTCCCTCATTGATCAGCACCACCATCGGCAGGCTCACGCTGACCGATGACGGCTCAACCTTCACAGGCGTCACCTTCCCCTGGGCGTCCTTCTCCAGCAGCACGTTGCCGCGTGTGATAAAGTCGCTGGCTGTTGCAACAGCCTCGTTGAGCAAGCCGCCCGGGTCGTTGCGCAGGTCAAGCACTATTCCTGTTACTTGCTGCGCCTGTGCCTGCTGAATGGCCTGCGCAAGGTCGCGGCTCACGCCATTGCTGAACTCGGCGATGCGAATGTGAGCAAGAGCGGTGCCTGGCAGCGTCTGCCAGGTGACGTTACGCAAGGTAATGCGGGCGCGAACCAGTGTTACCTCCCGCGTCTGGTTAGTCTTTGGCGTCAATATTGTGATACGCACCGTAGTGCCGGCTGGCCCTAAGACCTGGCTGACCACTTCCTGTAGCGTTTGCCCCTCTACGCTTTTGCCGTTAACTTGCAGCATTACATCGCCAGGCTTTATACCGGCTTTTTGCGCGGGGCTTCCGTCAAGCGGGGTCACCACCACCACCCGCCCATCCTTCTGCACTACCTCCGCTCCTATTCCTTCGAACGCGCCCGTTGTCATACTGCTCTCTTCGCGCACGTCAGCAGGAGTAAGAAAGCGGCTGTGCCCGGTGTCTCCGAGCGAATCTACCATGCCGCTGATAGCCCCGTATGTGAGCGTTTTTGACACTATGGCGGGGCGGTCTACGTACTGCCGGTCAACTGTGCGCAAAGCCTGGTTTATCAGATTGTAGTCGAGGCTGCCAGGCTGGCCGCTGGAGGAAAGAGGGATGGAAGCTGGATTGGCAGCAAAGCGGTCAAAACCGACACCGGCCACAAAGCCTGCTATCAGCGCCAAAAAAAGCAGCACGACTGTACCGAGCCACCGTCTGGAATGTTGCATTGTATCTCCTCAAGCATGTAAGAGGTGGTATATAAGAACCACACCTACAAGCGTCTAGTCTCCAGATAAAGTAAACAACTTACAGATCGCCGGCCCCGTCGTTCCCTTTTGCCGAACCTTTGGCCTCGATAGCAGGCTGGCGCTTCCGGTATGTACACTCAAGTTGGACTTCCGCGATGATGTGCCCGCCCATCGCCTCGTAAAGCTCTGTCTTGGTAACACCCGCCGTGAGGCCCAAGGCGCTATCAAGAGCGTAGAGGTTGAAGACGTAGCGGTGGGTGCCTCCAGGAGGGCATGGACCTGTATAACCTACCTGCTGCCCGCTGTTCTTGCCCTGCTTGCTGCCATTCGGCCCATCAGCACCTGGCATTACATTCTCAGGAAGAGAGTTTGCCTCCGGCAGCAATCCGTAGAGCACCCAATGTGTAAAGACGCCGTGAGGGGCGTCGGGGTCCTCAACAAGCAAAGCAAACTCCGCTGTGCCAGCAGGCGGGTCTTCCCAGTTCAGAGGCGGTGATATATTGCGGCCATCGCATGTATAAAGTGGCGCTATAGCGCCACCGTCCGAGATTACCGAGCTTTTCAGTGTGAATGCCATAGTATACTCCACATCATAAACGAATAGCCGCTTTCAGTCCAAGAGCCAGGACCATCCTTCTACTCGCATAAGACATGCCACGCATTGCCGCCCTGCACGATGTCTAGCTCGGCATCCAACCCAGGGCTTTACCCGCTTGCAGAAGTAGCTTTGAGTACACCATCAAGAGAGGGATCTATCTTCGCCAGAACAAACAAATAATCCCGCCTGATGCGGGATTATTTGTTTGTTCTGGCCTCTGTCGTTGCCCCTTCAGCCGTAAAAAGTAGTCAGGGGAGAGTGCCTTCTGTTACAAGAGAGCTACCTGGGAGGAGCAGCGCCCTTCTCGATAGGCGCATCAACCAGGTTTCCCCACTCCGTCCAGGAGCCGTCGTAGTTGCGTACGCGCGGGTAGCCCAGGAGATACTTCAGCACGAACCACGTGTGGGAAGAGCGCTCTCCGATGCGGCAGTAGGTAACCACGTCTTTATCTACTACTATCCCTTCGCCGCCGTAGATGTTGCGTAACTCTTCTACACCTTTGAATGTCCCATCTTCTTTCGCTGCCTGAGACCAGGGTATGTTGCGCGCTCCTGGGATATGTCCTCCTCGTTGCGCTCCCTCCTGCGGGTAGTTGACCATGTGCACCATCTCACCCGTGTACTCCGGGCCGGAGCGTACATCCACCAGAGCTACGCCTTCTTTGAGCTTCTTGGCTTGACTCTTGCGTCGGTTTTTGCTCGCATCTACCCCTTCGCCTGGATCGAGCATATCAAGCACATCGTCTCTGAACGCCCTTATTCCCTCATCCCGGCGCTCCTGTGCTGTGTAGTTGTAATTACCCCCTGAGAAAGAAGGCACATCTTTGGTGAGGGGGAGCTGCTCGGCGACCCACTTCTGCCTGCCTCCGTCCATAACCCTGGCGTTGGTGTGACCGAATAGCTGAAAGACCCAGAAGGCGTAAGTCGCCCACCAGTTGTTCTTATCGCCATAAAAGATGACGGTGGTGTCATTGTTTATCCCCCGCGCCTCGCAGAGCTTCTCAAAGGCCGCTTTATCCAGATAGTCTCTTCTCAGATCATCCTGCAAGTCTGTATGCCAGTCCAGCTTTACCGCACCTGGGATATGCCCCTGCTCGTAGAGCAACACATCCTCATCGGCCTCTATTATGCGGATGTTCCGGTCGTTCAGGTGCTGCTCTACCCATTCTGTGCTCACAAGCACTTCGGGGTGCGCGTAGCCCGCCTGGCTACTGCTTTGTCCAACGTTGCTCGCTGTTCCCATTGCTGTTTGCTCCTTGTAACACTTCATCTTGCTAAAGTTATGCAAGCTTGTGCCCGCATCCATGCGAAGGCGAGCGTCCCATGTAGCCACGTGTAGTCATTGCGCCTAGTTTATGTGTGAACCATTATATACGATAAAGGGAGTATCGTGCAACTGACGGCGAGTAAAAGGGTGCGGGCGGCTTTCTACTGAGGCACTCTCAGGGATAGAGTGCCGGTTAGGTCGCGGGCCAACAAAGGGCCGGAGTTTGTAAGCGGGCTGTGCTGAGGGCATAACTGAGAAAACGTGGGTATCTCCATCTTGAAAAATGCCTGCACAATGCGAGGATCAAAGTGGTGACCTGACTGCGCAGCGAGGTGCGCATATACCTGGTCTCTTGGTAGAGCCTTGCGGTAAGGTCTGTCTGAGCTTAGCGCGTCCCATACGTCTACTATGGCGAAGATACGGGCGGGGAAAGGTATTTGCTCGCCTTTCAACTTGTTGGGATAACCACTTCCGTCCCATTTCTCGTGGTGGCAATAGGGAATGTCCAGGGCGCCTTTAAGGTAAGGAATAGGCGACAACAACTCAAAGGCGTACACCGGGTGACATCTCATAATCTCCCATTCAGCATCGGTGAGTGGCCCCGGTTTCAAGAGGATAGAGTCCGGAATGCCCATCTTGCCGATGTCGTGTAGAAGCGCGCCCCTGCGCATCTGTAGTAGCTCGGCATCGCTTACACCGATGAATCGCCCCAGCTTGACGGTCATCTCGGTCACGCGCTGGGTGTGCCCTTCGGTTTCTTTGTCCCTCAGGTCCAACGCACGAGACCACCCTTCAAGGGTCATGTCATAAGCGAGGGCCAGGTTCAAGTTCGATTGCTGTAGGTCATTGAACAAGGTAGCATTGTCCACAGCGATGGCCGTTTGCCCGGCAAGAGCTTCCAAAAAGCCAACCCATTCCTGGTTAACTTCCAGGGGAGTACGGTGGAAAACCTCAAGCACTCCTTTTACCTGGCCTTTGGCGATGAGCGGTACAACGCAGTAGGAGACAAACTCCTCATTCGCAAGCTGAGCAACTCGCCTCGGATCGCCTATCTCAGCAAAGGAGGCAATGCCGAAGGTGCGCCTCTCCGAAACCGCGCTGCCCGGAAACCCTTCTCCCCATCTTACATAGGATTGTATTATGGCGTTTGAGCGAAAGCCGCGCCCGCCGCTAAAAGTCATGACCGCGCTGCCCGGGTCAAGGAGCAAAATACTGGCAGCGTGCACGCGGAGTTGGGTGCAAACCTGATCGAGGATCACATTTAGAGTTACACGAAGGTCCAGGCTGGAGGTGATAGTGGTGTCAATGATGCGCAACGCGGCGAGCCGCTCCACCTGGCGCTGAGTCTGTTTTTCCGCCTTGTTGCGTTCTTCCAGCCGATTCTGTGCTTCTTTGTAAAGCTCTGCGTTCTCCTCGCTCTGGCGCGTCACCTTACGCGAAGCGTTATAGACGATGAAGAAGAGCGAAGTATAGACGAAGAGGAAACCGAAGGTTACTCCTGTCCAGAGAAAGCCCTTGACGTAGTCAATCCTCTCCTGAAGGTCAGCAGCATCAAAATAACCCTCAAAGGCGACGGCCACGTCGGTTGTGCCAGGCAATTGCAAAGGCGTGTAAACTCTGAGCAGCTCGCCATAACCCCGGTCCTCATCGCTACCGGACGTGTTCGTTGGCACGATCTCGGCTGCGCTTGTTCCAGCCAGGGCCTGCACAAGCTCCAGGCCTGGAGGCATCTGCTGGCCCACCAGTGATGCATCATCGGCGTAAATGATCCTACCTTGCTTGTCCCACAGTTTCGCATGAACCAATCCGAGGCCGCCCAGGTATGAAAGCGCCTGGTCTATGCTCTGATAGCCCTGGCCATGAGCGCCATCTGCCAGTAAATCAGGGGTCAGGTAAGGTCCAACTACCGGCGGCAACAGCGATGACAGCGCCAGCTTTTGCTGCTCAACTGCTTGCTGCTCAAACTGCCGAGTTAGACCCACCCCAAGTAGCACACTAATCCCGGCCAACAGCAAAAGGCTGGAAATGGAAAACTTTGCGATAAGTGAAAGTCTCGGCATCTATTCTAATTTGAGGGTGACAGTAAGCCTTGAAATAGACTGGGAGCTACTTCAACTGTTACGCGAGCCGGTTACACTGCTGTACGGGAGAATGCCCACTGCACGTGGTTGCTGCACGTGGTTGTACATGTGCTCGGCGCTAATGAACGAGTTGCGAGCTAAGGGCGCCCCTCAATCATACATCAGTTGCACGCAGTACAATACAGGCTTCATGGTTATTTATGCATAGGAGAATGGTCCCCCAGGAGACGGAGAGGATCATCGGCCAGTGGCGACTGGACGGTCATCGCGCTCGCCGTACACTGTCCACCAGGGCCTTGCGCTCGCGGCGAGGAGTTGGTTGAGCGCCTGCATGTTCGCCGCGCCTTTATCTTGCAACCATCTCTCCAATGCCTCAGCGCCCTCGCGTGCGTATACCTCTATGCCCCCTTGCCAGGTAGCCCGCCCGCAAAGCACGCCTGCGTAGATAGCCCCGGCCTCTGCTGCCATCTCCAATATCTCGCGGAAGACCTGGTCGCTCACCCCGGCGCTCAGATAAATCATAGGCTTCTTTGAGGCGTCTGATGCGGCTCGGAAGAAGCCCAGAGCATCGCTGCGTGTGTAAGCGGCCTCGCCTGCGAAAGAGCTTGTGCCTGAGACGAACTTCATCTCTACCGGAGCCTCCACCTTGAGCACATCTACCCCGTAGCGCGGCCTTGAGAACTCCTCAATAGAGCGGGTCACATAGTCCGGTTTTTTCCTTGCGAATGCAGCTCCTTTGGTGTCGCCCAGGCTGTCGTCATACGTTATCGGCTCCAGGAAGAAAGCCACATCGAGCGCGGCGCACTCGGCCCCTACCCTCTCGACGAAAGCCTCTTTGACGGTGTTTGTGCCCGCGTCGTCGAAGGGATTATAGTAGAGCAATATCTTCACGCCGCTCGCACCGCGCTCGGCCAGTCGCCGAACGCTCCACTCAGGGAGGAGGTCGGGCAGACGGCCTCCCGCCTGAGGGTCGTAGCCTGTTTTCTCATAAGCGAGGAGCACGCCTGCTCCGGGAGCACGCTGGCCTATCACCTCAAGGGAGTATTCAGGGTCAAGCAAGATAGCGCTGGCGTAGGGTGTGAGCAGACGAGTAACCGCAGACTTGAAGATAGTCATCTCCTCGGCGGTGGTCTGCCCCTCAGGGCCACGAGCTTCAGCAATCGCCTTGAGCAATGGTGTGCGGTGGTCCACCGCCAGAGCAGTAATTACCCCACGCTCGTCCGCACAGGCATCAAGAGAGGCAATCTTGCCTTTGCTCAATCTGAGCTCCGCCACTCTTTATGCTCCTCAGCCCGCGAAGCGGGAGACGGCCCGCAGGTAGTCGCGATTGCGCTGTGCGCTGACTTTGGGATTGCCCATGCCAGGCAGTACGTCCTGCTCAACGACGATCCAGCCATGATAATTGTGCGCTTCCAACCAGGCAGCTACCTCCTTGAATGGCACGACGCCCCGCCCCAACTCGCAGAAGAGGCCATGTCGCACCGCCGTGAAATAGTCCCAACCATCGGTGCGGGCGCGACCGGCGACCTCCGGCTGGCAATCCTTGAAGTGCATATGCCGTATCCGAGCGCCGAAGCGGTCCAGCGCCTGTAACACCCGCTCGCCGTCGTTGGTCCCTGTGCCGTATAGATAATGCCCTGTGTCAAAGGCGAGACCTATCAGATCGGAATCTGTCATCTCGAGGAAGCGGGCGATTTCGCCGGGCGTTTCTATATACCCGGCAGAGTGTGGGTGAAAAACCGTGAGCAGGCCGGTCTCGTCGCGCACAGCGCGGGCGACCCTCTCGGCCCCTTGCGTAAATGTCGCCCACTCAGAAAGGCTCAGGCCCATTTCAGGGGTGATGCGGCCCGCGAACTTTGTGCGCAACGGGTCGGCGCCATTGTCATCAGCCAGCACGAGGAAAGGGGGTCGCGCCCTCTCACCCTTCTCCGCTACCGAGGCTAGCAAGCGAGCCACCTTGAGCGCTTCGACCTCTCCCGGTGCTTGAGCTTCGGGATACTTGAAGGCTATGGGCACGAAAGCCGCAACCATTGCCAGGTCGCGCTTGTCTAGCTCCTGCGCCAGAAGCTCAGGCTCGGTCGGCATGAAACCCCAGTCGCCAAGCTCGGTGCCTGTGTAGCCCGTGTCGCGCAGTTCGTCGAGCATCTGTGGGTAGGCGATTTGCTCGCCCTCCATATCCTCAAACTCAAGCGCGCCCCACGAACATGGCGCATTGGCAACGCGAATGTTGTTCATAATGTCCCTTTCTTGCGGTCAGCAGTCAGTGCCCAGAAACCGACCACCGACCACTGATCGCTAAAACGTGCGCGACCACTCTTTGGGCCAGCGCTCGACTACCACTTTCTTCTGAGTGTAGAACTCAACGGCGTCTCGGCCCTGCGCGTGCATGTCGCCGAAAAAGCTCTCCTTCCAGCCGGAGAAGGGGAAGAAGGCCATAGGCGCGGCCACACCCACATTGATGCCGATATTACCTGCTTGTGCCTCGTAGCGGAACTTGCGTGCCGCCGCTCCGCTGCTGGTGAAGAGACATGCCATATTGCCGTAGGCCGACGTATTCACCAGGCTAATCGCCTCATCAATCGTCTCGACGTGTATCAGGCTGAGCACCGGCCCGAATATCTCGGTATTCGCTATATCGCTGCGCGGGTCCACGTTATCCAGGATGGTCGGGCGGACAAAATAACCCTGCTCGTAGCCTGATATGCGTGGCTCGCGCCCGTCAACCAGTAGTGAAGCGCCCTTGCTCACGCCCTGGCTGATCAACCATTCGATACGCTGCTTACTCTGTGCGCTGATCACCGGCCCCATTTCTGTGCCAGGGTCGAGGCCATAGCCCACTTTGCGGGCGGTTGCCGCCTCGACAATATGATCCCTGAAGCTGTTGTGCGCTTCGCCCACTGTGATTGCCACTGATGAGGCGAGGCAGCGCTGCCCGGCGCAGCCGAAAGAGGAGTCGGCGATGATGCGAGTAGCCATCTCCATATCCGCGTCAGGCAGCACAATGACAGGGTTCTTAGCCCCACCCTGGCACTGTGCGCGCTTGCCGTTGCTTGCTGCTCTGCCGTAGACGTATTTTGCCACCTGCGACGACCCCACGAAGGAAATCGCCCGCACCGCCGGGTGATCGAGAAAGGCGTCAACCGTCTCTTTCGCGCCATTCACCAGGCTGATCACGCCGGGCGGCAGGCCGAGCAGGTCAATCAGCTCGAAGACTTTGCTCATCGTCATCGGCACCTTCTCAGATGGTTTCAGGATGAAGCAGTTGCCGCAAGCTATGGCGTAAGGGAGAAACCAGAGGGGGATCATCGCCGGAAAATTGAAGGGAGTAATAGCTGCCACCACGCCCACCGGCTGGCGTATCATCTGCTCGTCTATGCCGCGGGCTATATCCTCCGCGTTGTAGCCTTGCATCATGGAGGGTATGCCTGTGGCTACCTCCACATTCTCGATGCCGCGCTGCAACTCGCCCTGAGACTCACCCAGTGTCTTGCCGCACTCCTGGGTGGTGAGGCGTGCTATCTCATCAAAGTGGCTCTCAAGCAAGCCCTTGAGCTTGAAGAGATACTGGATGCGCTCGGTGGGTGGGGTTCGCCGCCAGCCGCCAAAGGCTGCTTCCGCCAGCTTAACAGCCTCGTCCACTTCGTCACCTGGAGTGAGGGGCACGCGCACGATACTCTCGGCGGTGGCCGGATTAATCACTTCGAGAAACTCGACTGCACGCGAGCGTCTCCATTCGCCTCCGATGTAGTTCAGCAGTTGCCCATCCTGGATCATATTGCCTCCTTTGCTCTCATCACTTCCCACTCACGGCGGGCAGCCTGCACCGCAGGCATCTCGCTGACCTCGGCTACCGGCACATCCCACCAGCTTTCGTAGCCTGGCACGCCCACGTAGCGGTCGTTCTGTATGTATATCACGGTTGTACGGTCGCTCTTTTGTGCCGCCTCGATCGCGGAAGTAAAGTCTTCGTAGCTTTCGCACTCAATCACGTGAGCGCCGAGGCTGCGGGCATTTTCAGCGAGATTCACCGGCAAAGTCTGAGCCTCCGCTCCCGCTGTGTCTGTAGGCCAGACGCCGTTCTGCGGGTAGACGTAACGGGTGCCGAAGCCATCCTGCCCTAACGACCTGCTGAGTGAGCCGATGCTCTTATAACCCTGGTTGTCGAGCAGCACGATAATCAGCTTGCAACCTTCCTGTATCGAGGTGACAATCTCGCTGTTCATCATCAGGTAAGAGCCGTCGCCAACCATCACGTACACATCTTTATCGGGCGCGGCCATCTTTACTCCCAGGCCGCCCGCTATCTCGTAACCCATGCAGCTATACCCATATTCGAGATGGTAGTTCTTGGGGTTGCGCGCCCGCCACAGCTTGTGCAGGTCGCCAGGCAAGCTGCCCGCTGCACAGACCATGATCGCTCTATCGCCACTTAATTCGTTCACCGCCCCGACAAGCTCGCCCTGGCTGGGGAGAGGAGTGTTGCGGATGCTATAAACGCGCTCTACCTCCTGCTCCCACTCATCGTGCAATCGCTCGGCTGCGCCTCTGTAGTCAGGGTCCACGCTGTAGCCCGCCAGCAACTGGGATAGCTCCTCGAGCGTCACTCTAGCATCGCCAACCAGGGGAAGGGCGTGTTGCTTTGCCGCGTCGAACTCGGCCACGTTGATGTTGATAAAGCGCACATCAGGATGCTGGAAGGCAGTTTTTGAGGCGGTAGTGAAGTCGCTGTAACGCGTGCCAACGCCTATCACCAGATCAGCGTCACGGGCGATGCGATTAGCGGCCAATGTGCCTGTAACGCCAATTGCCCCCAAATTTAGCGGGTGGCTGTAAAGGAGACTTCCCTTGCCCGCCATCGTCTCGCCAACCGGAATGCCTGTCTGCTCAACGAAGCGGCGCAATGTCTCGACGGCCTCGGAGTAAATTACCCCGCCACCTGCCACTAGAAGCGGGCGCTTACTCTGCCGTATCCACTCAGCCGCGCTCTCTATCGCCTGGCGGTCGGGGCGGTTGCGGGCGATGCGGCTTACACGCTTATTGAAGAAATCAGCGGGATAAGGATACGCCTCAGCCTGCACGTCCTGGGGCAAGGCGAGGGTCACAGCCCCGGTTTGGCTGGGGCTTGTCAGCACGCGCATGGCTTCTGGAAGGGAGGTGAGGATCTGCTCCGGGCGCACCACGCGGTCCCAGTAGCAGCTCACAGGCTTGAAGCAGTCATTGACCGATATATCCTGCGTGAAGTCCGCTTCAAGTTGCTGGAGCACTGGCGCAACATTGCGCCGCGCAAAGATATCGCCAGGAAGAAGGAGCACAGGCAAGCGGTTTATAGTGGCGGTGGCAGCGCCTGTGACCATATTTGTAGCGCCAGGGCCGATTGACGACGTGCAGGCGAGGGTTTGCAGCCTGTTCTTCGTCTTGGCGTAAGCTGTGGCGGCGTGTACCATTGCCTGCTCGTTGCGAGCCTGGTAGTAGCGGAACTCCGGCATTTGTTGGAGCGCCTGCCCTATCCCCGCGATGTTGCCATGCCCGAATATGCCGAAACAGCCCGCGAAGAATGGCTGCTCTACGCCGTCGCGCTCCACATACTGCTTCCTCAGAAAAGCAACGACAGCTTGCGCCATCGTCAGCCGCCTGGTTGTCTGCTCGCCCATAGTGCTGCTCCGTCGGGTTCGTCTGACTGTCACCAGCCCCCGTGCTCCTCGATAAAGCTCATGGCCTCATCATAAGTCGGCATAAAGTTGGCGCAGCCCTGTTTCGTCACCAGGATCGCGCCGCATGCATTGCCCAGGCGTGTAGCCTTGCGCCAGTCCCAACCGCTCACATAGCCATAGAGGAAGCCGGAGGCAAAAGCGTCGCCCGCCCCCAGGATATTTGTTACCTGCACTGGAAAGCCGGGCACGTCAATAGTAGCAGCGAGACCATCGCTTTGTGCCAGGTGAACGCGCGCCCCTTCTACACCCCGCTTTTGGATCAGCGCCTGCGGCCCCAGCGAAAGCAAGGCCGCGCTCGCTGCATCGGGGTCGCCGCGCACCCTGGCATCTGAGAGTTGCGAGTGAGTGAGGCTTATTTGCTGTGGTTCAGTGAGCACGGCGGCGTTTATCTCATCCTCCGTGCCGATGGCTATATCCACCAACCGTAGCGCCGAGCGTATAGTTGCCCCGAAGACGCGCGGGTCAGCCCACTGGTCGGGGCGGAAGTCTATATCCAGCGCCACAGTAGTGCCCCCCTGCCTGGCCGTTTCAGCGGCAAAGAGAGTGGCGCTACGGCTTGGCTCTTTGCTCATGCCTGTGCCGGTAATCAGTAAGACATGACTGCTAGCAATCGGGGCTGACGCCACGTCGTCTACATTTAGCGCAATGTCGGCGCAGTTGTCGCGGTAAAAGGTGAGGGGAAAGCGGTCGGGCGGCTCGATGCCGAGGAGCACAGCGCTGGACCGCCTGCCCAGCTTACGGTGGATGAAAGCTGTTTCGACCCCTTCGCGTTGCAGGAAATGGAGAATGAAGTTACCCACCTGGTCATCGCCCACCGCCGTAAGGAGTGCCGAGCGCAGACCTAATCTGTGCGTGCCCACGCTGATGTTAGTTGGACAGCCTCCTACATAAGCGGCGAAGCTCGTGATCTCCTCAAAAGGAGCGCCTATATCGTTTGAGTAGAGGTCAATCGAGGAGCGGCCCATCGCTATCACGTCGAACGTCCCGGTCGCATTCTGCACTATGTTAACCTTTATCTGATATATCGTATAATGGCACTCGCGTGTCCACTCTCCGGTAGCTCTCTTTGACCCATGAGTACTGCGGGTCGTCGCTGTTAGCAAGCGATTGGGCACTGCCCGCCAGCACATTGAGGTAATAGGTGGTGTAGCCGGGCGGGCTGCTTACCGGGTGGTAGCCTTCAGGGACCAGCGCCACATCGTTATCTCGCAGCACAAGCACACTATCCATTGGAAAGCCGGCGCGGTGCAAAGGCGACTCGGGGGCGGTATAGATGCGCTGTAAGGCATAACCCTCCGGGCGATCTATCTTGTAGTAATAGACCTCTTCCAGGTCGGCCTCAAGAAGCTTGCCTTGTGGGTCGGTTTTATGAACGTCATGCTTATGCGGCGGGTAGCTGGACCAGTTGCCGCCGGGCGTGTATACCTCGACGATCACCAGCCTCTGGCAGGGGAAACCGGGCGGCAGGAGGCTGTTGATCTGTCTTGTGGCGTTATCGCCGCCACGAATCTCAACCTCAACATCGGCGGGGGTGACAAGGCGGGGGGGGTAATCCTGGTCCGCGGAGGCCCAGGCGACCGCGAAGTCGCAGACGGCCACTGCCGTCGCGCTGAAGGAGGTGTGCGGCGGGAGATAGAGGGCAGCGGGGAGGCCACTGAAGACGTTCTTCCTCTGCCCCACCTGCGGCCATTTGCCTCTGTTCGACGCGACGCTCAGGCTGCCGCCCAGCACCACAACCGCAAGCTCATTGTCAGAGGTATTGAAGGCCCAGGAGCGCTGAGGCTCAAGGCGGCGCACCTGGAAGTGAATGTAGTTCCAACCGGCGATCTCAGGGGTCACCTCCACGACCACATCAGGCTCAGATGAGTTGCCCGGGTGAACAATCAAGTTATCTGCGTTGTACTGGCGCATGGAGCACTTCCTTGATCACATGAGGTGTGTTACGTTTCAGATTTCGTTGTCTGGCTTCCCACTCTTTTCGTATAGCTTTATCGTACGCTTCTA
>JADEYI010000305.1_pt1 | contig 78370 bp, 131 predicted proteins | sample 8542331 | NCBI WGS metagenome assembly JADEYI01 (sample SAMN16510988, study PRJNA670497) | mine drainage metagenome | isolation source: biofilm near Copperflume 1 | place: Germany: Marsberg coppermine Kilianstollen | collected 2018-02
CCCCGGGCCCGGGGCCGCCGAGCCCCGGCCTCGCGGGCCTGCGGCCAGCGGCGGCCGCGCCGCAGCAGCCGTACCGGGCGCCCCCGCCATACATCCCGGCTTTATCCCCGGCCGGCCCGGCCGCCCCAAGACAGCAGTACGCCGCGCAGCCGCCGCTGCCGGCGCCCACCAAAGCTCCCGCAGCGCCCACACGGCAGGTTTGTTTTTTAGCTCCCTGCATCACCCTTGTGCCCTTCTACGTAAATCAGAGGATGGTTGGTATACTTGGCTCGCAATGAGAGTTATTGTCCCTTGCGCTGCCGATAAGATGCAACATCACGTTCATGGAAGTTTCTTTCCAAATACCGGTCCTCTAGCAATAGCTTGTCTGCCCGCACACTCTCTTTTCGCGCCCATGGAAGCCCCGAGACAACCTCACTGGATGCTATTTAGGGGGCCTTGATTGATGGTGTGCTGAATGGCATTGCCATTGGGTGGCTGTGCAGGCGCCTGTGCCGGTGGAATCGGGTGACTTCCTTGACGATGTCGCGAAAGAGAGAGAGTGCTGTGTGTGCCTGGAAAAAGAGAAGACCATGGTCTTTGCTCCCTGCGGTCACCATGTGAGATCTCTTCCCGCCTCCCACATTGACAGCTGTGCGTTGTACAGCGCAAGGCTCCCCTTGAGCACGGCCATATGCACTGGATTTTACTGACAGAGATTGATAGTCATGCCTGACGGGTTTCGTGAGCGGTTCTTGTGTGCGGTGCTTAACAGGTGACATGCAAGGGCTGCGCGGAGATGATCATGAGCAGCAACCGCCTCTGCCCCGTGTGCAGGACAAAAATTGGTGAAGTGTATGTCGTTGCCTTTTAGAGGCTGCAGTTTATGCGAGTGACAAACATGCGTGAGTGTCGCATAATTTGTGGATGGTACCGCTTGGGATAAGGAGGGCAGTAGTAGGCAGCAATTTCCACCCCAGTTGGTGCTGGAAAGAAAGTGTGCATCGCTCGTGGGAACGAGGTTGGCTGCTTAGTGTATAACTATTCCTTGAGCCCCATGGTGCTCACAAGTGTGCACCAATGGTTCACTTTTGATATGATAGGACGGGCAGACGCTGCAGGGCTTGCTCCGTGCAAGTGAGGCTGAGGCATGATGGACTGGTGTTGATTGCGCATTTCAACCTTTTACTTGTGAGGATCGGATGTGAATAGGCGAGAAAGGCTATCAGCAGACCTACATCGGATTGTAATGAGCATCATTAATAATAATAATAATAATAATAATCCGGACTTGCGCAAACTCCGAACAAGATTCATGTGTTGTGACTAATCGATGACCAATCTGCGGCGCATCCACATGCAGCTCCCGGTCCGCGTTGAGACAAATCAGCCGCAGCGAGCGAGCTTTTGCAAAGAGTTTGGAAATTCTTTTGACGAACATCGCGAGCTGGGCATCCGTGGGCTGCTCGCATCGGGCGTGTTCGTGCCGTACTCAATTCCTGGCTCTGGAAGTAGGTTCTTCTTGCAGCTCAGGGGCTGCCTGGGGCTGCGTAGCAGAGGCGACAAGACGGTGTATTTGCGACCGACATTGCCGAGGTAGCATTCCTTGAGTGAACGGCTTCTGGAACAGGCTTGCCACCTGCGGCTCTCGTGCTTTTGGCGCCCCGAGTGTCAGCGTCCATCTCGACTTGTGTGGCCGTCAATCACTTCTGACTTAGAAGGAGGAGGGAAAGAAGCTGTTCCCCGGCGGGGCAAGGGCGCCTTGCTTGCGCTTAGCGCAAAGCTTATCTTCTGGAAGATAGTGCGAAAACCCCACTGATGGTAAGTTCTGTCTCTATGGACTGTCAAAATAAACAAAACGTGCATGAGTTGTTGACATCATTTATAATGCATATTGACAATATTGAGCGCCCCTTTGGAAATCCTCAGCATAGTCACGATCCTTCAACACTCTTCTCTCTTGGACCCGTTTGTTCGAGCCTCGCAGTGTGATCTTCACTCCTCACGCTGTCAACATGATGACTCTGCCCGATTGCATCGCATTGTTGCCATTGTGTTTCCTCATGGGGCAGAAGACTTCGGGCATCCTTTTGCTGTTTTTGTGGCGTTGCATGGTTGGCTCTGCCACTTGTGGCCTCAGGCCCTTCACTCTGTGTGCTGCAGGAGATGGAAGAGCATGAGCTGTGGAACGATGATGGACCACGTCCCGGACCAGACACAGGCGAAGGTGCGTGTACCACTGTGCTGCGTGCACTTTAGCACACGAGTGACCTGCTTCAAAGACGTGCATTTGGTGTGTTGCTGCGAGTCAACAGGCTTTTTGTTTTATTGCCATACTTCACGACCTAAGCAGAGTATGGGATCATCAGTCAAGATAGCCGCCTTGGAAGCACTGATGGCGCCAGAGGGCCTTCCTACACAATAGGAAAGCAGGCTGGCCGGCCCTCCACCTAGCATGTGACCAACAATAGGGGCTATAAAAGTACAACATCTCTATAATAATTACTTGCGGGGATGTGCAGGAAGCGCCGAGGACTCGGCAGATGCCCATCACGGCAGCAGCGACTCCAGCAGTGACAGCGACTACGATGAGCAGCTGGCGCAGAAGATGAAGCAGCGAGGCAGCTTCACGGGGCAGGTGCGACAAAACTGCACCGGCGTTTGGCCTGAGGCACCCCCAGAGGTCGTTTTAAAAGTCGCACAGGACCATTGAAATGGCCTTAGATTGGCCCGCCTCATGATTGGGAGGCAATTCTCTGTTTACACCTGCATAACAGGGTCAGTGCCTACCTGTCAGTGAGTCTAGGAGCTCACCCAATTGAGGTAATGTAAGGTGAGCAATCGCCAGGCTGCCTTCCCGGGGGTTGCAACCCCTGTCGCTACCATTACGTTCCGAAGCTTCGTTCCATGTTTGTGCTCTGACGATTTATCATTTTCTGACAGCAGGGGAGCGATCCGGACTCCTTTCTTTCGGCCAGCGCGGCCGTCATGATGACATCTGCGGCCGCCGCCCGGCCGCAGCCGATGCTGGCGCGTCAATCCTCTACCGTCACCGACGCGGACAACAAAGAGTCCATAGCAAAACTGGTGCGCTCCCCTGGCCCACTTCCATCTTGATGCTTGTTCTTGTTTCCACAACACGTTCTGGTAAGTGTATTGCGCGGCCCTGCGTTGGTTGAGCGCCAAATGCCTTCCGCTTGTTTTGCCACTGCAGAAGGTAGATGAGGCTGCCCTGGCTCACATTAACCTCGCAGCAATGTTGCTATATCTCTTCCTGTGTGTTTTCTGGCTACTTTCACCACGCTCTCCTATATTGATCTTGCAGAAGAGGGCTGCTTGTCGTTTCAATTGCAACAGGTCATCGTCAGGGAGTTGCTTTATAATATGCATGTGGCTCTCAGCAGCGATGGTTTATACAATAGGTGTGATGTGAGGGGCTGAGAGGGGTTTGTTAAAGAGGACCAATAGCGTGCCTAACACATGTGCAAATGAAGGGTGATCAGCAAAAGCGCCACCGCCAGTGCCATGTGAACCTGTCAAAAACATGCCCCCTATTCCGGTTGGCCGTTGGAACAGAACTCTTGCCAAGGCAGGGCACAGCAATTTGCCAAACCACCCCGCCTCAAATGGTGGGGAGCTCTTGAATTTCACTCTGAATCTTTAGCAGGGCGGAAGGATTTAGCCGGTTCGGGGTTGGAAACCCAACCCCACCACATCTACACCACACTGCCAGCCGCTGTGTTGATGCAGCAAGTGAATGCCAAAAGATGGAAATGACAAACCTTGTGCTGCTGCAGGGGACATCAATGCCCATCAACATCCCTGCACTGGGCACTCGATTCGGGGCAACAGATCCGGAGGACGCACATGACCGCATCCATACGTTCGTCCCACCCCACCTCATAGGATCGCAGCGGGTGCGTGTTCATTGTGGCCTTGCACCGGATACTACTTTGTTGCACACCATGCTGACCCATCGACATCTGAAGAAAGAGGGTGTGCAAGTGGGAAGGCATCCTTACCAAGGAGGAGATGTTGTACACTGACCTTGACAGGCTGGCGCTGAGGGTGTTGCACACCTGCCTGCAACCTTTCATTTGCTCCCACCAAGCAGGCCATAATGTGCTTGCTTTCATGGCAAAGGGTGGAAGAGAACCCACGTCTCTTGCTCGCCTGAGGCCCAAGCAGGCATGTTTCTGGCTGCATGTGCGAAGACCTAGAGTTTTGAGGGTTCTTGTGCTGTCTGGAGCAATTGTAGCACCCCCTTGTCTAGACTGGGAGTGCGCTTGCCCAGATAAGGACACTTTGAGTCTAAGGCTCAACACAAAACAATTTTTGTCCCTATTCTCAGGAGACGCGGATGGCGAGCATACATGGGGTGTCGATCGGGGGCATGTCTCCAAGCACATCGCTGAAGCGCGACCGGCTGCTGCAGCGCAACGCCATCCTGCGCCGCACAGGCTTCATCGAGGCCGGCGCCGCCATGCGCGGCTCCATCGCCGGTGCGAGCGCATCACAATTTCTGAGACTTGTTTGGCATGGAACACTTTGGGACGATTTTGCCAGGCAAGAACTTTTCTGTCAGTTACAGACTGACCTGTCTATGCCCATGCTTGTGCGGCTGCACCGCATGGGCAGCGTGCAGTGTGCCATTCTAGAGCTTGGCTCTTAGGGATCCTCATGTCCAGCTTGCTTCCCAGGCCTGGTCGTTCTGACAGAATGTGCGCTCCTGCAGAGGTGTTGGACCCGATAAAGGAGTCGCGGCCGCTGGATATTCCCGGTGGGGGCCTGTCACAGGCGCTCGGGAGCAGCCCCGTCTCATCAGTCACTTCCGGGTCAATCAAGGAGAAACACCCCAGCGCACTCTCTCGCGCGCTCGGCACCAGCCCTTCGCCCCACTGACCCTCTCCAAACCCTTGTCCTTGCGAGGGGAATGCCGTCGCACAAGATATATATCTGGCCCTCTCCAGACCCTTGTCTTTGTGAGGGGAATAGGGGGCGCGATAGTGGTCTCCGAGTATTCCCCCTGGCTTGTAGCAATTTGGGGAGTGCGGCGAGCGCCAAGGCTGCTTGCCTGCAGCATGTGGTTTGGAGGATGGATACTCTGTATGTTAAGAAATGGTCGTCCAGTGTAGGCTTGCTATGGCTCCGGAGACTTTTCGGTGTGCGTGGGTTTTGCTCCTAATGGATGCACAGCAAGTCAGGGCACTGCGGCTTTGTGCATATATTACTCATGTGTGGGATTAGTAACGGGTGGTGTCGACATGAGGGGCAGTACTGAGTGGTGCAGCGCTGACACAGGAACGCTCGGCTTGCTTGATTTGGGAGATAATCTTGGCAACCACATACAGCAATGTTGCTTACGAAGCAATAATGCTATGGCTCTTGAGCGTGATGTGCTACTTGCATTTTTGCTGTCATTACCGTTTTTCTTAACAGTGAGCTCTTACAACTTTTGGATGGCACACTTCTTGCAATCTTTGTATATTTTGCGTGTTCGCTCTGTGAAACACAGGATTGTAAATATTTCTCTGGATCAGCATTGCACATGGCATCATCACAATAGGCCGCAATTTTCCTATCCAAAGAGCTGGCTCATTCTACACACATTACCATTCTTGTGCTGTCTGCATCACGTCGACTAGCTAAACTGGGTTTTCGGTAGCAGTCCAACTCGCACATTCATGCATTGATAAACACATGTGACAGGAGCGCACAGCCACCCTGAGCCAGGCCGCCAGAGACAATCTGATCGATAGACTCCTCCGCTGCCGTCAAGCGACCTTTGATGATTTTCTCGCGGGCAAGCCTCTCCCGCAAAGCATTCACCGCCTCTTGGTGGATGCCAATGAGGCGACCGTCGTTGAGGAGAAGCGCAGCTCCAGAGTCCATTGCATATGTTGGGCACTGGTAGAACAGGTGCCGGCGATGCGCACTGAATGCGATTGAAGATGCCTTGGTGAACCCCAAGCGACTGCTGAAATGTGGCGCATTTCCTTCAAGGCCTATGCGGTAGCCGGTCAAGACCAAGTCCTCGCCCTCCACCTCCTCCTCCTCAACAACCTGGGGGGGTTCTTCATAGGGAGGGATGAAGGCGTGGGACCTAGCGGACTCCAGAATGGCAAAGCCGTCGTCGGGAAAGCGAGCCCGCACAGTCAGAAGCAGCTGCTCGCGGTGCGCTGCAGACATGCAGTGAGCAGTAAGGGGCATCTATGAGCGGCGCGCTGCACAAGCCACTGGCAGCAGGTTGATGTGAGTATCCCAGTGGCCTGCAGAGTTCTTTGACATCACTCCTGGATCTTGCAGTTGGTCACCTGGGATGATTGCCTCGACGCCAGACCCAATACTGTGCCGGTCGAGGAGGTTGTGATCGGCTGTGACTGCGCGCGTCTCGCTGAAGAAAACGCCCACACCCACCCCGGTGTTGTTGTCATCCAAAAGGTAGAATACACTGGCTTTCGCCAGCCTCCGGTTGGCCAGTGAGAGGAACCACGACCTGCCGCCTGCGCATAGCAGATGCCCAAGTCTTCCCATGTGCATGGTGAGCTCTGGTGTGCAAACCTGAACACACGCCGATCCTAGCTCCCGTATGCGATGGCAAATGCATTATCATGCCAAGCTACTTAATTACTTGGCACGATAGCCTACTGCCAGTTGCATTCTCTTTTGTCAATCATATGCTGTGCTGAGTGACCTCAACTGGGCTGCAGCACCGCTTGTAGCTGGGCTGCAGCAGGCTGTACCAAAGCCCCACTAGAGTGCCGCAGTGCCAGCGAATCGGTAGGCTTAACACAGCAAGAAACATAGCTCCCGCAACCTCCAATGCAGAGGCAGCATTCACACAGCGCAAAAGCGGCACAGTGGCTGACTAGGGACAAGATTAGCAGCATCAACTGCACTTGCACTGACCCAACTTGGTCGGTGCAACTTGGCCTCAAATGTTGCTTGAGTACACCCAAAAATCAATACTCTGCAGACTTACATACCCAACCAGACACAAGAGTCCAAGCAAACTGCCGTTGGTCAGCCTTTTATAAGAGAAGGCGCGGCCAAAAGTCACTCGCAGCTGCTAGTGAGAAGACAGTCCAAAGGCACTAAATTGCAGGAACCCTCATGTCCAGACGGTGCACGTTGGGCACAACCTGCGCACGTGATGCTAAGAAGGGCAGGAGGCAGAATGGTGTTTGCGCTGCGCGACTCAAACCATGGGTTTTGCGGATGAAACTGAGCAGTTGTGAGCAATTGTTCAGCCTGAGGCTGCCGCATCAACATGTGCGACGCAGATGCCACAGGCCATGAGCGCAGCGCGGTCAACTGACTCCAGGTCTGACCTAATGCATTTGGCAGCGCTTAAAAGCAGACCTGGAAGCTGGACATAGTGCCAGTTGTCATGGGGCAATGTGGAGCAGCAAGGACCTCACCTGCTACGCAGGCCAGCTGGGCCTGCAGGGCGCCCAGCTGCTGCCGCAGGTCCTTCTCCTCCTCGACAAGCCGATCCCTCTTCTTCTCGATGAGGACGATGAGCTCAGGCAATTCCTTGGCCTTCATGGCCGCTTCTATCTTCGCCTCCTGCTCCTCGAGCTTCTGCTCCACCCGCTGCAGCTCCTCCCAGAGCCTGTCTAAGTGCTGCTGAGCCATCTGCAGAGCATTCCAGTACATCCTTTGGCACACTTCGCAATCTGCTGACACTTTCAAGTCGGTCAGCGCAGCTTGCTTGCCCTCTCTCGTCAAGATCAAATCGACTCGCCTCCCTTGAACTCGGCAAAGATGAAGTTATTGCACTGGATCCTTCAAGACTGGGCAATAGTGTGCGGCAAACGATCAGGAGCGCAGCACCTGTGTATACGTTTTCAGCAGAGCTCCTTGCCACGGCGTCAACTGGGAACATCCTGCGAAAGGAGGAAAAATTTGTGAAACCGACAAATGGAAAGGAAACACACATTCATCATCGATACTGATGAGAAAATATAGGCTGAGGCTCTTTACCTTACCTTACTAACATGTCCTGCTGCAAAACAAGGCTTTGAAGGCAATACTCACAGGCAAAGATGTAGACTGGATGATGAAGAAGATCAATACAAGGGCAGAACAGACGTTTCTGGGACTGAACAAACAAACATGTACGGCATAACGCCATCAGCTGCTTGCTGTGAAAAAAGACAAGTACACGATCTGAGAGCTGTGCACAAAAATTGCACGATCTTAATAGGAGAGCAGACGGCGACAGCAACTATCGGACACCTATCAAACTTCACGGAGGCTTATTGAAACAGTTCCTGAGGATGGTGGTGGAGAACAAGGAATTACCTGGAGTCTGATAAGCTACCCTCTGTTGTCTCTGCCCAGGCCGACGCCTATGCGAAACTCACCCTGAGAACCCGCCAGGCAGAACCAGGCTTGTGCAGTCAATGACAATGAGTGGAGGTGAAGTGCAATGTAATCATAGGCAGGGAGACTCGCTGTATTTGATTGGCGTCCACTGCAGATGACTGAATGTTATTGATGAAGAGTACGGACAAGTGCGATGTTGTCAATGGCAAAAATGGCAAAACCTGGCGGAACAAAGATTAGGCTGGCTATAGGTGTGTGGGATCTTTTGCTATCAATCTGATCAGGATTTGGGGTTGGTTGCAATTTGTGTCGAGGTGGCAGTCAGTGGCCAAGGCGACCGAAACTCCCATGGCTAGGGCCGAGCATTTGTAATGTGACTGGCTCGCTAGCCTAGCCACTGAGTGTATACACGTACTAACAGTCACTGTCAGTACGGTACTGACAAACAAGAGCCTGAGGCCATGGACGCCGGCCCGCAGAGGTCCTTGAGTTGCAGAAGCCTGTTGCGCAGGTGGAAGAGGCACACCAAGTTGGCGTGCCTCCAAGAGAGCAAAGGGAAGTCGGCGGGAAAGTTTGAGGAGCTCCTCGAGGTGGCTCCCGGGCTAGATCAGAAAGTTTGTGGAGAAGGAGCCTATCAGACCCTGTCCAGGGAGTCACTCCACCACGGTGGCACATGGAAAACATGTTGTGCCAAAGATACTAGTGTGAAAATCTTATGCTTGCGAGCAAGTGAATACACCTGTGCCTATCCGAGCCACTGGGATGCCCACATCCGGGCGTTCCACCGCAGTCCCCAGCGGCCTCAACTTCAACCTTGAGCGAGCTGTTGCAGACGATCGGCGCGCAAGATACGTTGCTAAGTTGTCTATTGGATCTGATGAGCAAAGTGTGCACGTCTGCAGCTGATTGATCTGAGCTCATAGGCGTGATCAGCACATTGGAGTATTCCGAGATTAACCATAAACCGGGGGAACATTTTTGGACACCCCAACCCCCAAACGCTAGGTGTAAACCCTAAAATTTCTATATATTGCATCACATTTATAAATGTGCTTATTATTATTATTATTATTATTATTAGAGTGTCGGCAAACCCAAAGCCGCTTTGGCTGAGCCTGAAGGCCGTAGGGCATACACACAGAATGTCTGCAGCCACATCTGTGGGGCCTGAAGGTTTGGTCTGCAGCCCATATGGTATCATATTAAAAGTCTGAGTCCAAGTGAGCCGTGCGTATCAAGGAACGTGCTTAATATCTCGAACGTTCCGGCCCAAATTTGATAGGTAACACTGCATATTTAAGTTGGACATTTATGTATGACAGTCAAAGAAGGGCCAGCCGCCAGCATGATGCTGGCATGTCAAGCAATTGCTTGCAAGAGTTGCTGACGGCTGGTCGCGAGTAAAAATCGATTTGCATATATCGCAATGCAAAGGCAGTTTTTTATTCGAAACAGCCAAATTAGGAATATACAACCATATGCAATTTATAAGATTACCGCCGAACTGTGTCACTCTCAACAAAGTAACTAGCGGCAAAATTGAAGAGTTCATCACATCAATCAATCATTAGAACAATTTGTCTGCCAACGGCACAAGTACACGACACATCATGTTGTCCAGGCTGATAGGCAACAAAGGACAACCATTACATTTGCACAGCACTTGCTGCAAACTAAGAAGGAGTGGTATTGCAGGGCTGCATTTGAACTTCCGATTGCACCGATTAAGGACATCATTTCAAAAGCGCAGCGACCACAGTGATGTCGTCCATTTTGCCACCTGCAGAGAGAACAGCAAGCCTCATCCTAGTGGACTAATGTCTGAAATCTGAGCCATAGACACAATGGAGTTTGTACTCAGCGCAAACGCACATCACACGGTGATTGTTTAGGCTAGCACCTGAATAAACCATGTCAAAAGCCTCGGAGGCGCCAAGTGAGTAGGGTGTTTGGCTGTGGCGATCGAGGGAGTGACGGAAAGCAGCAGCCGCCAGCCGATGTGCGGTCGCAGAGGCGCCCTCACGCGCGGCCAGGCTGGCACGCACCTCCTCCAGCACCTGCTCATCCGACAGGTTGTCCCAGAGGCCGTCCGAGCCCAGCACAACCACGTCGCCTTCTGCCACCTGTCACACCAACAGTGTCCTCGTCAGACAGCCCATGGCCCCCAAGGATATACAAGATAGCAGAATATATTGGAGTATATTGATCTTGTGATGCCACAATGCCCTGCCAAAGTGAGCCCCCCCAATGCTTCTCTGAAAGTGGCCCTGATCAGAAGAAACTGTATTGACACCACCAACAACATCGTGCAAGGTGTGAAAAATCCCAAGCTGAGCGCTTCAAAAAGCGAAGGATGACAGCTGGCCAAAACCGGACAAATTGCATAAAATCAGGACGGGCAATGAGGCACCCACCGGCACTGTCATAAGCATGGCATCCTCAGGCGAGTCGGCGCCGTCATAGTGGCCAAGCTGGTAGGGACAGCCAAAGCTGTGCTCCTGCTGGGGGCTGTGATATTTCATGGCCAGCTGATCGCCAAACTGCGCTCGCCCGATGACGAGGAAGCCCGAGTCGCCCACATTGGCGCTTTTGAGCTGGCCCTGGGCACACATGCAAGAGTTGGAGGCAATCTTGACAAGCCACAGCAGAGCTTTGAATAGAGTGCATTGCATCGGCAATTTGAGAACTACTTTAGACAGCCCCCTTCACCAATCTCTTTACTTGTAGCATGCTTGAAGATGTCCTACCTGCACCGTGTCAATGAGCACCACACAGGCGGTGCTGCTGCCCTTCAGTCCGTCACGCTCGTTTCCGTCATCAGCCTTCCTCAGGACTGCATTCAAGAAAGAAGCAGCGTCACAAGACAGCAGATGCATCCGCAAAACAGTAAGAAAACAAAGCGCACAAGCATTCCTGGTAGACTATTTCAATTGACTGCTGCCTGCTATGTGACACTTCGCATAAGGAAAGATTACAGAGAATTCAAGCTCACTGCCTGCCTCTCCCAGTGCAGCATTCAACATATGCAGGCAGAATTCAACATATGCAGGCAGAATTACTCACCCTTCACCGGGTCGCGTTCGCCTTCTATGACAGCCTGCCTGGCATATGTCATCAGCGAGCGCGAGAACAGCCCAGAATCGATGCCCTGCTGTTTCCACATGTACACCCCATCCGCCACGCCGAGGGCAAATGTCCCATCCCTGCGCCGCAACATGGCAGGCCTCACATGCCAATGTTCCTTAGGGGCACCGCATTGGCCCGTCCTCAAGCATCAATGATAGTCCTGCTCAAGACTGTAGCACTTCAAATGTCCTGCATGGCTGAAAAATTGTCCCGCATGCACACTAGCCATCAGATCACATAAAAACAGAGCGTGGCCTCAAAAACTGGCTTACTCTGCGGCTATGCAGAAGTAGGCATCCTCGCCACCCCAGCCCTCGGCCTTGCGGTTGACGGCCTTAGGGTGCCCAGCGCCAACCTTCTCCGGGTGCGGCAGCGCCACGGCCGACGCCGAAACCGCCAGCGGCACGGCCAGCGGCTTGGGCGTCTGTATCGGCCGCACCTCGCTCGCTGTCAGCGTCCGCTCCATTACGCCTGAACAGCCGGCACGCACTCACACAACATATTTGGTGCAGCAAATAACGCCTTCCATGGATGCTGGAGATTTTAGAGCAAGCCTCCAAGATGTTTCCCGGCAACAGAACATAATCTGCTTCAGACCGCATGCTTTGCACGGCTCGCTGTTTTCATCACTTCTAGACAACTCCTGGCTTGAAGACGGATGATTAACATCACACACGCAAGTGTTTTGACAAATTATCCACAAGGTGCAGAGCCAAGCTTGAGCAGCAGTCAGCACCTGTGTAGTCGTCGCCTTCAGTGCGACCAAACCAGGCGTCACAGGGAAAGCGCCAGCAGACGCCCTCAGGCCCTGTCACCTCTATGCGGTCCAGGTACCAGTCGCTGCCGAGCTCTGCCACACTTGCCTGCACCTGTGCATTGGTAAGCTTGCCCTCAGTACATGTCTGAATGCCTTGTGAAGGGGCTCACAAATCTGATGGGTTCAACGAGGCTCATGCTCATCAGGTGTCTGCCCAAGAGCTGTCAGGGAAACGTGCCTGTTGTACATGCACGCGCTGCAAAGTGCCCAGCTCGCTTCCGATGTCCAGCTCATAGATCTTCCGGCTGCCACGCTCAAACCCATATTCATCCTGGTCATTTCCTGGTGGAACACAAGAAGAAAAATGTGCAAGTCAACTTCGTTGAGATGCAATAATTGCTCCCCAGGAAGTACATCGAAACAAGGTTTTTTGGTCTACATGCTATTCTGCCGGCCATGAGCTGCACAGCATTGTCGGGAATATGTGACTACCGCGTACCTAGTACAAATTCAGCAGACTCTCCGTCAGCCCCAACTAGCTGGACTACTGCAGAGGCCTGCATCGACACAAAGGGCTTGTTCTATGGCAGTTGAAGCTAAACCTAACAGAGCTCCAGAAACAAGATTTTGCTATCTGCTGTGTGAATCAGAGCAGATCTCCTGATTGGTGTGCCAGAGGAAGGGCATGTGTCTACATGATAAATGCTCAGTCTGAATCTTTGAAGGGGCAACGATAATATACTGTGCTTACATGCGTTCCTGCTCCCCTCACGGTGCCAGTGACGATGTCCACTTTGTAAACTGCAGACTGGGATCCTGGCTCTCGTGCAGGATCTCCAGAAGTACACAGCAGTGTTGACGAGGCCGAAAACTGTGCCAAAAAATAGTTGTGTAAAGAAACTGGCAACAAAAGCCCAATGGGCATTCACTAGCACATGAGCAGAGTCAGCGTATGAAAAGCATCCCTGTCCTACAGTAGCTACCAGATATGGGCGCTGAGCTTAGCGTACTTGCCTGGGACAGCGAAATGAGACTGCAGGATGCCCCTGGATGTCTAAGAACCTCGTATGGGAGCAGTTCTGGACTGGCTACGGTCAGGAGGTATGGCATGCTGGCTGAGACGTGAGACGTTGAGGCCAGGGGAAACCTGGAGGCCCCTAACAGGCGTCTGCAAGCCCTTAACATCGGATTGCGAGACTTCTATATATTCCAATCTTAGTGCAATCTCAATGAGATTAAGCCTCTGCTGAGCGCGCCTAGATGGGATCTACAATTCAGAGGTCACTGCAGCAGAGCAAAAAATCTAGCTCAGGAACACAAACTAAAATATACATATGACCACCCTGCAGAACATCAATTTCTTTTTGTTTGAGATGGGAAAGTAACAATTCTTTCCACTAATCTGATTGCCTTCGTTCTGTCCGTGCGCTGCTAGGGTTTCTCTTTCCCACGTGTCATTTTTTCTCAACAAGCTCAATTGCGTTCTTGTGATAAGGTGCTCCTCTTAGTGTTTAGAGAGTCCGTAAATAATTGGGGCGCCAACGTCACTGCTTCAGAAACAAGCAGAGCAGTACCTGTCGCAATGCACCTCATAGCAATCGGAAAGCAACAAATAGCAATGTCCACTAGTCTGCTGTGATTTGTCTGGGGACATCATTAAACTTTATGTAATGACAGTATACTGATGTAAAATCCAGGAGGGAATTTCACCCGTGAGATTTTTAAAAGAAGTTGTCTGGCAATGCTTAGCACGTGCTGTGCCACTGTCTGCAAACTCCAAGCAGCACTGCTGAATTGTTTTAAATCGTAAATTGCACTTCATTACACCCCTTGACGCAACAGAGGAATGTACAGGGGTGATTGCAAAGCCATTGGAGGATCCTCCTCTCCTGCTACAGCTAACCTTGGGATCGTGGAAGTACTGAGCTTTCATCCATCATAAGCAACATGTTTGTGGCATTGCTGCTCACAAGTCGTTCTGCAGAGTGAAGGGCTGCTGCCTGGCGGACCTGTCAACCTTACACGTTGCTCAGGCAAGCAAAAGCCGCGATTACAAAAATGGATAGCACTTTTGTTAAGACACGTATTTGGACAGCTAATCCAGGATATGCATGCCTGTATAATCAGAGCTGAGGCCTGACTGTTACATGCCACTACTACGAACGGTGAGGGTGGTCCCGACATCATATACTTCGCTTAGACACTGGGGACCACAAATGCTGCCTAACAAATACCAATATCCTGCGAAAGTCACCAAAGATCCTACACATATTGTATCTTGACATTCCGAGTCTTTGAAGCAATCTTCAATGCTCAGGGTCCGGCATGAAATCAGAATACTGAGGCAGGAACAGGTCAAGTCTTGTGGCAGTGGTCCCCACAATCTCGGCCCCAGAGCCTCATCCGGGAATGCAGGTGTGCAACAGCATCCTTTGAACATTGCACCCAGCAACCCGTCAGCAGTGCAGTGCATAATGCAGACACCTTATTATGGTCCACAATTCACACCGCAAATGGCGAAAATGAATTCGAAGGAATTCTGTATGGTGCAAGAGGCAAGAAAGCTGCAGCATCAGAGTAGATCACTCTCATCCTCGGCCGTGTCAGGCCCAGGATACCACAGGCTGGCAGCCACACCAGCGCCAAGCGAGGTGGCAACAACACCGAGACTAGCTCCCGTGCTGACATGGACACCGGCAAAGTCCAAGATCATCTTGATGCCAATCCAGGCGAGTGCCGCTGCAACGCTCTTGTCCAAAAAGCGCAGCTTAGAAAGGACTGTCGCCACAAAGCTGTACAGCGCTCGCAGACTCAGGATGGCCGCCATGTTTGAAGTCCAAACAATGAACGGGTCATGCGTCACCCCAAACACCTGCGCAGTTTGGACAGCTTCAGGATTTGGCTTTGTACATCTGATGAGTCCCACCACCAACACCATGCATCCCCGAATGCAGGCTTTCAACACCCACATGGTGTCGTCAGCGAGACTACCCCCTGAAAACAGTGGATAATAATGTTGTGTAAGATACATTTTGATGTACAGTGCTCTCTAAGAAGCTAACACAGCCGCATGTTAAGAGGCCCAAGCACGCAGCGCACCGCTGGAATGGAGTCCACAGCAAAGGCGACATCGCTCAGCTCCACAACCGCCAGCGCAAGCAGCAGGGGGGTGGCCATGCGCACCCCATCCCTCACCGTGAAAAAATTTTCACCGTCGTAGGACTCTGACACTGGAATGAACCGTCTGCAGAAGAGCACAACAGTGTGTGAGGCGGTGAAAAAGATGTGTGACACACACCAAGTAATTTTCAGCTTTGGGCAACATGAGGGAAAGAGTGGAACAAGCAACAGTCAAACTACTCTGCGCGCCGCTCACCTGCAGGTTTTCACGATCCATTTGTCGGACAAGTCATCATCCTCAACTTCCTTGCCTGCCACCATGCTCCAGGCGTTCCATATCAGGAATGCTGCAAAGGCCAGGTTGACCACCTGGAAGTTGTCCACCAGCTCCGTGCCCAGTGCAATCACGATCAAGCGCAGCACTGCAGCAGACCAGATGCCGTATGTGAGCACCTGCACATGGCGGCAACGATCAACCAGGACGCATTGCAGAGCTTCAAACGGCAGAGGAGAAGGTAGGCTTCACATGGGGTCGTGCGTTTAAAAGCCCAGGCAATGGGGCCAGCAAAGCAGCTGAAAATTACTCTCTTGTGCTTCAAAATGCAAGGAGTGCTGAATCTCAGCATGGGATACTTCAAAATAATCAGTCGGGGGCTTGCCTTGTCCTGGCCGGCAGAGTCGGTCTTGAAGTAATCAAAGATGAGGACGAAGACAAAGAGGTTGTCGATGGACAGGCTCTGCTCCAGAAGGTACCCGGCAAAGTATTCAGCTGCTTTGTCAGCGCCCAAGGTGGCATAAATGCCCAAGCCGAAGGCCACAGCAAGGCCAAGGAAGAGAAACACCAGCTCAAAGCGCTCCTCTGACTCTGATGTCTTGGCCTGCAAGTCCCCAGGAGGAGGCGATCAGACAGCGCTCCTATACTTTTGATAAGCATATGTGACTCTTCTTCACAGGGGTGGCCTGTACTGCCGGTTTGTGAGCTCAGTTGCTATCAAATGATGGCCTCTCAGCGCTTGCATGCAGGTCAGAAAACACAAAGCGGTCAGATGACACTGGGCAAACAAAAGAGCGCTTCCATCTGCTCACCAGTACAATAGGTCTGAGCCACTCCCTGACGTTTGGCATCCTCTCCTGTGAGGCACAGCACACCCTTGTGAAGGAAAGGTATGGCAGTCCCTTCAGCCTCACGAGTATGCAGTGTCATAATCTGAGCTGGTCCACACCTTCAAGCCTTTCACCACAGTCCTTACTTCCATCTCATCCTGAGTGCTCAAGACGACTGGCACGTTCTCAAGCTCTTTGATGAAGTCCTCGTCCACACTCCCAAGTGAGTCAGATGACGACAATTTGCAAAAACAAGGCCTGACACCCTGGACAATTACCCACGTCTGAGTCAATCCGAATGATAAATCTCGGGATGAATCGGCGTGACTCAATAGGTACTCGTGTTCTCAGCAGATTGAGGCACCGGTGACTATCCACGTACCCAACTTGGGAACCGAACAGATCTGCAGCCACGCCTTCTTTCGTGCCGCGCTGTGCATAAGCTTGATTCTGATGCTGGTTTGGCTAGCCTTTTTCTCCAGCACGTTTTCAGAAAAGGGACACGAGTCTGCTGCTGAAGACCAAGTACTGCCATTCACGGCCCTTTCACTGACAAAACAATATTGCACCAGAATCAATAAACAAGTCCTGTACACAATGTTTGGTGGCCAGAACTGTCTCCTTCGACAATTTCAGAAGTCATAGAAGTAACAATCCAGCACTTGCATTGTAGACAGCAACACCAGCAGTGACAGCAACAGCTTCTCCCTCGACAGTTTCTTCGGGTGAAGACTCACAATGCAAACTTATGTTGACATCGAAGGTCGATTGGGAGGACGAATCGTTGGGATCCAGCTGATTTTTTGGCAGCGCTCGTGCGTCCATCAATAAATGTGGAGGCGTGGACATCATCCATTATGAAGGCATATACGCTCCACTCTTGGTTCACATTTCCTTAACTGTTGTGCTTCCTTCGAGGAGCCTCATTCATGTTTAGAGATCCAAGCACTACAAGGTCTCGCCATGCTTTCGAATTCAGAATTCTTGCAGACTCTGTTTATTTGTGCCGGGCACCATCATGGTGCTATGCAACGTTTGCCAGCTTCTTGGACATGATTGCTTGCAGATTACTGCAAGATACACCTCTGGATAATGCCATACAAGGGCCATGCGAGTCATGTTCAGATCAGCCCCGTTCCTGCACCCCTGTCTGCTCTACTATTTTGCCTTGGCCTCAGCCTGGATTTGCATTTTTGGGAACAGCTTCTCCAACAGGCCAGTCATGGGCCTCTCCCCAGTAAAAGACTGCACCACCTCTTCGGTGATGGCTGCCCTCCGCTCCTGGTGCTCCTTCACAATCGTCTGCAGCACCTGGAGAGTACATGCATTGGCCGATCTCAGCATGTGCAGGACTAGCCGGAATGCAGCTGAGCGCCAGGCATACATTGAGGCAGCTTTGCATACTTAAATGGAGCTGGAACACGAGCGAGCACCTGAATAAGCTCTGCTTTGATCTCCCCCGTGAGCATCTGCCCTGATCCATACAGCTGCCCAATCTCTGCCAGCCGCGCGTCATCCTCCAAGAAAAAGTTCAGGTACTTCCAGGACACATCCACATCAAGATTGGCACCTTCATAGCGTGAGTCATTCATCACCACAACAAGTATGCACCAGGCGTCAGCACAACTGGCCAAGGTGCAGGCAGTGACCTACAGGTAAGTTTCTGGTCAGAAGTTGCTGACAAAAGGATGCAGATGCCTCACCCTTCTCCCGGTGCTCATCCTGGGTTGCGCAGCCGCCGGAGAATGCATGTTTGTTGATCTTTGTCTTGATCTGCTTGGCTGTGTCGGTAACAAAAATGGCGCTAGTCGGGTCACTCGCGGACATCTTGCCTGTCTCGCCCTGCAACAAGCAGCAGCGCGATAACAACTCAGCCGTGCAGGCCAGATCCTGCCTCTTACTGGATGGTGTGTCCAGAATTGCCACAGAGATTGCGTGCTCACCTGCAGGGCTGGGAAGAAGCATGACTCTATGAGTGCTGGCTTGAAGTAGCCCAGCTTGGGAGCAACGTCCCTGGTCATCCGGAAATAAGGATCCTGCGCACGACACTCGTCAGGGTGAAGCGCTTTCCAGTGCATGCTGATCTTCAAGCACTGCCTGCATGGTCCACGCAGAAGCTGGAACCCCTCTCACCTGGTCAATAGCACAGGGGATGAGGCATCGGATGTTCTTTTGGGTGCCAAAGATGTGGGGGAACGATGTCGGGAAGCAGGGTGCAGCCTGGACTGCCGGGAAGGCAATCTTGCCAATGTTGTCCTCCTGCGTCATGCCCATGAGGCTGCGGATGGAATTCATGGTTACCGACCTGCACATGCAACGCAACACTCATACCTCCCACCTGCATTACAATTCCTGTCATCCACATCACAGTCCATCAAGATTGCTGGTCTAAGCTTGTGATCAGAGCTGTCAGTCGATCAGAGAGAAGGGCGCACCTCTGGATCCGGATGACATTGCGGTAGAACTCGCCCTTCACGTAATCAAAGTCTGAGAAAATGAAGGTCTTGTCTGGATCGAATCCACAGGCAATGATGTCCTTGATGTTCTCCTTTCCCAACCTGTATGCCTCCTCCAGTTCCAGAGACCTGCATAAGCCCAATTAATTTACCTATGCACAGGGCTGCAAGATTCACACAGGGCTTTGTTCAGAAGGGTGTAATGCAACTATGGCAATGCAGAGTGTCACCTGAACAGTGTCTTCTCATCGTCAGTGATCTGAATCACGAGCGGGACTTGGAAAGCGTCCTGGAGCCACTTGGTGAAAATGAAAGGCACTAGGTGGCCCAAATGCAGCGACTCAGAGGATGGTCCCTGCCACATTAGTGAGGCCATGAACCTCATCACAATAAGCTTTACAATGCTTAACCAAGAACAACTTGAAAGCCTGCAAGTGAGGGAGGAAACGACAACGGGCAACAAGAGGCGCACCCGGCCAGTGTACAAGTAGAAAGGCTCCCCCTTCTCATAAGCATCCAGGACATCTTTCAGATCGCGGTGGGCATAAAAGAATCCTCTTTTCAGAAAGGGATGGGCAGGCTTCCCTGTCAGCTGCTCGATCCTAGCCACTAGGTCTTGAGTCAGTTGAGAGCATCCAAACTGCGACAGGTGAGAATCAATTTTATTGAAGCTTGCAAACTCACACAAAATTTCAGACTATAGCAAGGGAGCGCAGTCAGGCAATTGGACATCAACTGTCTGTACACCTATGAATCGTGGACGCAATCGAGGAGTCTTACATCTCGTGACAGCTTGGCATAGTCGATCTTTCCATCAGATCCTCCCTTCACATCCCAAGGAGTAACGAGCTGCAACAGAAAGTCAGCGCAGTTGGGAATGCAGGGGTGCACAGATCCGAACTCTAAAGTGCATAAAGTGGACAAAGTCTTGTGATCAACCATAAACTTACACTCGATGTATCACTTAGAAGGAACTGCTGCATTACCTGTTCTTGCCCTGATACGCTTGGAACTCCATCTTCGGCTACCATAACTTCACGCTTCTGCTGTGGTGCTAGTTCAGCACCTCAAACACCGATGTTCTATAGCTCTGTGAACATCAATACTAATTAAAGTTTGGTTTCATTTGTTCACGGAGTTTGATGAAGATGACGAGTGCCCACATGGAACTTGATGGGCCGTCGCCGCGACCCAACAGGGCTGCCCGCCAGCCCTCAACGTCGAGGAACAGTGACTGATTGAAGAGCGAAGAGCGGCAGCCGCTTCAGGCACTGCCTGCTCGGTTGCAGATGTCCTTTCCACGAAAGCGCATGTGCACAGCGAGCAGCTTTCTTTATCTTAGTGCCCGTGGCCAACACTGGCCAGTGCAGGTGCATGCGCATGCATACACACAAGCTCAGCTAACAGGTTTCTTTGAGAGAGTCAATTTGACTCAGTCAAGAGCTCCAGGCTGATCATCCAATGCCTGTGACAACAGTCTCATCTCATCAGTTTATTTCCAGCAAACAGTCATGTTCTGCCCCTTTCGAAAATTCATTAGATTTGGTGTTCAGGTGTCTGCATGCAGCCTGTCCGACAGAGTCTGTCTCAACAGCCAAAAGTGCACAAAGATCCCACGCATCTTCTCTTACACACTCATTGTGTGGTAGATGTGATGGACCCTGGAGACCTCCAAGAAAGTTGTCTCGTGGACAGTATTCAAACCTTGCGCTTCACCGTCCGCTGCTGAGCAGACAGATAGAACATACTATCGTGCTGGGATCCCAAGATAATCAAAAGCGGTCAGACTGCTTTAAAAATCATCAATGAGACTTATTTGACAGAGAGCAAGTTGTTCTCTGGACCCTTATGGGCACATAACTAGAACACATCAAAAAGATATGCTGCAACGTCGGACAGGCTCACAATGCCTTCCACTCTGCTGGTCTCTGGCTCCACGACAAATAGCCGCCGCATGCCTGAAGCCGAGAGTCGCTCCACCACAGATCTGCATGTGCCACAGAATATGGGGTAACACAGCTTGTCTGGCTAGAGAACTTAAATGGATGCGGAGCAAAGCCGATGCGCAAGCAGGCACAAATAGGCATCAACACACACATGAGATGCAAGTGGGCCATACATCACAAATTCTGCCAAAAGGTAGCCCTTTCTCCTATCTTCTGGCGCTCGCTCTGCTTTGATGTCTACCTCTTCTATAGAAAGGGGCCGTGCTGATCCTAACAAAATCAAGTGCTGGGCACAATAGAGGACTTTGCAGTGGCTGCAGGACAAGACCGAAAGTGTGTGCACCTGAGCGTGTCGTGAGCGGTGCAGACAAATACTCTCTGCTGTCTCTGGCTCGCCGCGCTGCTCTCTGGCCCTTGCGCCTGCCCCTACGCATAGCACCAATATGGGGGATGCTTCAACTGTATGCCACAACTCTCGATTTCCTGCACCTTTCCATGCGCCGTTCGCTATGCCCATGGCTTGTTGTGTCCAATGAAGGACCAGGCACAAAACTGGGCAACTTCATCCCGGCTTTTCGGCACATCTGCCCTCCTATTTTTGGCACCTTCCCATTTCCTGGGATGCGTGCGACTCTTGGATGACAGTCGTGTTTACACGCTTTGTTGGAAAGGGCATCCAGAGCATCTGCATTGTGGTAAAGGTAACGGGCACAAGGTCTCAGGCACAAGTCCCCAAGAAATGCACCTGCGCGCCGGGCTGCGAGTTGGGCCAAGGTGGGTTGGCGATCTGCGCAAGGGCCAAGGCCTGGCCGACGGTGACCTCCTCCCACTGCAGCCGGTTGTAGGCGTTCCCTTTGGCCAGCTGCGTTATGTCGCTCCGTGCGTACATGTCTATGAGCACTCCACTCTGCGTGCAGCAGCAGGCGCCTCAGCACGTAGAATGCCTCTGTTGCAAAGCCATGACAAAATTGGCCAACAATATGGATGTGGTGGTTTGTGCTGATGCGCATGTCCACCCTGGTCAGGGAACAAGGTGAATATGCAAAACGGGGTATTGTGATGTGATGTAATGTGAGCCGCCAAACAGGGACTACGAAAGCATTACCCCGTCCACAACGGGCAGCACGGACACGCCAGCCTCCAGCAGCATTCCCAGCGCCGTCGTGAGCGGCGTCCCCGGCTGCACCGTGTGCAGCGGCCGCACCTTCCTGCGGTCCCGCCTCTCTTCGCCCTGCAGCAGGACATGCACCAACATTCCCTCAAGAGCTAAATAAAGGTAGTATTAGAGCGGCAGAATGTTGCACGCAAGCCACCCAGGATAGTGCGGCAGTGCAAAAGGCAGCATGTGTTGCACATGCCCAAACAGCATCAGTGCAGATCCATCAGCCTGCACTTCAGAATTATGTGCTAATCATCTAGGGTCTTTAATGCATAATGCTCCCAGGACAAAATCATGCTCACAATCGTAAAGGAGCAGAGTAGGCAGGGGTGGGTCACCTGCTGGCCGCCGTTGAGCTCGCGACGCACGAGGGAGGAGTCAGGCGACCAGGTTCCCAGGGGCAGCGAGCCGATGGCCTGGCCCAGAAGGGGCAGCGAAGCGAACGACGCGCGGAAGTGGCGCATCAGCGCTGCCAGCACGCCGCTGATGGTCGCGATGTGCAGCAGCGAGCAGACTTCGTTGTCGCTGGGCTCCCGCGACTTTGGCGAGTGCAGCGGCGGTGTCCCTGGCGGTGTTAAATTGGGAGGCCGCTCACCTGCGCGCGACATCAGTGTCTCGTCACTTCGAAGAATCCAAAAAGCATTACATCAGCATTGGCAGATAAATGCTAGGTCGCTTCTCTGTACAAATCAATTCCAGCTTCTGCAACAGATTTCACGACCTTCAATGATGATCGGGTCAAATTCATGGAGACAGCAGCAAGGAGGTGCAATCCGAACAAATGAGAAAAGGTGTTGAAAACAAGGCGTACCAGTGGAGGGACCGGTGAGCACGGGGGCCATGGAGCAGCGGTTGTTGAAGAGCTTGCGGATGGCGGTGGTCAGGGGATCCTCCGGGCGCAGGCTGACCAGCTGCTTGAGCGGCCGACCCTCGGCAGCCGCCTCCTCGCGCAGGCCCCCGATCGTGTGCAGATCCATCTCCGCCTCACTCATTGGGTTGCCACCGCTCGTCACACTGCACCATGAAAGTCTCCCACTTACATCCTAACAAGAGCCAAACAAGACATGTGAAGGAGATACTAGCCATATATGGATGCAAGAAAGGACTGCACCGGCCTTCTAAGCCTAGTGCGCAGTGACTGTGTGCTGAGGGAGAGCGATTAGCAGCAGTGGAAATGTAAGCACCTGTTGCGCAACCGCCTGAGGATGTGGATGAAGTCGGAGGCGGATATCATGCCAATGATGCTCCCCGATTCCTCATCCCACAACGGCGCGCTGGCCACCCCCTGCACAGGACACCCTTGTTACACCCTTCGCATAAGCCACAATGCATGTAAGAAGATTTGCGCAGCAACTAGATTACATGGGTAATTCTACTGGCAGGCAAATAACATCCTTCACAAAATAGGGGGGCTATACCATGCCTGGGCAAACGAAAAATTGGGGTTAGAGGGCACCTGCTCACGCAGCGCATGGAACGCCTGGCGGATGGGCAGCCCAACATCTAGGACAACCACCTTGCCAGACTCAGGGATGAGCTCGTAGCAGGTGTGCCCACTTAGGAACGCGCGCACTTTGTTGCGTGTGAACTCCGGCTCATCCGCCTGCACAGTCACCAGCCTTAACAAATCAGCAGTGCCGGCAGCTTGTGAATGCGAAAGCCTTCATTTGGCATTGCGGACTGGACAATTAATGACAAGTGGACTGGATTAATTTTATGGTGTTCAGATGTCCAGCCTAACTGACAGCTAGTGCGCTCTTGCGCATAGATGCGCTTGCCTGTAAGGCAATGACGGACTCAGCGGATGACTCCGCATTGCTGATGTCCAAGTCCATGTCGGTGGACAGCGATGGCGCTATCTGAGCGCTTGCCATCGGCTCAGGCTCCCTAGAGAATGGCGCGCTGGGCCCGGCTGCTGGCTGCGGTTGGGGATCCATCTGCTGCTGCATCAAGTGTTGCGCTGGCGGCTGCAACGCGTTCGCATTCTGTGCCTGTGCCATCTGCTGCTCTGCCGGGTGGGCCATATGCTGCTCTGGCATCCTGCCCAAACAAATAGCCACTTTGTAAGCAACTTGTGCTGTGCTGTACCACCAGAAACACAGACTTGCAATACACTCCAGATATCCCAGTTGGGTTCTAAAAAGAGGAACCCCACCCAGACCAGAGATAGAGTGAAGGGTAAGGTAAGTAGGTACTCTCACCCTGGCATCGGCAGCTGCGGCTGCTGCGCGCCTGGCGGTTCAGGCTTGCGCACAAAGAGCCAGTTGTTTACATTGCCTAGGGGGTCTGGCATGTAGGCCTGCAGCTCATCATGCCGCCATTCCCCATCCACTATGAATTTGTACTGGTGGTACCTGCGCAACCAACCACACAGAACCCTGAGGATGAGGATATTACTTTTTAAATTGGAGGACTGCAGGAGGCACGAAGCATAGCTGAATCAACTTTAAAGAGAAGGTCTCCCGTTCTCACCCTGGAGGTAAGTGAACAACTACGGAGAACAAGCCAGGTTGCCCATCCACTGGAGCCATGGGAACAGTCTCCACCCAGCGCGTGAAGGAGCCGCACAGATGCACCTATGGCGAGCCATCCTATGTCAGAGCTTGTTACGGCACTGCATCGATATCGACATTCAGTGACTTTATTTTGACAACAGACCCTGACAGTCTCAGATCCCTTGGAAGCCTATCTTCGACCAGATCTGAAGCACTGAACTTCAGCTACAAAAAGCCCGCAAATCAGCTGATACCCTGTAGTTACTGTAGTTGCATGTCTGGATTCGAGCAGCAGCGCTATATCGAACATTTGAAATTGTTGTGCCCAAATCACTAATTGACTGCTCCAGTCGATGCATCCCTGAAGAGGTTCGTGCTACCCTGTGCAATTGACTTTGTGCATGTTGCAGGTATATTCCAGCCCAATCTGAATATCTTCTTGAGCATCTGCGATACTTTTTTTTAATTGGGCCACAAGCCAGGAATCTGCCACTCACCACTTGGCCCCCAAACTTCCATACGAAGCGGGTGGGTACAAAGTAAGCACACATTAGTTTCGACGCCTCCGATTGCAAGAGTCGCTAGGCTTCCAGCATGCCGAGCACCACTACATGGCTAGGCAAGCTCAGCCCTGTCCTGCAACCCTCATCGCAGGAAAGTGGTAGGCTTGCCTCCAGATAGGTTTCCTTGCTGAATGCTACTGATGAGGTCAGTGACTTGCAACTTCCCAACAATGATGGCAGAATTGACCGCCAGACGACACGGCAGATGCAAGCAGAGCTCCCAAAAGACGAAAAAAGGTCGAGCTGACTCGGCATCACTTTGAAGGCTCCAATAACATAAGAAACGCTCAGGATTACCAGCCGATTGGGTCTTCCAAAGTTTTTCGCGGGGCTTAGAATGCACAATCTCCAGATTTTGCAGGGGTGCACCATTGCTCAGCTAGATCGCTTCAAGGCAAGCTTACCATAGCATAGCATATGCTTATATATATGTACCTCAGGCAACTTACAAATTGAACTTTGTTCTAATGCGCAATTTCACATGCATGCTGTCTAGATCATCACATCTGTCAAAGCATTCAACACTTCTAGGCCCTTGAACTTGCACGGCATGGTGGGCTCAGCAGTGTTCACATGAGGGCATGGGCACACCTGCTCTGCAGTAATGCTTACGGTATCCGATCAGCACATCATGTATGATATTGGGCTGTACTGGGCATCATGTTGGCAAGAGGTCTGTGCATTGTGGTGCCGTTAACATTGTGCAGCGCCACCCCTGCGCCAGCACACTTTATGCGCATGCGCACTGCAATACCTACACGCCATCGCAAAGGCACACTCCAGAGTTTGACAGGGGGTGTAATATCGTGGATTCTGTATGCTGGTAGTGGTTAAATACCACTGATTTAAATGAAGCGAAGTGCAGCAGTAGATGCTGCACCGGAGGGAACGCCATAGGATGAAGTCCCTGCACCTGCGTGACACGTCACTGGCATGTGTGCATGCAGTCAGTCAGTAGTAATACCCAAGTAATATAAGTAATAAGTGATCACTATTACAGGGGGTCACCAAAATCACAGGGTGACCCTGAACATGAGCTTGAACAATCAGGGGCTCCGCCCCTGCCTGTTCTCTCAGATTTCGCAAATATGTCAGGGCGGCCCCGAGCTGAGATCAAAATCCTTCAGGGCAACAAAAATACAATAAAAAATGGCATGTGACTCATCTACCACGAGGGCGGGGCCAGCTTTGGCACCGTACAGCCGCAAGCTTGATCTGTTCTGTATTGAAACATGCGTGCGACACGCCTGAGTTGTTTTGAAGCAACCCCTAAGTAGGCCCAGCACACCACCAAAAATCTTAGGGCTGCCCTGAGATCATGGCAAGTTAGCGTCAGGGCGTTGCCTTGACGCCATTTTCCCAAATCTCAGATTTTCCCGGGGCCGCCCTGGAACCTTGCCCCTAACCCTGGACCAGATAGGCCAATCCCTTCAGGGACCCAGCAGGGTTGTCGAACCCTGGCACACTCTCTTTTCTTGGGGCACCATGGTTTGCATTTCTGTCAGTATTGATCTGGATTCCTACAGCTGCTGTATTCTGCAAGGCCCATGCATGTGCAGAGGAAGCATAAGTCTTCATCTTCATAACAGTCAGATCTATTACGAGCAATATATTTATGAGCTCTCTACTTATGAGCTTCATGAGCTGGCCCCGGCTGGCGCAGGGCAGTAAAAATACAGAGCACCGTGCCCACGGTTGATTGGGTCTTGCTTGGATCTGGCGAGTCCATTAAAGGTCTGGCGAGTCCATTAAAGGGGTATGATTTTGGTAGCCTTTACACATGCCTGGGGCAAAGGCAATGCTTCTGATACATGCAGCTTGTCTCAAAGATGCACCTTGCCTCTGGCAGGAAAAGCTTGAAATAATAATAAGAAAAATTTATGAGCTGCGCTGAGCATTCTTGTTCCAAAATACCATTATTTGTGGCGTGTTTGCCTGCGCTCCTTCCAATAGTCTGGCCCCCAGGGCGCTGTCATGCACAAATCCGCGCTGCACCATCGCCTGGATGACTTCAGCTACGGATTTTGCATTACCGTGCCCGGAGGTCTCGCCATCTGACTGGGGTGCTGTCCACGTCAGCACAATGCCATGGCGTGCATGCCTGATTAAATTATCCAAGTACGCCTGCTCGTACTTGGCCGGTATGCTATCGCCCACCTGACCAGAGAAGGCAGCAAACATTCAAGCTTTGACAGGGGTGTTTTTTTGTTTTGTTGCTGGCAGGTGATTCTACCTCTGAGCCTGGCCAACAACTGAACATGACATTGGGTCAATACAAATCATTGCTGCTCTGCGATGATCTCGGTGAGGAACAGATTCCTGAAAGATAATCCACCTGTAGGCTCATCACCCAGTCGTGCTTGTGCCCTAACCACTGCGGCACTGTCAAATCTGCCCATCGCACAAAGTGGTCCGTGATCTCCTCTATGTTCTCCGCCCCATCAAAGCCCTCCCAGGCAACACCCTGTTCAGCACAATCGTGGGATAGAGATTCATTCCAATACATTATGATGAGTGCGCCAATACATGCAACAGGTTGTGTGAGTATGTCAGTAGGGCCGCGCACGTGCTCCTGTAAAGCTCTCCCATACTCTCCAAGACCGCAGCCTAGGTCAAGAACACTCCTTGGTCCAAAAAAGCCCGCGAGGTTGCGTGCCAGCACAGCATCAAATGACCCAATATCCCTCCCCTTGTGCGTGCCGTCAGCATCCAGACAAATACCACCTGCACCCCACAGGTAGAGAGTATGAGACAGTAGGAGTCTTGTGACGTGACACTTGTCCTCTGTCCTTATGTATCTGCATTAACAGGTAACGCACAATTGCTAGGGCTGCTCGATACCAGTGCCAGTGCTGCTCTCTGAAAAGAGGCTGCTTGCAAGAGGCTTTCTGAAAGGTGCGGGGCAAGCAGAGGCCAAAGAAATTGATGATTAAGTAAATGACTCACCTGTGGGGCCTACACCGTCCACCGCGCATGACAGCCGGCCCAGCTGCTTCCTCAAGGAGTACACCTTCTGGCGAAGGATATGGTTTTCCTGCTGCAGGCACCCCTGCTCTGAAGGCTGGCAGCTGACATACATCCCCCGGTCAACATTGAAGTCCCTCATGCTGCCCTCAAACGCCATGTCCTGGTTCCCAGGCGAGGACAGCTCCTGGAACACTGGCAGCATGCAAGACACTGCCAGGATGGCACAGATGGCCAGAAACACAGCTGCCGCCCGGATCAACGCGTCCCGCAAGAACATCTGTACACAGAACAATCAATTGTCGGGTGTGAGCTGCACTCGTGCACGCGTGTTCTTTTGAGGTCCCTTGTCAGAATCTGCTCGATTAGTGAGAACAGAAGCGATAGAATGCATCGCTGTAGCGTGTGCAAACTGTCTTCACCCCTCACATGGAACGCAACTTGCATCCCACGTGGTCCTGCTGCAAGACTGACTGGATTGTCGTGCCCCTAGCCTCAATATTTCTACAGCGTTGGCGTTCCAGTTGCCCGTGCACGAGCTTATGTTTCACTTATTAGATACCTTTGACTCTCAGTGTGAATTTTCTGCGAAGATTGCTCAGCAGAGGGTTGCATATATTTAGCAAGATGGTCCACGCCTGCTAGTTCCTGCCAGGCCAGATCCGTCGCCAGGGCCTCACAGATCGTATCTACCTGTCTCTTATGAATTTCTGAGCGACCCTCCGGACCTTTCAGCAAAAGAAATCTGCGCCTTTACGGAACGCTCGCCAGATCTAGAATGCCGCCGAAACATAGCACAGGTATATAAGCATAGGCGACAAGATTGCTTGCTCATCCAACCTATATAAGATACTTTGCATCTCCTTCCTTGACGTTCTGATTCTTGCGAGGCTCTGGAGGTATTTTTTTCAGAAGTGTCGGAGCGAGGTCTTCCAGTTCTATTTTAGGGGGATTAGAACAGGGACTTTTTGGAAACCCCGACCTGATCAGAGCATTGCGTTCTCAAGGAATGTGCATAAACAGCAAATGAGAATTGAAATTAGATCAAAAGATCAAAAATGTACTTTCACTAAATTGCAGAAACTTACTCTTGAAGTCAATTCAAGTCAATCCTTTTCGATTTTTAGAGCTTCGTCGTCGTGCATATCTATATCTGCTGGCTCTGTAAAGCTTTTCGACGTCATAAAACGGCATCTTAGCAGTAAACATAATCACCTATATCTCTGGAAGGAGTGTTCAAGGTTACTTGGAGGCGCAAATCATATTTTCTTCTTGCGGTGCCAGCAGCCATGCAGACAACTCTACAAACGGCTTTGAGGTGAGAGCCACGAGTACTTTTTAAATTTCTATTCTTTGCATCGCTTGGGACTTATGAGTCCTGAGCGAATCATTTTTGTTCCCTTAAGACCTGCACTTGTACTGGGCATCTTAGCTTGTGCCATTTTCAGTGCCTATTGTCTTGTGCATTCCCGAGTCATCCAAATCGTCTTTTCTGAGATAAAATTCACGTGTGCCTGCAGGCATAGCAGTGGGTGCAATCTGGCTCAGAGATCTGATCTGGCTCCGAGACCTTTTCAGAGGACGCCGCTCAGAGCAGAGCTTATCCCAAAGCAACATGCTGCGCTGTGTGCCAGCAGGGAAGGTCAGTGCCTGGGGATTTGGAAGCAGCGACCTGTCACATGTTTATCCCTTGCAGAGATGGATACACTAGTTGCACCGCACAAGCTGGACGTTTTTCAAGGACTATGTATGAACACACCATGTGACCATCCTTGTTCCGTCTTCAACGCAGGACACACGCACAGCCGCGCACAAAGCTCCATGTTGCATGCAATTGCGGCTTCAGAAGCCAGCACTAGCGATCAGGATCCCCTTGTAGATAGCACTGGCACCAGATGGCCTGCGAAGAAGCAGGTGTCATTCTCAACCTAGTCAAGATCTTATGCCATAATTTTGGGTTGCTTACAGATCTTGGATTCAAAGACGCTTGGTATATGCATTTGCAATGGACCTTGCAGCCTACAGCACAGGACTCGGTCCTGACGCCTGGTTCTTTCTCCTCCCAGGTGCGATCAAGTCAGGAGGCGATCCAGGAGCTTGGACTGGGGACATGGCGGTTGCGCGGGCGTGTGGGCGGCCCCTTTGAAGCACTTGCTGCGCAAATTGAGGGTGCCTGGCGCCAATACTTCTCTCGAGAGCTCTGCCTCTACCCGCTGCCCGAGGTATTTCCTGCATATTTATGTACCCCTTGGCACCTCTGCAGGGCTTTTTCATGCTGTGATGGTTACATTAGAAAACGGTGAAATTATGCTGCTTTGCCCCAGCATCCCTGGATCTCCTCCTGAGCACTGTGGTGCAAGAGCCTGTTGAGGCCAGCAGTTTTTTAGCCACATTCCTAATCAGAGCTGCAAAAAAAATGCTTGCCTAAAAAGCTGATGTGCTCGCAGGACCTGAAATTTTGCGACTCAATGGACAAGGACAAGAGCGTGGGAGTCTGGTCATACATGGATCTGCCCGACCCTGAGAAGGGCGCGCAGGGCTACCCACGGCTGCTGATAGAGAACAGGGCGTATGCAACAAAAGCCTTCCGCAAGTTGCACCTGGAACTCGCACACCGCCAGGACGGCCTGGAGGTGCCTACTCTGGCCTGGAACTCTCTGAATACTTACTGTCATATCTACCATATCAGAAAACCTTTCTTTGCCCGCTCTCCTGAAATGTGGTGCTGCTCTTGCCGAGGACGTCAGTTGAAGACCTACCAAGAGCTTGGATCCTTGCAAATCTTTTGATTGCAGGCTGACACGCTGTGGTGCATGGCAGGTGCTGCACTGCGTGCTATACCCGCACCTGGACTATGATCTGCCGATCCTCTCCTTTGACATGGTCGGCAGTGAGGGCGGCCGCGTCAGCCTGGCCATCGCCGACCCCTGCCCGGCCTCCATGGACCGCTCGCTGCCGCCTGTTTACGTCCAAGCCGCAGAGTGCGCGCTGCTCCTTTCTCATGCACACCATCACCTGCCTGTCTTTGACTCTCCCCCTTGTCCCTGACGTAAGATTGTATCGCTTGCTTACAGTGTCTGCGCTCATCAAACATGTACCAAGCAGACAAGCTTTCTGAGCAGCTGCATATTGCCCCGGTCTGCTTTGGGGCCATTTTGTGCTGAGTGTTGAAGTGCTGTTTGCATGCATGCGCGCAGGCTGCTGCAGGAGAAGTATGGGCTGCAGAACAACCGGACAGTACCGGAGTGGGGGCAGGCCATCTTCTCGGACATGTGTGTGATCGTCCGGCCGGAGAACCCGGACGAGCTGTCGCGCTTCATCCAATACTGCATCGCGCTGCACCAGACGCACCTCATGCTCTCCCAGCGCGCATACCCAGTCACTCAGTACAGGTGCGCCGGCTGGACATGTGATTATCACCCTCAATGATGGCAGGGTGATGGTCTCTGGCAACGATTTCTCAACAATATGACAATGCATCAAACATATCCAGCCAAGGGCAGTGCCCCACACGCACGCGCTGCGTCTTCCCAAAAAGGGTTGAATGTTGCATTGAAGAAATGTTGACGTAATGTTGAAGCGAAGAAAGGAGATATGCAGCCTCCCAAAACTTGTACACCTGTCACCTTTTGTCTGGCACCCCATTCTGTGAGCAGTTTTCTTTCTGCAGCCATTCCATTTCGGCAATGGCAGCTGCAGTGGAAGCCAGCATGAGCGCTTTGTTGCGGACATCAGAGGGTCTTCTAAATTATGCAAGTTGGGCAGCATGCATGTTGCTGAATTCTGAGGAGAGCTGGGACGATGGTTGTGCAGGCAGAAGGAGCAGCGGCTGGCAGATATCCGGGCTGCACATGAGCGGTACTGTGCCAAACAACTGGAGAATGGCAAGACGCGCCGTGTGCTGGAGGCTGCTTTTGGAGGCGAGTTTGCCACGCGCTACATGGCCGAGATCATGTTTGACTCGCCAGCTTCAAGTGATTCAGTTTGAATATATTCAAGTCGAAAGCCGTTGGTGCAGATGTGGTAGGGTGATTAAATAAAGTGTGACCCTTGAAAGCGGCACATAAGTGATGGTCAATTGCTCATGCAGTCTGAAGAATGTTACTTTTGCATGACTCCAGCCAGCAAGTACCTCCGGTGAGACCATATTTGCCAAAGTGAATGACCATTCATGACCTTATGGTAACCGTTCACCAAAAGTGGATCTTAGTGCACAGTGCAACTTCCTGAGGATATACAACCGAAGACGATGCTATTTGATTGTGAGGTGCTGTGCAGAAGATTCGTCGCTCCATCTAGTGCAGCTATATTCTGATATTAAAATGTTTTGAGACCCAGTCAATCCCCACCCTCTGGTAGCTTCCGTCTCATCGGAAGCTGTGAATCCAAATCATGAAATCCCAAAGGTGATGCCGATATCGACAGAAATGATTTTCCTGACTCTGGGCTAAACGGATCTCAATAATTGTAAATATGGGGAACTCTCATCGTTTCGGAAAGGGCTCATCTTGCAGGAAGTCTTGATAAGTCGGGTAGAAGCGGGGGTCGTGAAATGGGGCCATCACTTGCTTTCCGTGTGGCCATTAGCTTGTGTTGGGTACTACTCGTTCTTGGAGGTACATTTCTTCCAATTCTAAGCGATCTCATGAGGCTTCAGTGACAAGTACTGGCGTGTCTCAACTTATTGTGATCTTCCTCGGCATTCCGCACAAAGCAAATAAAAATTCGGAGTTACGTAGTCCAAATCTGACAGCCTCGATTGCTTTTCAGGAACCAATACCGCATCCAATGTGCACGAAGGTAAAGAGATTCGTAAATTGCTACAGGTGCGTGGCTTTCCGTCACGCACGCCACTGTCTGCTGGACCACCCAAACAACCGCATGATGTCCTGAGACCTAAATACATATGTCAGCTTGCATCGAAGGAGTTTGAAAAGACATCGTTCTCTGTTCTTTGCAGGCTGACCCCGCCACTGCAGGCACAGGCACGAAACAGCAGCCAACATCTTCACTGAATTCGGGACTGCTCATTTACATGCTATCCATGTATCACCTGGGGGCTGTCCATCAGGGACAAATATCCTGCTATATTTGGTGCAGGCATTCTGACGATGCAGCAGTTTATGTGGCAGTTGGATATTTACAATGTTGCACCATTTGTCATGGGTTGTTTTCACCTTTTGGATGCTGTTAGTACATCTAATCAGCCCTAGGCGGCTGGATGATGTAATATCTTCCTTCCTTCACCTATACTGAAGTGTGTAGTGTGAGCGACACGCGTTGTTGTTGAGACGTAGGCAGTGGTCCCTGAGATTTGCAGCCTCTGCTTTCCAGGAGGTGGCGAGGGGTTGTCCACTCAGGACACACAAGCACTTGAGACTGCGCTGCAACAGGCGGCCTCAAGCCGGGACAGCGGCACTTCCACCTCCTCAAGCCTGATTCAATTCATCAACACTGCCTACTCTCTGCTCAACAATGCAGACGCCATCAGCCCGGGTGAGCATCAGCAAATCCACCATCCTGTACACTCTCTCGCAGGCGCAATTAGGGCGTTGTTTGTCGTGTTGTGAAGGAATGCTGCCCTTTGGAGGAAGCCCCGATTTGCATGTCCACATGGGTAGGGCAGAGTAAGCATGACAGCAAGCATGAAAGGAGTGCAATTTCAGATAAGACCAAACTTAGCTGTGCATCCTTTGTCTGCAGGCACGGCGCCCATGCCGGCTCCAGCCCTGGAGCCATCTGGAGCCGCTGAGGCACCAGCGCTGCCCGCCGCAGCACCACAAATCGCGCAACAGCTGCCGAGCAGCGCGCTTGCCCCCAGGCCGGCTGCATCTCTCCTAGGCGCCATTCCAGTGGCGTTTGAGCTGCCGGCCGAAAAGCAGGCCCCTGTTCCAATCGCCGAGGCAGCTCCGCCAGTTGACTTGACTGCGGCCGCGCCAATCCCACTGCCCACAGTTGGGCCGCTGCGGCTGCCTGTCTCCGACCAGGCGCTAGCCCCAGCCGCCCAGGCAACGCTGCCGGCCATAGAGGCCGCACAGGCGCCAATCGTGGATCCTGCATTGAATCTGCTGACCCTGCCAGCGCCGTTTGATGCGCTGACACTGACGGCCTTCCAGCAAGCGGCGGCCCCTGCCGCGGCGGCAGCGTTGGCGCCGATCCCACAGCTGCCAATCCTGCCGGTCAGGCCGCTTATACCAGATCAGGCGCTGGCACCTCTTGCCGGCGCGACACTGCCACGTGCAGAGGTTGCACTGGCGCCACTCCCGCTGCCTCAGCAGATCGAGCTGCCCAGCTTTCCAGGCACCAGCCAAGCACCCGGCCCAGCTGCGGAAGTCAGCGAGCAGCCGCCGATGTTCGAGCCAGGCATGACGGCAGCTGCAATGCTGACAGCGCTTGCCGGCGGAGTGCCACTCGCGCCTGCTGCAGCTGTGGAGGCTACCGCGCCCGCACCCTCAATTGTACCCCAAGAGCTCCCCGCCATGGCTCCTGCGCCGCAGGCAGACTCAGGCTCCCCCCTGCCAGCAATCAGCCTGCCGAGCTTGCCCGGTCTCACTCTCACCCCGGCGCCGCAGCCGTCGGCCAACCCGGCGGTCTTCCCAGGGAATCTACCCAGCTTATCCCCGGCTGCAGCAGTAGTGTCGGCAACATATGGCATGCCGCAAGGCGCTCTGGCTGCTCCAGGGCCCAGCTTTGCCCCAGCCATGGCGCCTGCGGCAGCTCCGCAGTCAGCAAGCCCGCTGGTTGCACCCGTCAGCTCAGCGGCAGTGCCTACTTCAGCGCCGATTGAGGCACCCAGCCCCGCGCAGGTTCCGAGCGAAGCAGCACTGCTACCGCCAAGCAGCGCGCCTCTTCAGCCGCCAACCCTTGCGCAGGCACCGAATGAGTCAGCCGTGCTAGCGCCCAGCAGCACGCCTCTGGAGCCGCCTACGCTTGCGCGGGCCCCAATGGAGGCAGCCCTGCCGCCGGCTGTGATGTCTGTGCCTAGGGAATCAGGTGTGCCGCCGATTTTGGCAGTAGCGCAGCCGCCGCTCAGCTCCTCGCAGCGGCTCACGAGCGCTGTCCCCACGGAGTCACCCATATTGTCCCCGGGCCCGCAGCCAGCCGCACCAGCACCCTCGCCGGATATGCTGGCCGCGCTCATCGCCTCGCTCATTCAGAGCGGCGCGGTCACAGCGCCAACACCGGCGCCCGCGCCGGCCCCGGCATCGGCGGCGGCAGAGGCGGCAGTCGCCGCGCAGCTTTCGTCCATCTTCTTAGGGCTGCTGCCTGGGCTTACTACCCCGCAGTCGCCTGCCGTTGGCCCGTCCTTGGCATCGGCGGCGCCGCCGACAGCTGCAGACCCGCTGCAGGGCTTCTTCTCGCAGCTGCTGCCGGGTCTCTCCGGAAGCCCAGGAACGCCGTCAGGCGCCGTGCCCTTCAACACTATCGCTTTGTTGGAGGCGTTCCTACCCCTGGGCGCCGCTGCGCCGAGTGCAGCCCTGCCACCTACAGCCGCTGGATATCCGGTAGTTTCTACGCCTGCGGCTCTGGCGTATAACGTTTCCAGGCTCAAACCCGACTCAAATGCGGAGTCCGGCACGCTTGCGCCTGCAGCAGTGCAGATCGAGCCTGTGGTGGTGCTGCAGCCGCCAGTTGCAGCCCCATCGATGTCGATTAACCCCTTCACGGCCATCTTCCAGAGTGCGCTTTGCTACGACTATGATCAAATCTCATATGTTTGATCGTTGTTCACTGCTGAACATGAGCAACAAACCATATGGTGTGAACCATGTTTCACAAAGTTTGGAAAGCTCAGTGCCCTGAGCCTTTCCATTGTGCCTGTGCAGATTTGACGTTGGGCTTCAACGGCACGGTGCGCATGCTTATCTCGCTTTGTTTGTGCCTAGCTGGCAACAGAGATCACACATTTTCAAAATTCACGCGTACAAAGAAAGTGCCTATTTTTCTTTCTTGGTGCTTCTCCTTGTGTCTATGTGGCGGAGTGGCAGCAATTGTGTTATCTGGCTCATACAGGAAGGCATGCAGGGGGCTGTTACAGCTGCGCTGACAAGCGGTGCTCTCTTTGGCGCAAACACTGGTGAGTTGCTTGGCTTCATACTGCCAATTGTTAAGCCATCAATATCTGCTAACTTTTTACACCTTCCAAGGCCTCCAGATGCAAAGATACGGCCCTAGCCTGGCAGAATTCGGCAGCATGCCAGACCAGACATGACGTGTGTCCATTGCATTGGCAAAGCAATCTTAGCTGAGATTTGTTGCCGGATCTGGTGTCCCATCATCATGCTTTGACGCCTGCTTTGTGAGTGGACATGTAGGCAGCAGCAATGAGCCTGTGATGCCTGTGACGACAGCAGTTGACCAAGCTCAACAGGTCTTGGGTGATCTTCGCCTGCTGTCTTCACCCTTGATTACCGCCGAGGCGCAGCTTACTCCGCAGGTGTGCCCCCCTTCAACCCATATAAAAACTTCCAGTGTGCACGAGTTGCACTGGGAATATTGCAGATGCATGCCATTGCCTGGCATTGAGAAAGTCTTGGAATTGAGTGTTGAAGTTCGGCATATAGCGCATGCGCGACAGCAATGCAAAGGGGTGCACCTTCTCTAAGGCAGCTGCCTGAAGGGGGTTTTGCATGTCTGCACAGACACCCGTCCAGAGACTGGTCACTACCGTTCTGTCGCAAGCAACTAATCTCTCTGCAAGTCTTGGTAAGCCTTCTCGCTTCTTGAGCATCATTTTGCAGCATACTTACGACAATGTCATGCAAGTCCAATGTTTTCAGAGCACCATGTTTAGTACAGAATTCTATAGTTCAAACTATAGCTGTTGACATCACAGTCGTATCGGTACGTTCCTCTTGTGTCAGTAAGCCTGTTGCCCCATTAAACAGAGCCACCAGCCTTAAATATTCCAGAAAGTGTTCATATCGTGAGATTCTGAGAGGGCTGCTTATGGATGCAGGCTTGGACTCTTTGTCAGGCGTGCCTCTTGCACAGGCGTTTGCAGACGTGGAGCTGCTTATGCAACAGCTGCAGCAAATTTTGTCCCTTGACACTGCCGCGAATGACCCCAGGAAGGTATGCTTACCAATTACTAATGAATCTGCCTGTTATACTTGGGTCAGACTATTTCCTGCAAGTGGCTCTGTTATGCAAAGGGTGAACACAAGAGCTAAAAGGGGACCTCTGTTTCTAGCTGTGGGCAAAAGCTGCCATTGATATGAGTGTGCTTGTGAAGGCGCTCGTATCCATTCAGGCGGCTGCATCTCTGCATGCCGCGCTCGACGACATGTGCACAGCCGAGAAGCTGGAGCTTCCAAAGCTGGTGCGGACTACTCCCTGCATGAGCCCATCTAAGCAAGTCTGCCTGCTGTTCACTTTGCAATGCCCAAATGCTGCCAGTGACTTGCATTCTGATATCCTTGAAGTCTTGCTTTGTGCGGTTGTTTTGGCAGGAAGGGCCATTCTGCGTGGGAGAGAGCTACCAGCTTGCCCTTGTGCCCTGGAGCTGTGCGCTGAATGATGACACCGCCATCCTCACATGCACCCCTGCATATTTGGCGCTCATCACAAATCCAGGTGAGTGTGCACTTAGTATCAAAGATCTGGAACCTCTTTTGTGGAAATCATTCTGTCAACCATCGTTTCCTTTGCATTGATGTCGTGTGAGTTGCTCTGCATCGTGTAGGTTTGCTGTACTGACATCCTTCTCTGCTTTCACCTGCAACAGACACATGCTCGGTGCTGAACATCTATGAGGGCAGCTTCACTGGGAGGGAGTGCGGCGTGGTCAAGCAATTTGGATCCGCAGATTCCAAAGAGCTCGGCACACCACAAAGCACGTACAAAGTGCGTCCCAATATTCCCCATGATTAAACTCTGACAGGCAGTACCTTTGACCCATGCATGACTCTAAGACGCTCACAGAGTAGCAAGTGCTGATACAGCACAAACACCCTGAAACCGAAACTTCTGAGGGGCATTCCTTTACTTTAATGGTGGAGAAAGCGTCCAGACAGGGAAGGATGGAAGGGTATTATTGTTAAGCTGCAACGCACCTAGCCCTCTCGGGCTGGAAAAGCGTGTAATGATAATAATTCCTTTACTGCCTTGCTAACCCATAAAGTGCCGTGTGCGCAGGTTTCAGACATTCTCAGCAAGCTGCAGGAGACTGGCATCATTTCGAGCTCGACAAGTGGGGCTAATTCGGCCGCAGACACAAGCAGTGCAGCTACTGTGTCTGGCTGAGACACCAAAGCATGGTTGTCTGACGATTGCCTGCATGCGCAGACTGCAGTCTGTGAAGGGAGAGTAACATTTCAAAAATTCCATCGCAATTTCGATCCTTGGTATATAGACTGTCGGATGAGAGAGAAGAGGTTTGCAAGTTGGATTTTGTGCAAAGGGTTGCATGCTGACTTGTGACCTTGCTGAAGCAATTAAGTGTCATTTTGGAGATCATCCATGATAGCTAGGCTTGTTAGAGTTGCTCTGTCTGAAGAAGGCAGAGAGGCACACAAGTGGTATCAGCAAGATTGAGATACGAGAAGTGTGTGGGCGAATTGCCAATTTGTTTGATTGTGCATTTTTGAAAACAGAACATGGCCACATCAGGTGCTTGTAATACACATGCATGTGTGTCATCTCTGGCATACCCCCTCCATTTACAAGACCCAAAACTAAAGCACTATCGCTCACACACATACCACTGCCACTGTCCCGCCTGCGCATAAAAGAACGCAAGAGAAGAATCAAGCCTTTGCTTGGAATTTTTGGAGCACCAGAAGTGCCCGATCTGCAGACTTGCAGGGCAGGGGCCCTCAGCTCTGCCTCGGCTTCCCGAAGCGTGGAAGCCGGCTGGTTCGTCTCTCCCAATGTAATATCTCGTTGTCAAAGGTTTTCGAGTTAAGAGCGCAGAAACTCAACATCAAGCTTTCTTCTGTCACCTTCGTTTAGATGTGGCTTCCCATTATTCACCGTGAAGCAGAATAGTGCGCGTTGGAGGCGTCGTGGGATGGGGCCTTCGCAGGCATTGCGAGCGGCTATCGTTTGTTTCTGCTGCACAGCTTTGGTCTTTGGAGGTCGGTACATGTTATTCAGGCACTATTTTGTCACAATATAATTGCACAAGATGCGCCGTAAAGGCAAGATGAGATGGGCTAGCAGTTCAGCATCGGACCACCCTCGGCATTCCGCACGTTTGATGATTTTGTCAGTCTGCCAGAGGTGCCTTCCTTATATACTGTGGTAAGAAACACTGTAATTTAAAATGCAGGTATTCGGATAGACGAACAAGGGAAGGAGCATGTCAAAGGCCGGAAGCTGTTGCAGGCGAGCATTTAACCCTGTCCGTGAATCCTCTAAAGCTTTGATATTCTACATACCCCTTCATAAGGTACTTACAATTGTCAACAAGAGAGAAATGTCGAGTCCTAAACTCTACGAATCGGACACCTGTCTCTCTTCTCTCAGGTGGACCTTTCTAGCATGGCATCTAGCCTGACACAGCCAGCAGGCCTTGGCAGCCAGCTTATGTCTGGAGTGAGCCAGCTGCTCAGTGGACAGAACCCAAACACACTGGTCTCAGACGCCGCCTCTGCGTTGAACAGTGTTGTGTCTGGTGTGGTGAGTGGTGGTCAGAGCAGCGGTCAGACTGGGCAGTTGCTGAGCACAGCACAGCAGGTGATTGGGCAGATTCCAGGCATCAGCAGCCTGCAGTCGAGTGGGAACCAGGCGCTGAGCAGCGCGCTGAACGCCAATGTGCCTCAGCTGCTTGGGAGTTTCCTCACAGGTCTGTGCGGATTGCATCCACACCTATTACCAACATATTATTAATTTTCTCAATGCACAGTATTATGCATGATAGTCGGCAGATTGACTGGAGAGGGCCAATTTAAGTTTGAAGCATTGACATATCCTTCTCACGAGGCTGCAACTTGTTCTATGTGAAGTCCGGGCTTTAACATTTTGAATGCCATTCTGATGGGCGCAGCAAATTCAGAAGGCACAGTATTTCTTGTTGTTGAGGAGTCTTCCATGTCCTGGCTGCAGATCAGGGACAGGGCCAGAATGTGATCTTACAGGCCGGCCAGGCGCTTCAGAACGCGCTCCAACTGCCGCCTCTCGGTGCGCCATTGCCCGACGTGGCACTGCAGCTGCCCGTAGTGGGCACACCTCTGCCCAGCCTTGGGCAGGTCCTGCAGGGCGCAGCTCAATTGCCTGCAGTGGGTGCACCTCTGCCCGGCTTCACACAAGTTCTGCAGAGCGCCCTTCAGCTGCCTGCAGCGGGGACGACACAGTCAGGCGTCAGCCAGCTGCTGGGCACAGTGTTCCCGGCACTGGCGCGCAGCCCTCCTCCTGTCACACCAGCAAATGAAGGTGAAGACAGGGCCTTTTGTACATGCATGCATAAAGCTGTGCTCTATGAACATCCTTGTAGAATGTAATGCCCGCAATGCACATGATGGATCATGGCAAGCTAGCTCTTAGGCAACCTGAGTATCACACTCGGTATTCAGAATAAATGCTCCACTCTGCGGGACCCTTTGTCATAGCAGTGACATGGCAAAGCCATGGGTCCTTGCTGTCAACCGTGACGCTAAGAAGCAAGCAACAGAATGATATACGACGTTATTGCTCTCACTCGAAACATTATGTGCGTTGTAGCTGAGAAGGAAGCAGACGAAGCCAAGCAGGGCTCAGAATTCCCGCCGGCAGAGGCCAGCTCAGGGCTTCTGCCTCAGACAGCTGAAGCCGCCACGGGTGCGCCGTCACTGACTGGCCCTTATGCCGGGCTCACCTACACGCCCGGGCTGGAAAAGATTCTGGCTCCCAAGATGGCGCCGGCACCTGCGCCAATGTTTGCCCCGGCTCCTGCACCTGAACAGATCCTGAGTAAGTACCTCTTCCCTTTGTTTATTTTCCTGTGACAAGACTCTATCAGGAAAAAAAATGTGCTGTATATGGAAGCCCCAGATCTGCTTCATGACCACCACTGAGGATGTTCATGTGTGTGCCGCAGATATCACATTCTCGTACAATTATGCGGTGCGCCCCTTCTCTTGCTGGCCCCGAAGCTTGCTGCGCACAGAAAATTCGTGCATGCATGCCTGTATTATAATATTGAAAAGGTTTGTCATGTGCATGATCGGAGGATTCAATTTAACACCATCACATGAACTCTGGACATAAAATGACAATCAAGCCATGTCAAATTTCGCAGTGATTTTAGTGCGATGTGTGCCTGATGCGCAGACCACCGCCCAGCAGGCGCTGTCATTTGCCGCCTCATTCGCAGACAATTTCAGTGCGTTTCTTGCTATCCTTCCTTGTCCAGACGCGTTGCTGTTTGTTGTCTATTTGTGCATGCGTGGATACCCCGGTGCTGTGATTCTTATGGTAGAGAAAGCTCTGGAATGCAAGCTGAAAATTGCACTCTCAGTCTTCATCCAGAGGCTAGACTTTATGGTCTATTGGGCTGAAGATGTGATCGTCGCTGTGCAGACCTGACCACAATGGGCGGCTTGTCGGTGTCAGCCGCAATCAATGACACACAGTCATACCTGCAGGAGCTCCAGCTGCTGGCTTCTCCGCTCGCCAACGCTCAAGATTACCTGCAGGTGCGCTGCCTGAAACTCCTGACCAAGCTGATTAGGAGGAATCATGTCAGGCGAGTAATTGCGTGTGCTGTCTGCTGCAGCTAGCTGAGTGTTGCGCCTTGTCTTGTCGGACACAAATTGACCGGGCATGCATGGTGGCGATTAATTATTGATACTATTACATTTTAGAGCCCAGTTGGGAGCCACCTGAGGCTCACTGGTATTGTAGGCAGTCTGTCACGGACCATCCTCATATCACAAACTTCTGATGTGTCTGCATTCTGCAATTATAACTGGCAATGCTGCCATGCTGGCAACTTGAAATTGGAATTGGCAAAATCTGGCAAATTTCTATGGCAACAAGAGACATCCTGATTGTGCCGGTGCAGGCGCTGAAATCTGGAAAAGACATATTTGACGAATCCTGCGCAAAGGACACAGTGGAGCTGCCCAAAAAGGTGCTCTTTCTTTTCAGTGTCATTAGTCAATTTCATTGACAGCCGCAGAAGCACTGTCTGCATTCCCAAATTGAGCCCTCGGACTTATGTCAATAGATGCCTGGAATTGCAGCAGATCCGCAACACGGCAGAAGCCAGCAGCCCATAGGATTAGTGCAGCGGGCTGATGAGAGTGTGGCTGTGAAATGCAGAACCCTCCTTCCTGCATGGGCAAGAGCATGCAGCTGACTCTCGTGCCCTGGGACTGCGTGGTGGATGATGACACCAACATCATGTCCTGCACCCCTGCCTACCTCACCCTCACCAAGAACCCAGGTGGGGAGCTCTGATAGACCACTTGTTATCCCCTGGCTTTCTATTATTATTACACGGTTGTTCCAGTCCTCAGGGCTAGGTGCGTTGCAGCAACCTCTCAACAATTCCTCTCCAGCCTGGCCTTCGGTAACTAGATGCCTACATTTAGAACATACCAGAGCAGCTTGCATGGCAGGGAGGTGGAAGAAACAAGCCTGGCTCAAGCACAGGGCACCACAGCCAACTTGAAAACTGAGGGAGAGAGAATATGGGCAGAAACATGTCCACCTGCACCCAACACTTTGCGTGTCTGCAGCGTTCAGGAGAGACGCTTGAAGATCCTGCGCATCTCCACCCTAGCAGTGGCAGTCGCTTGGCTGTCCGTGCGCATCTGTGCATGCTTTCAGATGAGTCCGTGCTGTGTATTTATACGATTTTGCTGCCTGGTTGCAGATTCGTGCACGCTGTTGGACTTCTCAGAAGGGACCCTTGCTGGCAAGGAGTGCGGCCTGGTCAAGCGTTTTGGCCTGCCCAAGCACGAAGTCTTCGGTGGCCAAAAATTCATTCTCAAGGTACTTTTTCCTTCAGAAGCTTTCCTGCGAGGAATGGAGGGCTCGTGCAGCTGAGAACATCGCTGAGGGATGGCTTGCCTTGCATCGGAGAGGCTTACTCATGCGTGGGCAGTGCGCAGCTCTCTGCCACTGGCATGCTCTGAGAAGGGCTTCATCTGGGTATTGAAAGGGGCAGAGCATGATTGTTGGCTGGAAATACACTGATAAGATGAGCAAGCTGCCACAGGCATTGGATGCGCTGATCAGCCTGGAGAAGGCTGCTGGAGGCTCTGTGGATGGCCCTCTTGCCACCATCGCCGCAGCGGCGGCCCCTCTACAGGACTTCCCCGCCAGCATAACGAGCGCAGTTACCTCTTTCCTGGGCGGATAAGTCTTCCTGCTATACATGAAACCCCCACAAGAAAGAAGCCGGGGCTGTTGAGAGCGTACAGTACAGTACAATATAGAGGATTGTAGTCTTCAAACGCTTGAAGGGGGATATATACGTCCTTTAGGTGATCGCTTGCTGAATAAGCTTGTGTGAGCTCCTGGGACCAACTCTTTGAAGTGTGACAAGAGTTTTCCATGCATGCAGTGTGCGTGCGCATGACATCACCCGACTCTTTCTTGCTTCGTTGGGGATCGGTGGCATGCAAATATCTTGTCGGGCCTGGTCTGGCCGGTGTCGCATGAACAGCCTTTGTATTAAAGTATATGCTTCCCAAGATGCCATGTTCTGCCAAGCAGCACAAAGGGTGCAGGTGCTGCCGTGTCTACACTGTCTGGACATTTGCAAAGCTGTTCAACAATCATGATATAGACAGCAACTTGCGCAACTTGCATGCAGCCCTGCGTTCTTCCTGTCCAATCAACAATCCTCAAATCTGCGACATGCATGCTGCATGTACAGCCAACACCTAAACAACCAACCATTGGCGGTTCAGGTGTGTCTGCTTGCTGCCCAACACATCAGAAATAATGAAAGCCAACTGTTTCTGGACAACTCCCCGGGCCCTTTATGGTGCTGCAGAGCACTCGGATTTGTGGCTAGGCCAGTGCCTCAACTGCCAATAGCAATTCATTGGGGAGTAAGGGCCCCCTTGCCCCAACTGCCAATGCAATCGCATGAGCCTGAGTGACCCAAGCGGATCGGAGCACACCACTGGCATCAGATCCCCAAAATTTACGTGAAGTCACCCAGCTTTGTTCCCTCTCACCAGTCACGAAAGAAGACATTGTCCCTGCATATTTGATGCCGTATCAAAATCTCATAAGGAGGGACACTTGAGGCGCCGGCGCAGCCGGCCCCAGGGGGGTTGGGGGGGCGGAGCCCCCCCAAAAAGCTTCAGATGACTCAGAGCTATGTCCTCTGCGATGATTGTCATGTCTAAACTGCATAAGTCACAGTGTAGCCCGTCACCCTCAAAGGTCTTCCTCTCTTCCCACTGCCAGTGAGGGGTCACCGGTGGCAAGCAAGCTGTTGCGATTCAATGCAATGCAAGTTGCATCCGGCGGGAAGAAGCATGCCATTACCTTTAAAATTTTTGCACACCGAACCATTTCCAACCATACATGCATACTTGAACTCAAAGCTACACTCAACTGATCCGGCATGACATGTGTGGAATGACCGTGGCGCGGCGCTTGCGCAGCTGGTCCCGGGCCCGGGGGGTTTGGGGAGGCGGAGCCCCCCAAAGAATTTTTTTTGATGCCTCAAACACCATGTTGCCACCGAAGCTTACCGTATGAAAAGATTTCATGTGAACTGGTCTATTGCACGAAAAGATTCCTCCTCGGAGGTTCCTCTACTTATCAACGGCCCGCTGGGGGCGTTGCTACCCACCAAGACGAAAACATGACATAACTTTTCGACCACCCAATCATTTTCAACCAATTCTGGACCCACCCAGGGGTAGAGGGGCACCTCCTGACTCGAAAAAAGCAAAAAAAAACCAAAAAGGGAATGTGCGTCAGCCGGTAATCGAAACCGGGTCTCCTCCGTGGCAGGGAGGTATTCTACCACTAGACCACTGACGCGGCTGGGATGCGCGGCTTTCGACCCGATTCGGATCTCTTGCTGCTCGATGAGATATGGTACAATCTGGCAATATGTATAATTGTGCAACATCAGGCAGTCAGCCGGGAATCACGCAGTTCCCTCTCGTATTCAATCAGAACCTCTCGAGGAGGACTTTTGGATGCATTTAATTGACACACCTTGTAGACAGATTGTGAGAGGCATGGTGATCAATGAGAGGCAATATCTCCGGAGACTGCAAACACAGCCAAAATGCTCTGATTCGTCCCTTCAGAAGTTGTGGGCATGGCAAAACAAATAGGGGATGTGCATGCAAAGCTTGCACGATGAGTGGAAGCATCATCAAGGGGGCTCAAGGCCCCGCAGCATACTAAGATAAGCGGTTTGAGATCTCTAGAGGCTTAAAAAGAACTCAGTTAGGCTATAAGGCTCAATTGGGGGGCTGCGCCCCCCAAACCCCCACTGTGCGCACATCGGCTTAAAACCAGAAAAGCCAAAGTTTCAGCACCCCGAGTCCAGACGCCCCGTTGCGCGTCGCAGCTTACGCACATGGAAGGCATACATGAGCAGTGAATGGCCCAGTTGGGGGGGGCTGCGCCCCCCCAACCCCCCGCCGTGCGCGCAGCTCAAGAAGCCAGGAGGGGCTGGCCGGAGATGTACCGCTCAATTGGGGGGCTGGGCCCCCCAACCCCCCCGCCGTGCGCGCATCGGCTTTTGGAGGTGGCGCGGCCATTTGACACTGAGCACGTGGGAAAATCACAGTACTTTAAGCGGTGAACATGAAGGGTCTCTCGCGTTCTGGGACACCACTAAAGACCACACACAACTGCACGCATCCAGAACGCCCACCTCGCCCGGCGACAGCCGCGGAAAGGTGACCTCGACGTACTTAAAGGCCTTAGCGCCGCCTTGCCCAGGTCTTTTGACAGGCACCGCCGGCTGTACGAGCGGCGCCGGTTGTGCAGTCGCGCTGGGTAAGTAATGCGGGCAACCGGGTAATCAAGCCGGAGATATAACATGAGACAGGCCGTCGGTCTGCAGGGGGATCTATTACGTTGGCGCGGTGCAGGACGCCAGTTGGAAGCGACGAGCACGGCATGCTTGATGGCCTCACAGAGGCGGCCAACAGCGACCTCGCTCCCCGTCCAGCCCTTCTTACTGCACGGACAGCAACTCCCACTTAGCACATTGCTCGATTGATCAACAAACTCGAGGAGCTCCCTGCGCGAACCGCGGTGTACATGTAAAATAGGCCTCTACGTGGGGCTGGGAATCTGACCGCAATATTTCTTTAAAAAAGCCACCGTGCAAGGAAGATGATGCTGTCGCAAGTTGGGGTCAGGCCGGTAGGTTGCAGAAAGTGCACAAATAAGCACCCAGGAAGGCATTCGGGCACTTACTCGTATCCAGTGCCGTAGGGCGTATCGAGGATGAGGCGGTCCTTAGGGTTGGCGGGGCTGACAAACACGCGCTGGCCGGCGGCCTTGGCCGCCGTCGCCGCAGGCGGCATGTGACCCCCCGAGAATCGGTTGCTGCGCCACTCGACGATCGCCAAAGCCGACACCTCCCGGTACTGCCGTGCCTCTTCGGCCTTGTCCTGCCAGGAGCAGGGACGGGGGTGCTTCGCCATTTGCTCCAGCAGCCAGGCGTCCGCCTCATCCTCTGTCGGGAACAACTGCGCATGCACATGAGGATGCTGACCGAAATAGAATGGGGAGAGGCCTGTGTGCACAGATGGGGCGGGTCAGCACTGCTGCCTCTCTGGGACGGCATATGACAGCGCAGTTTGACCATGTAGCCCCTGAGACCAGACTGCGACGCTCGAGGCAGTTTGGGTGAGATGAGACCAGACATGACGCCTTCATGTCGATGGGAGGTTATCTAAAGAGCGACCAAGGAGGGACTCACCCAATCTGGAAGTTTCAGGGGAGGTGCATCTGGCGGATCCCCTGGGATGCGTGTGGGGATGCCCATGCACTACAGGGCGACCCTGTTGTCGTCAGATATTCAAAGGTCTTTATGTAGGATCGAAATTTCGTGTTTCAAGACTGCTATGTCTTGGGTCAGTCAGTCTGGTAGTCCGTCAGTCAACTTTATAGCAATGCCAGCCGCCTAGGGCCGATCTGATGCCCGACTCTGAGCGTCGGAGTCATCGCATAGCAGAAAATTCAACCCTTCAGAAATAAGCTTGGCAACACTAATGAGATCCTCCTGCCAGGGTATCTTTGTGCGACTGTATGCCATACATGACAATAAGGTTGGTAACAATTAGTAGTCTGTTTGCACGCCAACACACTTTCTGTAACACTTGGCAGGGCTTATAGCTCTGTGAGGGTGATAGCAGGGTTCAATACCCTGGATGATGACCCCTGGTCCTTGGGGTAGGTGTGTAGCGAGAGGAGCTTCACTGTGCAGTGAAGCTCCTGTGAAATCTGGAAATTTCCCAGGTTTAAACCCAGATATGGGTTGCTTGCGTGTCTGGAAGTTCATCATGAACTTCCAGGGAATGCACGGATGTGGGGAGCAGGCCTTTGGGCCTCTTAAACAGATCTTCCAGGACGACATCTGGTGAGGACTGGATCTCGCTGCATAGACCTTGACACCTGTGCCTGGTGTCTAAACCATCATCTCTAAGGTTATTCTATCACCCTGGCGTGCCTTGCATCACTTTTCATTTGACGCATCTTCAGAAGAATTTCCTAGTGCGTGCCCTTCATTGAGTTGATCGACTTGTTAAAACACAGCATCCGATGATCGCAGTTGGAGCCTCCCGCGAGCTTGCTGAGACGCACAGAGGTGAGCAGCATCATACAATGTCCATCCTTGAAGAGAGGAGAGAGGCATACGCCGTCAGAGGCGTACCACCGCTTGGTGTTACAAACTTTAGACTGAGCAACCAGGTATCCTCGTTCACGCACCTCACCAGTCATTGGTCGGGCCGAAGTCATTGCTGCCTGGACACCTTCTGACATCTCTGTTGACTGTACCTAGTCCCTGCCTTTGAGCTGACGCATGTATTCAGTATAGAATTCTGCACCCGCTTCCTTACAGGCACGTCTGAATCTCGCTGACTGAACGCACAGCCTCCTAAAGGTTCGCCATGACTGCACAGCCTACTGATGCTTTCAACAAGGAGGTTCTCGAGTGCGGTCGCGCACTGGAGGCATTCCCTTCGACTGCGGAGGCATTTCCCGAGACCAACCCGATAGGCCTCGACTGTGACCAGATGGAGCTGCACCAAGTGTGTGGCTTCATTCTTAAGGCGGTGCGGGATGAGTTTGATGATCCGACGCACTCGAGATTGTTCTGTGCCGCAGCGGCCGCCCCGGATTCAGCGCCGGTCATCTACGAAGAGGTAATTCTGCCCGTGCATGGGAGCTTTTTGCTGGCAACTTCACCGCATGGGAGCCTTCTCTACTCTTACCAGGTGCATTCTGGTTTTATAGATTCTCTCCTGTGCCAATCTTCGGCGAACAGTGCTTGACTTGAGGGTGTCCTTGTAGGTCAGCCATGAATTTGGTGACAATCGAATTCCCTATTTCGGAGAGGAAGGGACAGAGATCTTCAACGACCCTGATCCTGGAAGGGGTATCCTGTCGGGTACGTACACAGTTTAAACGGGGTTGATTGATGTCATAATCCTTTTCTGTCGATGACCAGTCGGGATGCTGACTGACTACATATACGTGTTACAGGTCGAAGATATGCGGCCGGCATCAGGATTGAGTCCAGGGGCGCACACATTCCTGCTGAGGCGTGCCAGCTTATGAACTTTGACACCCTCATGGGTGTCACCTAAATCGTGTTTCCGCAGGCAGCGTGTGCAAAGTTCCGGCAGGGTGGTATCGCGCCACCTACTGCGTGCAGCCCAGCATCAGTTTCGACGCCACCACCCTCAGAGAACTGGCGTTGGGGCTGAGAGGGACGGGCGAGGTGTATGGCGAGGTGTTTGGCGGCCACCTGCCGGACCGCTGTTTGTGAGGGGAGTGTACCTTCTGCTGGAGTGCCTCGTTGAGTGGTTGGAGGCTGCACCATGTGCAACGTACAAGGAGAGAGAAGACAGGCTGGCGGCTGTGTTCCACCCAGTGTTCCATGCGCTGCTTGCCTGGCAAGATTGCTCGAGCTATGTGGTCAAGGGGCTTCATGGTGCAAGGGTGTATGGCTACAGTACCCAGCAAGTATCCGGGTAGACGGCACATGAACTAGTAAAGGCTGTGACACCATCTGGGGTGGCATAAATATGCCTACTTGTCACCGCCTTGAATTGCTTGTCCCGGAGGCCATGTTGGAGTGCGCATCAGTGCGTGTAGAGATGGGCCAAGGTCGCACCGCAGTGGTTGGGATCACGATGATTTCCACGAGGGGCGTGGCCAGTTGCCAGCAGTGCCGTCTGGGACCCGCAGTACAGGAGGACGCTGCCCCCGGAGGAGACCCGTTCGGCGATGAGGCGGGGCCACGCGTCTGTCTCTGAGAGCGCATGCGCAGCATGCTCAATGACCCGCTTGCGCCGAAGCCCACCTGCACCGGGACCCACCTGGACAGTTGCAGCCGCAAGAGCGTTCAATCGCATGCGGCCGCCTGCCGTGACAATGTGAGAGATCCGCAAACAACAGGCGCAGCAATATCATAGGTCATGGAGGGTTCAATTGTGGGTAGGCAGCATTGGACATGCGCGGCTGAGCAGGGTCACCTTGGCAAACACGTCCTTCCCAAATTACCCCGGACTGGCGCTGGCGCGAGGCGACCAGGCGGCGTCTCGCAGCCCAGCCAGTGCGAAAGTTTGTCGAGGCCTGTCACGCAAACACACCGTGGCACCCCGTCTGCGTTGGTACATGGCAGGCGAAGGGGGACACATGCAAACATAAGAAACCTTGGTGGGCCCACCAGTGGAGTCAGCGGACATGCCCAGCATCTGCACTCTGCGCCCGTCATCGAAAAGCATCAGCGAGGTGAGCAGGTACTCCAGCGCAGGCGCGGTGCGCGAGTCTGTCATCATGAGGAAGTCACTGATCACGACGCTGCTCAACTCGCCTGCGCAGGTTGCGCGCCGGGCCTCACGGGTCACTCGTGGGTGGGCCAGATTGCCAGACATCGTAAGAGGCAGCCAGAGCAAGGAGAGAGGTCCAAAAGGAGGGCTGATACGCACCCAGCCGGCCGCCCGCGATCAAGCTGTCAAGCACGACGCCCGCATGCCTCACCGAACATACCGCCAACGATTCGCCGTTGCAGACACCGAGGGGCACGGTTCAGCATTGCTGCGCACGCAGACTATACACACTGCATGCCGTTCTGGGTCGGCGCACAGGTAAGAGGTGGCAGCGCGCAAGACACCGATCGCAGCAGGTTGCCAGGCTGAGGGATCCGTGAGACGAAAAACACGCCCAAGTCCCCATAGAAAGCGTGAACAAGCAGGGAGCAACAGTTGAACACAAGGCCACCATGTCCGCGCAAAATCTGAAGGAACGAAAGGGGAAATGCAGTGCAAGTACATGTAGGGGCTGGGGGCAGGCCTGGTGAGCTGTCTGCATACTCATCCAGACTCAGCAGGTTACTAAGGGTTCATCAAATGCGGGAGCCTCGTTGTCCTCTGGCAGCAATGCTGCTCCCTCATACAAGCTAAAACCATACGATGATTCGCGCTCTCCCACAAAATTGGCAGCCTTTCGGATAACTGCTGCGCCGCACCGGTTGTACACAACATGCCGGGCTACACTCCCACCGGTCATTGTGCTGAGACCTCCCCCCCAAGCTGTTATGAAACAAGATGTTCAGGGGGTGGCAAACTCACCCCGCCTGGAACGGGGTGTCGATGTCTGCCTCCCCAAGGTAGCCTTTGAAGCGGTGCCCTGCCCGCTCCAGGGCTGTCGCCATGTCCTCTGTCACTTGCCGTACGTTCTGTGTGAAGGCCACGACCGCAAGGACCGTTCTTCCCACCTGGGCAGACAGATCCCACCGCTGACCCAGCCGGCGATGGCGGGAGACACCACTGACCTTGTGGGGGGTCAGAGAAGGAATGTCTGGCGAGAAATTGAAGGCAGCATGTGGGATGGCTTGGGGCCTGCGCGCAATCTCAGACCCGACACATTCCCCCCACGCCATCGACAATACCTGGGTAGAGCCATGCAGGGCCACTCACCGCAAGCGCCTGCAGTATGAAGTTTTTGGCCAGCTCGGCCCTCTCGGAGGCGACCTCCACGCAGCACATCACACCGCGGCCGTCCCAGGCAAGCTCCAATGCCTGCTGCTGCCAGTGGGGGCAGTCCTCAAGGTTGAAGGACGGGACGATCTGGAAGCCTGCGTGATAATGCTGTCAGGCTAGCAGAGCTGGAACAATGTCAGCGCACAAGCAAAGCATACAATCAAGTGGTGAGGGGCTGCACATGCATGACAAGGTCAGGTGTCACACAGAATTCGGGAGAGCAATATCCAGAGGGCATGCATGGGTGCATTCCACGCATTTGGATGAGCTGCAGAACCAACCTCGGGCTCACGCGGTCCGTGACCGCGAGGATAAAGCAGGCCTGAGTGTGCGGCAGGAATTCCAGGCGCCTGCTGGGAGAATTGCCGGTCAGGCGGCTGCATCCCGCGCCCGTCGCCGCGCAGTCTGTCACATGGCACGCCATCTGATGGCGTGTCAGCACTGACCGACCTGAAGAGCCGCATGGGCGCCGCCAGAGAAGGTGGCGTCGCGAGGTCGGTGCGGAGGTGCGTGCCAGCGGACATCCCTGATGGAGGCACGCCGGCATGGGGAGCGGTGGCACTCATGCGCGACTCCACGTCACGCATGTGTTCAGTGATGGCTTCGTCATCCACCTGAGCGACAGAAGCAGGAGGGTCAGCGACGTTTCTTCTGCATCTGCAAGGGCAGGTCCCACGTAGAGCCCCACAAGGATTTGGCAGGACGAAGGGCATGTGCATGCGAAGAAGCTCAGTGGCCGAGGCAATGCGCACATTGTTATCGTCGTCCGGCCATCTATACTTGCTTCTGCGGCATATTTGGAATCGTATGCATCTCTGGAATCGTACGCAGGCCAGACCCATGGCCGCCGGAAGAAGTAACTCCCCTGCGCCCCGAGACCCGGGCGGCGCCATGCTGGTACCAGGGCCAGCTGCAAGGGGGCCGGATGCGCTGGCCGCTACAGAGGGCAGCACGGCTTGCACATGGTGCCGCGCAGCAGAGGCACTGGCGGCAGCCCTGCGGCTGCGAGTGTGGAGACCTGGCTGCCAGGGGATGGCGTGGCCGACACACTAGCGGGCGTGCTGCCGGCCCCCGCTGACCTCTGGTGCGGGAACGCCTCGAAGTCGCCGCGCCATACACGGGGGAACGATGAGCTCCCACCCGAGCGGCCGGTGCCCGCTGCGGCGGCCGATCGGGCAGACCGATTAGGCGCTCCATGCTGCAGCTTGCAAGCAGCATGGGACAGGTGAAGCAGAGCCAGACCCCAGAAAACCTTTGGGGAACAACAGAATAGTCGGCATGCATTCGTAAGTACTATGGTAGGGTAACATGCGTGAGGACACACCCCACATTGAAATTGTGTGAAGCCTGAATGTTGGATCGGGTACCAAAGAAGCATCATGGTCCATGTACGAGCAGACCAGGGCATCTCCAGCGCTGGATTTAGTAAAAGCAAAGAAACGGACGACGTGAAATAAAACATCAGAATGCTGCGCATGGAGAACAGACTCACCTTTCCTCTGAGGCTGATGTGTTGGAGGGGCGAATGGGATCGCCTTGGACATTGTTTGCACATGGGGATTCATCTCGCCTTGCATCTGTAATATGCCGTGATCCGGAGGCATCCTTGCGCCACGGCGTCTTCTTCTGAATCTCCTTTCTGACAGACAACCCATTGCCACGGGGTTTGCCTGTCGACCCACCGGCCACCATTACGAGCTATAACAACAAACTAAGGTCGGCGGATCATGCCAAGTGAATACGAGGCAACAGGCCACTGGCACCAGCATTGAATGGGATATAGAGGCCTATATATCAGCATGGAAGCTGTCCCTTACAATATTCTTCAACCACTTTCACCTAATTAGGGTATTTGGCAAGGGCGGGGTTGGCGGGGGGGGGGGGGCTGGCTTCGATTTCGTCAATTCAGCATTAAAAATTTACTTGAGACTTCCCGACTTTACCATCGAGGATATTCTGGACATCTTGGCACTTCATCGCTCATACTACATGCTTATCGGAGATCGAGGCCACTTGCATCGCCGGGCCCCGAGGTGATCTCGGCTTTCCCAGCTCTTCCGCTACAGGGTTCTCAGGTTCAGCAAAACATTAGATTATTGAATGTGTTCGAGATCTATATCTGAGGCCTTACCTGCGCTGGAGCATGCGCGAATAGGACCACTGACGCCGCCGGGATATATAAGCGGCTTTCGACCCAGTTCGGGTCTCTTGCCGCTCGATGAAATATGCTGTAATCTGGCGATATATATAACAGAGCAACATCAGGTAGCCAGCCGGGAATCACCCGGGTCTCGTCCGTGGCAGGGACGTATTCTACCACTAGACCACTGACGCCGCCGGGATATATATAAGCGGCTTTCGGCCCGATTCGGATCTCTTGCCGCTCGATGGAGATTGCTATCGTCCGGCGATATATATAATTGTGCAACATCAATAGGCATTCAGCCGGGAATCACGCAGTTCCCTCCAGTATTCAATCAAAATCTCTCGAGGAGGGCCTTTGGATGCATGTAATTGACACAACTTGTATACATAGGCTACGTGAAGATTGTGAGGGGCGTGTTGATCAATGAGAGGCATGAGGGTCTCCGGAGACTGCAAACACAGCCAGAAGCTCTGATTCGTCCCTTCAGAAGTTGCGGGCATGGCAAAACAAATAGGGGATGTGCATGCAAAGCTTGCACGATGAGTGGAGGCATCATCAGGGGGGCTCAAGCCCCCGCAGTGCGCGCCCATTCGGCCCATCTGTAGCCGCTCGTCTTCCCCACTCGTTTGCCCCTCCACAGCACTCCATTCTTTGCTGTGGCGAGGTATGTAACGTGTGCATAGGGGTCATATAGGAGAAATAGGACTCTATGTCAACAATGGTTCCGGAGTGGGCTGAAGTGGCCGTATAGTGACAGGAAACCACGCGACAAAGACGTCGGTGGTTCGAATCCCGCTGGGACCTGGGCACTTTTTCGGGGAAAAGTGGGACTTTTCCCTTCCCCTTCCTTGTGCATGCGGCGGGCTAGTCCGCAAGGAGAAATGAGCGGGACCTGGCCTTCCAGTCTGAGTTCAAACGCATGATCGATGAGGCCTGGTCGGAACATGCTTCTGGCTCGTTTTTGTTTGCGGGCTGGCCCACTGCATGCACCCCGCGGCAATGAGTATCAACCACCCGGACCGGTGAGCCTTTTTGCCGTTCTCGTGAGCGTTGATTATGATAATATGCACACAGAGCACGCCCTGCAACTTGCAGGCTGCAAGTGAAGGTGCCCCGCGCATCCCCCGCATTCTAGAGCGACAGCCCCGGCCAATGTAAACCTTTGCATGTAATCACGCAGCCTATTGATCCATCCGGCAACTGCATGCCCCCCTCTCACGCCCACTGTCATGCTCCATTCCGTCGCTGGAAGCGTCAGATCTCCTACGTTTAGTTCTGGATTGTTCGCTACCGGCATGTCCTTCCAAGTTCCACTCTTCCGCCACTGCAATATGCAATCTTCACACAGATAGTAGATCTTTCCACGACTCTTTCCCACGCACTTGTATTTTGACCGCACAAACCACCCACAAAAGCAACAGTTCGGCATTCTGCATCTCTGACCATTTTCAGAAGCATGCCAGGCTATTCGCCACCACGCCATGTCAGCAAGCAACGACGTGGCAGCTTGTGGTTCTCAAAAGTTTGCAATGCGTTTTCCAGCAAACCATGCAATATAGTGGTCTCATAAAGCACATTGATGTTGGCAAGAAGGCACGAAGTGGTGCACACGCATGCTGCACGCACTCGCACAAGGCGCATGGCCTCTTATGATGGCTATCACCTAGGTTCTTGTTGCATCGACACTAGTCCAATCATCGATAGTGGGCTGTTGGATTCTTTGACAGTGGGCGCATTGATGATCAACTGGCAGGATGCTGTGCAGACCAAGTGGGCTCGTGGATTGGGTCTCGTCCCTGCAACAGGTTGGGCTTGGCAAAGTCAGTTGCGCTAGATAAAGTCACGCGGGCAACTGGGTAATCAGTCCGAACATATAAGACGAGACATGCCGTCAGTGTGCAGGAGGATAGAATACGTTGGCGCAGTCCAGGACGCCATTCGGAAGGGGCAAGCACGGCAGCCTTGATGGCCTCAGAGAGGCGGCTACCAATGACCTCGCTCCCCGAATAGCCCTTCTTAAAGCATGGACAGCAACTCATGGATACAATGGATAGCAAGAAATACAAACTGCAATCCAACACACAGAGCCACAACGGCTACTTTGGGCACAGCAATTGTTTAAGGGATGTGCATGCAAAGCATGCAGGATGTGTGAAGGCATCATCATGGTTGGCCTAGGGGGCTCCTGCGCCGCCTCATCTTGAAGCCCCCCGCAGAGCGTGTAGCACACTACAAAAAGCGGCCATAGAGGGTTGGCTACAACATTAAGGCTCACTTGGGGGGCTGCGCCCCCCACACCCCCGCTGTGCATGCAGCATAAGCGCTCAGGGAGGGCTGGCTCAAAAGTTACGGCTCAGTTAGGGGGCTGCCGCCGCCCCCCCAAACCCCCCGCTGTGCGCGCAACGGCTCAAGCAAGCTTGCGACTTGCAGGCTGGGACAGCCTTCATGCTGGAGGGCTCAAGGTCATGTTCCCTTCTGGCATGCCTGCATCCTGGAGTGTGACTAAATTTGAATCTCAATTTAAAGTTAAATCGAATTCAAGATGCATGATACCAGAGTCCCCGAAACACAGACCCTCTGCTAGACTGCCCACGCAGCAGCTGTTCATGCAGCAGCCGCTCAGTGCTTTTCTTGACAAAGTCTTGCACATGGTCTTAAGAATTAAGTAGACACGTCGACATCTGCGAAACATCTACCTATGGTCTTCATGCCAGAGTGCTCTGTCCTGTGCTGTGGTGTTGGCCCCAAGCAGCGAATCGCCACCATCCTGCGATTGCTTGCTTCTGTTTTGCAGTCCACTGGGGAAAAGTGTATCGCCCCTTTAGCCATGGAGACGTTTTGAGACCTCCCACGCCGTCAATGTGGATGCTGCACATGCCTGGGCACGGGTAGTCACGGAGTGGCTGCATTTGTTGACGGATGAGGGATTGCACAGCAAGGACGAAATGGGAAAATGGCGTCAACGGCTGCATGCCAGCACGAATTTCTTCTCATGCGCTTCATGATGACAATGTGCATTTTTCTACCCAGGAAGTTCTTACATCAATCAGCTGTGCATGTTCCACAGATTGCATTACGTCTAGGACGATTGGAACTTCTTCTGTCACAGAAGCAGTTGACAGAGCCACTATATATCAATACCACAGAATAACCAGACACATATGTACCCATCCTGTCCACGGTCCTCCAAATTGATTAATAGTTTGGAACAGTGAAACGCAGAGACTTGTGCAACAGAAGTCAGGCCTTGCTGTAAGTGCCAGCAAGGCATGGTGCATCAAATAAATATGCGCGAAGACAAGGCCGCAGCTGCGATGTCTCAGCAGGAGATATAGTCAAAAAGGGAATGGTATCTTATTCAGTGCAGCATAATTGTGGTGACGTGAAGACCTGAAAGTCCAAGACCATGTCGATGACCGCTGCAAAGAGCAGCGTCACACACTCTGAATACCAACCGGAGGGACTGCTCCTGAAGGGACACTGAAACCTCTACACCTGTACGTCACGGCACCTGATGCCAAACACAGACTGGAACTTTGACAGGGCGGTGCTGTGGAATGGGGAATCATGACTTTTGCAGCGCAACTCTGTACGTTGCATTTGTTGTCTGCTGCGCTGGCCCTTTTCAATGCTGCCAGACGCCTACTTGCCGCCAAAACTACACTCTTTCTCTGAAGCCTGTCCTCTGAGCCTACGTCATCCACTGTTGCCTTGACTGCCTTGCTTTCAGCATTTGTTCTATGGAGTCTCCGGTCCTTTTGCTGGGCTGGGCTCCTTGGCCGCAGCTTCACCCATCGCAGCGCCCGCCTCTGGCTGCACTGCTGGCGGTAAAATGTGCCCAGTTGGTTGACTGCTCGACTGCCCTAGGGAGGTCTGCGCAGGGACAAACAAAGGCTCAGCCGCCATGCTCAAGCCACAACCTGGGATTAATTTCACAGAATATGCAGTAGAGTCGCCGGTGCAGGTCCCACCTCTCTAGCTGCATCTTTCGCTCGGCTTTGGTCTGTCTGGCAACATTCTGAGCAATTCTTCTTTCTCAGCCAGGTTTGCACCAGCCCCATGCAAAGGAGAAAATGCACCTAAACGACAGGTGCTCATGAAAGGCGCAAAAGATGGCAGAGCCCCTCCGCAGCGGCAGCAATTCAGGTATACACACCACACCTCTTTCTTTCAGAATCCATCCAAAATGCTCACGGCAAAGAGCCCTTATCAGCGCACGTCATTGGCTGTGGAGTCAGGCGTGGTAGTCAGAGCAGACCCCTTTGCTTGTACAGAGGAGGGCCTGGAAGATTCGCGTCTGAGGAACAACCCTTCGTACATACGCGCACAAGGCTACTGATGACACATTGAAAGAAAGGAGGGCAGAGCAGAGGCAAATACAATCCACACCTGCTCCATGGTGGCGGCTGCAGGGAGCGCCGGCAGCTGGGGCGGGTGTATAGACGGTTCTTCGACGGAGCGCGCCCAGAATATGGGGACGGGTGCCCACGTGGCCTGCCGCAGCCCGTGTCCCTTGAACGCCTCCGCCAGCTCGCGCGGGCTCGCCTTGCGCCGCACCTGAACACAAGGTGACATCTTCAGCAGTCTGAATGGGGGACCTTCAAGCCCCTACAGCACCAAGCAGGATGCATGGCTGAAGCACAACAAACTAGCCGTGGCTGAGCCCTGCAACTGCGCAATTCACACCAGTGCCTACAATTGCCTAATTTGCACGTGCTGCACGTGCTACATACAAGAATATGACCTACCAATCCAAACAAGACAACCAATACAGAAAACAAACAGGCCCACGAAGCGCGATACAACAAAAATACACAACCTGGCGAGAGTCCAGGTGTTCACAGGGAAGCTTGAATGTCAGCACAGAGTTATCAGTATCGAAACACCCACCCTGGGCGGCGAGCACTCCGGAATGCCGTCGTCGGTGGCCGAGCGCGGCATCAGCGGCCCCGTCTCGGCAGGCACCAGCTGCTGCGTCGGCAGCGAGGGCCGGCGCGACGGCGTGCGCTGCGCCCTGACAGCGACGGCGGCCGCGGCGGCGGCCGATTCGCCGGCGGCCGCCTTGCGGCGTGCCAGGAATGCCGACATTGCGCGTGAGCGCGGGCTGGTGTCCTCCTCCTCTGTGGATACGTCCTCTGTCCCTGCTGCTGCTACGTCGGCCTGCGCAAAAAGAGAGCCAAGATATTTTGAATACTGCATATCAGCCCACCTTTACAATTGTGCTCAGCAGAATATGGAGACAACAAAGATACATGCTGCACATCAGCACGAATATGCCTCTTATTTTGTCCTGTGAGAGTCAACAAAGGCTCGGCAGTCTTTCAACCAATGAGCAATGGACATCAAACCATCAGATGAGAACTCACCATGTTGGCGTCGCTCGGCACGATGGCGATTGCGTCAGGCTTGGCGGGGCTCAGTAAACCGGCCCCGGGGGCGGCGGCGGCCTTGCGCTTTCCGTTGCGCTTGGCGCCAGAGCGACCGCCGATGGATGTCACCGGAGTCGCCAGCGGCTGCAGGTCCCTTGCTCCCGCCAGGAAGCTAAACTCGGCCGGCGTCGGCCCCGGCGCGGCGGCTCTGCCGGCCGGCAGGTCTTGATAACTTCCAAACCCTGCCGCTCTCGTGGCTGCGGCGGTGGTGGGCCTGGCGAGCTGCGTGAAGCTGGGCTCTGCGCTGACGCCACCTCCCAACTCTGAACCCCGATCATCACCCGCTGGCCCAGAATGCATGGTTTCTACTGGGGATGCTAGTAAAGAACTGCTGCCGCCCTGCCCCGTCGCAACTGTGCCAGCATCTGCCGGGAAGATACCTCCGCGATCTTCTGCGAAGCGTGAAGGCCCCCCATCTCCAGGGGACAGCCCCGCAAAGCGGACCTTTGCCGTGTCGCCACCGGTGGCGCCGTCAGAACTGCCGCCGCCAGCCTGAGAGGATGTCTCAGGTCCAGATTGCTGCTGCTGCTGAGCGCTTGCCGGCTGCCTCCAGCCAGAGCCGCCTGCGCCACTGACCTCTGCCCCTTGCGGCGCGTCTGTTCCTCGCGACATATCAGGCTGGCCGCCTGAAGCAGCCGTCCCTGATCCACGAACAGGAGAGCCACCAGTAGCGGCAGACGCTTCTTGCAAGGCTGCTAGCCTGGCCTGCTGGTTGCCGCTAGCACCTATTGAAGAGGCACCAGCAGCAGTCGCCGCTGCTGCGCCTGCAGCGGCTGCCGCCGCGGCAGTCGGCACGGCGGCTCGCGCGCCCGAGCCGGCGTCGGCACTGTGGGGAGTTCCCTCCAGGATCGGCTGCATGACGGCGTTGCCTCCACCAAGAATGCCGGCCATGTCCCAGGGCACCCCGCCCTGCCCTTCTCTAACCGGACTGCCCCCCAGGACCCGCTCCCTGCACAAATGGACCACGACCAATTGAGCCATGTGAACAGGACTGTAAGTCTTCTGGGTGTCTTGCACCTAAGCAGAAGAGACTGCTCTAAATCTAAGGAGCAATTCCATCAAGGTGGCCTCTGCTGCTCATAAGTTGGAAAATCCTGACTTGTTGCAGGTTCAATTCCTGATGACAAATGAGCTTGGGAAAGGTCACCTGAGGGCGGCGCGGTAGGCCTGCACGTCCACGGAGGACGAGGAGCTTGGCCAGCCGCCGGAGGAGGAAGAGGGCCAGCCGCCCTCGCTGGTGCCCTCGGCGCTCTCGCTGTTGCGGCGGCTGTTGCCGCTGCTGCCGCTGGCCGTCGTTGTGCTGCCGGTCGCGCGTCGTTTCCCCGGCTCGCCTTGATCCGGCGTCAGCGGGACATCCGCCCTGGCCCCTGCGCAGGGCCACACATGTCGCATCAGAGCTTGCTGTGCAGATCCCAGAAAGGCCAGATTCCATAAGACTGAGAGGTTGAGACGATCGGAATACGAGGCCTTCAACAGGTGCCAGGTGCCCCAGCTGGAGAGATCACGCATCCACAACGCGTGCATGTTTTATGTTTATCTGCTGGTATGCGTTTACAAAATCAGACCAACACAAATAAAAGGCTTTTGTGTTTTGTCCTTCGCACAACTTGAGGGCATCTGGACAAGCGCAAGTGCCAACATTTAGGACACCACTTGAAGAAGCAAGGCAGATGGGTCATTTGGAGGCTTTGAGAAACGGCGGAGTCAGTAAACAATGGAAAACTGCTGGACAGCGCACCTGGAGAGATGGCCGGGCGCGGTGTGCCCACTGATCTAGGGGAAGATTCATTAGATCCGCTCCTGGGTGCCCCCTTGCCAATGGTGACCGCACCCACACCCTCCTCAGCGTGCTGACCTCCCTGGTCGGCTGCGCCCGCCTGCTCCGCTGCCCGCACCTCCTGCGAGTCACCCTCTCCAACGCCGTCGCCACCTCGGCTCCACCCAAGCCACCCCAGCCAGCTGCCCGACCGGTTGGAGACCGGCTCTGAATCTGCGTCCGCATATCCATCTGCAGTGCCGGCTGTCTCCCTTCCTGTGCCATTGCCGGCCTCACCCGCGGCGTTGGTGCGGGCTGCCGGCATTTCAGCCGGCCCCAAAACGGTGTCGGCTGCTGACGAAGCGGCCGCGTCCCGGCCGCCACCGGCCGTGCTGGCCTCTGCGCCTGCTGCGGCCAAAATAGGCTCCAGCCCAGGCTCCCCTGCTCCTGAGGCGTTCCCTGCACCGCCAGCTGCCTGCACCCCCACTGGTGCGCCCGATGTTGCAGCGCTGACAGGGCCGCCAATCGACGGCGGGCCGCCAACCGACGGTGCGCCGCCGGGCAAAGAAGCTGCACCGGAAGCTGCGTCGGGGCTGCGGTAGAACTCCGAGTTGACGCGATATGTCCGCGGCGTCTGGGGCTCTGCCGCCAGCTTCGGCAGCTGCGCCGAAGCTGCATCTGCGGTGCCTCCACCTGAAAGATATCCGTCTGCAGATGGATTTCCCTCCATTGCCCCATTCTGCTCGTCCTGTTCGTGCGTCAGGCGGGCGGCCGCACGCTCCTTCATCTTCTGCTTCTGGATGACAGCCCCGTTCGCGAGCGCATAGGCGGCGGCAATCCGCACCTGCACAAGTGCACAGATGCGTATTTTCATCATACAATATACCGTAGATGGGATGCAACTCAAAAGGTACAATGCAGGCATGTGCTTTTCCATTCACTTATAATGGTACCTGTACATGCACATCTAAAAAATTTCTGGGTTCCTGTATGATGCCTCATTAAAGTAGAGGTCTAGTACCTGTGGAGAGATATTGCCGCCAGCGCGCTGCGCTGCGAGGAAGCTGGATATGGCTTCGCCCGGAGACTGGTTCTGCGGCCGCTGCAGCAGCCCAGGCGCGCCTGGATGTGCCACAAATAATATCTCAGCATTGCAAAAGAGTGAGCTCACCTGACAAGCCAAAAGCCGGCATGCACCTCCCTTTGCTCTCAAGAGACAGACACCATCGAAGATTATAATTTCTAGATGCCTTGCTCTCATGTACTGCTTGCCAACATGCCGAGGGTATTGACACTCCAGAAATTTCCTTCTGGCAAATGCAATTTCATCTTGATGCCTCTCCTTCAAGTAACAGGAAGACTCACCAGTGAAGCCGGTAGCCACGCCCAGATCGTGCTGGCCGCCAGCCGCGTCTGCTGCTGCGTTGCCTCCGCGGCTCTCACCACCGCTCAAGCCCCCTTCGTCCCTGCTAGCTGCCACGCCATCAACGATCCGGTCCGAGGCTTCACGATTTGCTTCTTTACCTTGAAGCTCTGCTGTGGCTGCTGTCGCACCGGCTGCGGCGGCCGCCGCGCCCGCAGCCGTCACTGCCGCTTGTGTCCCAATGCCCGTATTGGCACCATCAAGGCCCGCGCTGTTGCCTGCATGAGAAACTCCTTAACATTCATCAGCTTTTGCAACATGATACTTGCAAGAGAGGACATACAGATGCTGCCTGAAAAAGCTCGTGGCAAGCCTGCGATCAACAACGGGGTGCGAGTACCCAAATGCACAGGGTGCAGAAACTAGAACATGCACAAAGGGCCTGTGCATATCCCGCCAAGCACTCAAGAGAAGCTCACCGTCAGCGAAGCGGCTGGGATTCTTCGGGCCGTAGCCGGCGTCGCTCAACGGCGGCGCAGCCGGCAGACCGCCATTGTCGAGCGGCGGCTGAGTGCCAGGGTCGCCCAGACGCCAGAAGCCAGGGAAGGAGCCCTGCTTCTTCCCCACTGGCGTATCCTCCCAGCTGCCTTCACTCGCCGGCCACGCCTCTTCTACACAACGCATTTGCAGGATCCTTCAGAACGATAACTTACTATTCCCTTGGTACTATAAAATCACTCTCATGGCTCTGGGAAAAGCAGTCCTCGATGCCCTGTCATATGCAGGTCAATCAAACTGCTGGGCGCAACATGCATGCAGCTTACAAGTGATCCTGCATCACAGCAAGGTTACAACAGGACTGCATGCAACCGACTGCCTACCACAGCAAATTTGCCACCATCATATTTTATGAGCCTTTTTGTCATTTCAGACCGAAGTTGTTATTCCCAGAGCGGGCAGACTCACCGGGGTTGTGGGAGGCCCGCAGGAAGGCCGCAGCGCTGACGAGGCCATTGGGCTGCGCATTTTCCTTCTCAAAGGCGGCCGCAGCGCTTGAGGCAGCACCCTTGCGCGCCACGTCCTCCGCGCGCCATCCGTCCTGCCCGGCAGCGCTGCGCGACGTAGACGGCGTTTCCTCCGCCGTGGTGGACAACGTAACCTGCCCAGCGGGCGAGGCAACCTGCCCAAAAGGCGCCCGCTGCTGCGCAGTGCCAGCAATCCCGCCGCCGCTGCCGCCGCCGCCGCCGTCTGCGTTGTCCGAGTCAGCGTCCCCGTTACGGCTGGCGTCGGCGGCTGAAGAGCCGTCGGGTCGCGAGGCTGCAGGTTGCGCACCGACCGAGTCGCGCCGGGGGCCCAGCAGGCTCGGAGGCAGGCCCGCCAGCGAGGCGTCCAGGTCACCGCTGGGCCTGCACACAGAACCATTCCTCAACATCTTCCGAGGCACTCTTGATGCTGTCGCCAATTGCCTCCATTTGTACCCAGGAACAGGAGTACCTCGATCTCAGCCATGCTTCATTGCAGCTCTGAAATGCCATGGTGCAATCTGCATGTCAGAGGACTGCAATGAAGCCGGGCGGAGGCATTGGAGACTGCACTCAGCAAGCCTAGAATAAGGAAATTTACCACACCAGGAGTGAAAAAGCACACCTGGCGGTGGACAGGGCGGTCTTCCAGGACTCGGCGCTGCTCAGGGATCTCAGCGAGTTGCTTCCCGGCAGCCCCGCGGTCCCGGTCTCGTCAGCCTCCATCGCATCGGCCTCATCGCGTGCTGACGATGACAGCCGTCCCATCTGCAGAGAGCCGGCGTGCGCGGCCGCGGACCTCTCAAAGGCCGACTGCGGCGGCGCGAGCACCGAGTTCCTGTCCATCACAAGACACACACCTCCTAAGTGTGCTGCAAACTTCTGATAATCATGCCACACAGTGCCAGGCATTGATGAGAGGGGCCATACCAACCTCTGCAGCCGGCAACTAATATGCAAGTTTGAGATTTGTAACTCAAAATATGGTCATGGTGAAATTTGCAACGATGAGCCGCCCACAGCACGTGATGCCAGTGGACTTCCTGACTTGTCCACCAGCGATCAACTAGTTTTGAGGTTCACGTTAGAAGGTGGCAGAGCTGCAGCCCTTACCTGGCCACGACATCCCGGCGTTCTGCAGAAGTGTCAGGCATAGCGTCGGTTGACGGGTGCACACTGAGGCGCCGCAGCGAGGCGGTCTGGCTTTCGCGCACATCGTTCAGTGTCAGCCCCGCAGGCTCCAGAATTCCGCGCACAAATTCGTCACCCTCCAACAGCGCCATCACCCCTGCCAGGCCCCCCTGCAGCGAACATTGCGTTATTCACCCTCTAGCACATTGAATTGGACATTTCACATGGGACATCAATTCATTTTAATGTCTTCAATGCCCACTCGCATGTATTGTCCATGATTTGCACCAACATCGCACTGACCAACTCAACAGAACACAATTCAGCACAGCGTCTCATGAGAGCTTCCTCAGAGGCAACAGTTAGAAGACGGCAGCTGTCAGTTCAATCTGTAGCCCAGCAGTCTCAGAACAGCACTCTTCAAAAGCATTATTCAGCGTAAAAAATTTATTGAAAACTCACCTGCAGGCGCTTCTTGCGGTTCATTTGGGCGCGGCATATGGCGGCCAGCGCGTCCCGGTATGCCAGCAGGTAATGCTGCAACAAAAGAAACCACTCCATCAGGTTTCATTTTGGAAGTCAGGTGCAATTCTTGCAAGCAACTTTCCAGCCTCCTCTGACAGCCTTCCTCAGCCGCCACTCGTTGATAGCTCTCCACAGCACAAAGCTGCATCTGAGACAGAGGGCTCCCTTGCCCACTGTTACAGGCAGAGCCCATTGTTACCAGTGAAGGCCATTATTACACGTTGTCACAACTCAAGCCCATTGCTCTAGGCAGAGCCCATTGCTACAAGGAAAGCCCACTGTTACAAGCAAAGCCTATTATTGCAAGTGAAGCACATTGTTACTGGTGAAGCAGCAGGGGAGTGGGTGCGCACATGGTAGACAGAGGAGCCCACAGGTGTCTGCTGGATGGACATCTCGGCAAAGGAGGGCCGCACAAGCATGTCGCCGCGCACATTTATCAGCACTCGCTGCCCGGGCCGCTTGTAGAGCACCCAGAACTTGGCATTGCGCGCCACCGCGTCCTATGACAACACATCTCTCTCTGAATATTGCCACCATGCTTGATGGTGCTACTTTTGGTGGGATCCTGCCATCTGCTTCTGCAGTCAGCTGACGAAGAGCTGGTTCCAGGTGGCATGCAACACATCTGCCCTCTGCGCAAACACATTTCCTCGCTATATGGAGCCAGTCCCACCAGGAGCTGTAGCAAATCTTTCAGCCTCTGTGAGGTGCTCTCAAGCCCAGGTACCAGTTTGAGTGATCTCGTTTCAATTTCAATTTTGATGTGAGGCATTGGTATATTTTTGTGTGCATGCCTGGTCATTGATGATCGACCATGTGTCGGGCACGACGCGGCAGTAGTCATGCGCGAACGCATGGTTGCCGGTGCGGGGGGACCCGAACGTGTAACAGATGACTCGCGTCACACGATTAGGTAATCGCTCGAGGGAACGTGCGATGTCATACGCCGCCAGGTTTGCCAGCGCGCCGCCCAGCGAGTGGCCCGTCAGATACACCTGTGCCCGGGTAAAATTTGAGAGTGAAGAAGCTTTGGCCATCTCATCCTATGCTCATGTGGTTGTGTAGGGGGGCTGACCACGACAAATGTGCAACGTCAAGCCTTCTGGACCCCTGGCATATTTTCCATGGGATTGAAAATCCCTTCAAAACGCCCTTGAATCAGCCAAGATACAGACATGGCACGCTGTTTTGGCAGGAGTGCCATGCCTTGCTTATGAGCTTTACTTTCTTTGAAAGCGCAATGCTGCTGCGTTTGAAAGGAGAGAACAGTAATTCGCACCAAATGCATGCGCGTAAAAAGCACCCATTGCTGGGAAATCCAAGCCAAGCATGCCCTGACGAGAAACCGCAGCACCGGCACAAATAACTGTGCAGGCATTATCTTTGCTCACTACAGAGGGCAAAGTCACCTTGGTGCAGGCCCACTCGTGGGAGGTGACGATGTCCAGCACGCGCGCAACGATGCGTTGGTCCAATCCGTTGGCCGCCCACGACTTCAGAAATCCCTGGTGCACCGCCGGGCGGCCCCTGCAGAACGGCCTGCCGCGCCGGGGCGGGTGCGGCACCTGCCACGCCTGCGCATGCACGTCAAGTATTAGTAATTTTGTCAGTAATTTCAGTAATCTCAGTAAAGCGTCTCAATGGACGGATTTGTTATGTGCTTACAGGATATCACCTGCCGCGACTGCGCATGCATATGCCAGACAGAGGCAGAAGCAGACCCGCCGTACTGGCTAAAGCAGCCTGCACTCTGTTTTGACGCCACGCCCGACATGGAGGCAAGGAGGCATTGGTTAAAATATTACTGGAGGCTATAGAATGCTGCCAAGGCCATAAGGCCCTGACCAGCTGGCAGTGGGGCAGCCTGTCGAGGGGGCAAGGCTGCACAGGCAAACATATTCCCGTGCAAGGTTGCCTCACACTGAGGCTGCACACTGCCAACTGGTCCATCCAGGAAAGACACATCGCATGCGACATCTTTTGTCTGCATGCTGACGAGACTTTAATTGCCATCCGATCCCTTGCATTGGTAACGGGACGCATGCCAGTTGCAATGCTGGATGCTGCATGGAGTGATACTTGGCGCACACATGCCATTAGCAATGCCGGGTGACTGTGGCTGCACCTGCAGATCTGCTACCACGTTCTTGAGGGAATTTGTGCCGCGGAAAACAATGACAATGCGACCAGGCCCCCAGCCCAGCAGCGCCATTGTGTCATGCCGCCGCTCCCACATCACCTGCACGCAAATTGATATTTAAATTCCGCCTGCATTTGAATATCCCTCAGCAGACTTAAATCTGCAATCCTACCTTCGCCAATGCTGCCTTGCATCACGTGCATCTCAGGGGCAAAGCAAGAGTCACTCCTCCTCAAAACTTGGCATTCCTGATCACGAGGACATGCTGAATTCACATATGTGCCGCAACACTGCCACACTTGATGGTAGGAGATTTCTCTACATATGACTGCGCATGCAAAGAGTGCAGCAGTACCTCCATGTGCTCCAGGCCATAGAGGCCCATGGCGGCATCCAACGAGAAGTCTTCGGCCTTCACCGACGGCGTACGCCCGCGCCGGCCGTGCGAAGCACCCTCGCTCGACCCAGAAGTTGAGTTCGGGCCCGAGCTCCCCTGCAACCCCACACAAGTGCGTCATACCTTCCGTCTCCCACCACAAATGGCCGTAGATGTCCATGTACTGCTCTATGTGGCATGAGACCCAGTTCAATCGGGACGAGGTCAAGTGAAGGGGTGCTAGCGGGTTCTTTCATTGCCGACATCGCTGTCTTCCTGGGTTGTGATCTTCAGAGCCAGGCCCATCTTACGCATGCTGTGAAGACACTGTCTGTGCAACTTTAGAAATGACTCTCAAATCTGGCTTATGCAGACATCTTGACTCACCCTTGCAAACCGCCCGTGTGAGCTGCCCTCCCCCTGCTCCTCCCCAGCGTGCACCGACTCCTCCCCAACGCCATCCCCGGTGCCGCCATCGGCGCGCGCGGCCGCGGCAGCCGCCGCCAGATTATTCACGGTCGGCTTCACGATGCGCGGGTTGCTGCTATTGCCATGGCGCAGCTTGCTCAGCGATGCCGTGAGCTTCCGCCGCATCACGCCGATGTGCGTAACCTCGTCCCGCGGCTTGCCCGCCGTTGCCGACTGCACGCCATCCAGCTGCACACACCCAAGTCCCATGAGTCAATGTCATGAGTACGGTGTTTACAAGGAAGTGATTGTACTTCATTTGCACTGTTTGGGGTGACTAATAGTGTCAAAAGATGTCCTTCCAAGCACACAGCCCCACCGAAACAGGCTTTTTCAATTTGAGCAGAAATACTGCGCTTAGAGCAGAGCCATGCGGGCAAAGGAGCATCCAAGAGTCAGTGCTCTTTGTGGAAGCTGCAATGCACCATCCTCTCGCACCAAGAGAGTAGCAAAACAATTGTGCAAGAGGGGGATGGGGTGCGGACCTTGTCGTAGAAGTAGATGATGTGGGAGAAGTAGTAGAGTTTGATGGCGGTCTCGAAGCAGAACATGGGCTCACGGTCGACCTCCTCGCGCACGATGCTGGTGAGGCGCAGGTTGCTGCTGCGCTCCTTGAGCCGCCGCAGCTTCTCCGCCTCCGTCCACGCAAATTCTTGCAGCCACACCTGCGGCCAGGGTAGCGCTTAGTCAATCAGCATGCAGGAGTCATAGAAGGCACTGCCATTTCCTTTTGAGTCCATGGCATGGTCCTGCTCCCTGTCCCCTTGCATGCAATGCTCTTGTTGCATTGGAGATTCATCACAGATGCTTTGACTGAATGTGATATTTCGACATGCATAGGAAGCATCAGACTCAATTAAGGCTTCTACAACAAATCTCCACCGTGAAAAGGTGCTGCACCAATCATGTGGGCAAAACGTGCTAAGTGACAGCCCCTGTTTCCTCTTCAGGAGCGTCAAGGACCTACATCAGACCAACATGCAGATGCATTCAGAACGTATTCCTGTAAAGAGTACTCAAGTAATGCAAACACCAGATTGACTCCAGCTGGTGCTCCGACTAAATTATAAAGCACGAGGCTAGTCCCTGCCTTTTGTAACTAGCCTTGTCCCAGTATGCTCAAAGGCTACTGGGAACAGCCTAAAGGCCTCCAATAAATGAAAGAAATCCAAAGCCCTTAGAAGGCGCTTTAAAGCGCTTACAGAAGTGTGAAAAGCAGTGGTTGAGGAGGAAACGCGCACCTGCAGGACCTGGTCCTGGGCGTCAGGGTCCTTGGGCATGAACATGTAGAGCATGACGATGATTAGTGATGTCATGACAAAGTGCATGGGCAGCAGGCCCAGCGCAGCCGCCACGTAGGACAGGCAGCTGCCCAGCTTGACGTAGTAATAGATGACTATGCAGGCCACGAAGAACGCCATGCCAGACACGCGCGTGCGCACTATCAGCCGCACCGACAGATTCGCCATCCGGAAATCCCTGCGCGTGGCACCAATCTGTTCAACTCATGTGGCTCAGACCCCTGCCATGATCCATGACCCTTCCGGCAAAGAAGGAAAGCAGCAACTTCGAGCACTGTTGAGTCACACCACAGCACAACGCACGCAAATTTCCCATACCAAGCGCACAAATTGCTGGGGCCCACACACTGTAAACATCCCAGGGCGTGGCCTCCTCAGAGTCACGAACAGCCTTGCATCACAGTGTGCCAGATTGAGTGCGGACTAGGTGGCTGTCACACAACACCACCCTCAGGTAGAAGGCACTCTGTACACAGAAATGGCGGGCCCTCCTGAGTTTGGTCTTTCTTGCTGCCTCAAGCGCCATCCATCTGAATTCAACTTTTTAATCAAATTCATGTTTAAATCTAGACGGAACGCGCCCGCAGTTGGTGGAAAGTGCGGCACAGGTGGAAGTAGAATAGCCATCCTTCTACACTCAAATTCAAATTCAAAGAAGACGGAACGCGCCTGTAGTTGCGCGCTCGCAGCTGGTGAAAGGCGCGGCAGAGGTAGAAGAAGAACAGGGCGAAGTAGGCCAGAAAGACAGCCGACTCCAGGCTGATCAGCACCACAGTCAGGTTGTCATGCCTGCAGTCGTATGTCCAGCTGCGGCAATCCCCCTCTGTCCCCGGCGGCATGTACGGCGGTGTAATGTGCTTCCTGCATGCATGCACAGATGCATGAAGAATTTCGGATTATCACGACAGAAAAAAATATTACCATGTGGCCGAGCAACCCTGACAGGTGGTAGCGGTATATCTGCGTAATTGCTTCTTCCATGCACGCCTGCAATGTCCTTTATATGTGCCTCTAGCACAACTCAATTATCATGTGCTTCGGCAACCTAGCACAGTAGGCAGCAGCTTGGGTTGTTCCTGACTTCAAACTGCTTCGAAGAAATGCCCCCTCATAAACTTGCAACATATGGTACCTATGCATACTATGTCTGCAAGGTCTCAAGTTCATACCTGATGCGCTATGCAACAGCGAGGCAAGCAATTGTACAAGGAAAGTGCCGATTGACAAGGTCAGGAGACAAGAGAACGCACCTGTTGAGCACGAGGTGCACGGAAGTGGCCTTGAGTGCTTCTGCGCCCGCCCACAGAATGAGCTTGGGTGTGTGCACTGCCCAGGGGGCGTCGAGCAGGGTTGCATCGGCGCGGTCACCCTTGGGGTTGCCCTCCCTGTCCAGCCACAGGTTCAAGTTGTGCACGCGCACCTGCAGCAAGATTTTGTACGCGTTAGTTCCCACATTCAAACATAGTGTACGCACTCTAGCCTCAAGAGAAGCCTGATTGAATGAAAGATGAAGTATGGATCAAGGGGACCCCGGAAGTGACCTTTACAAGACACAGGAGTCCAACAGCATTGCGCACAGCACTGCTTGCATGTTGGATCTGAAGCAGACACAGCAGGACATCAACATGGTTTTTTGGAAAGTTGCAGGGTGCAAGGGTAGCATTGGCACTGCACCACCGACAGCAGGAAGAGGGCACTGCTTGCATGAGTATTGCAATGCGGCAGGCAAATCCGAGAGAATGTGGCACTGCCTTTTCCAGAGAGGGACGCAATATACGATGAACTTTGAAGGCAGAGAGGCAGCGCACCAGGGACAGCAGGAAGAGGGTGTTCCAGCAGGTCCAGCTGGCGAAGGCTGACCAGAGCACGATGTCATCGCGCCAGCCGCATGGGCGCACGAGCACGTACACGTTGGGAATTATGAAGAATGACAAATTCAGCAGCTGCGAGATGGCCTCCACAAACAGCACCACTGTGCCCTTGAAGCGCCGCCGTGACCACACCCGCCGAAGCCTGCACATCCACAGCAGCGGAGCTCTCAGAGATAAATATAGGAGAAGTACCAGATGTGGCCTGATGGGATAATCTCGTGTCGTGAGACGGAAGACACGCATGCAGGATGTAAGGCAAAGAAATGCATCATCTCCTCTGTTGCTCTCCATCAAATGTTGTGGCAAAGAAGAGGAGAGAGACAGGCAAAACAGCACAATTGAATGCCTCGTCTGATCCGTCTCAAAAGAGGATCGTTCAAACAATTGTGGAGTCCAGATAAAGAGATGGTGGGCTGAAGGTCCTTCAAAAATGGGTGTCGCTGACACGCTGTAAATCTGGGAATCCCAGAAGCTGCACTGCACCTCATTACTTCTCACCATGCATGCATGCCCATATCCCTGCGCACACGAATGTACAGGGTGCGCGCAGAAGCAACTTGCCCTGGAGGCATTGCTGAGAGGTATTTAAGGGGTATCTTAGAGGTATTTAAGAGGTATTCAAAGGGGGAAAAGGGCGTGCCTGTTGGCGCGGTGGATGTGGTGTAGGTAGATGGCAAAGAACTCCAGCAGCACGAGCCACAGGATGATGCCGGTGCATGCATTGACCAGCACCAGAGTGTTGTCTGCGATGAAGTAGTTGTCCTTCTTGAACAGCTTGGCCAACAGCACAAGAATCAGCGCTGCTAGGCCCACCAGCTCCGCGCAGTGTATGAAGGCTATTGTCCACTTGAGGTCTATTTCGCACAGGTACTCGATTCGCATCACCACCGAGCCCGTGGGATCAAAGTGCCCGCTGGACGACCCTGCAAGAAAATGCATGGTGTCAGTTTCCTGCTGATGCTCAGAGGTCAGCCATTTCTCGGCTGTCAATCTCCTGCTGCTGCTCAGAAGTCAGCCATTTCTTGGCTGTCATGCCTACTGCTGTTGACCCTCATGTCTGATTCATGTCTGCTTTAGATTACTGAGGTAAGTCAACGTAAAGCACATGCATGACGGCTGGCACATGACTGTGCATGCTTGCCTGACAAGAAGCCCACATGGTCAGCTCATAGGTATGCTTCTGTCCCCCTGTACACGATGCAGAATGAGGTTCCCCTGAAAACACATGGAAATACAAGCCTGGAGAAAACGAGAGAACACCTGAGGAGGAAGACATGCTTGGCGCTTTGGGAAAGCCTTTCTCCTCGTCCCCCTTGCCATAGTTCTGCCGCAGAGTCTTCTCCATAGCCTCAGCTTCCAGGCCCGCGTCCTTTATGAGTCCCCCCTGTGGCGGCTGGGCGGTGGCCACAGCTGCGGGCGGGGGAGCCGCCGAGTCCCCCCGCTGCGACGGCCGCTGCGGCATCAGCGGCGCCGGCGCCTTCAGCGCGCTCGACAGCGCCTGAGCAGCAGTAACGACACATCAGCTGATGTTTGAAATCATACAGCAGGACATTTGAAGGGATAAGAACAGAGGATTGCCAGAGGTTGTTTTCAGCTTCACACACAGAAGTATTGCAGCACTGCACTTTGATTGGCATGGCTCAATTCTACAATGTCCTGCTGCCTTGTCACCTGGGCATTGCGCACCTGCCAGCACCATACCTCGACCAGGAAATAAACAAGGATCTAAAATGAATGGCAGTGTCGCTAGCATTGAAAAGGGATGTCCTGGAAAAGTGGCACACCTCTGCAGACATGGCGCCCGGCTGCTCGGCGAGCGTGCCGCCAGGGGCGTTGCCTCCGCTAGGCCGGGGGGGCACCGCCACCGACACCACCGGCGGTCGCAGTTCCCCCTCCGCCTTGCGTTTTGTCGAGAGCCTCCCTGCTGCATCCCCAGCAGGAAAAACCGGCGCTCCTGGCCGCCTCGGCCGCGCTGCAAGCACAAGCACATATCGATGTGAATCAACGGTCTTGATTTTGTCATGCAAGAGCTCAACAGCACGAAGCGGCCCTGCAGCCTCTGTCGAGAGCAGAAGACATAGAAGGAAACAGCAAAATTTGCAATCCTTTGTAGATTAACCTTCTAATGAGGAGATGACAACGCAGCAGCTTGATTTCCGGCAAAGGATTTGGGTACCCCTAACCAAATGCTTGATGTCAACAGCACTTCAGCCCTTAGAGGGGCCGAGAAGGTGCAAGACAGGTAGACTCACTGCGAGGCACAGGATCCTCGGGTGAGGCCTGCTGCGGCCGAGGAGGCGTGCGCTGCACTGGCGTGCTCAGCTCTAACCTCTCTGGGCTGCCCGCCTGCCCAAATCCTGACCCACTGGCGCCAGTATTATCCCGGTTCTGTGCTGCAGCGCTGCTGCTTAGACCCTGCTCCTCTGCAGGCATCTCTGGGATTGCGCTGCCCACAGCAGAGTCCTCAGGGAGGCTTCCTGCTGGTAGCTTGCCCCGTGGCATCTGTGCGCGAATTTGGGCCCCTGCAAAGCCAAGCTTCCTGTTGATCTCTTTGATTACTTGTGGCTATGCTGACGCATCTTCTCTACTGGTGTGCGCATGCAAAAGGCCTCCAATATATCTGGGCGCCATAAGTAAGCTGCCAACATTGCTCTGGATCCTAGGTGGTCAGACGAATGCATGTATGGATGTGAAGAGGAGCTGTGTACGCACCAGAGGTAGCAGGCACGCTTTGGGAACGAGCTCGTGAGCCATCCAAGCTGGGATCTGGTGGCGTGGTGACACGACTCAATGATGTGCTTCTAGTGGGTGCTTGAGACCTGGGTCCGCCCCAGAACATGCCACTAAGCATCCATCACCTGCACCCACTTGCCCGTCAAGCTCTCAGTCCAGGATCGTCCAGGATTGGATCAGCCTGCTACGGCGTAGTCCAATGAGACATCCACCTGCAGAGCAGATCTTACATTGTCACAATTATTGAAGAAGCCACAGCGTTCGTTTGCTGCTACAGACAGATCGCCAGTTTGTCAAGGGCTTCCCATCATAACAACGAATTGATCACTGCTGTGATTAGAAGTCTTTGTTTAATTCTGTCAATGTGGATGGCACTGATCAAATAGTCATTCTCACATAAGCTTAGATGGGTGACGCCTGCATTCTTGTACACTAGCACGGAAGACTCCTGCACCCATCAAAGCAACATAATTTGCACGATCAACATGTCCAGGGCCTTTATTGTTCGAATAAATAAGAAGAGACGTGCTAATCGAGACTTTTCATTAGTACCTTTCTGTAACTTGGCAAGATGTCCGCCGATGCACGAAGGGTCCCACGTCTCCACGGCACGCGTCAGAAGCGTGATGCAATCTAAATGATATGTGTACCCAAGACCCAACTAATTTGGCCTGAGACGACGCGGGATCAGTCACCAGTCATCGCACAGCGACGCTCTCTGCGTGAAGCTCGAGCGCACCCGGGGAGCGGCGTACCTCCATCGTTGGCCCTCCTGTCGTTTGGCCAGCCCAAAAGCAATCATTTGGAACAACCATCCAATCTGCAGGCAAAGGTATCTTTGAGGCGAGGCAAATTCCGGCGGAAACCGCTGGCATTAATATAGAGACAGTCGTGTTGCAAATCTAACCGTTGCAACTCGAACAGGGAGTTTAGAGGGCCACTGGCTGGCCACACAGCCCAGACTGGCATCGCCGTCGCCTGTCACATGACAAAGTAGCCATTTTTTATCTAGCTATCTGACGACAACGAATCAATCGTGCACGATGTCGTCTTCGTTTCAAATTGCATCAACTCTCTGCTACCTTGGATCAAGCGCTGGACGCCCCTTGCAGAAGGTAGAAATGAGACAAAAAGAAATACTCTGTCGCATTTGCATAATTGTCCCAAGGTCTTTGGCTTTTGCCGAGCCAATGGCAGTTTACCCCCTGATTCCACAGAGTATGCCACAAGATGCACGATGTCCTGTGAGCAATTGCTTATAGAAGCCCGCAAGTAAGCCTTTGATGCGTTGCTGTATGCCTAAAGAATCATAATTACAGCTGCATCGCACATTTGGGGCTCCTACTACTTTGGATTGGAACAGCACTCATAATCGAACATAAGACTGACCACCGACCAGGGAAGATGTCACCAGCACGGCCCCTGCAGCACATGCTCCTTATTCTCGTATCATATCAAAGATTTTCAAGGTACATTTCTGACCAGGTGGCGATTGTTTGCAGGTCAGCCAACTGGCGCCTGTGCGAACTGGCAGCAGGGTCCCAAGACGGAGCAGCTTGCGCATAGCAGCGTCATACCGCGAAACTGGGCAGCCCTTTGACGTCACAGCGGCTGCCAGAGCAAAGGTCGGCAGCTACTGTCCGCACTCCCAATTGTCAGTGGGGAGCATGAAGAGTCAAACGCTCTCAGCAGCACTCCATGATAGCTCAATTGCGCCACCTTCCCAGGATACTGCATGCCCCACAATGTTACACAATAATGTCTTGATTGAGCAGCAGATTGGTGTCTTTTCAGCTCATCAAGACATCCAGCAAGACCAGAAGTTCAAAAATGTGTGGGCGGCAGTAAACAAGAAAAACTCTACAGAGAACGTTTGAACACTGCCTGAGTCTCAACGCTGCCTCTGGATGTGTACAGGTGGGGGCGGGCCCTGCCGGCAATGGCAAGGCGCCAGCCGGCGGGCTGGCAGACTTTGCGCGGAAGCTGCGCGCTGCGTGGCAGATATTCTTCCCGCCGCCGGTCAAGGGCATCAGCCCCAAGGAGGAGGGCAAGAACCGCCTGCGCATGATCCTGGTCGCCGACAGGTGCGCGCACATGCCGCATTGCTGCTGTTGTACACCTGGTGTGTGCCGGTCCTGTGCGCCGAAGAAAAAACACATGAAGAATGAATGCACGACAGGGACCCTTGTGGGGGACAACTATGCATCTGATCGAAGCCAACAGGCGTTAGGCATGAATACAAAACATTGCAGGCTGTTGACATTCAGAGGGCTTGATCGTTTACAGACTGCAGGGTAGAGCTGCTGCCTGGCTTGCAGAGATTGAGCATGCCGAACTGCATTGGAAGTGGGTGCAATGAGTCTTGCAGCTTCAGGAAGTTGCACTGTGACTAAGATCCACTTTTGGTGAACGGTTACCATAAGGTCGTGAATGGTCATTCACTTTGGCAAATATGGTCTCACAGGAGGTACTTGCTAGCTGGAGTCATGCAAAAGTAACATTTTTGGGACTGCGTGAGCAATTGACCATCACTTATGTGCCGCTTTCAATGGTCACACTTTATTAATCACCCTACCACATCTGCAGCAATGGCTTTCGAGTTAAATATATTCAAACTGAATCACTTGAAGCTGGCTAGTCAAACATGATCTCGGCCATGTAGCGCGTGGCAAATTCGCCTCCAAAGTGTCTGGGTAGTGATGTATTTAGAGGGTCTGACGGCAGGTGTTGACGTGTTGCGCACAGGTGCGGCATGAACCCGGCGAGCCTGCACGACATGAAGCACAGCATTGTGCGCGCGGTGCAGGACTACGTCGACATCGAGGCCGAGGAACTCATCGAGGTGTGGTGCCATTGCAGGATGCTGCAACTTTCATGCACAGAGTTTCTTTGCTGTAATCTGGGTCTCCAAGTGCAGGCATAAGAAGAGGGCCTCATCTGATTGTTGGGCTCTCAAGTGTGTGTCCTAGAACCTTGCTCATGACAGGTGGTAATGGGATAGAGGCTAGCAAGGTCAATGTGCACATGCCAGACGAGTCCACACACAGCAGGGGATTGCAAGCTATCAAACTTTACTGGTGCAAGATCCACAGGTATTCACATGGACCCTCAAGCCTCAGGCCTCTCACACACCCCTGGGCGCAGGTGAACATTTCCACGGATGTTGACCTGGGCACGATCTACTCGGTGGCGCTGCCAATAAAGCGCGTGAAGCCGGTGGCGCGCGTCCCCATGGAGGATGACGTGGAGGTGGACGGCATCACTCTGCGCTGGGATTCCGACGACCCAGACTCAGACCCGTCCTCAGAATTTCCCTTCGGCTGCTGAGGGGAGCGCGCGATATCAGATTTTGCAAAACCCCCCCTTGGGCTGCTGAGGGGCGCGCAATATCGAGAATTTCTAAATCCGCCTTGGCCGCTAGAGGGTTGCACAACGTTGGTTGCCCCCCTGGCCTCGGGGGAGGCGCGCTTGCCAGAATCTGTTTTCCCATCTGGCTGCTGAGGGGAGCGCGACACCGCGTCTTCACTATTCCCCTTTTGGCTGCTAAGGGGCGCGCGGTATCAGGTTTTTTAGTCCCCTTTGACTGCTGGGAGGCTTGCGGTTACGGGTCTTGTAGCAACCCTCCTTGCTGCTAGGAGGCGCGCGAGATCAGGTCTTTATGTGATTTGCTGGAGGCTATGATGCCAGACCCTTTGCATTACTGAGGGGATGACATAAGGGGTGTGTTTGCCATGGCAAAGAGCACTGTGGAATCGGACAGAATGTGTGACAGATGTATCATGGGAGAAAGGATTGCTGCACTGATGACAGTGCACAGACAGTGAGCCAGGAAGAACAATGCAGCAGGGTGTGCTCGCAGCTGACACCAGAGACTTGATTGATTCGGATTCACAGTACTGGCCTTGCCACCACAATGGTCTGGCTTGAAATAGCGGAAGAGGAGAGTGCTGCCTGGACTCCAAAGGGCCCTCCTTTGGTTGGATGCAATGCATCAGTGTTGCGAGGACAGATGCCTGCTTGTTGCTTTGCTGGCAAGTGTGGCGGTCAGTTGTTTTGTGATGGGCACAGAATGACTCTAACATCATGCGAAGCAAGCATTTTGCGCAGTAGGGACAATACAACATGCATGCATCATATGAGGGAAGAAAGCAACAGGAACTTATGACAAAGTTTGGGACTCGAAGTGCGTGAATGGTACTCTTGTTTGCAATCGATACTTGTTGTCAATTTCATGAACAGGCAACTTCGTGTTAATGAAATCAAAATTCTGACATCAGAGTTTGCTGTAAGAATCACATTCTGGAGGTACTGTATCCTGCAGCGTGGGTTTGCACATTGCCCTCGAGCTCTGTGCATTTCTCCAAGTTTGCAGTATCACCAACCCTACCATGCATTGTGCCTGTAAGCATGCCTGTGCAATGAAGATGCTGCAGCAATGTGGGGGAATCAATGCTTGGAAACCCGTGCACCAATGTCAGTTCATGCTGCACATGCTTTGGCTTCATGCTCAATGACTGTGAACTTAAGAAAATTGAATGGACAAATTGCTCGACCGAGGGCGCCATGAGGACGACAACACCGCCTGATCAGGTTTCTTGCCACGCACACAAAGATAGCAGGCGCAAGCGGGGGCCCGGACTTGAATGAAGCAATGTTGATAATGGCACCCGGCCGCTGCTTGATTCAGCCTGGCGCTGGAAATAGATAACGTAGTCCTCGACGCAAATTTGTCTTTACAACAATGTAGGGGGTGGAGAAACGCTGCTAGTGGTGCACTTGGCCATTGGCCATCAATGCTTCTAGGAGGCTTACTGAGCAACTTGCATCTGCAATGGCCAGACGCAGAGGATATGCATGGAACATACGCAGCCTGCAGTGCCCAAAGAGTCGTGGAATATTTAGGGTTTAGGGTTTACGGTTTAGGGTTCAGGGTTCAGGGTTCAGGGTTTAGGGTTTAGGGTTTAGGGTTTA